>OGUO01000667.1_pt1 | contig 25244 bp, 15 predicted proteins | sample 1553641 | NCBI WGS metagenome assembly OGUO01 (sample SAMEA2579980, study PRJEB22360) | human gut metagenome | biome: human gut; feature: human-associated habitat; material: faeces | place: Denmark | collected 2008/2010 | reverse complement strand
CCATCTTTATTTACACTATTTTTATCTAATATAGAATAATATATTCCAGCTACTTTTTTTACATTATTTGCATAATTGTTATCATTTTTATCTCCCACTTCCAACTCATCATTAATAATGTAATGATCTGTATAAAAAATTGTATCATCTCCAAAGGTTTCTAAAAAAGAACCCTCATAGTGCTTTTTAAAAGTTTTAGAATCATCTCCATTAATACTAAGATCATAATTGTGCACTCTATCTGTATGCTTTGTAAGATATTGCGTGCTATCGCACACAATATCTCCAGAGCTTGTTTTAGCATTATCTGAAACATAGTATGCATCATCTGCTTGAATCCATTCGTCATCAAGAGTTCTAGCAATCCACCTTTGTAAAGTTCCATATGGATCCGTTTTTGTATACATTGAATATTTATATATATCATTATTTTCGTTTTTTACAATATACCCACATAACATACTATGTTTTTTATAATATAAATTTTCAGTTCCATCAATATTCTCTTTGCTAAATCCCTTAAAATTTATTTTTTTAAATTCACTAAATTTTAAATTTTTATTATTAACATCTTTCTTATCATCTTCACTTCCAAAATCAACTACTTCAGCTATGTAAGTATCATAAATAGTATAATTTGGTTCATACCATGGGCACTTTATTTGAATAGCTTTATTGTTATTGTCTAACATATACTCTTTTTTTGTTTTTATTGAAATACTTATATATTTTCCGTCTGGGCTATACAGTCTTCCAAGTGATAAATCAATTGTATTGCCATTTTTTTCATCAACAAATAGGTCATTTTCATTTTTTTGTAAAAGCTCATTGTCCATATTATAAAGATTTCCAAACTCGTCTTTTGTGTATAATACCTCATCATTTGTATATTTTATTGAATTTTTTGTATAACTTTGAGCATATTGAACTCTATTATTCTCTATTATAGGTTTTTCTTTCACTAAAACTCCTAAATTCGAGTTAATATTCAAATTTAAATACTCTTGAGATGTTGTATCTAACCCATTATCTTTTAGAATATTTTCTTCTCCCTTTAAATAGTAAATTATTCCTCCATCTTCTGTAAATCTTGCAGTAGAAACTAATATATATGTTTTATTTTCATCCTGAAACCATTTAGGTGACCAAGTTGTGGAAGTAAGCCCCCATTTATTATTTTGTATACTAGAAGGCTCATATCTATATGCATATGAATATTCTGTATCATCTGTCCAGTTAACTAAATCAGTACTTTTAAATACATTAAATGCTACATTTCCACTAGTACTACCACCCTTTGTAGTAGCCATATAGAAAACTCCGTCTTTATACATCATATTGGGGTCTCTGCCAATTATCCCTGTTTCACCAATATATGTAAAGTTTTTGCCGTCATTTGTAACATATAAGCCTAAATTACTATCTACTGTTTTATTAATATCTCCATTTTCATTTTGTTCTATCTTATTAGAAAAAAATACTCCTATAGCTAAATTTTCACTCTTCCAGAAGTTTTCGTTCAGCCTCATTTTTTTTATTTCTGTATCTGAATTTATTATCTCTGAATCAGCATTTATTGTATAATCATTTAATGGTTTGTACATATTCAGCGTTAACATTATGACTATAACAAAAATTTTAATAATTAGCCTTCTTCCTTTCACATCTGAGCACCTCCAATCACAATAATTAGTATTTTACAATTAACTATTCTCAATATACCTATTATTTATGATGATATAGGATGAAGTTATAAAACACTTCATCCTATATCATCTTTTCATTTTGTTTTGTTATAATTTCTATTTTTCATTTTTTTATGTATCATATAAGAAATAATTAAAATTACTATACTTAATATGCAACATAAAATTATAATATATATTTTATTTTGCAATTTATTGTCTATTATTTTGCCATTTACCAACGCAATTTGTGAATTATCTATAAATTGTGTTTCTTCTTCATTTTTAGTTTGTTCCAAAGTATTTATCTCATCTTTTTCAAGTTGCAGCTCTTTTTCTTCACTATGTAAATTACTTTCTTGAATATCCTGATCTTCTATTGGTTCAAGTTCAAGATATGAATCATCATCAACTTCTTTTACCTCTTCATCATTATGATTAATAGTTACATCATATTCTATATCGTCCAAATTACCACTTTGGCCATCTAAATTTGTATATGTTACATTTTGTATTACAATTTTAGTTCCAAGCTCACTAATTTCTGAAAGATTCAACTTATCATCTATAGAGAATTTAATACATGCTAATACTTCAGGCTCTTCTCCAAATTCTCCTTCTGCAGTTTTATCTACTGTAAAAAAATTGTCTCCTTTATTGGTAACTGTAAAAAGATTGCCAGCATCTATTCCTACATATGTTAAATTATTGCTATCAAATACAATATTTCCACTTAAATTTGTAATAGATGATGCCTTTAATGTCAATACAATACTTTTTTCTTCTTCATCTATTATTAAATAGTGATTAAAATCACTTATATCATCTGCTCTTACAATGCATATTCTTGTAATAAGCAATAATACAACAAATATACTCATTATTAATTTTTTTTGCATATTAAACTTATCTCCTTTGTTCTAGTAATTGAGTCCATATTAACATATTCTTTAGATATAAATACATTGTATCTATATTAAATCCTCTCTTTCAACCCTAAAACTCTTTACAGTTTTATTTCCTGAAGCATCAATAACTGTAATTGTATATTCTCCTGGATTTTTAGGCGTATATGTAAATCCATAATCTGATTTTATAGGAGTTGTAAATCTTTTTGTAGTTGTTCCTCCTCCTATCCTTTGTAATACATATTTTTTTATTCCTGAATTACCACCATCAGTTAAGTGGAAACTAATTTTTCCATCTTTCATTGTTCCAACATCAACTGTAGGCGCTGTATTGTCAACTTTTATTTGAAGCTCTTTTTCAGCACTACTATGTGGATCTCGTAAATAAATTGTTCCCTGTGGTATTATAACTTTTAGATCTCCAGTATTTATTCCATTTCCACTCATTCTTTCCAATGTTAATAAATATGCTCTATCTGATGTACCATACTTTTCAAGTTTTGTAGTTATTCCTTCTGTATTTTTACCTTCTAGCTTTATATTTTTAATATAATCATCATAAAGTTTAGTTTTAACATTAGATACTATTTTATATGTTACCTTATCACCAACATTGCTTAAATTTATATTTCCTGTTTGTTTATAATAAGTTTCACTACTCATAGCATTTCTTGTAGAAAATTGAACTTCTGGATAATAGTAGTAATATTTTTCATTTCCAAGTGAATCTTTAGTAATTAATGTTATCATTTCACCAGTTCTAGTTACCAATTTTATTGGATTTGTATATTTTCTTAATTTGCCTTCTTCTATAGGATTTTTTATATCATTTCCTTTTATCCATTTATAGTAAACTTGACCTATTCCACCGGTAATTGATGCATTTACAGTTGTTGTACTTCCATTTTGAGTTACTTTTCCATTTGCAATAGGCGCAGTATTATATACGTATATTGATGAATAAGTCTTGGTTCCCTTCTTAGACAAATTACCTGCAACGTCCTTTAAAAATCCTTCACCAAAATAGAACTTGACATTACCATTTCTGTTTCCAGCTGTTAGAGTAATATAATATTTCTTATCATTAATTTTTTTAACTTGTACTGAGCAACTACTTGCACCATTTCCACTAAGAATAAATTTGGTTTTATCAATTGTTACCTTCTCATTTGTAATAACTTGCATTGTAACATGGTTCTTTTGGGCATTTTGACTTGTTATATATCTATAGTTACCCTCTTTAATATGTGTATTGCTTATTATTTTAAACTCTTTAATATATGGTTTTATATTATCTATGTTATTTATTGTTATACCATTACTCCTTGACATATTACCTCCGTTGTCTTTAACATAAATATAATATATTCCATTTTTAGTTATAGTTTGTTGCATATTCTTATTTTTAGAAACACTTTCATTTTTATTTATGTAATAAAATTGTACATTTTGATAATTTGGTTCTGTTGTAATAGCATATGATCTAACTCCCGATCCTGAATCGGAACATTTAAAACTTAAAGTTACTTTTTGAGCTGGAGCTGTTGTACTTAACTTTATATTTTCAATTTTAGGTGGAGTACTATCTATACTATTTACTGTTATAGCATTACTGCGAGTATAATTCCCTTTAGAATCCACTAAGTAAAGATAATACGTACCATTTTTAGTAATGTTTTCTGTAAAGTTTACACTTTTATATGTTGTACTATGATCTTGTGCAATATAATAAGCACTACCACCATATGTCGGACTTGTAGAAACTATGTAATATTTTATTCCATATGTTCCCATATTTCCACTTATTCTTAACGTTGCTCCAGAAGCACTTTGCTTTTCAATTCTAAATGCACTTATAGTAGGCTTTATAATTTTAACCGTTTGTGGTTTGTTATTGTTACTACTATTATTGCTATTACTATTACCACTACTGTTGTTAACATTACTTGTTGAATTATATAATGTTTTTTCGCCAGTATAGTAACGATATTTTTTTCCGTTCTTTATATAATATGTTAAAATACGGTAATTAATTTTTTTGTTATTTCCAAATACTGTATTTATACTGTATAAGTTAAATATAGATTTTGTATTTAGCCCCTCTTTAGAGTCTATAATAGTTACCCATTTTCCATTTTCTTTTCTTTGAACAATAAATTTAGCAATAGAAGTTGTATTAGAGTTGGTTACTTGTATAGACAATCCCACACCAAACATTGAACTGGCTAGTTTTGGCTCTCTATTTGTGTCACCGTCTATCAATATTAGTTAGATCACTCTTTGCTCCATTATTCTTATAATATCTTTCATAGTTCTCTTGTGATGATAACTTAACTCCAGTATTACTATTATCTGATATATTAGATCCACTTGAAGTATTTCCATTTCCTCCAGAACTAGAACCTAATCCTTTAATAGTAATTTGTTTTGTAATGGATTTGTTATTTTGATTCATTGCAAATATTGTATATTTACCATTTTTAGTTACACGAACAGTAGCATTCTTAATAACTGTTTTAGGATTATTTGGATTTGTTCCATATTCTACACCTGCAATTATCTTTCCATCTGGGTCTTTTATACTATAATATCTTAAGCCTCTTCGTGTATTACTTTCAATTGAATATTTCAATTGCTTTTTAGCATTATTTATTTCAGTCGTTATTTTCGGTGCTATACTATCTTCATAACATACCTCTGTACTAGAAGAAAATGCATTAGCTTCGACCTTTGTTCCTTCAGGTATATATACCTTCTTCAAATTACTACATCCTATAAAAGCCTCCGACTCTATAGTTTCTACCCCTTTTGGTATTGTTATTTCTTTTAAACTTTTACAGTTTGCAAAGGCTCTTCTTGATATTGTCTTTACCGTATTTGGAATACTAACACGAGATAAATCACTGCATCCATCAAATACATTGTTTTCTATTACTGTTATTCCTTTTGCTAATTCTACAGATGTTAATTTTTTACACCCCTGAAAAGCTCCATCTTCTATTATTACATTTGGTATATATAATGATCCTTCAACTCCACTATGACTAAATCCATAACTTCCTATTTTTGTTAGATTAGTTGCATCGCTAAAGTCCAGTTTAAATCCCTCATTTTGTCTATAATATTCGAAGCCGGTTTGTCCTATTTGTTTTACAGGCATATCTACATTTGCATAAGTGTAATATCTATTATTTAACCAATCGAACATTCTACTTTTTACTTCTACCTCCATACTGCTAGGTATCTTAACTATATCTTTATCTTCTTTGTCCTTGTATAATGCCACGTACATATCATTTATTTTTTCTACAACAGCATGGATATTCACTCTCTGTTCAATTGTATAATAATATTTAAATCCTGAATTATAACCGCATGTCTCCGACCCATTGGTAATATACGCACCATTTTTTACATACACTAACTTATCTCTTTCATCAGCATAGCTTATGCTTATTCCAAAAACAGAAATTATAATTTCCATTAAAAGAATTGAAACTATTAAGATAGAAATTCTTTTAATTGCATATTTCTCCCCTTTCATATTTATCATCCTTCCTTTCACATTTTTACTCCCAATTTAATTATACTTTTTACATTTCTATTGTCAATATCAGGTTTTGCACTTCATCTTCAAGCCTATTAATTTCATATACGGATTTACAAACTTATGGTTTTTTTACATTTTTATTACATTTTTAGAACAAAATTTATATTCTGTTTGGATTTTCTAATTTCACCTACGGAAATAAGTATTTTTAAAATTATTTATAATGTATAAATTACATTACAAAAAAAATGGGGTAGGATTTTTAAATCTCTACACCCATTTTTCACACTAACTATTTAGCTCAGAAAGCTTAACAGGAAGTGTATCGCCTTTTTCATAATGTTGCCATTTAACAACATTATATTCTTTTCCTTCATAATTAACCACGACATTGTAGTGACTCTCATCAGCCTTTGTGCAACTTAATACTTCAACTAACATTGAAGGAGCATCTAATTCTTCAGCCTCTACTTCTATAAACCGTCCATTTTCAATTTTTTCTTTGCGTTCAATAATGAAGTACTCTTCTTCTTTTTCAGAACAGAAAACTTCAACTTGATATGATTGTGTATCAGGATTATATTGAACACTTTGTACCCTTGCTTCAAGCAAATCCGAATTAGATTTCACTGTTTGAGATATACCTGATTTCATTGATGCTGTAGTCGGTGTTGTTGCGGATTCTGTAGTCGGTGCTGTTGCACATGCTGTAAGTGTTGTAAGTATTATGCTTGCAAATACAACAATAATGGTCTTTTTCATGATTGTTCCTCCTTAAATTGACTTGGAGGTTATGTACCCCCAAGGTATAAGATATTAGGCGTACAAATAAATTTTTATAATATATATTATACCATATATTTACATAAAATTCAATAGTTTTTCCTAATAAATAGCACTCTTTCAAATCTTAGCCTTAAAAAACAGTTTACAAATCTTGATAATTTTGTTATAATATTATTGTAACTATGTTATGTTTTTTGAAAGAGGGCAAATGCCTAACAAAAATAGAGTTACTTTTTATTTTACTTTTTAAAAGGAGTGTTTATATGAAACGGATTGGAATTTATGGTACAATACTTGATATTGCACAATCCTCAGCATCTATGGATGAATTGGTTAGAAAGTCTGGTTTAACATCAGCTCAAATAACATCATCCTTAAACAAGAAACAGTGGAAAAGAGTTTGTGCTTTATTGCAGAAAAACAAGGAATGTCAGGAAAATCGAGAAAAGCATAAGATTCTTTGCACTTTGAAACACACAACATTTTCAGAATCAGGACTGGAAATAAAAAAGCCTAATGATAATCATAGGCAAATTATTGTTGTTTCAAACAATAGGCAATATATAAATATGTCTGTTAAACTAAATGTTGGTGACGATATTTTCATATGTACAAACCATCAAACTTCTGTAAATTCTTGTGTAACTTTTGCACATTATACAGTGCATAAGCTGTCATCTGAAGAAAATGCCTATTTAATTTATGGTAAAAGTATTTATAAGAGATGTGAAATTTCTTGTTTACCTTACGAATACAAGCAGTTTGTTCAAGATTTTTTGAGGTACAGTGACTCTATAATGAATTAAGGCAAAGCCTAATAGCTCTTATCTTGAGCTATTAGGCTTCCCTTTTATTAATTACATATGTACTACCTGGAATAGTTTTTGCTAAATGTTTTACGCCAGCTCCCATTTCTCCTATTTCCAGAATATTATTAAATCTACCTTTTGTAACATTTACAACACCAATTGTAATTGAAACAATTGGAAATTGCTCAAGTATACCTCTTCTGTTTTCAACTTCAATATATCCTCTTAAAGCATCTTCCTCTAAATAATAATTAACTATATTTTTATCAAATTCTGCAATTATATTTTGACATATAATCTCGCAATCAGTTGTTGAAACAATTGCTACAAAGTCATCTCCACCAATATGTCCCACAAAGCTAGAGTCGCACTCCATACTATGAATATGTTTTGAAATAACTTTAGCTGTGAATTTAATTATCTCATCACCTTTAAAAAATCCATATAAATCGTTATATGACTTAAAGTTATCTAAGTCAAAATACATCATCGAAAAATCTTCATTATTTAATAATCTCTTTTTCATTTCAGCCTGTATCTGAACATTTCCTGGAAGTCCTGTAAGCGGACTTACTCTTCTATTTATATCTAATAAGTTTAAAAGATTTATAATTGTATAATAAAAATATTCCTCATCTATTGGTTTTTTGATATAATGTTCTATTCCATTTTTTAAAACCTCTACTCTATGTTTCCTATCTATATTTGATGAAACAACAATTATTGGAGTAATATTATTATCATCGTTTTCCTTTATCTTACTATATATACTAGATACTTCATTTGTTAGTGTGTCTTCATGAATAATAATTAATGCTGGAATGTTTCTTAGCGCAATATCAATTTGTTTTGTAGTTACTTGTTTAAAATGATACTCGTTATTTGTTTTAAATAGATTATCTAATACATTTTTTAATTCATTCGAGTTATCTATAACATATACATCTTGAACCATTTTTTCTCCTTATTTTTTATCTATTTTCTTTTTTATTTTTTCCTTCAATGCTTTTAGATCTATTTTTTGGTTTAATAATTGCGAAATGCTATCAGACTTGATTGTTGGAAATGCTTTTTTTAATCTAATAACATATCTATATAATCTAACTTTTAATATTGCTTGTTTTCTCTTTAAATCTTCTATTAATATTTCTGTACTTTTTACTTTTTCAATAGAGTCAGATCCTAAGTCTTTAAGTTCGCTTATCTTGACCTTAATTGTTTCTCCTAATTCCTTAATTGCTTCTACTGTAGAGTCAAGCGATTTCATCTTTATAATTGTAATAATTGCATCAACTCCAATTGCAGCTAACAAAATAATATTCAAATACAATAAAGTTTCATTATTCAATATAATAACATATTTCTCTGTTACTGGATGAATCCACATCATAAAAATTAGTCCCAAAATACCCCAAAAAGTAGAGTTCTTTAAGCATACTCTACCTTTTATATTTAGGAAATTTCCAGTATAGTCCCAATATTTAGTATTAAACTGTTTTTCTAAAAACCAGCCCACAATATATTCCCATATAGACATAATGAAAAACGACGCTATAAATAATAATATTGCATTATTTTTAAATGGTTCTAAACAAAGTATCATAATACATGCACCAAATCCATAAATTGGGCAAAAAGGTCCAAACAAAAATCCACTATTAATTATTTTTTTTTCAATGAAAGACTTATATATTGATTCTAATATCCAGCCAAAGAATGAATATATTATAAAATACAGTAAAAATCTTAAAATTTGCATAACATCCATGTTTTAATATCTTTTCTCCAATCTGTTTAATAAGTACATTTTCCTATAGTTTCTTTTTTAGCACCACCTACATTATATGCTGTAACTTTTACTATATTTTCTCCTTTTTCTAATTGGTGCTTAATTTCAAATTTTTTCTTATCTTCACCAGTGTTATTTTTAGTATACTCAGTTCCGTTTATATTATAAACAACTTTTGTAACTTCTTCATTATCTGTAACTCTAATTATTAACTCTCCATTACTTTTTTTCAATTCAATTTTAGGAGGAGTAACTGGTTTAACTAAAATTTCTTTGTTTGAAGTATTACCATTTGCATCATAAGCTTTAACTGCAAGTGTTGTTTCTTCCTTAACTTCAAGCTTAACTTCTAATTTTGTTTTATCCGTTCCATTATTATTTACTTTTACTGCTTCATTATTATTCAATTTATATTCAATATAAGATATCTCTTTATTATCTGTTGCAATTATTTGAACATTTTCTTTTTCTGATGTTGCTAATATTTCAATTTGTGGTTTTTGTCTATCAATATTTTCATTATATTTAAAGCCTTTCTCAGCTTTACTCTCATTTTGATTACTATCTATTAATCTAATATTAAGAGTTGTATCTCCATTTGGTAGTTCAATTTGCTCAGTTAATTCCTTTTCACCATTTCCACTTATTTTTGTTTCTTCTCCATTATCCCATGAATAATACAAACTATCAATTCCGATTGTATGTTTAGCATTTATAGTCACTGTCCCATTACTTTCTGCAACACTAATTTGTGGTTTTTTTACACTACTTGTCTTTTTATTATCTTTACGAATTAATGAATAGCCACCTATAACTATTAAAATAATTGAAAATATAATTATAATACCACAAAAAACTTGTACAATTTTTCTTGTTTCTGAGGTATCCTCTTTATCTCCTGTAAAAAGTATTTGATTCATTTTATTCCTCTCTCTCTTTTTTCTTTAATATGAATTATAGCATAACGTTTTTTTAATGTAAACTATTTTTTACAAACTAGTTAATAACAAATAAAAGCTAAATTTGAATAAATGCAAAAGCCCATAAACTTTAAATAACACATACAAAAGAAGACTAGAATGTATTATAACATTTCTAGTCTTCTTATTATTTATCATATTATTTCAAAACGTATTTTTTAATTCCAACGATGCCAACTCCTAAGATTGTAAGTACTGCAATAGTTGTTCCAATGTAGAATACTATTCCACCTGTTTTTACTGTTAACATTACCTTTGCATCATCTATATCATCTTCACCTGGTTTTTGGTTATTAGGAGTAGAGTCGATATCTTTTGTTCCATATTCATTATAATCTTTACTAATTTCTGCTACATTTACTTTTAATCCCATGTTATCTTCTCTGTTTATCCATGTTAGAATTATAGATACCTCTGCACTTTCTCCTGGATTTAATAATGTATCCTTTAATTGATCTGTTGTTACTTTTCCTTCTACTTCTTGCCATAATGGGTTTTCTGCTTGGTCAAATCTTAATCCTTCTGGTATATAATCTGAAATTTCTTTTGCATATCCTGCAATTTCACCTTCATTTGTTATTCTTATTTTGTATTCAAATTTTACCACAATGTTTTTCAAGCTGCTCTTCTTTAAGTCTACTTTTACTATTTCTTCCGGATCATCTTCTGCTGTATGTCCTGTTTCAGTTACTGTTTCTTTACCGTTTTCTATTACAGTTGCTTTTGTTACCCATTTTCTTAAAGCTAAATCAAAATATTGTACTTTTACTTTTTCAATGTCTTGATCATCTTCCCCTTCATTCCATTCATCTGGAACTGAGTCTTTATCGTCAATTTCTTTTCCATTTTCATCGCTATCATCTGATATTTGTGCATGATTGATTATTATTTTATCTTCTGTATTTGGCATTGTTACTTTAAATGCTATTTTTACATCTTTGTATGCTGGACTTTCCATTTCATCTGGATAAAATGCTCCAATTAAGTTTTGTCCATTTTGATCTGTTTCTTTAGATAAATATTTTGTTACTACATATTTTGCTTTATTTACATCTTCTGTTTCATTTCCTGCTTCATCTAACATTATCCATCCATACTTTTTATTTGTTTCATTGTCTGGTAAGAATTCTAATCCTTCTGGAATATCATCTTTTATCTTGCTTGCGTAACCTGCAAGTGAACCTTCATTATAAACTCTTAAAGTATATTCTACAATATTCTGGTTTCCAACAGTTAGTGGCTCTTTTGTATGTTCATATACATATTTTCCTTCTTCATCAATCTTGAATTTTGGCTCTCTATCTGTTATTTCCCAACTCTTTTCTTCTTCTGTACCAGCTCCTGTTGTTATTCCTGTAATGAATTTTCTAAGTGCTAAGTCAAATTGACCATTTTTTATTATCAATTTTAATGAGTCATCAGAATATTCTGCATCTGCACCGTCTATTTTTTGATTTGCTATAATATATTTATATTCTTTGCTTATTTTGGTTTCAAATGTTACCTTAATTGGGCTCTCTGTTTTTATATAACCTTCTGGAACCGATGTTTCGACTATCTCAAACGAATACTTTGCTTCTTTATCTATCATTATTGTTGGTAATGATATTTTTCCGTCTTTATCTGTAACCAAACCTTGTGTATTAATTTCATCTCCATTTATATCATGTAACTTTGTTTCTGTACCATTTTCTTTAACTGTTATATTAAATGTTACATTTTGTATTGGAGTATTTTCGTCTCTTTGATCAACTTTTAATATTTCAAAATTGTATTTACCTTCAATTAATATATTAGGTATTGTTATTACAATCTTTCCATCTTCATCATTGATTTTTGCATAGACAGTTGCTGTACTTCCATTCTCTAATTCAACATTTATTGAATCAGAGCCATTTTCAAACTTTACAGCTGTTGCTTTATATCCTGTTGGCTTATTTTCGTTATCTACACCTTTTTCTACACTAAATTTTAAAGGTTCTTTTAATTTAATGTATTCTCCTGGCACCTCGACTTCTGTAATTGTATATTCATCTGGAGTTGCCACTGTATCTTTTGTAATGCTTTTTTCATTAACAACTGTCACTGTTCCATCATCATTAGTTTCACCAGATATAACCTGTTCACTTTGACCTTCTTTAACACCAAATTTTACTCCTTTTATCGCATCACCATTAGCATCTTTCTTAACTATATCTATGCTATATGAACCATCTAATCGTATATTTGGTATTGTTACTACTACATTACCTGTATCTGATTTCAATTCAGCAACAACTTTTACTGTAGCTTTTATTCCTTCTACTCCAACTTCTCTTTCAACTTTAGATTGAGCTTCTTCTTTTTCATCAAAAGCAACACCCGTAACTATATACTTAGTTTTGTCTGCATTCAAACCTTTTGTTACATATACATCTAATGGTTCATCTAATTTAACATAACCACTTGGTGCATTTACTTCTGTGATTGTAAATTTATCTTTTGTACTTATATCTGTAATAACTACTTTTTCACTATTTAATATTCCATTTGTTGAAGTCTTATTAGAGTCTCCACTTAATTTTGATGCACCAGTTAGATTGAATTCAGCATCTGCAAGTGGTGTTTTACCATCTGATTCTGTTTTTAATATTTTCAAATAATAATATCCATTAACCTGTTTATTTGGTATTGTAATCACTACTGTTCCATCTACTATACTTGCTTTTATCTCTACTGTAATTCCATCTTTAACTAATTCTACTGTTTTACTTGCTTGTGTTTGTGGTGTGCCATCTTCAGTAAATGATATACCTGATGCAACATATTTTGTATTATCTTCACTTTTTTCTGTTGTTACATATATATCTAAAGAATCCCTTAGTGATATATAACCTTCTGGTGTACTAACCTCTGTAATTGTATATTTATCTTTTCCTACAGACTTAATTTTAATATTTTCTGTAGTATATTCTGTTTTTGTTTCATTTGCATTTATAGTTAGTGCTGTTCCATCTTCTTTGTTAATTTCAAATGATGCTCCAGCTAATTGCTGCCCAGCTTCATCTTCTTTCTTAAGTTTTAGATTATAATTTCCTGACATTAGTGGATCTTGTACAATAACAAAGAATGCTCCTTGTCTTCTTTCATATGTAACCCTTATAGAGTTATACAACTTCAAGTTATCTTTTTTATTTAATACTTTATCATTTTTATCCATAATTAAGAAGTTAGTTCCAATCGGATTATTACCAGTCCCTGTATATATATTATCATTGTATGCTTTTATCAGGTCAGCAGTAATATTATCATCACTACTAACTCCTCCTGGATAACCATAACATGGTTCTCCTTTATCATTTAAATATACCATCACAAATATTTTGTTATCACCTAAAAGATTAACAAATCCATCTCCAGCTTTTGTTTCTGTTATATAATAGATATAAGGTGTATTTAACTCTGTAATTTCATCAATACATTTTCTTCCGCCAAATGTACCATTTTGAATAACATCTGTCTTTTCTTTCCTAACTTTTTCTGCTTTAAATTCTGCATCTTTTATTGTTGTATACCAACCACCTTTTTTAGATGCATCAGTTTTCTTTATATAAAATTTATGAGTACCTATTATAACATTTTCGAAATCATCATCATCTTCTAATCCTTCATAAAGGTTTTCTTCTGAATCTGTAATGTCATGTTTAGTAGCTTGGTATTCATAATAACCTGTTGTAATTTCTTTTCCTGACATATCTGGTTTTGCAGCTAATTCTTCACTTGCATTTGCTTGTTCTGAATCTCTGTCTACTGTATTCTTTGTTCCTTTACTTGCTTGTATATATTCTGATTGTACATTGCTTCCATTATCATCTGAAGTAATTTTATTATAACCATAATCTGAAATTTCAGCTACATTTGTTAATACAGTATTATTTATATCCGCTGTTACTTCACATTGGATATTTACATCTACCCAAAACTTTTCATTATCATTTAATATACCTTTATAAAGTTTATAAAATCCATTTTCTACTGCCTTTACTGTTTTTTGACTATTATTTTCTATAGTTCTGCCATCAGCATCGGCAATTTGCCAGCCTTGATTTTTGTTATAATCATTATCAAGATATTGTAAACCTTTTGGTAAATAATCAGTTATTTTATTTACAATACCCTCTTTATCTCCCTCGTTATATACTCTAATAGTATAAGTTATTATATCACCTTTTTTTACAGTAATTGGAGCCTTTGTATGATAGTATGCTGCTGTACCTTTTGTGTCATGTAAGTTAACTGACTGCCACGTAAAATCTGGTTCTCTGCTGTCTGTTAATGTATTTCCATTAATTTCGGTAATAAACTTTCTAAGTGCCAAATCGAATTCTCCAACTTTTACTTCTTCAAAGTCTTGATCATCTTCTAGATCATTGTCAATATCAATTCTTGGTTTATATATCATAGAAGTTCCTTCTACCCCATCATATGAATTTAAATTTGCATTGTTTTGAATAGAGTCTCTATCAATATTTTTCTTACTTGCCTCTATGTAACTTCCATTTTTATTATATCCATATTTACTTATTTCAGAAACATTCCTCAAATTTGTTCCAGTCTTTGCATTATTACTTACCTTACATTCAATATAAGTATCTAATTTATTTTCTGGTAAAAAGCTCTCTCCATTAGCATATGCTTTTAATTCTTGTTTTGTTTTATAAGTCATTATAACTTTATTGGCATTTTCATCATAATTGGTTGTTATTTTATTAAGATTACTACAATTATATTTTCCGTAATTTGTGCTTGTTGTTTGACTTTTCAAGTACTCCAATCCTTTTGGTAAATAATCTGTTATTTGTTCTACAAATCCGTCTACACTACCTTCGTTATATACTGTTATTTTGTATCTTACTATATCACCAGGCAAAACAGTAATTGGTTGTTTATTTAGTGCATATGCTGCTGTTGTAGTTCCTTCACGTTCAATCATATAATTAGGTTGAACATAATATTCTCTTGTTCCATATGTAATATTTTCAGCTTTATCATCATCTTTATTATTATCATTATCAGCTTTAACTTCAGAATCATAAACTCTTAAATATTTGCCTTTAGAAGTATCATATCTATAAATTTGAGCAATTTGTTTAGTTAATGCCATATCAAATCCAGAATAATCTGCATTATGACTAACATATAACGATGCTGAATTTCTATAATGATTTAAGTCTTTATCTATTTCTATAATAGGTTGTCTATTGCTACCATCTTTTGTATAAACATATTTATGTAATTTAGATATTCCTCTTTTTGAAGTTGCAGTTATATTATATTTAAATCTAACTTGGTCTACATCTGCTATTGGTGAATCAAGTTTTACTTTAATATAATATTCACTAACTTTGCCAAGAAGAGCTTTTATAGAAGTATTACTTGGAAATTCTGTTGTAGGTGTTATCATATATTTTCTTGTTTTTATTTTTTGTTGTCCGATATCAATAGTTAGGGTATCTGTTACTTCTTCAATATTATTAACATCACCTTTAACACTTGCACTTATTGGACCTATAATATAAGTATTTTCTTCATCTGGTTCAGCTTCTATTTTTTGTCCCTTATTTAGTGTTATATTTACGTCGTTTGCACTTAAATTCGTAGGCATTGTTGTAGACAATGTTTTACCATTTTTTATATCACGTGCAGATCTATATAATGCTAAATATAAATTTTGCGCCATTTTTACTTTATCTGAAGAAATTTCATTGCCATTAAATTTAATATTTTTAATAAAGTTCACATTCTCACCATGCTTAGCATCTGAAGATGAGTTAGTAAAATTCCAAATAACAAATTGTTGTATTACTGAAATATAGCCATCTCCTAAGCTTGAAATTGAGTCATATTTAACTCCTGTTTTATCTTTTATAATTTCAACTAAATGATTTAACATTATATCTCTTTCATACTCTTTTTGAAAACCAGCATAGTTACTTTCAATTTTACCATTTACATCAGCATATGTATACATATTATTTAGTAACCATTCTACTGCCTTTTTATTATCATTGTTACCAAATATTTTTTTAATCTGGTCACTACTTATTTTGTTAAAATCTTCTTTTGTATTATATATTCCATAGTTGCCTTTGGAATCACTTGCATCAGGTCCATTTCCGGGATCATAGTTAACATGCAATCCTTCTCTAAGACAATATCTTGCATATGTGGTATCAGCCGCTGCTTTAGATTTATTTTTATTTATACCATATCCATACACATATTCCCCGTTATATTCATATATGCTATTAGTTCCAATAATGTTTTTTCTATCGCAAACATACCATGTACCTGAACCTTCTTCAGCAGGTACTTCATCATAAGTGCCTATCATATCATAAGCATAGGTTAGCACTGTGCTACTACTTGCAAAAAGCATTATAGATAGTATGGTTATTGCAGTTATTTTTTCAAACACCTTTCTCATATAAATTTACCTCCATCGCTTTGTTTTTATTTATTTTCATTTTACTGAGGTTTATTTTTAAAGTCAATATACATTGTTTTGTTATATACCCTTATTCGTGCTTTTTCTATTTACGGAAGGTTTTTTTAAGAGTTTTTTTATTTCATATTTTACAATTTCATTACAATTTTGACATATTTGTAATAAAAGATATGTCGAACCTAAAAAAAGGAAAGACTTTACCAATTTATCAAGTCTTTCCTTTTTATTTTCTATTTTTTATATTTAAAATATTTCTATTTTAAAACAAACTTCTTTATAGCAATTACTCCTCCTGCTAAGATAGTAAGTACTACTGCTACTACTCCTGCATATGTTGCAGCTTGCCCGGTTTTTACTGTAAGCATTACAGGTGCATCATCTATGTCATCTTCACCTGGCTTTTGGTTATTTGGTGTAGAGTCAATATCTGGTGTTCCATATTCATTGTAATCTTTGCTAATCTCTGCTGTATTTACTTTTAATCCCATGTTGTTTTCGTTGTTAATCCATGTAAGCGTAATTGTTACATCTTTAGTATCACCTGGTTTCAATAGTGTATCTTTTAGCTTATCTGTTACAACTTTTCCATCTACTTCTTTCCAATCTGGGTTATCTTCTTTTACAAATTTTAGTCCTTCTGGAATGTAATCTGAAATTTCTTTTGCATAACCTTCAATTTGTCCTTCATTTTTTACTCTAATGCTATATTCAAATTTTACAGTTACATTTTTTATATCAGATTTCTTTAAATCAACTTTTACAATTTCTTCTGGATTATCTTCTGCTGTATGTCCTGTTTCCGTAACAGTTTGTGTTCCATTCTCTATTACAATTGCTTTTGTTACCCATTTTCTTAAAGCTAAGTCAAAATATAGCAATTTAACTTTTTCAATATCTTGATCATCTTCTCCTTCATTCCATACATCTGGAATTGAATCTCTATCGTCTACTTTATTTCCATCTTTATCACTATCATCGGAAATTTGAGCTTTATTTATAATTATTTTTTCTGATTTTTCAGATGAATTTACTTTAAATGAAACTTTTACTTCTTTATAATCTGGTTCTTTTATTTCTCCTGATTTATACTTTTCAATATCAAATGCTTTTAATAAATTTTCACCTGCTGTTTTTTCTTGCTCTTTAGATAAATAGTTGCTTACTATAGATTTTGCATTTTCAACTTCTGTTGTTTCTTTTCCGTATTTATCTAGCATTACCCATTTATATTTTTGGTTTACTTCATTTGATGGTAAAAATTCCAATCCTTCTGGTATGTTATCTTTAATTTGTTTTGCATATCCATCCATTGTTCCTTCATTATAAACTCTTAAAGTATATGTTACTATATTGTTGTTTGCAACTATAACTGGCTCTTTTGTATGTTCATATACATATTTTCCTTGATCATCAATTTTGAATGTTGGTACTCTATCTGTAACGTTTATTTGTTTTTCATTTTCTGTTCCAACTCCAGTTTTCACTTCAGTAATAAATTTTCTTAAAGCCAAATCAAATTCTTTTTTCTCTTTTTCATTTGGTATTGTAATTACAACTTGTGATGGGGTTACATCATTTTTTACAATTACTTTTATTTTTTCATATAAATTTGTTTCAGTTTCTTTTACAATGCTTCCATCTGTATTGTTAATTATAAATCCATATTTATTAATTAATGCATCTTCTTCTTCATTTTTGTTGTAATTTCCTAATATTAATTTTCCATCTTCATTCATGTATGTTCTTAATGTAACGTATTTTCCATTCATAACATTTACATATTCTGGAGCACTTTCAACTTCGAGTACTGTATATGTATATGTTTCGTTAAATTTCACATTGTTCTCTAGTACTTCATATGTACCTTTTACTTCTTGATTGTCAAGTAATACTTCTGTTTTTTCATTTTTTGTTTTTTGTACTGTAAAGTCTGCTCCAATTAATGGATTTCCACTTTCATCTACTTTATTTAATACAAATTTAAATTCTTTTGCATCAGGTACTACTAATACGTTTTCAAAATCATCATCATCTTGCATTCCTTTATAGTAATTGTTATTGTCTGCTTTTTGTGGTTCTACTATATTTTTATAGTATTCATCTATGTTTTTAACTTTTTCACTTTTATTAAATACATTATTTTCTTCTGAATCTATATCGACATTTTCTTTGTTTGCTTCTACATAGTCACCATTTTTATTGTTATATCCATAATTTGTTATTTCTGCAACATTTACTAACAATTTACTATCTTGCATATTTGCTTTTACTTTGCATTCTATTTCTACATATGCACTAAATTCTGGAGCTTCACTTTTCTTTTCTTGTTTTACATATTCTAATAATCCATTTTCTCCATTTGCTGGTTTTATTGTTGTATCTTTTAGTTTGTCTGTTTTTACAGTTGTTGTTCCATCATTGTTACTTGTTGCAACCCAATTATTTTCTTTGTTAATTTTACTATCTGTAACAAATTCTAATCCTGCTGGTAAATAATCTGTTATTTCTTTTGCAAATCCATTTATATTTCCTTCATTATAAACTCTTAATGTGTAAATAATGTTATCCCCTGGTTTTACATTAACTGGTGTTTTTGTATGGTAATATCCAGCTGTTTTATTTGCTTTATATTCTTCTACTGATTTTTCGTTTATTGTAGGAACTCTGCTTTCACCAATTTCAACTTTAGTTCCATTTCTCTTTACTTCTGTAATGTATTTTCTAAGTGCTAAATCAAAATTTACCGGTTTATTTGGTATTGTAATTTTTACAACTCCACTGCTTAGCTTAGCTGTAATATTTACTTTAGTTCCATCTTCTAATGATACTTCTTTGGTTGTTACATTTGAATCTTTCTCAAAAGATACATTTGATACAACATATTTATTATCTTTTTGAGCTGTTGTTATATAAACTTTAACTTCTTCATTCATTTTAATATAATTGTTATTTCCAATATCAACTTCTTTTATTGTATATTGACTTGTTTGTTCACCTGTAATCTCTTTATTTCTAAATATTGTAACAAGTCCTTTATCACTTGTTGGTCCGTAAGTTTTTGCTTCTTTTCCTTCTTCTGAAACTTTAAAACTTACACCTGATATTTTCTTTTCTGTGTTTGATGAATCTATTTTTTCTAATAATAAACTATATTTTCCTTCTACTTGTTTATTTGGAATTGTTACTATCACTGTATTTTGTGATATTTTTGCAGTAACCGTTACCTTACTTCCATCTTCTAATGTTACCTCTTTTGAAGTTTCATTTTTATCTTTTTCAAACGATACCTTTGATGCAACATATTTATCGTTTGCTCTAGCTGTTGTTACATATATTTTTATATCATCTTTTAATTTTATGTAATTACCATCTGTAACTGTTACTTCACTTATTGTAAATTCTTCTGTTCCTTCTTTTTTAATTTCTCTATTTTTAAATATATTTATAATTCCATCTGATTTTGATGGTCCATAACTTGTATCTTTTTCAGAAACTCCTGATACTTTAAATATAGCACCAGATATTTTAGTATTTGTATCTGTAGCATCTACTTTTTCTATTTGTAGTCCGTAGTTTCCTTCTAAGTTTTCTTTGAATATTAACTCTGCTGAAGTTTGCTTTGTATATTTCTCTTTTCTAATAGTTGCTAAAGGTTGGTCACTATTTTTTACAGGATTTAATAAACTTGCAAAAGTTCTGTAACCTTTTAAATTAACATTGACTTTTATGTTGTATTGTGTTCCTTTTTCAAAACCTTTATTATATGTAATTTTTAAATAAAATGCATCATTCTTTTCTGAAACATTAATTGATTTACCATTTTTATCTACAGTTTCTATTTTATCCACCTTATTAGAATTAACTGTAGCACTAAATGTTTTAGTAAATAGTGAATGGTTATTTCTTAATACATATGGACCTGCTATAACTGTTTTTTTATCAGATTGAACAGTTGCTGATGCTTTAGAATCCTTTGTTAGTACAACATCAAATCCTTCATTTCCATTTGGTGAAGAATATTTATTTTTTTGAGCTTCCTTAGCAAGTTCTCTTAAAGAAATGTATAGTGCTGTATAATATTTTTTATCTGCTTTTGCATTTGGTAATGAATTATAACTTCCATCTGAATTTTGCATAGTACTATTGTAAGATGAACTTGAGTTTTTTACAAAACTCCACATTACATACTGTTGCACAGCATATAAAGTATCTTTATCACTAACTAATGCATCTACTGCTTTATTAATCCATGCATCATCAATATTATTTACATTAATTTTTTGACTTAATATATATTTTCCGTTTGAAGCTTTATAAGTACTGTATTTCTTTATTACGCTTTTTAAATTATTTTTCATGGCTGTTTTTGTTTCTGTATCTGTTACATCTGTTAAGTACATATTATCTAAAACCCATGCTAATGCACTCTGGTTTGATGTTATGTTAGAAATATTAGCAGTATATAAACTTTTTTTATCGTCATTTAGCTGTGTACCAACATATAAATGTGCACCACCTTTAATACAATATATATTGCTATATCCCTTAATATTAGCTGTAAATACTTTTGTGTTTCCTATTCCACGATTTGTATCTGACATACTTGATACTACTACTTGAGCAGATTTTACAACAGTTGGTATTATCGTGGCAAAAACCATTAATACAATAATTAAACCACTAATTATTTTCATACCTTTATTTTTCATATAAACACTCCTCTATTTTTTTACTTTATTTTTGGGCAAATTTAAATATCATACTTAGATAATATGATACTAGCCCTTAATTTATTATTTTTTCTTTCGTTAGATTTAAAACTCATATTACAATTATATTACATTTTTATTACAAAATCAACAGTTTTGTTAATATTTCTTAAAAAACTTGCATGCCCATAGTATTTTTTTGTTTTTTATTTGTAAATTTTTGTAATCTTATTCTATAATTTACCATTTTTATTTTAAAAAATGCTAATAATAAAATAAACGATAACATTTTTTTGAATGAAAAATAGAGGCTTTCGAAGAAAAAATAACCTCAAGACATTACAATAATATTATTTGACCAAAAACTGGTCTAAATCAAATCTTTAGACCAGTTTTTACTTTTTAATTATAATCTATGGAATTTATAACACATTTTGTCAAAATGCTTAGAATAAATACAATTATAGAAAGTATAAACACAACTTTTATCCATTTTTTTACCTTTTTAGGTTCAGGTTGCTTTTTATATTTCATATTAGTTATTAAAATGCTCAAGCCAGTTATAATAAATACCACTGCTGATACTCTTTGAACTATAGGACAGGCAACATTACATATTCTTATTGGTATAGGTATAGATATTGGTATACGTGCAGGAACTACACCCGCGATGTCTATAGTATTAATATCTCTAGAAGATAAAGCCAGAGCTTTATTTTTCATTATCATTGCTATTCCTAAAGAAGATAATCCAACTTTTAGCCATCTAATTGGAATGCTATTTGCTAATTTTTTTTTGCTTACTTGCTTTATTTTTGGATACTCATTTTTAACTTCATTTACAACACTTCTTATTTCCATAAGAATCATCTCTCTTTCTCATATTTATTTGCAATTTGTTTTAATATATTATAATCTTTATTGTAAAATTTTTGCATAAACATATTTGAATTTTGTTTGTATAATTTTTCCGCCATTTTATCTGATACTTTAATAAGAATCTTCTCAGTCTCACATACAACTGGTGATAATTCATTAATATCATTAGTTAAAATATAATTTCTACAAGCACATGTATGTTTACACCTTTTCCTAATAGCACAATTTTTACAAGTTTCATTTTCTTGCTTAGATTTTTTTATTAAATTAGTTCTTGCAATTATATCAATTCCATCCTTACAATTTCCTATAATAAAATTTTTATTATTTACAAATTGCATACAAGGATAAAAATTTCCATCTGTTCCTATATTTATAGTTTTCATTCCAAATTTACAATCTTCGTTACAATTGTATTTATCTTTTATATATGTTCTTATTTTATCATCTATTAATGGAATTTCTACATCACATTCCTGTAAAATTTTATCAGCATAGATTTCCGCAATTTTATTATATTGTTTCTCTATTTCATCTAAATCTTCATCTTTCCAATCTTGTGAATAATCAAATAATAAATTTATGTATTTAAATCCCATTTCTATTAGATACTCAACATTTTGACTTAAGCTAGATAAATTATTTCTTGTTATTACTGACATAGCAACAACTTCATCAAAAGAATTTAAGAGCATTCTAGCATTTTTTTGGGCTACATCAAAAGTTCCCTTGCCGTCAATTGTTTTTCTATTTAAATCTTGTGTTTCTTTCATTCCATCAATACTATAAGCAATATTAACAAATTTATTTTCTTTCATATATTGTATAAAATCATTATCTAACAATGTTCCATTTGTCGTTATACCATAGTAAAAATCAGTTTTACTCTCTTTAGAATTTATATAATCAATAGTATTTTTTATCATATTCTTTTGCAATAAAGGTTCTCCACCATAAAAAATAATTATTGAATATTTCTGTTTTCTGCTTATTTCATAATCAATCAAATCTTTTATATCTTTAAATAAAATGTCTTTATTTCTTTTATTTTCATAACAATATGTACAATTAAGATTACATTTTTCAGTTAAGTGAATTATATATTCCATGCCTCTTTCCCTCTTAATGTATATTATACAGTATTTTTATATAATTTTCAAATTTTCTAAAATATTACATTATCCAAATTTAAAATGTGTTAATGTAGTTTTGGAAATTTGTTAAAAAACGAATAAAATCACAAAGAAGTTGAAAGGCTTGGTATATAAAGCTTTCGAAAGTAATAAAAAATCCACAGAAATATTAATAATCTGTGGAAATTGGTTTAAAACTGGAGCGATTGTCGTGGTTATCTACAACTTTGTTCTCTCCTAACAATTGATACAAATATCAATCAAATTATATATAGATTAGCAAACAATTTAATAAAAATCAAGTAATTTTGCAAAAAGCATCTACGAATTTTTGTTCTTTTTGTATTGATTTATTGTAAATTGTATGTTATACTAGCTAGCATAGGAAATGAACATAGTAGTAGATATGTGTTGCCACTGCACTCGATAACTTTTGTTATCAGAAAGTGAGGTGGTGTTTATGAGTTTTATACTTTTTTTAATATATGCCTTAATAGTATCAGCAACAATAAACGTAACCTTATTAACGATTTTATACATAAAATATGTAAATTCAATTATAGATAAGGAATAAAAATAACAACACATTCCACTATGCCAATATTGCGAATGTGTTGTTATACTTTTATGTAGTGGTAACCGCATTTACTGCGGTTATTCATTTCCTATATTTATTATACACAGGTAATTATGAAAAGTCAATAATTTCAATGTGTTTTTATATTTTATTTCACATCAATTGTAACACTACAAGTTCAAAGGAAATACAGGATATTACAAATATCAGGTATCATTAATGGATGGAAAAACAAAAAAGCCAATAGATATTATTGAATGTAGATACAAAACATATTTATTAGATTACTTTAATAATTTTTCATTAAGTGAACGTAAGAAAGTAAAATATGTAGTAACAGATTTATGGAAAGACTACAAAGATTTAGCAAAAACATATTTTCCAAATGCAAAAGTAGTAGCAGATATATTTTATTTTATTAGATATTTAACGGAGTCTGTAGATAGTGTTAGAAAGCAAGTACAAGACAAACTATCACGAACAGAAAGAAAATATTTTAAGCATTCAAGAAAACTGTTATTATCAAGATATGAAAACTTAAAAGATGATAAGCAAAAAGAAGAATTAAATTACATACTAATTAATTATTCAGAAGATTTAAGGATAGCATACAGAGAAAAAGAAGAAATGTTAAATATTATATAAATGACAGATAAAGAAAAATCAATAGAATATTTAAACGCTTGGATAAAGAGAAATTTAGAATCAGATATACCAGCATTAAAAAGTTGTGCAAAAACATACTTTAGTTGGATAACAGAGATAAGAATACTTTTCAGGTATTATACCCCAACTATTGACATTGAACCAAAAAATCCACAGAAATATTAATAATCTGTGGAAATTGGTTTAAAAACTGGAGGCGACACCCGGATTCGAACCGGGGATCAGAGTTTTGCAGACTCGTGCCTTACCACTTGGCTATATCGCCGTTTAACTATATTTAATTATA
>OGUO01000664.1_pt1 | contig 25305 bp, 21 predicted proteins | sample 1553641 | NCBI WGS metagenome assembly OGUO01 (sample SAMEA2579980, study PRJEB22360) | human gut metagenome | biome: human gut; feature: human-associated habitat; material: faeces | place: Denmark | collected 2008/2010 | reverse complement strand
ACGAAAAGATGTGCCACCCCGCCCCCCCCCAGAGCCTTGGCAGCCATACCCAAATGCACTTCCAATACCTGACCGATGTTCATACGAGAAGGTACGCCCAACGGGTTCAGAACGATATCCAGCGGTGTGCCATCCGGCAGGAACGGCATATCTTCTTCCGGCAAAATGCGGGAAACGACACCCTTGTTACCGTGACGGCCTGCCATCTTATCGCCGACGGAGATTTTCCGCTTCTGAGCGATATAGCAGCGAACCAATTTATTGACACCAGCCGACAATTCATCACAATTCTCTCTGGTGAAGATTTTTACATCAATGATGATACCAGCTTCGCCGTGCGGTACTTTCAAAGAGTTATCCCGCACTTCCCGTGCCTTTTCGCCGAAGATTGCACGCAGCAGGCGTTCTTCTGCGGTCAGTTCGGTTTCGCCCTTCGGGGTAACCTTACCAACCAGAATATCACCAGCGTGTACTTCTGCACCAATCCGAATGATACCATTTTCGTCCAAATCCTTCAGGGCATCGTCCCCGACATTCGGAATATCTCTGGTAATTTCTTCTGGGCCTAACTTGGTATCTCTGCATTCGATTTCATATTCTTCAATGTGAACGGAAGTGAAGATATCTTCCCGTACCAACCGTTCATTCAGCAGAACCGCATCTTCGTAGTTGTAACCTTCCCAAGTCATGAAGCCGATGAGGGCATTCTTACCCAGAGAGATTTCACCGTCAGAAGTAGACGGACCATCTGCCAGAACCTGTCCCTTTGTAACGTGTTCGCCAGCGTCTACAATCGGTCTTTGGTTGATGCAAGTACCCTGGTTGGAACGCTTGAACTTTTCCAGCTTAAAGGTCTGTTCCTTGTGGGTTTCATCCGACAGCAAAGTAATGGTGTCTGCGGAAACTGCCGTAATCACACCATCACACGGTGCAAGCACACAAACGCCAGAGTCTACAGCTGCCTTGTATTCCATACCTGTTCCAACAAACGGCCGTTCGGTCTTGAGCAGCGGCACTGCCTGTCTCTGCATGTTAGAACCCATCAATGCACGGTTTGCGTCATCGTTTTCCAAGAACGGAATCATAGAAGTTGCAACAGAAACGACCATCTTCGGGGAAACATCCATGAAGTCAATGCGGTCTTGCTCCACTTCCAGAATCTGTTCCCGATAACGAGCCGCAACCTTATGATTTGCAAAGTGTCCGTCTTCGGTCAGCGGTTCGTTTGCCTGTGCAACAATGTAATTATCTTCTACATCAGCGGTCATATAAACAACTTCATCTGTTACAACGCCAGTTGCCTTGTCTACTCGCCGATACGGAGCTTCAATGAAGCCATATTCGTTGATTCTTGCGAATGTTGCCAGATAAGAAATCAAACCGATGTTCGGGCCTTCTGGTGTTTCAATCGGGCACATTCTTCCGTAATGGCTATAATGTACGTCACGAACTTCAAACCCTGCACGATCTCTGGACAAACCGCCCGGACCCAATGCAGACAAACGACGCTTATGGGTCAATTCTGCCAGCGGGTTGTTCTGATCCATGAACTGTGACAGCGGAGAAGAACCAAAGAATTCCTTAATTGCGGCAGTAATCGGACGGATATTGACCAAACTTTGTGGTGTGATCACGTCCATATCCTGTGCCTGAATGTTCATCCGTTCCCGAATGACCCGTTCCATTCTGGTGAAACCAATCCGGAACTGGTTCTGCAACAGTTCGCCAACAGAACGAATTCGACGGTTGCCCAAGTGGTCGATGTCGTCCACCGTACCAACGCCTTCGCAGAGGTTCAGGAAATAGCTGATGGTTGCATAGATATCGTCCAAAATAATATGCTTCGGAACGAGTTCATCCAACCGCTTCTTTACCTGTTCTTCTACTTCTTCCGGTGTGGAAGAGCTTTCGAGAATTTCTCTCAGAACAGAGAACGAAACCTTTTCGTTGATTTCATATTTGCTGATGTCAAACTGTACATACGGCTGCAGGTCAACCATGCCGTTACCGATGACCTTAACTTCCCGCTGTACAAACCGGATAGCATTTTCTCCGGCTTCGGTGACATAATATTCTTTACATTCTACTGTCAGGAATGCAGCCTTTACGCCGGCTTCCTGAATCTGTTCTGCCTGTTCGTAAGTCAGGGTCGTTCCTGCATCGAACAGCAGTTCGCCTGTCATTTCGTTGATGACCGGACGGGACAGGGTATGTCCAGCCAGACGGCTTGCAATGCCCAGCTTCTTATTATACTTATACCGACCGAACCGGCACAAATCATACCGCTTTGCATCGAAGAACAGATTGTTCAAGTGGGTCAGGGAGCTTTCCACCGTCGGCGGTTCACCCGGACGCAGCTTCTTATAAACATCCAGCAATGCATCTTCGGTATTCTTGGTGCTGTCCTTTTGCAGAATGGTCTGCCGCAGACGTTCATCATCCCCGAACATCTCATAGATTTCTTCGTCTGTTCCGATACCGATTGCACGGATAAAGGTTGTCAGTGCAATTTTCCGGTTCTTATCGATCCGGACATAGATGACATCGTTGGAATCCATTTCATATTCCAGCCATGCACCACGGTTCGGAATGACAGTGGTCTTAAACAAATCCTTACCGGTGCGGTCTTTTTCAGAAGCGTAATAAACGCCCGGAGAACGAACCAACTGCGAAACGATAACACGTTCTGCACCATTGATGACGAACGTACCGCTTTCAGTCATGAGCGGGAAGTCGCCCATATAAATTTCGCTTTCCTTGACCTCGCCGGTTTCCTTATTCCAGAGGGTCGCCGTCACACGCAGTGCGGCAGCATAAGTTGCATCCTGCTCCTTGCATTCTGCAATGGTATACTTCGGCTTTTCATCAATCCGGTAATCAATAAAGTTCAGAACCAGATTGCCGTTGTAGTCTGTGATAGAAGAAACGTCCCGGAAGACTTCCTTTAAGCCTTCCTCCCGAAACCAGCGGTACGAATTTTTCTGTACTTCAATCAGGTTCGGCATTTCCAGCACTTCGTTGATTTTCCCGAAGTTCATTCTGACATTTTTTCCACACTGCTTTGGCGTCACATTCACCATAGGCGAAAAAACCTCCTTCGTTATAATCGAAAAAATTAGCACCTGTAAGCAGAAATGAAAAATCTTTCGTATTTTTCGATTTTCTCTTGACAGGCGGGAAAGGATATGGTATACTATTAGTTTTTGCGTGTGTCACCCTTGTGGCACTACGATACATTTTATTATTTTATAATATTCCCAGATGTTTGTCAAGTAGTTTTTTTAAATTTTACAGATTCTTAAAAATATTTTGAGGCTTTCCCGTATCTATTCCAAAAATCCTGTGCACATTTCGGCTTTTTGACGGCTGGATAGCAGAATTTTTTCAGAATGTTCGAAAAAATGCCCTGCAAGCAGTTTCAAAAAATTTTAAGAAACCCCTTGACAAATCGTGAAAAATAGTGTACTATGTTGATAGTGCACTAATTCACGCAACTACAAAAAGTCGTGTATTCTTCTGAAAGGGGGCATTTTGGATGGAGTTTCAAAACAACTACCCCATCTACCTGCAAATTGCAGATGACATCAAACGGCGGATCGTCATCGGTGAGCTGCATCCCGGTGACAAGCTGCCCTCCAACACCGATTTGGCGGTTGCTTATACCATCAACCCCAATACGGTACAGCGAATTTACCGACAACTGGAAGTGGAAGGCATCACTTTCACTCGCCGAGGCGTGGGGACGTTCCTGAGCGAAGACCCCGAACTTGCGGAACGGTTACGCAGTACCATCTTGGAACAGGAAGTGACTGCTTTCCTGAAAAAAATGCAGCAATACCATTTTTCAAAGGCTGCACTCTTTACAGCCATGGAACAGCAGTTGGAACAAGCGGAAAAAAAGGAAGAAACAGAAACAACAGACAAAAACTAAACCAAAAGGAGCAAAGGGATTATGTTAACATTTCAACATGTCAGAAAAAATTATGACAGCAAACGAGTGCTGGATGATTGCAGCATTTCGTTTGCACCAGGGAAAGTGTATGCCCTCGTGGGGCCAAATGGCACCGGCAAAAGCACCCTGATGAAAGCGGCTGCCGGACTGGTAAAACTCAACGGCGGCACGCTCACCTACAAGGGGCAGCCAATCGGAACAGAGAGCAAGAAACACATTGCTTATATGTCCACCGAACCATTCTATTATGACTATATGCGGATTCGGGATGTCAAGGCATTTCACAAGGATTTCTTTGCCGACTTTGACGCAGACTTATTCGACCGCCTGCTCACATTTATGGAACTGACTCCGGACTTGAAAGTACGGGCGTTGTCCTCCGGTATGGCTGCGAAGCTGAAAATTGCAGTGACGCTCTCCAGACGAGCAGAAGTCATCATGCTGGATGAACCGCTGAATGGCATCGACCTCATCGGACGGGATCAAATCATCCACACCATCATTCAGGCAACCGGAAACGGTGCAACTTTCATCATCTCCAGCCACTTGTTCGATGAATTAGAGCCAATTGTGGACAATGTTGTCATGATGAAAGGCGGCAAGGTCATCTTGGAAGGCGAACTGGAAGCCATCCGTGCGGAACACGGCAAATCCATCTCAGACTTGTATCGGGAAATTTATGCGGACACTGCCGTGCCACAGTTTTAAACAAAAAGATAAAACCATCATTCCACAACGCTTACAAAAATAAGGAGGATTTTCCATTATGGGAAACGTATTAAAATATGAAATCAAACGCTCCAGATTTATGATGCTGATTGTTGGCATCATCATCGGCGGTCTGGAACTGGCGTACTTAATCGGCTTTTTTGGTGTTAAAACAGCACAAAATGAAAAAATTCAAGATATCTTCAGCAGTATCTGGGTTTTCTCTATTGTTCTGCTCGTGATTGCTGCCTGCTGTTCCATGCTGGTCGGTGTATTATACAGTGTCTTACTTTACAACAATGACATCCGGAAGAAATCCGGTTACATGTTATTTTTAACCCCAACCCCTACTTGGCAGTGGATTCTTGCAAAAATCCTGATGGGTGTCCTTGCAACGGCTGCTCTGGTAATTGTCTTTGCCATTTTAGGAATTGCAGATATTCTGCTGTTCATTCCGGAATTGGATAACACTTCTTTCATCGGAATGATTCTGATTCCACTGCGGGATATGATTTTCGACAATGTGGGTTCTGTTTCCCTGTTCCTGTTGAACCTGATTTTACAGATTGTTGTCATGATTACCACCATTTATCTAGCGATTGCCATGTCTAAAACCTTATTGGGCAACAAGAAAATCGGCAGCTTTGTAGCATTCGTTTTCTGGATTGCATTGGAAATTTTACAGTCTGCCATCAGCAGTTTGTTTGCACTGTTATCCAATGGGTTGTTCTCCATCAGCATTAACATGAGCGAAGACGGTTTGGTCTATGATTTAGACACGGCGATTCCGTATCTGCTGGCAGCAATGGCATTGAATCTTATCTTTGCTGGCGTTTGCTATGGTATTACGACTTACCTAACTGATAAGAAAATGAGCGTTTAAAATATCTCGTTTTCTGCAAATCCATACAGAAATGGAAAAAATCCCCCTGCTTTTGGAGAGCAGGGGGATTTTTGTATTTCTTTTTGGGTTCGTATTCTTAGGGATATCAATTGCATCCGGTTCGGCAAAATCGCTTCGCTCTTTGCCTTTGTGCTGTTCGCCGGTGGTTGCGTTGTCCGAATTGCCTATGAATCTTTTTTAGATTCCAGTTTACAGGAATTTTTTATGTTTCTAGAATGGCGAACAGCATTTGTTTACTTTTCTTAGATTTCAATTTCATCTCATCAATACCTCTGTTAAGGGGGACAGCTTGTCCTCCATTTTTAAAGGATGCCTTGCCCTTTTGTCCCTTCGGGACATTTCCCCACACTGTGGGGAATCATCCCCCTCGCCGAGCTGAGCCAGCTCGACCGCAGTTCGCCTGCGGTGGCAGAGTTAATTGCTTTCTTCTGCAGCTTTTCGCAGCAGTGCAATTTCTGCTGCATATCCAGCATCATCATTCGGTGTTTCCAGAATAAACGGCAACTGTTTCAAAACTGGATGCCGAACAACCGCTTTCAAGGCTTCTAATCCAATGTAACCTTGTCCAATTTTCTGATGGCGGTCTTTATGTGCTCCCAATGGGTTCATACTGTCGTTTAAGTGTACTGCATACAGACGATGCAAGCCGATTGTCTTGTCGAACTCTTCCAACACCGCTTCCAGATTTCCGGCAATATCATAACCGCCATCCCAGATATGGCAGGTATCCAGACACACGCCCATTTTCTCTTGCAAGTGTACGCTGTCTAAAATTGCCCGCAGTTCTGAAAAGTTTCTGCCGACTTCACTGCCCTTTCCTGCCATTGTTTCCAGCAAAACGGTCGTGGTCTGCTCCGGAAATAGCATTTCGTTCAGCGTTTCTGCAATCTGTGCAATTCCCACTTCTGCACCCTGTTTCACATGGCTGCCGGGATGAAAATTATAATACTGATTTGGCGTGTATTCCATCCGCTGCAAGTCATCTGCCAGCATATCTTTCCCAAACTGCCGAATGCTGGGGTCAGCGGAACACAAATTCATGGTATACGGTGCGTGTGCAACGAGATGTTGCAGGTCATGTTCTGCTGCATACGCTAAAAATGCAGCAACATCTTCTTTCTGAATCGGCTTTGCTTTTCCGCCCCGTGGATTTCGTGTAAAGAAAGCAAATGTCGTTGCTCCCAAAGCAACTGCGTGTTTTCCCATCTCCAGATAGCCCTTTGATGATGGCAAGTGGCATCCAATTCGCAGCATATTTATTCCCCCTGTTCAGTTGTTTGTTCTGTGGTTTCCGGTGTTTCAGATACGGGCTTGTCTGCCGGCGGTTCAGTGTTGTCCAAGTCCGTCATAATCTCTTCCAGTACCTTTTTTGCATACTCATAATATTCCTGCATCACGGCTTCACTCTTGTAACCCTCTGTTGGTTTCCGCAGACTCAAGCATAAATCTCTGTCCAGCCGCCCTTCCGAATAGCCGATTTTCTGTGCAAAATCTGTATACCGCAGATAATACCCATATTCTCGCACATGAGAATCCTCCGGATACAGCTGCTCTAAATTCACGAGTGTATCTTCAGCGGAAATGTAGTCATTCGCCTTTGCATCCGTCAAGAGCATGACACCTTCCGGCATTTGCATTTGCGTCGAAAGTTTGGTGGCGTTGGCAGTATAATAGTCCATATCGTCAATGTCATCCGACACGGGAATACAATAAATGCTAACAGTGACTTTTCCATCTCCGTTTTCATCATCTACGAACTGCTCTAGATAGGTTTGCAGTTCTGCGGATTTCTTTTGCAATTCCTCGTTATCGGTCAAGACCATTAAAACGAAATCCGGCTTGACTTTGGTCAGCTGGTCATATGCCAGATAGCCGAAAATCAATACCAATACAATTGTAATTCCCAGCCACCATTTATTATGGTAAAAAAAGTTGGAAATTCGCTTGCCGAGCGGCATTTTTTTCTTTTCGGGGTGTTCTTCTGCAATCCGGTCACTTTCGGTAATCACACCCTGTTTCAGGCGAATGAGTTCAATGCGGTCTTGCTGAATTTTTTTCTCATAGGCTTCTTTTTCTCGTTTTTCCTGCTCTGCAAGCTGTGCCTGCATCGCAGCTTCATGGGCTTCTTCCTGCTGCTGTTCTTTCGCATCAATCTCCCGCATGGTTTCGAGGAAACTTTTGCCTTTTTCTTTTTTCTTCTTTCCGGTGGGAGCAGTGGTTTCCTGCTCTGGCGTTGTTTGCTTCGGGGTTTCTTCTGCCATAAAAGACTCCTTTTTTCTTGTAATGATTCATTCTCATTTCATATAAGCACAAAGGGGTGTCCCGTTTTCCGATGACACCCCTTCTGTTTCTCTGCATCTTTCTTTTTTGCAGCTTATGCTTCGGTCGTTTCCACTGCTTCGTCTGCATCTTCTTCCGATTCCTGTCCATTCTTCGGCAGTGGCCGCATGGTCGGGAACAGCAGAACGTCCCGAATGGAAGCACTGTCGGTCAACAGCATTACCAGACGGTCTAAACCTAAGCCCAGGCCACCCGTTGGTGGCAGACCATATTCCAATGCATTTACGAAATCTTCGTCTACTTCCCCAGTCATATCGCCCAGTTCCCGTCTTGCAGCAACCTGTGCTTCAAACCGCTGCTTCTGGTCAATCGGGTCATTCAATTCAGAGAATGCATTGCCCATTTCTCTTGCATAGATGAAGTATTCAAACCGTTCTGTAAATGCCGGTTCGCTTGGCTTCCGCTTTGCCAGCGGTGAATTTTCAACCGGATAATCATAAATAATGGTCGGCTGAATCAGGTTTTCTTCTACGAATGCATCAAAGAATGCAATCAAGACATGACCCTTGGTAGCGTGTTCGCCTTCTTCGACTTCCACGCCTTTTTCCTTGGCACAAGCTCTTGCAGCTTCGTCGCTGTCCCATTCGTAGTAATCGACACCAGCATACTTCTTGACTGCTTCAACCATCGTCAATCGTTCCCACGGTTCGCCCAGTGCGATTTCAACACCCTGATACAGAATATGGTCGCTGCCGCAAATGGTCTTTGCCAGTGTCCGGTACATATCTTCGATCAAGTCCATCATACCCTTATAATCGGTATATGCCTGATACATTTCAATGGATGTAAATTCTGGATTGTGAGATGGATCCATGCCCTCATTCCGGAAGATTCTGCCGACTTCATAAACCCGTTCAAATCCGCCGACAATCAGCTTTTTCAGGTTCAGTTCGGTTTCAATCCGCAGGAACATATCCATATCCAGTGTATTGTGATGGGTCACAAACGGTCTTGCCGCAGCGGCAATCTGCAACGGCAACAGAACCGGTGTTTCTACTTCTACATAGCCGATATTGTCCAGATAATTCCGGATTTCCCGCAGAATCTTGCTTCTGGTAACAAACGTGTTCTTGACTTCCGGATTAACAATCAAGTCCAGATACCGCTTCCGGTAACGGGTATCCTGGTCTTTCAGACCGTGCCACTTTTCCGGCAACTGCAACAGTGCCTTGGAAAGCAGGGTAATTTCCTGTGCATGAATGGAAATTTCGCCCTTCTTCGTCCGGAATACAAAGCCCTTGACACCGACAATATCACCGATGTCCCACTTCTTAAATTCCTTGAATGCTTCCTTGCCGCCGATGTCGTTCATCCGGACATAGACCTGAATTCGGTCAGAGCCGTCCCGCACATCAATGAAGTTTGCACGTCCCATATCTCTCCAGCTCATGATTCTGCCGGCGATGGAAACGATTTGTTCCTTGAGCGGTTCTAAGCTTGCCTGAAAAGCTTCTTCGTCACCGTTTGCAGCTTCTTTCAGACGGGCTTCGGTTGCTTCATAGTCTGCCTTGAGGTCTGCTGCGTGTGCAGTGACATCATACTTTGTAATGGTGAATGGGTCGTTGCCAGCTGCCTGTAATTCAGCCAGCTTGTCCATCCGAATCTTCTTTAAAATGTTAATATCCTGTTCGGTTTCCGCTGCTGCGTTCTGCTGCGGATTCTGCTGTTGTGCCATGTAAGATCCTCCACTTTTAAATTACCGACAACTTACTTGCCGATTTCCAGCACCTCAAAGAGCAATGTGCCAACTGGTGCAAATACCTGAAATGTTTCGCCGACCTTTTTCTTGAGGGCAGCTTTTCCAATCGGAGAGTCGTCCGAAATCTTATGTTCTGCAAAATTTGCTTCGTTGCTGCTGACAATCTGCCAGGTTTCTACTTTTCCGCTCTGGAAGTTTTTCAGCTTGATGGTAGAGCCCAGACCAACTTCATCCAAGGAAATGCTGTCATCGTCTACGACTTCGCAGTTATCCAAGGTATACTGGATTTCCTTGATCTGTGCTTCAAGAATTGCCTGTTCGTTTTTCGCTTCATCATATTCTGCGTTTTCAGAAAGGTCGCCCTGTGCACGAGCTTCTTTCAGTTTCTGTGCCATTTCCGCACGTTTTACGCCAACCAGATAATCCAGTTCTTCTTTCAGTTTGTCATAACCGCTTTTTGAAATCTGTTTCATTGCCATACTGCATGACTCCTTTTATTCCTGATAATGGTTCTCATTCCCATTCGCCGATTCCTACGGGAATCTGCGAAAAATACAACCTTTATTATACTGTATTTCCGTTGAATTGTCAAGGGCTGGTGTGGGCGTTTGAAAAAGCATCTGCTTTCGTTCTTGGGAAGACTGTCTGCATCTGATTGCTTGACAAGACATCCGATTTATGCTATATTTTTCATGATTTCCAATCCAATTCTGATGAAAGGAGCGTTCTTCATGCATTTCTTTTCCCACAAAAAGCCCATCCTGCCGCTGCCGGACGGCTGCACACCGGAACAAATCCAAATCGAATCCAGCATTTGCACCGGCGAAACCACCATTGGTTTTTACGATGCCGCCGAAAAGAAATTACGGTATGCAGAACTGGTAAAAACACCAGCAGACATTGCCGCTTTCTATACACGATATGGGCTCACACCGCCTGACCACTCGTAAGAAAAAGACTGCCGCTGTTCATTCCCTGCGACAGTCTTTTTCTATTTCGATGTTTTTGTATGTTCAGAATTTACTTCTGTAATGTTCCGCTGGACAGGGCTTTCAGATAAGCATTAATAAAGCCATCCAAATCGCCATCCATAACCGCTTGAATGTTTCCGTTTTCAAAGCTGGTGCGGTGGTCTTTTGCCAGTGTATATGGCATGAATACATAAGACCGAATCTGTGCACCCCATGCAATTTCTTTCTGCACGCCCTTGATGTCGGCGATTTTATCGAGGTGTTCCCGTTCCTTGATTTCCACCAACTTGGACTTCAACATCTTCATTGCATATTCCTTGTTCTGGAACTGGCTTCTCTGTGTCTGACAGGAAACAACAATGCCCGTTGGCAAGTGCGTCAACCGAACCGCAGAACTGGTCTTGTTGATGTGCTGACCGCCTGCACCGCTGGAACGGAATACATCCATCTTAATATCTTCCGGACGAATGTCTACTTCCATGTTGTCATCAATTTCCGGCATGACTTCTACTGCGGAGAACGAAGTATGCCGTCTGCCGGAGGCATCGAACGGAGATACCCGAACTAGACGATGCACGCCCGATTCTGACTTCAGGAATCCATAGGCATTTTCGCCCTCAATCAAAATGGAAGCACTCTTCAAGCCAGCTTCATCGCCATCCAGATAATCCAACGTCGTTACCTTGAAATGATGCCGTTCTGCCCAGCGGTTGTACATCCGATAGAGCATTTCTGCCCAGTCCTGTGCTTCTGTCCCGCCTGCTCCGGCGTGGAAGGTCAAAATCGCATTGGAGTGGTCATATTCTCCGGTGAGCAGAGATGCCAGTTTCATTTCTTCCAGCTTCTTAATGAAAGCGTCGCATTCTGCATTCATATCCGGTGTGCTTTCTGTTTCGCCCTCTTCGATGGAAAGTTCAATCAGCGTAATAATATCTTCCAGTTCTGATTGCATCTTCTTATAGGAATTGATGCGGTTTTCCAGTGTCTTGGATTCCTGCAACACTTTCTGAGAATGTTCCAGATCATCCCAGAATCCTTCTTTTGCAATTTCTTCCTGTAATACATTGTAGCGTTCTGTTGCAGCAGCAACGCCCAATACTTCGTACAACTCATCCATATCTTTCTGATAGTCGGACATGGTTACACGCAATTCATCTAATAAAACCATAGTGTCAACCTCTCTTTTCAAATCACTCAATAAACCGTTTGTGCTTACACATACAATTTTTATTATACTATAAATTCATGTCAATTGCAATGGTTTTCGGAAAATATTCAGAATTTTCGCTGTTTTCCACAGATTCCACCCCCTGTTTTCCCCCGCAAAAAATTTTTTTTGCACAATGGGATTTTTCAGCGGGTTCAATTGTTATTAGGGTGAAGTACTTCTGAATCCCACAAAAGGAGATGAACAACATGGACAAATCCACATTTCAACAGAAACTCCAACAATACAAAGACATGGTTTACCGCATTGCCTATACCTATCTCCGCAACACCGCTGATGCAGAAGATGTATCACAAGAAACATTCCTGAAATTTTACCAACTATCCAAACCCTTCACAGATGCCGGTCTGGAAAAGGCGTGGCTGATTCGAGTGACCCTCAACGCCTGCCACAATCTCCGGAAATCCGTCTGGTACAACCGGAGAGCAGACTATAAAGAAATTCCGGAGCTGTTCTCCGACCCCACCGACAACCTGCTCTATGAAGAAGTGTTTGCACTGCCGGAACGATACCGCATTGTCATCTTGCTCTATTATTACGAGGAATATTCCATTCAAGAGATTGCCGACCTGACTGGCCGTAAAATCTCAACCATTCAAACGCAGCTTGCCCGTGCCAGAAAGAAATTAAAATTGGCACTCACGGAACAAGGGAGGGATTTTTATGAACAAGAATCGTTATCAGCAAATTATGAATCGCATTCAAATGCCGGAACGCTGTGAACAGGCGATTCTAGAACAAATTGCACACAACGCCAGCCCCGTTCCAACTCGCAGAACTTGGAAACGCAACGTGATTGCTGGTGTTGCGATTGCCGCTTGTATAAGCGTCATTGGTATGGTTTCCGTTTCTGCCATTCAGGGCACAAACTGGATTCATCAGCTGTTCCCGAACAGCAGCGATGATGCAGCAACGGCACAATATGCATCGCAACAAGCCGGAAATGTTTCTGCTTTTTCCGCTGATTTGGACGATTTGGATGCAGAACTGATTGCCGCCTTTGCAGATGAATCCAACTTATATTACGCCGTTCATCTGACCCCCAAAACAGAGAACCCAGAAAAATATACCGACCGATTCACCATTTCCCAAACCGGAACATTCTGGTTCAATGGCGAAACAAACACAAATTATATGCAAGGCGGTGCTTCGGAAACCAGACCGGACGGAGATGGCTATTTATTTACCAACAAGATTCATCTGGACAGCGGCACATGGGAAAACCACATGACCTATCAGGCAGAAATGCAGGCAATCTTGTATGAGGGCGAACAATACGAAACGCTCAAACAAAACTTTGGTACGATTGGCACGATTTCCATCACCATCGACTTACAGAACAAACCACAGACCAGTGTTTACACTGCTTCCGGAACGTGGAACAATGCAAATGGTTTTCTCAATGTAGAACAAGTTGTCTTACAACCGCTGACACTGACCATTGACGGCACAGCAGACAATCAAACCAATTCCGCAAAACAAGTATCTGTCATCTTGAAAGACGGCAGCACCGTTGCCGGAGAATACATGACAAGCGGTTACCGCAATCATGGCATCGTCACTGAAGACCTGACACAGGTAGAACAATTCCTCTATCTAGAAAAGCCCATTGACCCAACCGCAGCCACTGCCATTCAAATGGACGATGTCACCATTCCACTGACTGCCAAAGCAGACAATACCATTCTTGACCCTGCTTCTATGGTGGCGACTATTTCCAATTTCAAGACGACAGGCATGGATGACTTTACCGTCACACCGCTTGGTGTGCTCAGCGATGGAACAAATCTTGCAATGGTGCTGAATCTTGCTCCAAATCAGCCGGATATGTTGCCGGAAGAAACAATGTTTATCATTGATGTATGCAGCTTGAGCATCGACAACAAGCCTCTTTCTGAATTGCTAAGCTCTGAATCGCTGAACACGGTGTATGCCTATTCCGAACAGCAAGCAGATGGTACTTATACTTTCACCTGCAAAATACAGATGGATGCATTTTTGAACAAGCAAGCAGATGTAGCATTTGCCCTGAAAACGTCTGACGACAGCACGCTTGGCACAGTTGCATTCCACTTGGACAACATCCAGACCATTCCGAGTGTAACTTATACTGCGGATGGCATTTGGAAACACTATGTTGAAATTCAAAAGACTTATCAAGTTTTCTATATTCAGCAAGTCACCTGCTATCCTTCTCATATCAAACTGGCTGGAAAAATGGATAGAGATCTTGTAACACAGCCAGAATCCGTTTCTGTGATTTTAGCAGACGGTACAATCGTATCCGCCGTTGATTTACAGGACGGAAAAGGCGGATTATCTGCCGGATACGGCGTTTCTCACAACTTGGATGGCACAGGATGGTTGGAATTTGACCTCCCCCAGCCGATTGACCCGAACGCCGTTACTTATCTCAAAGTTGACCAAACGATTATCCCATTGACAGCAGCAGAATAACCGCTGTTTTACTTTCTCATCTTTCTCCATTTATTTTTCATTCGCAGCCCTGCAATTATTTGTGGGGCTGTGTTTTTTTCAGCTGCAAACTTACTTTCGACAGCATTTTCCCCTGCTCTGTGCTATAATCAAAAGACAGGCGGTGATTGCAATGCAAGTCATTTATGTCGACGTTTTGCTCTTCTTCAACTTCTGTGTCAACTATTTTCTTCTGCGGGGAACGGCATTTCTCACGCACACGCCTTGCCGGATTCCACGCTGCCTGCTCAGTGCTCTGCTGGGCAGTTTCTCTGCACTGGTCATCCTCCTGCCACCCCTGCCCTTGGCAGTCAACCTATTGATTCGGCTGGGAACAGCTGCCGGTATGAACGGGGTACTTTGTTTCGGACTTTCTCGCCGAACCATGCTGCGGCAAACCATTTGGTTCTTTTGTTGCAGTATGCTCTTTGCAGGCTTCCTGATGTTTCTTCAGCAGAGCACCAACAGCCGCCGGATTTTTCTGGGCAATCAATGCTTTTACTTGCAGCTTTCTCTTCCGGTTTGCATTTTCTGCACGCTATTGGCATATGGAGTTCTACGACTCTGGCATGCTGTCCGGATGCGATGCCGACACACCGATGTTCCCTATCGGGTCTATATTCGCATCGGCTCAGAAACTCGGATACAAACGGGGTTAGCAGACACCGGAAACAACTTGGTTGACCCATACAGCGGCTTGCCCATCATTGTTTGCAGCCGACAGGCATTTACTGACCTGCTGCCGCAATGCCAGAAAAAACAGCGGCACTACCACTATGTTCCCTATGGGACAGTATCCGGCACAAGTTTGATGCCAGTTTTTCAGGCGGATGAAGTGCTGCTGCAAAATGAAACAACGGGAGCAAGACAGCAGGTTGCTGCACGCATTGGGTTGGCAGATGCACAGGAGCAGGCAATTTTTCACCCCAACCTCCTGCAAACGATTTAACGGTCTATGTGCGTAGAAAGGAGTTTGCCTTATGAAATCTTTGCTGCAATTTTTGCGGCAGCTGCAATTCTGGCTTTGTTCGGGACAGATGCACTACATTCACGGAGCGGATACGTTACCGCCGCCGCTCTCTGCTCCGGAGGAACGGGCGATGCTGGAGGCACTGGCGAACGGCAACACGGATGCCCGAGAACAGCTCATTGTCCACAATCTCCGGTTGGTGGTCTACATTGCAAAGAAATTTGAATCCACTGGCATTGGTCTGGAAGACCTGATTTCCATTGGTACTATCGGGCTGATTAAAGCGGTGAACACCTTCTGCCCCACAAAGAAAATCAAACTTGCAACCTATGCTTCCCGCTGCATTGAAAATGAAATTCTGATGTTCCTGCGAAAGGCAACGCAATACCGAGGAGAAGTTTCCATTGATGAACCCTTGAACATTGACTGGGACGGAAACGAACTGCTGCTCTCGGATATTCTGGGAACAGATGCCGATGTAGTCAGTCGAAACATCGAACAGGAATCAGAACGGGAACTGCTCCGCTCAGCGGTTTCAGAACTGGGCACACGGGAACGGGAAATCATGGAGTTACGGTTCGGGCTGGTGGATGGAAAAGAAAAGACACAGAAAGAAGTCGCTCAGGCAATTGGAATTTCGCAATCTTATATCTCCCGTCTGGAAAAGAAAATTATCCGAAAACTCAGAGGCACATTACAACAATTCAACCAATAACCAAAAAAACCGCTGCACATCGTTTTGATGTACAGCGGTCGTTTTTATGTGTTTTGTTTTATTTCCTTTTTAAAGAAGGGAAACCAGTGATGCATCTCATCATTGCTGCATCAGACAGAGTTACCGGATTCGTCAAATCCTTGTTTAGTTTGCTGAATCTGGTGTGCCAGGACCCAAATCTGTTACGAGGAACAGCACGAATCTCATCAGCTTTGTAGCATCCTTATCATCTACAGCACCGGATGTTTCGGTTACATCTGCATTAATCATTGCTGCATCAGACAGTGTTACCTGACCAGCCAGATACTTGTTCAACTTAATGGTATCACGCAGGTCTACGACACCATCCAAGTTGACATCGCCATAGTATGGCTTGAATGCCTTGGTGGTAGTGGTTGTAGTTGTGGTGGTTGCCTGTGTTGTAGTTGTAGTTGCCTTAGTAGTTGTTGTGGTGGTAGTAGTGGTTGTAGTCGTAGTTGCAGTTGTGTCTGCGGGATTTACAGTTACTGTAACGGTATCCTTCTGACCCTTCGGTGTTTCAACATTGATGACAACTGTTCCTGCACCAACGCCGACAACATTACCATTTTCATCAACGGTTGCAATGGTCGGATCTTCAGAAGTAAAGGTGCAGCCGTCAACATTTGTAGAAATCTTCTTGGTTTCGCCAACCTTCATTGTAATGTTCTTCGGGCTAACGCTCAGATCCTTTTCAAACAGATCAGCCTTTGCAGTGTTCTTTCTGTTGTCCGTATCGTAGTAAGCGGAAACGCTCTTGAGGTTGACAGAAGTAACTTCCTTGCCATCGTTGTTATCTGCATAATACAGAGCCAATGAGAAGTGGTCGCCTTCCTTTTCGGTGCTAACCTTGTTCAAGAGGGACATAATTGTACCATCTTCGCCAAGGGTAACATTTGCAACGTCCGCCGGCATAATCCACATATAAGTGTATTCATGATTCTTATCATCGGATTTTACCAATGCGATAGAACCAGCCTGATACCAATAATCGCTTGCCTTGTCAACAACAGTAGTACCATTGCCTAATACGAGCTGTCTTGCATCGACCTTGCTGTCCAGTGTAAATTCAATTGCATAAACATCGGCAGTCGTTTCATAAGTCATACCGAGGTCAGAATACAGGATTTCCAACGGGTCATCACCGGTCTTCAGTTCCTTGTTAATGGTGAGTTCCTTTGTCTGGCTCTTATACGGGAAGGTCAATTCTTCAGTATAAGTCAGCATTGCACTGTCGATATCCAGAGATTCCAGCGGAGTGTATTCTTCTGCTTCGATTTCGCCGTACCACAGCTGGAACGAAATGGTCTTGCCAGAAGCAGCATCTGCATACTGTTTCACATCTTCCGGAACGTCCCAAGTTACCTGTACATAGTCGCCAAAGCTCTGTTCTTTCAGGTCTTTTCCGTTCTGAATCTGTACCAGACCATTTTCTGTATCTGGAGAACCAACCTTGTAACCAACATTTTCGAGGTTCTTTGCAACATCGTCATAGCTATCTGCACCGATATCATTGTACCAGTAACCAGCGTTGCCATCTTTCTTAAAGCCTGCCAGAGAATCATCAGTTACATTGCCGGCTTCATCTCTACCAATCTTTGCCTTTGCCTTTTCGGTATCTGCCGGAGTGCCTGCTTCAACATTCAGACCGCCGCCGTACATAATCCGAGTTACATTCTGGTTATCCTTTGCACGCATTACAACGGTCAAAGCTTCCGGTGTAATCTTTGTGGTTTCATCACCAGAACCAATTCCGAAATCATCATAAGAGAACTTATGGCTGTTCAGCGGGTCGCCGTTCTTCCGAATGGTTGCTTCGGAATTTTCATCGCCATACTTATCAGCATAACCATCTTCGCTGTAGTCCGCACCCTTCGGGCTTGGTGTCAGGGTAATGGTATCTGTTCCATATTCTTTCTGTGCCAGCTTCTTCAGGTCGTCAGCGTTCAGCTTCTTCGTAATGGTGGATTTTACAGTTGCTGTACCATCCTTATTATCAACGAACGAGTAGTTACTGCTCTGTTCATTCTTACTGCTATAGAAGCCGCCATCACCGGTGTTCGGGAACTGTGCTTCCTTGTCCTCACCGCCTGGATTATCCGGATTACTCGGGTCAATCGGCTTTGTGCCGTTGCTGGTGTCAGAAGTGCCGTTTACCGTAATGGAAGTCAAGGTAACCGGAATCTTTGTTTCACCGTTTGCCGCATAACAATTCTGGAATTCGAGGTGACGGTCAGAATGGTACTTTTCATCGATGCAGTAGCCAATGTTCTGTCCCTTCAAATCCAAATCCTTGACATTGACAACAACGGAGAATTCCGATGCATACGGCGTGCATTCCTTACTCAAATCTGTCCACCATGGAGCAGCATCCAAGTTAATGCCGAAATAATACGAGAAGTTTGTAACTTCTTCGTCAGCCTTGAAGTTAAACTGCAAAGTTGTGAATGTTGTGTGGTTTTCACCAGAACCAAAAACATCGGACATCAGACCCGAATAGGTGCAAGCATCCTTGTTAAGCGGAGTATTCGGATCTTTCGGATTTGCAATTGCAACTTCCAGTGTTTTGTTTACCGAGATTTCGTTTCCAGCAGCCCAAACGATCGGGGTTGCAGCTATTGAAGTTCCGAGCATTGCCACACTCATCACAGCAGCAATTGCACGCTTTTTCCATACAGTATGTACCATTATTGATACCATCCTTTCTCTACTCTTTTTTGCTTCTCATTGAATCATAACAGGTTTATGCCTATGTTATAAACGTTTCATTTCGAACTGTTCTTATTATAACACGATATTCCGCTCTGATTGTGGATTTTTTATTAATATTACGAAGAAATGGGCATTTTCGCTGTAGAAATTCTAATCCCTATTTTTGTGCAATCTGCACAAATTTCAGAAGAATTATTGAAAAATGTAGAAAGACGCATACAGTTTTCAGCACAGAATCCACAAAACCGGACAACAACTGCTGCCCGGTTTTGTTTCATTTTTTAGTCGTTGTGGTTGTTTCAGTTGTATGAACAGTCACACGCTCCGGTGTTGTAACGGTTGTGGTCACAACGGGCGTATCGACTTTCACGCCTTTCACATAGACTTTGTTGGTGTAGTCCCCGACTGCCCAGACCCGATCCCATTTTTCACAAGAAATGGTCGGTGTATAACTGAACGAAACCGATTCGCCTTCCATCTGCGGTGCACCCAGCAGATTGACCGTTACGGTCAAATCCGCAGCAGACAGATGTTCAATCTGGTTCTTTGGTCCAATCATTTTTACCGTGAGCTGACTGGTGTCTACGGTCATATTATATGTGGTTGGTGCGTTCATAATGCTGATGTCTGTCACAACAAATTCTTTTTCTACCAAATTCGAAGCATCCAACGCCAGATTTACAGAAGTAACGCCCGAAAGATTCTCATAGTTCTCCGGAATTTCCAGTGGAAAGTCCTTAGAATAGCCAATTCCAATATCCGAAAGTGAAATCTGTCCAATGCTGAACGCTGTTTCCGCATCCAAATTGGCATCAGAAGTTGCCAGCGTAATATGGTCTTCCGACTGTTTCAGCAAACTCCGCAGGTATGCTTCATCAAAGTTTGTCGGCACATTTCGCAGCTGGTATGTAATATCCAAGGTCTGTGTATACTGCACCGGAATTTCTACCGCATAATTTGAAAGTGTATATTCCAAATAGGTGCTTTCTACTGGTGTATCGTTTTCATCTCGGAATTCCAGCTGGTCGGTCGTCAAAATCGTTGTTGCGGAAAGTTCCCGTTCTTTCGGAATCACCGCTGCTGCATAGCTGATTCGATTCATAATGGTTTCCGGCCCTGTCACTTCCACTTCGTTCGGTGTCACCTTGACATCTTCTGTATTGATGACACAGGTGCTGGAACTGGTGATTTTTCCGATGTCGCCTTGAATCGGATACTTTTTCGTGACCATCTTATCAAACCGCACATTGACAGATTTCGGCGAAATGGATTTCACAGTAAACTGTGTGCCATCTTTGCTGGAAACGCTGATGTCCAATGTTTTCACGCCCGAAGAAGTGACATTTTCTACGACTGGCGTTGCAATCATATCATTGGCATCTAAGTTTCCGACTTGTGAACGGTTGCCCTCGATTTGCACGGTAACTTCTTTCACGCTGTAATCAATCACACTGTATCCATTGAGTTCCGCTGCCGTTCCCGCAATATCCACCGTCAAGGGAATGTGAGAGATGGTACGGGGTGTGGTCGGATACAAGTTGATGGAAATCGCAAACCAAAGAAAAATTGCCGTGATAATCGAAAAAATCATCGTTCCCATACGGGTATTGAACAGATAGGAAAATAAGCGAAACCGTTTTTTTTCTGGATTCTTTGCTGTCTTCATGGCTGCTCTTTCTCCTTTTTCGATTTAATAAACGGAATTTTCCGAGCAGCTTTCCGAATGGCAGAATCCGTATCCGTCTGAATCAGGCGGTCTGTCAGCAATTGTTTCAGCTGTTCCCGTGTAAATCCGCTTTTCAGCAGCCCATTTTCTGCAACAGAAATTGAACCGGTTTCCTCCGATACCACGATGACAATCGCATCTGAATTTTCACTCATGCCGATGGCTGCCCGATGGCGAGAACCCAACTTTTTATTGACAAGTTCTTCTTTCTGCGGCTTCGGCAGGAAGCAGGCAGCTGCTAGAATCATGCCATCTCGCATAATAACTGCCCCATCATGCAGCGGCGTTTTCGGGTAAAAAATATTCCCGAATAATTCCTTGCTGGGCGTTGCATTCAAAATTGTTCCGTTGTCAATCTGTTCGCCTAGACGTGTCTGCCGTTCGACAACAATCAATGCACCGGTGGACGTTGCAGACAGTTCCACGCAGGCATCACAAATGGCTTCAATCGCCGTCCCCCAGACGGCTGCATCTCCTGTGGGCGTAGAGAGTCCCAAGGACAGCCCCCACTTACTATTCCCCACCTTTTCCAATGCTCGCCGCAGTTCCGGCTGGAACATAATCATCAGGGCAATCACGCCAATGCTGAATGCCTGCTCCATCAGGTAGGAAACGACTTTCATCTGTAAAAACTTTGCAATGATGTACGCAATGAATAATAGTACAATCCCTTTCATCAACTGTCCGGCACGGGTTTCCCGTACCAATTTGATCACCCAATAGACCAAATAGGAAAGCACCAAAATATCAAATACATCCACCAATTCTGTGGTTTTCAGGATACTGAACAAACTGTTGATTGCATCCTGACACCACGTCATCAACTCTGTCCATCTCACTGGTTTGTTGTCACACCCTTCTCGATTCTGTAAGCCTTGCAGAATCCTCCAATTTCTTCCAACTGCAACCAAATTTTTGTTTTGATTTGGTTGGTTTCGGATTCTTTTTTCTCTTTTTTTCTATTTCTATTGTAACAAGCTTCCGCCAGAATTGCAAGGGATTTCACAAAATTTTCATGGAAATTCCCGTCCGCACGTTTCTGCAATCTCCGCATAAAATAGTAGTATCCGAAAAGAAGAAAGGGGGAGAGAATGATGTTGGAATGTCAAGTCGGCATGCAGTCCGATACCCAAGCCCGAAAGGCACAAGCTATTTTGCAGCGATACGGTTATCCCTGCCGGATTCAGCGGCAAGTACACGCCACACCGGAGGGATGCAGCTATTTATTGCAGACAAAAGGGGCTTGTAAACCCATTGCAGACCTGCTGGAGGAAAACGACATTCCCTTTTTATCTCTGCGGAATGTGCGTGATGCACAGTGATTAATTTTGACAACGCTGCAACGACATTTCCAAAGCCACGTTCTGTTCGGCAGGCAATGGAAATGGCGATGCTGAAATACGGCGGAAACGCTGGTCGAGGCGGTCATCAGCTCACGGAACGCACATCAGAACAGGTTTTTGCCGCAAGAGAAGAAGCTGCTGCCTTTTTCGGCGGGAAGCCGGAAAATACAATTTTTTGTCTGAACTGTACGCACGCTTTAAATCTCTCCATTCAGGGCATCGTACAGCCAAACGACCATGTGATTATCAGCAATCTGGAACACAATGCTGTATTGCGTCCAGTGGCAGCAATGGTACGGGAACGAGGGGTACAGTGCAGTATTGCTCCGGTTTCGGTCGATGACAAGGAAACCGTTGCTGCATTTCGGGCACGCATTCGCCCCAATACCAGAGCCATCATTTGCACACTTGCCAGCAATGTCACAGGACAGATTCTTCCCTATCGGGAATTGGCTGCCCTCTGTAACGAGCATGGTATTTGCATGATTGCCGATGGTGCACAGGCTTTTGGGAAGCCGCCCGGGCAGAAGTCGGGGGAGTTCCGGTTCAGATGTCGGATGGAATCAATATCCTCTGCACCGCCGGACACAAGGGACTATATGGTGCAACCGGAACAGGCTTGCTGATTACTGACACCAAATTTCCCATTAAACCGTTGTTATATGGCGGAACGGGCAGCCTTTCTGCAAAACTGGAAATGCCGGATTTTCTGCCTGACCGTCTGGAATGCGGAACGCTGAATATTGCTGGGATTCTGTCTTTGCGGGCAGGAATTGCCTTTGTCAAAAAAACCGGAACTGCTGCGATTTTCCAGCATGAAACGACCTGCTGCAACAAGTTATTATCCATGCTGCAAACCATGCCGCAGGTGATTGTCTATCGACAGCCGGGGGCTGCTTATGCACCCATTGTTTCATTTAATATACAAAATTTATCTTCCGAAGAAACAGCAGAATTACTCGACCAAAAGGGCTTTTGTCTACGGGCAGGGCTGCACTGTGCACCGCTGGCACATCGTGCAATCGGAACGATAGACGGCGGAACGGTGCGGTTTACACCCTCTATTTTTCATACGCTGCCGAAAGTTGTTGCATTAGGCAATGCCATTCGGAGTTTATGAGAATCTAGGGAAAGATGCAGGGAAAATGCTTCTCTGCATCTTTTTTATAAACAAAAGGACATACCGCACAAAAACAAACTATGACTTTTTTACTTGACCGAACCACCTTTTTCGTGCTATACTGATTTTATCTATGATAGAAAGGACGGAGTTTTCATGACTTCTTCACCAGATACGTCCGGCATTCTCGTTTGTGCCGGAAATGCCACCCGTATGCAAGGACAAAATAAAATACTCCTGCCACTCGGACAAACCAATGTCATTGGCATGTCCATGCTGGCAATGGAACACTGCGACCGCATTGCAGAATTCATTGTGGTTGCTCGCCCCAGTGACCACGATGCCATTCAAAAAACCATTGCAGACTTACAGCTGAAAAAATGCTCTGCAATCGTTCCCGGCGGTGCAACTCGACAGGAAAGTGTCCTGAACGGCGTTCGGGCTGCCTCAAAAGAAACAAAACTGTTCGCCATTCACGATGGTGCAAGACCGCTTGTAAAGCCGGAACACATTGCCGCTGTCATTCATGATGCGAAAGTGTTCGGCGGTGCAACGCTCGGCGTTCCGGTAAAAGATACCATTAAAGTGGTCAATGATGGACTGATTGTCGATACCCCCTACCGCCCACACCTTTACAGCACGCAGACACCACAGGTTTTCCAGAAGCGAATCTACTTTGAAGCTGTGGATTTTGCACTGGAACACCACCTTGATTTTACAGATGACTGCCAGCTTGCAGAAGCCATTAATTGCAAGGTTTACATGACCGTTGGTGACTACACCAACCTGAAAATCACCACGCCCGAAGATATTTTCATTGCTCGGATGCTGCTGGAAAAACGAATGGAGGAATCAACATGCACAGAATAAGAATTGGTCACGGATATGATGTACACCGCCTAGTCGAAAATCGAAAGCTGATTTTAGGCGGCGTGGAAATCCCCTTTGAACGGGGACTACTCGGACATTCTGATGCAGATGTCCTGCTGCATGCCATTTCTGATGCACTGCTGGGAGCGGTTGCACTGGGCGACATCGGCAAACATTTTCCGGATACCGACCCACGCTATGCCGGAGCAGATAGCATGCTGCTTTTAAAAGAAGTCGTTCAATTTGTTCGGAACGAGGGCTATCAGGTCGGCAATCTGGATGCAACGATTTTATGCCAACGTCCGAAGTTAGCCGGATTCATCGCTGCGATGCGGGAAAACATTGCTGCTTGCTGTGAGATTCCCGTTTCGGATGTCAGCATCAAGGCTACAACAGAAGAAAAGTTAGGCTTTACTGGCTCGGGAGAGGGCATTGCCGTTCATGCAGTGGCATTGCTGGAACACATTGACTAAATCAAAGCGATAAAACACAAAACCGCCGCAGGAAATCGTCCATCCTGCGGCGGTTTTTTGATTTGATATAAGTTCCAGAACGGAACAAACACCATGATTTTACTTATACTTTCGATTCAGGAATGCAACAACACCGGCAGCCGTCAAAGTCAAGCCGATTGCAACCGCTGGAGCAGTCGCCGTGTCACCTGTTTTTGGTGTGCTGCTTGTTGATTTCTGTACGGCAGCAGTCGGGTGTGCCGAATCATTCGGCTTTTTGGAATCGTCATCAAATTCAAAGGTCGGAATCTTGTCAACCTGCTGGATTCCATCCTGAGAAATTGCATAGAATACCAGATTTCCATCTGTCATTTCTACAACGACATACATGGTTGGATTGACCCCTGCATCAGTTGCACAATAAAGAACATAGTAGTCACTTGTATTCTCCAAGGTTTTGTAGAATGTTGTGAACTGCACATAAAATTCATCATAAAACGGATTGTCCGAGCAAACCAATGCATCATTGTGATCAAAATCGTCATAGTAGGTCACGTAGAAAATATCTTTTGTTCCATCCGTCTTTACATAATAAACGACTTGATAAGTATAGCCCTCTTCGTCAACATAGTATGTATGATACGTGCCGATCCATGTTCCATCCTCCAGCTGAAGAATGTTATCGCTCGAATAGTCCGGGAGCATCTCTACATTTTCTTCATCCGGAAGCAAGTCAGGATTAGAGCCGGACTGAATCTCATCGATCAAATTATCGATCTGCTTTTGCAGTTCTTCCATAATTTTTGAAGTTTCTTCTGCGGAATACGTGGTCGTCGTCGTAACAGAAGCAGATTCTGTTCCAGTTACTGCTACTGTTGTTTCAACACCATCTGCATCACTTTTTACCGCAGTCGTCGTGGAGGTGGGTTCTTCGGATTGTACAATTGTCGTGGTGATTGCTGTTTCTTCTGTTACCGTAGTTTCGTTGACTTCCATTTTTGCTTCATCCGCAGCAGTGGTTTCTGTTCTTGTTTCTGCGATTTCCGAAACGGCTGTTTCTGCTTCGGCTTTCCTTTTTAAGCCCGTTTTCCCGGAAAAAACA
>OGUO01000657.1_pt1 | contig 25480 bp, 20 predicted proteins | sample 1553641 | NCBI WGS metagenome assembly OGUO01 (sample SAMEA2579980, study PRJEB22360) | human gut metagenome | biome: human gut; feature: human-associated habitat; material: faeces | place: Denmark | collected 2008/2010 | reverse complement strand
TTGCAGCCAGTGCCGCAGCAATTTTTTTCATTGGGTGAACCTCACTGATGTGCTGTTGTTATGCCTTTTCTGCCAGTCTGCGCATCATTTCCATGCACATTCTTCCGTTGTGGTAGGGGCACTTCCAGGGATCGACCATGGGCTTGAAATCCGCGGGCTTCCACTGATCGTCGATCTGGGAATGCCACTCGCCGCCCGGGCGCTTGTCGATGATGTGCTCCTGAATGAACTTCCACACATTGGAGGAGATCTCGAAATACTCCTCGCCGCCGTAGCCCTTCTGGTAGCCGTTCATGAAGCCGATGACGGTTTCCGCCTGTACCCACCAGATACGCCAGGTGTTTATCTTATCCTTGTCGCGCTCGTTGAGCAGGGAGCCGGAAGCCTTGTCGTATGCTATGTCAGCTATATTGCGGACGATACGCTTGTTCATCTCAGCGAACTTTGCGGTAAGCTCCGGGTCGCCGATGACCTCGGTGGCGCGGTCGATGAGCCATGTCGCCTCGATATCGTGACCGTAGGAGTGGATATCGCCGATGACGTCCATATTCTTGTCAAAGAACACCAACAGCTTGTTGCCCTGCTTGTCGAAGATCTTGTCGTATGTAAGCTCCAGCTGGAACTTCAGACGCTCCAGGACTTTCGGGCTGTGGTCTGCAAGATACAGTTCCGTGTAGGCTTCCATCAGATGTAGAGTGGTGTTCATGGTCTTGTCCGCCATGAGTCCGTTCTCGGAAAGCTCGTCGTTTGCAAGCTCGCTCTTCCAGTCGCGCGCCATCGTTTCAAGGTAAGCCACATCGTCAGTAGCATACTTCTCCACAAGATCCATTACCTCATACGCGAGCTTCAGCGCGTTCTTGTCGCCGCTTGCGCGGTAGTAGCTGGAAAGCGCATAAATAAAGAATGCCTGGCAGTAGCTGTGCTTGAAATCGTCCTTGACGGTGCCGTCGTAGTTCATGCTCCAGTAAACGCCGCCGTACTCCTTGTCAACGCACTTCTCGGTCAGGAATTCATAAGCGTGCCTTGCATTGTCGAGCAGTGCAGGATCCTTGAGTTCCATATACGCGTTGGAATAGAACCACAGTATTCTCGAGTGGAGGATAACTCCCTTTTCGCCCTTCTTGTCGATATTGAGCGCACTGTCCATGAATCCGGTGAACCCGCCGTTTTCATCATCGCGGAGCTTGTTCCAGAACGGGATTATATGCCCGGTAAGCTCCTGTACAAATTCTTCTCTCTTCATCTTTTGTACCCCTTGTGTAAGTTTTGTTCTACTCGCCATATTCCCATACTATATATCAAGCGGAACGCAAACCAGTAAAGCTTTCCACTTTTTAATTGACTGAAATTACTTCAAATTCCAGTCACACAGCTATCAGCCAGGTTTGCTGCCTGCCGATAGCCATGTGACGGCGCAGACAAGTGCTTATCGCTTAAAATTACTCGTCCTTGCCGCAGCAGTTCTTATATTTCTTTCCGCTTCCGCAGGGACAGGGGTCGTTTCTGCCGATCTTCTCGCCCTTGTTCTTATAGGGAGTCTGCGATCCTGCGTTGGGAGCGTCCGGCTGAAATACCTGCTCGCGCTGGATCGGACGCTGGATCCTTACCGGGACTGTCAGCACCATGCGGACGGTTTCCTCACGGATAGCCGCGATCATCTCGTCGAACATCGCAAAGCCCTCGAAACGGTACTCTACGACAGGATCCTTCTGACCGTAGCTTCTCAGATAGATACCGCGCTTGAGTTCCTCCATGGCGTCGATGTGGTCCATCCAGTGGCGGTCAACGGTCTTGAGCAGGCATACGCGCTCGACTTCGCGCATTGCCTCGCTGCCCATATCCGCCTCGCGGGTCTTGTAGATGAGCTCTCCTCTTTCCTTGAGGAAGTCGATGATGTCCTTCTTGGTGAGGTCGTTCAGCTCCTCGGTGGTATAGCGCAGGTCGCTGTCCATAACGTACAGGTTAAGGAAGTGAGAACGCAGTCCGTCAAGATTCCAGTTCTCCGCAACGGTGTCGGAGCAGTACATGTTGACAGCCTCTTCGATGGAGGTGTTCATCATGTCGTGGATATTCTTGCTTACGTCCTCGCCGTCAAGCACCTTGGAGCGCTGGGAGTAGATCGTGGCACGCTGCTGCGACATAACGTCGTCGAAATCCAGGACGTTCTTTCTGATTGAGAAGTTCCTGCCCTCGATCTTCTTCTGGGCGGATTCGATCGCGCTGCTGAGGAACGGCGCTTCGATAGGCATGGATTCATCAAAGTTCATGGTTTCCATGAACTTCTGCACGCGTTCGCCGCCGAACAGTCGCATGAGGTCGTCCTCCAGGGAAATGTAGAATCGGCTCTCGCCGGGGTCGCCCTGACGGCCTGCACGTCCGCGGAGCTGGTTGTCGATACGACGTGACTCGTGGCGCTCGGTGCCGATGATGAACAGACCGCCTGCCTCGCGGACTTCCTCCGCCTCGGGCTTGATCTGCTCGTCGAACTTCTTCATCAGCTCCTGGTACTTTGCCCTTGCCTCGAGGATCTCCTCGTTGTCAGTTTCAGCGTAGCCGGTAGCCTCCTGGATAAGCTCCTCGGAGTAGTCCAGACGGCGCATTTCATGGATAGCCAGGAACTCGGAGTTACCGCCCAGCTTGATATCGGTACCACGGCCTGCCATGTTGGTCGCGATGGTTACCGCGCCCTTCTTGCCAGCCTGCGCAACTATCTCAGCCTCGCGCTCATGGTTCTTCGCGTTCAGAACCTGGTGCTTGATTCCGCGCGCCTTGAGCAGCTTGGACACCAGCTCGGATTTCTCAATGGTGACAGTACCAACCAGGACGGGCTGACCCTTCTTGTGGCATTCCTCGACCTGGTCGCAGACTGCCTTGAACTTTCCGCGCTCGTTCTTGTATATCTGATCGTGGTTATCAATACGGATAACCGGCTTGTTCGTGGGTATCTCTATAACGTCCAGGCTGTAGATCTGACGGAACTCGGATTCCTCGGTCATAGCGGTGCCGGTCATACCGGACAGCTTGTCGTACAGACGGAAGAAGTTCTGGAACGTAATGGTGGCAAGCGTCTTGCTCTCGCGGTTTACCTTAACGCCTTCCTTCGCCTCGATCGCCTGGTGGAGTCCATCGTTGTAGCGGCGGCCGAACATCAGACGTCCGGTGAACTCGTCAACGATAACGATCTCGCCGTCCTTGATAACGTAGTCAACGTCCAGCTTCATGATTCCGTTTGCACGGATAGCCTGGTTGATGTGGTGGAGCAGAGTGGTGTTCTCGGGATCCATCAGGTTCTCCACGCCGAAATACTTCTCAGCCTTTGCCACGCCGGAGGGAAGCAGGTTGCAGGTCTTTGCCTTCTCGTCGATAAGGTAATCGCCGTCGAAGTTGCCCTCGTAGTCCTCCTTGTCGTCAAGTTCTGCCACCTTATTCATGGTAAGGGTCTTGGCGAACTTGTCAGCCTTCTCGTACAGGTCGGTGGACTTGTCGCCGCGTCCGGAAATGATCAGAGGCGTTCTCGCCTCATCAATGAGAATGGAGTCAACCTCGTCCACGATGGCGAAGTTGGGGGCGCGCTGAACCTTGTCCTTCTTATAAAGGCACATGTTATCGCGCAGGTAGTCGAAGCCAAGCTCGTTGTTGGTGGCATATGTTATATCGCATGCGTAAGCGGCACGGCGTGCGTCGTTGTCCATATCGTGGGAAATAAGCCCGACGGTAAGGCCGAGGTATCTGTGTACCTTTGCCATCAGCTCACTGTCGCGCTTTGCAAGGTAATCGTTGACGGTAACGATGTGTACGCCCTTTCCGGTAAGGCCGTTCAGGTAGGACGGGAGAGCGGCAACGAAGGTTTTACCCTCACCGGTCTTCATCTCAGCGATTCTGCCCTGGTGAAGCACGATACCGCCGATGATCTGAACGGGGTAATGGCGGATTCCGATAACTCGTGTGGAAGCCTCACGGCACACTGCGAACGCGTCCGGCAGGATCTGGTCGAGCGTTTCGCCGGCGGCGAGCCTGTCCTTGAGAATGCCGGTCTGCGCCTTCAGCTCTGTTTCGCTCATGGCGGAGTACTTATCCGCCAGGTCGAGAACAGCCTGCTTGATCGGCTCAATCCGCTTTAACTCTTTGGAAGAGTAGGTGCCGAATAATGCTTTAAATAAACCCATTGTATTATAAATCCCTTTCTGTAAGACTTATTATCGAATATAAATACTCAACATATATTATACCCCATCACCGCCGATTTGTCAACCGGAATATTCACACAAACCGGAATTTTGCGGAAATTAAATCCAATTGCAGTATTTACCGCGTATCAGCCGCAGAATACCGCGAAAAATAACCATAGGAAGGAGATGATACCATGAAAATGCCATATCCGCCCGACGAACGCCCGGAGGAAGCCCAGCGGCTCCAGAACATGACAATGAACTCCGGCTGCGCCGGGGACTGCACCGGGCTTATCCCTGCGGTATCCGGCGAGGTGGAATACGACAGCTATGCGGAGCTGTACCCGTTCCTGCCGCCGGAAAAGAGCATATCCGGGGCAAAGCACCAATAAAAAATGGCGGAGTGTTTACTCCGCCATCACAGCCTGTCGAAAAAGAAAATTTTGCCCGCGAAGCGAGCTTTTGAAATCAATTTTTTGACCCAGCTTTGCCGGGTCAAAAAATACTTCTATCCGCACAAGTGTATTGGAAACGGCTTCGCCTTATTCCTTACGCGCGCAGGGTGCATTTTATCGAAGATAAAATGCGTAAGGCTTGGCTTTGCCAAGCCAGTGGATTGGTTTCGGCGGAAAAGTCACTTTAGTGACTTTTTCGACGGTCTCAAATGGCGGAGTTTGTGCTCCGCCATCAGTCGTATTTACAGCAGTTCCGCCGCCGCGCGCATTTTTTCCGCCGCCGCAGTGATATCCGGCTGTGCTATCACCGCGGATATCACCGCCGCGCCGTCTATTCCCAGTCCGTAAAGCCTGGTGATGTTCTCTGCGTTGACTCCGCCGATGACCACGAACGGTATCGTCACCGCCTGGCGTATTCCACGGATTATCTCCGGCGTTACCTTACGGGTGTTCGTTTTCGTGGCAGTGGGGAATACTGCGCCCACGCCCAGGTAGTCCGCGCCGTCCGCCTGCGCCTTTGCGGCTTCCTCCGGAGTTGCGGCGGACACTCCGATTATCTTCTCCGCGCCGAGTATCCTGCGGGCCTCCGCGCAGGGCAGGTCGGACTGCCCAAGGTGAACTCCGGCGGCGTCCACCGCCTGGCAGATATCCAGACGGTCGTTGATTATCAGCGGCACGCCGTATTTGTCCGTGACCTTCTTAACGCGCTCCGCCAGCCGGAACAGCTCCAGGGAGGATGCCTCCTTCTCCCTCAGCTGGACCACGGAGCAGCCGCCCTGCACCGCCCTTTCAACGCTTTCCTCAACGGTGGCGCTGGACATCAGTCCGCTGTCAGTGCAGAGATACAGTGTGTAGTCAATCTTCATCAATATCAAGCCTTTCCATGAGAAGCTCTGGTGTGATATTCCCGGCGAAATCGAACAGCGCCGCCCGGAAGCTGCCGGCGCCGCCGGAATGCTCCGCGGCAAGCTCTCCGCAGATATCCATGAAGGATATCGCGGCGGCTGTCCCGGCGAACGCCCCGGAAACGGAGCAGAACGCCGCGCACAGGGCGGAAGTCATGCAGCCTGCGCCGGTAATATTGCGCAGCATGGGATTCCCATTGCGTATCACGGCGGTGCGCTCCCCGTCCGAGATAACATCGATTGCCCCGGTGACTGCGCAAACGCAGCCGAGATTCCTGGCGGCGGTCTGCGCCGCTTCCCGGGGTGATATCTGCGTTTCGGAGGAATCCACGCCGTTCTCTCGGGAATCAAATCCGGCAAGGAAGGACATCTCGGAGAGATTTCCACGGACTGCGGTCAGCTTCACGCGGCGGATTATCTCCGCGGCGGATTCCCTGCGGAATCCCGTGCAGCCGACTCCCACCGGGTCGAACACCACCGGTATTCCACGGCTGTTCGCTTCCTCCCCGGACCGGAGCATAGCCTCCACCCTGGACTGCGACGGAGTACCGAGGTTCAGCGTAAGCCCTCCGGCGATGGCGGTTATTTCAGCGCTCTCCGCCGGGTCGTCCGCCATTATCGGCGAAGCGCCGGCGGCAAGGAGCATATTCGCGGTGTCCCCGGAGGTGACGTGATTCGTGATACAGTGTATAAGCGGCGACATGCCCCGCAAATCTGCAAGGGCATGCCCGATAAGTCTGTTTAAGGTCATTTCAAGCCTTTCAGGGTCACTGCTGAACGTCACCCATAAATGCGTCGATAGCCTTCACGCGCTTGAGCGAGGTGACTATCACTGCCGCAATGACTGTGCCCACAACGCTGGAAGCGAAGAACGGGAACACGAATCCGAACAGGGTGGCAGCGGTGTTGTTCATGATGAGGTAAGCTATCGGGAAGGAGAGCATACCGCCGATGACGGAGGTGCCGAACAGCTCGCCTATGTAAGCCATGGGCAGACGCAGGCTGAGGGGCTTGCCCTTGAATATCCAGTGGTACATTGCGCCGGAAAGGAACGCGCCCACCATGCTCCCCGGGAACGCCAGCGGAGAGCCAAGCCCGGTGAGATTGCGGATAAGGCTGGCAACGAACGCGGTTCCCATCGACCACCACGGGCCGAGGTAAACGCCGCCGATGATGTTCACAAGGTGCTGCACGGGACTGCACTTAGCCCCGAGGAACGGGAACGAGAATAGCGAGCCGACTACCGCCACCGCCGCCAGAACTGCGGCGATAGCTAATTTCCTGATGTTTGTCTTTTTCATAAGATACCTCTTTCCTGCGCGGCGCAGGGCAGAGTTATCCCGGCGCACGCACAAATGCGTTACAATACGGCTTATCCGTACTGCCGGTCGATACTCAGAAGTATCCTCTCACCGCGAAACACGCGTTCCCTCGCTGGAATATCCCCCGGACGGCGCTCCCCGCCGGGGGCTTTAATAAATTCGGAATTCTTAATTCGGAATTCGGAATTATGGTGAAACCCGAATACGAATCCTGTTCCGATTTATTTTTCTGTGCAGAACTTGACTTCCTTGCCCTCAAGTATCATATTCGTGGTGCGGACTGCGCACATCTTGCCGCACATGGAGCAGGAATGCCTGTCAGCCGGAGGAACGCTCTCAAAATAAGCGCGTGCCTTCTCCGGGTCAGCGGCTACCTTGAACATTTCCTCCCAGTCAAGCTTGTGGCGTGCTGCCGCCATTTCGTTGTCCTTGTCGCGTGCATGTGGGATTCCCTTTGCGATATCTGCGGCATGGGCAGCGATCTTGCTGGCAATTATGCCCTCCTTGACATCGTTGAGGTCGGGGAGTCTGAGGTGCTCCGCCGGAGTCACATAGCACAGGAAGTCTGCGCCGCTTGCAGCAGCGATAGCGCCGCCGATTGCGGAGGTGATGTGGTCGTATCCGGGGAATATATCAGTTACCAGCGGACCCAGTACATAGAACGGGGCGTTGTGGCAGATACGCTTCTCAAGCTTCATGTTGGCTTCGATCTCGTTCATCGCCATGTGTCCGGGACCCTCTACCATTACCTGTACGTCCTTTGCCCAGGCGCGCTCGGTCAGTGCGCCAAGCTCGATGAGTTCGGAGATCTGTCCGGCGTCGGTGGCGTCGTCGATACAGCCGGGGCGCAGCGCGTCGCCAAGGGAGATGGTAACGTCGTACTCGCGCAGAATATCCAGCACCTCGTCGTAATGCTCGTAGAACGGGTTCTCGTTCCCGGTCATCATCATCCACGCGAACAGCAGGGAGCCGCCGCGGGATACTATGTTCATCTTTCTCGGGTCGCGGCGGAACGCCTCGATCGCACGGCGGTTGATGCCGGCATGGATTGTCATGAAGTCCACGCCCTCTTCCGCATGTGCGCGGACTACTTTCAGGAAGTCCTCTGCGGATATCTCCAGCAGATCCTTGTCAAGGTAGCCGATGGCGTCGTACATGGGCACGGTGCCTATCATCGCCGGGGAGCGTTCGACAAGCTGTTTGCGGAAAGTATTGGTCTTGCCGTAGTTCGACAGGTCCATGATGGCTTCTGCGCCGAACTTTATCGCCATATCCACCTTCTGCATTTCCATGGTGTAGTCCTTGCAGTCGCCGGAAATACCGAGGTTGACGTTGATCTTTGTTTTCAGCCCGGAGCCTACGCCCTCGGCGGAGAGCGCCGTGTGGCGCACGTTAGCCGGGATAGCCACCCAGCCCTTTGCCACCAGCTCCCGGAGCTTCTCTGGCTCCATGTATTCCTTCGCCGCAACGGTCTGCATTTCAGGGGTGATGATACCCTTCTTTGCGGCTTCCATCTGTGTTTTGTATTCTCTCATGTTATGTCCTTTCCGGGAAAAGGCGGTAGAAATGATCAAGCGGTCCGTGACCCTTCCCGATATTTATTCCGTGTTCTATTGCTCCGGTGGTGTAATCCTTGGCAAGGCCGACAGCCTCCGGCAGGGAGCGCCCCTGCGCCTGGAAAGCTGCTATCGCCGAGGAAAGCGTGCAGCCGGTGCCGTGCGTAGTGTTGGTATTCACACGCTCGTGCGTGTAATTGTGGAACTGCTTGCCATCGAACAGCACGTCGGTGGCGTCCCCGGTGAGATGGCCGCCCTTTATCAGGACTGCGCCTGCGCCGTGGGCAAACAGACTCAGCGCCGCCGCCTTGATGTCGGCGTATTCCTTTATGGTGCAGCCCAGCAGCTTTTCCGCCTCGGGGATATTCGGCGTGAGCAGCGTGCATAGCGGCACGATGGTGGTGATGAACGTATTGACGGCGGAACCCTGCATAAGTTCAGTCCCGGCGGTGGCAGCGAGAATAGGGTCGCACACGACGATCTCCGGGTCGAATTTCATCAGCGCAGCCGCAACGGCGTGCATTGAGCCGGAGTCTGGAAGCATACCTATCTTCACGGCGTCCACCCGGATATCCGTGAACACCGCCTCAAGCTGGTCGTAAATCACGGACGGCGTTACCGGCATCGTAGAAATAACGCGCTCGGTGTTCTCCGCCACGACAGCGGAAATTGCGCTCATTCCGTAGCAGCCCAGGGCGGAAAACGTCTTGAGGTCCGCCTGGATACCAGCGCCGCCGCTGCAATCAGAACCGGCGATCGTAAGGCAGTTTTTCATAGTGAGCCTCCTGTGCAAAAAAGACTTCTCCGGTGATAGAAGAAGTCCTGAAATACTATTGTCACGGCTTCCCTACGATGGTATTGACCAACAGGTTCAAAGGGTCAGGCGAAAAGCCCTCTCAACTCCGCAGAGTACCCCCAGCATTCTATATTATATCACTTATTTTCGGAGTTGTCAATATGCCGTAAAAGCGGAAATAATCACATGCGCCGATTTTCGCTTGACAATTTCACAGAATCCTGCTATAATAGTAATGTTACATGCGCCTGTGGTGAAACTGGCAGACACGATGGATTTAGGTTCCATTTCCGCGAGGAATGCAGGTTCAAGTCCTGTCAGGCGCACCAGTTTAACAAAAACGCCCTTGCTATGCAAGGGCGTTTTTGTTTAACGCAATGGCATTCTCCTGCGCCCTCCGGGCTTGATGAACGCTCATTGCCTAGACCGCTTCACAGACAGAACAGGTAAGAATCAACTGATAAGCAAGAGGACAGAACTCCGCGCACGGAGCTAATTCCCACCTGCGCATTAACCGTGCAACTGTAAAACTTTGTTTCATTTTTCTTTCACGGTTATTTCACAAAATGAATATTGGAAATACATACAAAACCGGTATCATATAATCACAGCAGATGACCGGAAGGTCAATGCCGACAAGCAGCTGCGGTTATTACCGCGGCGTTTCAATAACCTACCTCCCCTTTTATGATGAGTTTTCATCTGGGTAAAGCTGATTGATACCGGCCGATCCCAAAAGTCTGTACGTTTTCCTTCCTTTTTTCGTGCAGACGTTATCCTTTTTCCCACAGCCCGCACAGCTGTGGGATTTTTTTGTCCGGATATCAGAGAGTGCTGCGGTTCTCCAGTGCCTTCATCAGAGTAACATCGTCCGCGAATTCCAGTGCGGAGCCTGCCGGCAGTCCGTAGGCAAGGCGGCTAACCTTTATTCCCATCGGCTTGATAAGGCGGCTGATGTAGACCGCCGTTGCCTCTCCCTCCACCGTGGGATTAGTCGCCATTATAACCTCGCGGACGTCCGTCAGCCTGCCCATGAGTTCCTTTATCTTGAGGTCCTCTGCGGTAACTCCGTCCATGGGGGAAAGCAGCCCGTGCAGCACATGGTACACTCCCTCGTATCCGCCGGAGCGCTCGAACGCCGAAACGTCCTTCGGGGATTCCACCACGCATATCACGCCCTTGTCCCGGTTATCGTCGGAGCATATCTCGCACACCTCGCGGTCAGTGAAGTTCTGGCAGCAGCGGCACAGCTGCACTCCGCTCCGCGCCTGCACCAGGGCGGAAGCGAACTCCTCCACCTCGTGCTGCGGAAGGTTCAGCATGTAATACGCCAGCCGCTGCGCGGTCTTTATCCCGATCCCGGGGAGCTTCGCGAATTGCTCCGCGGCAAGCGCCAGCGGTGCAGAAATAAATTCAGCCATCTTATTCTCCTTGGTATTCTACAGCTCAACTCTGAGCGGTTTGTCGTAAATATTCACGCCGTTGTACGGCACCTGGTTCTGCCACGCCGACACATACAGCGGCAGCCCTGCGGAGTTCGCCGGAACGCTCCGGGTGTAGCCCCAGTACATGACGATATCTCCGCTTACGGACTCGTCCCCGGATTTCGCGCTGACGATCGTCCTGCCGTTCACCTTGATGGAATCCGCGGCAGTGCCGTCAGCACCTCCGCCGATTATCACTCCGTCGTCGTACGGGGCGAGCAGCTCGTCTACCGGGAAAAGCTCCGCCAGGTCGGACAGCGCCGCCATTCCGGCGTAGTCCAGCTGCGGCGCGTTCACCATGCGGACGTGGGTTATCCCACTGCGCATGAATTCGTTGAACAGCTTCTTTTTCAGCCCGGAGCCTGTCCCGGAGATCATGACTGAAGCCTCGTCCCCGGTGCATATCACTGCGGCTCCGCTCCTGCCGTCGGATATCATGTCGATACGGTTCCGGGTGTAGTTCCCGTAGGACCCCACGCAGACGAAAAGCACCACAGACAGCGCGAATCCCTGTAACGCCAGCTTTGTGCTGTCAGCCCGGAATACTCCGATCACAAGCAGCGCAGCCGCCAGGAACGCCAGCGGAACCATCGCCGGGTGATCCGCCGGGAGCCATGCCCGGGGAATACCGCCGAATACTCCCAGGAGTCCGCAGAATCCCTTCATGACCCACAAAAGCGGCAGGGCAAGCAGGGGTATTCCGGACGCCAGGAACAGCACTCCCAGAGTAAGCCCGGCGGTGAACAGCGGCGCCGCAGCCACGGAAGCCGGGACCTCCGCCAGGGATATCCCTCCGAAGCAGGAAATGCTCACGGGCGCAATGCAGATCATCGCGCACAGCGAAAGCACCGCCGCTTCTTTCAACTTGGCAAACGCCCGAATCTTCTCGAACCGGAATTTCCTCAGCCCGTTCAGATATCTTCCCAGGACTGCCGCGCCGAATACTCCCAGCACGGACATCTGAAGCGCAGGGTCCGCCGCAGCATAGGGTGCAAGTATCGTCAGTGCAAGAAATGCCGCGCACAGGGAGTTCATCGTTTCCGCCCGGCGGCAGAACAGCAGCGAGCATTTGGCTATCAGCATCATCAGACCGGCGCGCATAACGGAGGGCGAAAATCCGAACAGCACCGCCAGCAGCGGTACAGCCGCGATCGCGATATATGCCTGGGAGCGCTTCCCCCTGCCGAAAAGCTCCATAAGGATCATCAGCACCAGGGTGATGTGCGCGCCGGACACCGCGGTCATATAGTTCAGCCCGCTCCAGGTAATATCGCGCTTCAGCTTCATCGAGAATCCGGAGGTATCCCCCAGCAGAAGCCCCCTGCAGAGCGCCGCTTCATCTCCACCGAGCACGTCAAGGCGCTCCCCGGCGGCGCTGCGGATATTCCCGGCAAGTCCCAGCAGGCTGAATGAATGCCTCTGGGAGTGTATCTCCTGTACTCCGCCCTCCAGGACAACTCCGTCAGAGAAGGTGAACAGGTCGTCGTCCGCCCGGGCAAGGGTGATGGTTACGTCCAGCACGTCGCCGGGCTGCGCGGAGTAATTCCCCGTGAGGTCAATCAGCGCCGGGAATCCGTTCAGCACGCACAACGCCCGTCCTGCGGAGAAATACTTGGAATAATAGCTCACCGAAGTCACCCGGCAGGAGGTGCGTATCTCGCTGCCGCTCATTCCGCTCAGCGGCTGGCAGTAGAACCACATGTAAGCGGACATGCTGAATACGCCGAGAAGTAGTCCCACAGACAGCAGTTTCTCACGGCGCATGGCAAAGCAAGCGGCAGTCAGCACCGCCGCCCCGGAGAGCAGTATTATTCTCAGAAAATCGTCGCCGCACGCCGCTGCAATACACCCGACCGCGTAGGTCAGACCAAGGCGTACCGCAGGCAGCCGAAGCACCGCAGTAATTTGTCTATCCATATTCAGCGTGAAACAAAGGGCGGCAAGGACGCGATACGCACCTTTCCGCCCGGGATAATTTCAGGATCTTATCAGATGAAGCCAGGGAAGGAAACGCCGCCGGTCACCTTCTCCATCTCAGCTGCGCCGTAATCGTCAACTTCCTTGAGTATCTCGTTTACGCCGCTGATGATGAGGTCCTGGAGCATTTCGATGTCCTCGGGGTCAACGACCTCGGGCTTGAGGGTAACGGACTTGAGCTGCTTGTCGCCGGTCATTACCAGTTCAAGAGCGCCGCCGCCTACCTGCTTTGTGAACTCCTTGACTGCAAGCTCTTCCTGGATCTTTGCGATGTCGTCCTGCATCTTCTGTGCTTTTCTCACCATCTGGTTCATGTTAGGTGTGGAATTCTGATATCCCTGGGGTAATCTTGCTTTCATTTCGGTATTATCCTTTCACTTGATTTGTACATCTATATTGAGCCGCCGTGCTTTTTCCAGCAGCCCCTTCACAGCTGAGTTTTCTTCCTCGGCTGCTGTATCCGTATCATCGCCGACAACCTTCGCCCTCAGTTTCCTGCCGGAAGCCTGGGACAGCACCTTTTCCAGTTCCTGCGTGCCGTTGGCGGTCATGCCCTGGAGCATAAGATTCCCGGTGTGTATCTCAAGCACGCCGTCCGCGTTCACACTGGCGGTGGAATCCTCCAGCATCGCCGCGTAAAGAGCGTCGCTCACCTTTGTGAGAATTCCGTCCCACTCTTCCCGGGACATTACGGAAAGCTTCTCATAGCCTGCGGAAGTCGTCTGCGCAGGCTCCGCCGCGGTATTCTCCGGCTTCTCTTCTGCCGCCGGCTTTTCCTCCGCCGTATTCGCAGGCTCGGGCTTAACCTCGGGAGCAGGCGCAGCTTCCGGCGTATTCACGGGCGCCGGTGTAACTACGGCAGGCGCGGTGTCGAACTCTCTCGGCGGAATGTATTCCTCGGGAGGTTCCTCCGGCGGCGGAGCAAAATCCACCTCCGGCGCCGCAGGGACGCTGTTCATCACCGGCATGGGTATATCCTCCCTCGCCGATGGCGCAGGTACCGGAGCAGGCTTCACGGGAGCCGGAGCTGCGGCGGCTTGCGACTTGCTTTCCTGCTTCGGAACATTCTGACTGATTATATCCTGAAGCTTGTCCTGATTCCCGGAGATATCCGGATCGGGCTTTTCAGCAGCTTCCGCCGGGACCTCCGCGGATTTCGCCGCCGGGACAGTTGCGCGGAACACACTGCGTTCATCCGTCGCGCCCAGCGCCAGTGACCCCTCGTAGTAGGAGTTCGGCACGGCTTTGACGGCGGCGGAGGTCAGCTGGATGATGGTCGGCAGAATCATGATGCCCAGCAGCAGCGACGCTGTCAGGATGCACTGCCCGCGCCCGCGGCCGCCGAACATTTCGCGGATGAGAGGCACGAGCGTCGTCAGCCCAAAGAAGCCGTAGACAATCGACGGCACGCCCGCCATCAGCCCAATCATCGGTTCGATGATTTTCCGCAGGCGAACCGGGCAGAAGCGCGCCAGATAAATTCCCGCGAGGATGCCGACCGGCGCGCCGAAGAGCAATGCGCCGCCCGTGACGTAGAGTGAGCCGACAATCATCGGCAGGATGCCGAAAATATTGTTGGCGGGCTTCCACGTCGTCCCGGACAGGAACGCGCCCAAATCATATTTCGTAAAGAACGGCAGTCCGTTCAGAAACAGAAAAACGCAGATCAGCGCGACGGCCGCGATGGAGAACGCCGCTGTCGCCGCAAAGACCCAGCGCATGACCTGCTCCTTGACTTTCATGTCCATTGATTCCTTCTTTCTTCATGCTTTCCCGCCATTTAGGATAGCACGGGAATGTAAAATGCGCGGGCGGGGGAATGTAAAGAGCGTGTAAAATCACAAGCACAAAAAATCCTCAATCTGTTGATTTTGTGTTATTTATATGATATAGTAAGAATAGGTAAGGTGCGTTGCTGTGAAAGGAGGATACATTATGAAGAAATATGCCAAACTTCTCTGTGTGGCGCTTTTGTCGATTAGCTTGAGCTTTTCTCTTGCAGCGGCTGAACCGTCACAATGTGAGAACTGTGGACAGAAGAGAATGTTTATCGTTTCTTGTGGCGCGTTTAGTCGTTGGAAGCAAGAATCAGCTGCATGTGCAAACAACTATAAATGCACGAAAAGAACGTCTTTATATACGACGATATATACTTGTGTTGACTGCGGCTGGAGTACCATTTCTGGAACACATGAGCATATGGTAGAGCATACGATTTGTGAAGACGAGTTTGTTTGTCCGCTCGGAGATGAATGATTGTGCGGTGGTGCCTTAAGGCGGGATAATTGACTGTAACGCACCTTGCTTTCCTAAGGAGGTATGCTGATGAAGAGAATTTTGGCACTTGCGTATTTAGGGTTCATGCTTTTTTCGCTTTCATCAACTGCAGAAAATGCAATATCAATCAATATCTTAGGCAATGAGCAGGAAGATGCGCGATTTTACTTTTTAGAGTGCAGAGAAGAAATATTAAATGAAACAAAATATAAAATATCCTATAAAAGCGCAAATATTACGGTAGAAGATTTGTCACTTCTGACGAATCGAGAGTACGATGCTGTTTTGCTCTATCAGAAGGTGCTGCAAGCAGCAGTGGAAAGAGATCTGCTGCTGCCTATAAATGATACTGCGTTGAATCACGATTGGACTGCGCTTGCTGTTTATTTGTCAAAAGATGATGTAATGTATGGACTGCCATACTATTACATAGCGAATCTTTTTTCTCTGGATGATACGCTTGCATACCGTGCGAATTTTCTGTTTCCGCAGTCTGCGGGATATTCGCTGGAAACACTGCTGTGCGCTTGCAATCAGTCAGATTTATCGCAAACGGAAGACATATGCTTAATGTACACAAATCTAAAAACCCCACTATTTCTAATGCAATATTTGTCTGCACAGTACAACGAAACTGGTGATTTGCAATTCGATACTGCAGTTTTCCGTAGAACAATTTCTTGCTATGCTGAAATGGTTCGCAAAGGGTACATTATGGATTATGACAATGCTCAGCGGGTTAAGCCGATTCTGCGGTTGACACCAAATCCAGACCACTATGTACCGTTCCCTAACCTTGATGGAATGAATTGCATTGTTGTTGATTTGTATGCTTTGTGCATCCCGAAAAGCACAGCTTATCCTCAAAAGGCGCAGAACTTTCTTTCGGATTTTGCTGATGAAGTCTGCCAAAGTCAGATTGCATTAGGCAATTGGAGTCAGATGGTTTATCAATCGCCTGAAATATATGGAAACGAAATCAGAGACAAATTCCCATTTTATTCAGAAAATTTACGCCAAGAAATAATGAACGATGGCGTTCCACGCTTCCCTAATACAGAGTTTATTCGTTACTTGAATCAAACAGGCATTATCACAAACTACGTCAATCAAGAAATGACAATTGATGAACTCATCGCTGCGCTTCAACAAAAATGGGATGAAATTGAGTAAAAACGAGAAAAACAGTGTTTTTGAAGAGCCTACCCCGAATTAACACAATCTTAACCTAACCTGCCTTTCCGCCTTTACATTCCCGCGGTATCATACAGGCGTACCCAAGGAAAAAGACAAGGGCAACAGGACATCAGGAAGGTGTCCCGGACAGAAAGGAAGGTTTTCTGCAATGAAGAAGTTTGCTGCCATCCTGCTCTCGCTCGTGCTGACGCTCACCGTCGCGCTGGCGGACTCCATCTACGTTGTTTCCCGTGAGGACGGCTCCGGCACGCGCGCCGCGTTCATCGAACTGACGGGCGTTGAGCAGAAGGACGCTAACGGCAACAAGGTTGATATGACCACCGTCGAAGCGGCTGTGTACTCCGGCACGTCCGAAGTCAAGACCACGGTTTCGCAGGACGTTGCTGCCATCGGCTACATCTCCCTCGGCTCGATGGACGCGTCCGTGAAGGCGCTGAAGGTGGCGCGCAACCCCGAAGATGGTGCGGAAGCCGTCTATGTCGAAGCGACCCCTGAAAACGTCGCCAGCGGTGATTACGCCATCGCGCGTCCCTTCAACATCGCTTACAAGGCGGATAGCCTCTCCGCGACTGCGCAGGATTTCATCAACTGGATTCTCTCTGCCGAAGGTCAGGCGATTGTGACCGCGCAGAAGTACGTCGCCAAAGAGCCAGCTGAATATCAGGCGGCGCCCGTGGCAGGCAAGATTGTCATCGGCGGTTCTTCCTCCGTCGGCCCGCTGATGCAGAAGCTGGAAGAAGCCTACGAAGCGCTTCATCCGGAAGTGGACATCGAAGTGCAGATTTCTGACTCTTCCACCGGTATGCGCGGCGCTGCGGATGGCTCGTTCGATATCGGCATGGCTTCCCGCGAAGTCAAGGCGTCCGAGCTGGAAGCGGGTCTGACCCCTGTGACCATCTGCATGGACGGCATTGCGGTCATTGTGAATAACGGCAACGCAGTCGAAGGTCTGACGCTCAATCAGATTTGCGACATCTTCACGGGCGAAATCGTCGACTGGGACGAAGTCAAGTAATCAGCCAAGAACAAATCAACCGCCGAGCAGGTCGAAAGACTTGCCCGGCGGTTTTCAAATACCAAGCACAATACAAAACAGGCTATGACCCATTCGCCATAGCCTGTTTTGCCTGTACCCCTTATTCCGCCGCCAGCTTCATCAGCGCTGCGGCATAAATCTTCATTGCCTTGACCATCTGCGACACGCGGATGTACTCGTTCGCCTGATGCGCCAAGTCCTCATCCTCCGGGAATGCTGCGCCGTATGCAACGCCCTGCTTGAGCACCTTCGCGTACGTTCCGCCGCCAGTAGCGTGCGGCGCGGCGGGCTCACCCGTCACCTCGGTGTAGGAGTCCAGCAGCGAGCGCACCAGCTTGCTGTCTGCCGGAACGTGATGCGGTTCCTTGATTTCCAGCGAATCGACGCTAAAGCCGGGCAGGTGCGCGCGAATCGCGTTCGTCAGCGCGGACAAATCCGCCGCCACAGGGCAGCGCAGGTCGAGCGACGCCGTCACCTTGCCGTCCTTGATATGCAGGATGCCCATGTTGCACGTCAGCGCGCCGGAAATCTCGTCCGAGCACGCGCAGCCCAGCGACGCGCCGTCGTGCTCCATGCCGACCGCGTCCGCCAGCGTCTTCAGCGCGCCGGTCACGCCCATCTCGCGCAGGAGCACCAGCATCATGCCGATGGCGTTGCGGCGTCCTTCGGGATACGCGCTGTGACCGGGGATGCCCTCCGCCGTCACCCACACGCCATCCGCGGTCACCTCCGCCGTGTAGGGAAGCCCGGTCTTTTCGGCATAGGCCGCCACCTTGTCGGCAACCTCCTGACCGCCAGCGATGAGCGCCTTGGATTCGCCGGGAATGACATTCACGCGCTCACCCATCCACAGCTGCTTGACCTGCAGACCGTCCTCCGCGAGTTTGCCCGTGAAGAAGCCGTGAATCATGCCCTTTTCGGTGTTGATGATAGGGAAGGAAGCGTCCGGGGAGAAGCCGACTTCCGGCATTTCCGTGTGCGCGCAGTAATACGCCATGTCTTCCCAGTCGGATTCCTCGTCACAGCCGAGAATCAGGCGGATGGACTTCTTCAGCGGAATTCCCGCTGCCTTGATGGCGTTCATCGCGTACAGCGCCGCCAGCGCCGGGCCCTTGTCGTCGCTCGTGCCGCGCGCGAAAATCTGGTCGCCCACGCGCGTCGCGGTGAACGGCGGGGTCGCCCAGTTGTCGCCCGCCGGAACGACATCGAGGTGTCCCAGCACGGCGATGGCTTCTTCCGATTCGCCCGGCAGGGTGATATCGCACGCATAGCCGTCGAAATCACGGGTTTCATAGCCGAACGCCTTTGCGTCCGCCATGGCCACATCCAGCATCCGGCGCACATCCTTGCCAAACGGCGCACCGGGCGTGGCTTCGCCCTTCACCGACGGCACTTCCACCCAGCGGCACAGCTGCGCGGCATAGTCCTCCGCGTGCGCATCCAGATAAGCAAATACTTTTTCGTACATGGGAAAATTCCTCCTTATGCTGAAATCATGGGGTCGAGAATGATATTTCGCGGTTGCAGGCGAAAATTCCTGCTTGATGGAAGATAAAAAAGTTAAGAAGGGCTAACCGTACGCTTAGCCCTTTCTCTTCTTTTAGTCGCCGTAGTCCGGGAGCGGGGGGAAATCCCGCCCCGACAGCTGCATCAATTCACCCACCGTCACCGGGCGCAATCCCTTCACATTGATCCAATTATCCAGCGCCTTATCCAGCACCTCCGCTGTATGATACCCATTGATATGGAACTGCACCACGCACCCGCTCGTCACCCGGTCGCTCGTCACGCGGTACACCATCTGATACACCTTATCCTTATATGCGTCCGACCAGTCGCACGCGTCGATTGCGAACAGGCAGTCCTCTACGCCTTCCGCGCGGGCAATGGCGGTGACGATGCTGTTCGTCGCGCCCAAATGCGCACAGAACAACCGCGGCCGTACGCCGAAAGTCTCTTCGCACAGGTCGTTCAGCTCGCGGATGTTCTCCTGCACACGCGCGTAGGAGACTTCAGTCATGTTGATGAGGTTGTTGCCGTGGCTGCCAAGCTCGTGGCCCGCATCAATGATGCGCTGGATGCGCTCCGGGTTGCGGCGCACGAAATCGCCCGTGACGTAGAATGTCCCCTTCACGCCGTATTTGTCCAGCGTGTTCAGCATGTCAGTCAGCTGCTTTTCTGATGCGCCGCTGCACACAATCATCACGCCGACAGCGGGTTCAGAGGGGGTCAAACGGGTGACACGCGGAAGGCTGATGTCCGAAAACGCGGCGAAGGAATCCGTTTCGTTCACTTTCTCGCCGTCCAGCCAGACAGACAGCTTGTTGCCGCCCAGCATGTCCTCCGTCACATAGACCGAGAAGGTCAGGTCGTAGCGCGGATTGCGCCAGAACGCGCGCTCCAGCACTTCGCCGCGGTGATTGCGCAGCTCCAGATACTTCTCCGGCACAGTTGCGCTGCTTTTGTTCTTGCACGATACGGTGATTTTGATTTCGCGGTCGAGATACCCGACGTAGAATCCGCTCTTGAACGTGACAATCGGCGTAACGACGGGGGTCGTGTCCTCTTCGTTCTCCTCTGCGAAGGCAGCGCCGCCCAGCAGCATCAGCACCATCAGCAGCAAACTCAGCAGTTTCTTCATTTTGTTACTCCTTTTTATCCAACTTTCGTCCGTGGAAACTATGTTTGCAAATGGAAAGTTACCTTAAACCTGCGGGCGCACAACCACCTGAGCGCCTTCCGGCACCAGCGTCGGTTCAACCACAAACCCCGCCGGGACGGACAAAATCCGCAGACTGTCCATGTCCTCCAGAATTCGCTGATTGAACTTCGTCACGCGGCAGCCCTCGATGAACGCGGGGATGATGAGTTCCGTATCCGAACCGATGTACTCAATGACCGAGTAGGTGCTGCCCTTCTCTGCCTGTCCCAGATACGAGCCGACGATGAGCGTATCGCCCTCTGTCATCAGCCCCAGCCCGACGCGCAGGTCACGCGCATAGGCGCTGAAGGGGGCGGGGAGGGTCAGCGCGTTCAGCCGGGAACAGCCCGTCAGCGCGTCATGCCCGATTTCGCGCACGGATGCGGGAATGGCGAGTGCCATCAGGTGTGTGCAGCCGCGCAGGGCTTCGTGGTCGATGCGGGTCAGGGTGTCCGGGAGATTCAAGAATTCCAGCGACGTGCAGTTCATCAGCGCCTGCATGGGCAGGACGGTCAGTGCGTTCGGCAGGTGGACGCTATTCAGCGCGGTGCAGCCCGAAAGGACAGCGCCGCCGACGGCTGTCACAGAATCGGGGAACACGACTTCGCGCAGCGCGGTGCAGGACGCGAACGCGCGGTACTCGATGGTTTCCAGCCCGTCATTCAGCGTGATGCTTGTCAGCGCCGAGCAGCCCTCGAAGGCACTGCCGCCGATGTGGCGGAGCGTTTTAGGGAGCGTGACGGCGGTCAGGTCGGTGCGCATGATGAACGCGCACAGCCCGACGCTCACAACGGGGAGGCTGTCGAGCGTTTCCGGGAGGTTGATTTCGCCGCCTTGCCCGTAGTATTCCATGATTTCCGCGCCGGTGTCGATGGCGCGGTAGGTGTAGTCACCGCATTGCATGGTGTGTACTTCCTTCATTATAATAATATAATTGTGGAGCGTGGCTGCCGGAGTTGGCTGCTTTTCCAATATAGGTCTTTTATGCAGCAACCAGAGGGCAATGAAAACAGACGAAGTCTGCGGTCGCCCTCTGGACTCCTTCGGATGCACTCCCATGTTTCTTGACTTTTATCGAAACATTTTTAGTTACTGCGCAGGGACGCTTCGCTGCCTGCGACCAAGGTGTCGGGCTTGACTTTTCCTTTGGAATGGTCACACGCCCAACAGTTGGGGCGTTGCCCCAAGCCCCACCAGAGGCGCTGCCTCTGGACTCCGCAAGGGACATTGTCCCTTGACCCTTTTTTTGCGCCCCGGCTTGAGCGCGTTTCCTTTATGGTTAATTTTCGCGGCTGAGTGCCGCCAGAACCGCGTTGCGCATCTGTCGAACCACCCGTGTCGTACCGGAATCAACCGTGTTCTGCATCGACAGAATCGTCATCTGCTGTCCGGGGAAGTTGGCAAAGTATGTTCCCAGCCAGCCATCCCAGCCGTATTCGCCCGCGCAAGCCAATCCGGCAATGCGCCCCGGTTCAGCGCAAATGCGCATCAAGTGCCCGTAGCTGTACCCGTCCAGCGAATCCCACATATCGCGGCGAACAGCGTCTTTCAGCTGCGGCTGCGTCATGCAGGCGACTGTCGCGGGCGAGAGAATCCGCCGCCCCTCGTAAGGGCCGCCCGCCAGCAGCATGTCGGCAAAGTGGCTGTAATCCTCCAGCGTCGAAACAAGCCCCGCGCCGCCGGATTCAAAGGCGGGTTCGCGGTCGTAAACACCGACGGCAAGGTGGGTGCTTGTCCACGGCACAAGTCCGTTTTCCGTGCGCTTGTAGGCGGTCACAAGGCGATTTCGCTTGCTTTCGGGAACGTAGAAGCCGGTGTCCACCATGTCCAGCGGCTCAAAGAACTCCTTGCGGAGGAACTCGCCGAAGCGCATTCCGCTGACGACCTCCACCACCGCGCCGAGGATGTCCGCGCAGGTGGAGTAGCGCCAGTGCGTGCCCGGCTGGAAGGACAGCGGCTGCTGTCCCAAGCGGTTGCAGAACTCCACCGTCGGCACGCCGCCGCCCGCAAGGATTTCCTGCGTTGCTTCGTCAAATACCTTTGCGGCATACTGCCCCGCCGGGTCGCTGTCGGGGTAGCAGACGCCCGCCGTCATGCCGAGCAGCTCCATCAGCCACGGCGCGCGGGTCGCGGGGCGAATCGTGCCCTGCTTATCGACGACGCGCGCATTTCGGAAGCCCGGCAGATAACGGTCTACGCCGTCCATCAGGTCAATCTGCCCGCGCTCCGCAAGCAGCATCACGGCGGCGGCCGTAATCGGCTTGGATTGGCTGTACAGGCGGAAGATGCTGTCGCGGTGGATCAGCCGCCCCGACGCAATGTCGGACATGCCCGCCTGCGTATAGAGCATTTCCTCTCCGCAGCGCCGCACCAGTACGCTGATGCCTGCGCATTCCTGCGCTTCGACAGCGGAGGCGAGAATATCGGTGACTTGTTCGTGAAGGGTCATGAGAATAACCTCCTTGCATGTTTTTCAGCAATCATTCGTCGCTTTCGATGAAATCCGGCAGCTGATGCAGCGTCACAAAGCTGCTATCCCGATAAATCACCCGCAGCGACTCTGGCGTGTTCCCCTTGCTGCTGTCCGTCAGCCAGCTGGTGTGCCACACCATGAAGTACGCCCACGGGGCATTCGCCGCGTCCATCTCCGCGCGAGTCGGAATCTGTCCGCACTCGTGGAACACAATCGGCATCCCTGCCGGGCCAAGCGCGGCACATCGCCGGTATAAATCCCCCTGCGCACCGCCCTTGTAGCTGTCGCCGCCGAGAATATCCACCACGTCGTCCCCCGGATACCACGGGCGCAAATCCTCCGTCGCGTCGGAGAAGCCCAGCACCCAAATTAGATTCCGCAGGCCGTGAACATGCGTGTAGCGGTCGTACATCAGCCGCCACAGGCGCACGAAATTCTCCGCGCCGCCGCGTCCCCACCAGAACCAGCCGCCGTCCATCTCGTGGAAAGGTCGCCAGAGAACGGGAACGCCGTCTGACTGCAAGCGCTTGAGGTAGGGGACAGCGTGGTCAAGCCCATCCAGCAGACGGCGGTTCGCTTCCGTGCCGTCCACAAAAGCGAAAGCCCAGTCCAGTTCGCTTTCGCGGCATTCGGGGTAACCGGAGAAGAAATCCGCGCCCGTGTGCCAGCAGATGGTGGGAATGCCGCCGCGCGCCCACCAGTCCTTCGCGCGCTGCGTCACGCCCAGATAGTCGTTATCCATGAAATCCAGCCCTCGAATGGCAGGCTGACGACCGGTGACATCGGTCAGATAGCTGATTTCATGCTCAGTCGAGCGGCACCATTGGCTTTCCATCTGCCCGGTCAGGCACTTGCCGGAAAGCGATTGCAGGGATTCATAGACGCGCCGAGCGGCGGGCAGCGGATTTTCCGCGCAGAGGGGACGGAACATAATGCTTCTCCTTTGCTTTGCAGGAATCTGCTTGCAGTATAGCAGGAAATGCCCGCCTTTGCAACGGGTAGAAGGGAAAAAGGGAGGGGAAAAAGCATGGAAAATCAGGCGGCGGCAGTTGTCCAAGAAGAGGGTTTGTGCTATACTTATTATGGGTGTTTATTGGAATGCCCATGAACCAGCGGGCATCCCCGCTATGGGAGTTAATAAATGAAGCTGAAAAAATTGGAGCTGTATGGCTTCAAATCCTTTGCCCAGCGGACGGAAATCGTCTTTGATGAGGGCATAACGGGCATCGTCGGGCCGAATGGGTCGGGCAAGAGCAACATCGGCGACGCGGTGCGCTGGGTGCTGGGCGAGCAGAGCGCGAAAACCCTGCGCGGCGCGAGCATGTCCGACGTGATTTTCAACGGTACGCAGAAGCGCAAGCCGCTGTCCTACTGCGAAGTATCGCTGGTGTTTGACAACGATGACCATGCGCTGGCGATGGAAGCTGCCGAGGTTATGGTCACGCGCCGCGTCTACCGCAACGGCGAATCCGAATATTACTTAAACCGCACCGCCTGCCGTTTGAAGGACGTGGTCGACCTCTTCCGCGATACGGGCATAGGCAAAGAGGGATACTCTATCATTGGGCAAGGGCGCATTGACGAAATCCTCTCCCGCAAGAGCGAGGATCGCCGGCAGGTGTTCGAGGAAGCAGCGGGCATCGTCAAGTTCAAGGCGCGCAAGGAAGAAGCGGACAAGAAATTGCAGCGGACGCTGGAAAATCTGGAGCGCGTCGATGATATTCTGGATGAACTGACGAAGCGCCTGAAGCCGCTGGAAGAGCAGAGCCGCAACGCCCGCGTATATCTGGAACTGTCCACCGAACTGAAGGATTTGGACTTGAACCTCTTCCTGATTCGCTCCGACCGGGCGCGGGCGCGCTTGTCCGAACTGGAAAGCGAACTGCTGACCGTCCAGACGATTTTGGCGGACACGGAAAGCAACCTGACCGACAAGACCACCCGCCGCGACGAGACGCAGAACCGCATCGATCAGCTGGAGGAAGCCATCACGAAGGCGCGCACCGAACTGATGGAATGCGCCGAGCATGTGCACGAATCGCAGAAGAAGCTCTCCGCCCTGCAAAGCCGCCGCGAGACGCGCAGCGAGAACCGCCAGCGCATCGTTCGCGAGCAGGAGGAAGCCCAGGAGCGGCTGGCGGAAATCGAGAAGGATCATGCACGGATTCAGGCGGACGTGGAGAAGCAGCACAGCCTGATTGCCGACGCGGAGCAAATCCTCCGGGCGACGCAGGAAGCCGCCGAAAAGGCGCAGGCGAAGGAAAAGGAAGCGGACGCCGCGCTGGAAGCGCAGAAAGCCGCTGTCATTGACCAAATGAACCGCCTGTCCGATGTGCGCAACGACAAGACGCGCCTGAACACGATGCAGGCGCAGATGGAAACGCGTTTGACGGAGATTGAAGAATCCAGCGGGGCACTGCAGGAGCAGGAAGCTGCCCTGCGGGAAGCCTTGACTGCCGTCGAAAAGCAGCTGGAAACAGAAAATCAGCATCAGCAGCAGTGTCAGGAGAAGCTGGCGCAGGCGCGGCAAGCGTCGGATGAGGCGGATGCCGCGTATGCCAATTTGCGCGCGGATGTCGAAAAGCAATCCGCCGATATGCAGGCGGCGGCCAGCCGTCATAACGTCCTGACCGAAATGACGCGCGACATGGAAGGCTACAACATGGCGGTTCGGCGCGCGATGACGTATGCCAAGCAGCGCGGCTTGACGGGTGTCAAGGGCGTACTGGCGCAGCTGATGACCGTTCCGCAGGCGTACGAAACGGCGATTGATATGGCGCTTGGCGCGGCGCAGCAGAACATCGTCACCGACACCGAAGAGACGGCGAAGGAACTGATTAACTACCTGCGCCAGAATCGGCTGGGGCGCGCGACGTTCCTGCCGATGAGCGCCATCCGCGGCAAAACGCTCTATGGCAATGAGCGCAATGCGTTGAAGCTGCCGGGCTGCCTCGGCGTGGCGAGCGAACTGGTGCAGTGCGCGCCGGAATATCGCGGCATTGTGGAAAATCTGCTGGGGCGCACGGTGATTGCCGACAACCTCGACCACGGCATTCCGATTATGCGCGCGGGTAATCACGCGTTTCGCTTGGTGACGCTGGAGGGCGACGTAATGCACTCCGGCGGCTCGAT
>OGUO01000650.1_pt1 | contig 25608 bp, 24 predicted proteins | sample 1553641 | NCBI WGS metagenome assembly OGUO01 (sample SAMEA2579980, study PRJEB22360) | human gut metagenome | biome: human gut; feature: human-associated habitat; material: faeces | place: Denmark | collected 2008/2010 | reverse complement strand
GCGAACGGAACAAACAACTCCGGTCAGGCGAACAACGGCGGAACGATCACCGACGACAGCACCGTGACAACCGTCCCCGTCGATACCACCGCGCATGATTACGCCTTCGTGTCGCAGGACGGCGACAGCTACACCTATCGGTGCGACGATTGCGGCGAGAGCGCAACCGTGACGGTCAGATGCGAATTGGGAACAGCCGGGTGCGTAAAGGTCGAAGGCAATACCCTGACCCTTTCGGGCATGACCGAGGACAGCATCTATAGCCTTTCGGGCGTTTTTTACGGCAACATCGAGGTGGAAGGCAACGGGAATTGCAAAATCGAGTTGGAGTTGCAGGGCGTGACCGTGAATTCCGCCGCCGAATGCCCGCTGACCGTCAGCGGCGCGGGTGGGGTGACAATTTCGGCAAAGAAGGAAACCGATAACTATCTCTGCGACCTGCGCGCGGAAGTTACGGACGCAACCGCAATCAGCGCGGCGGTCTGGAGCGACTGCGACCTCAATCTGCAGGGCAAGGGGAATCTGTACGTCAGTTCGGTTGCAAATAACGGCGTTCACACCAAGGACGACCTTGTAGGCAAGACCATCGGCGTTCAGCTGGGCACCACAGGCATGAAGCTCGCAGAGTCCATCGAGGGCACCACCGTTGAGAAGTACAACAAGGGCGCAGACGCTATCCAGGCGCTTATTCAGGGCAAGATCGACGCAGTTATCATCGACTCCGCCCCCGCAAAGTATTTCGTTGAGAAGAACAGCGAAAAGATCACCAGCCTTGACGAGCCGTATGCCGTTGAGGAATATGCAGTGGCTATCAAGAAGGACAACGACGAGCTGACCGAAAAGATCAACACCGCCCTCGCTGAACTCAAGGAAGACGGCACCCTCTCTGAGATCGAACAGAACTGGCTGGTTGACGAGGAATATGGCAAGCACCCCTACACAAGCCCCGAGGGCATTGAATACACCGGCACGCTCACCATGGCGACAAACGCCGAGTTCCCTCCCTATGAGCTGAAGGAAAACAACGAAATTGTCGGCTTCGATGTTGATATGATGAACGCAGTATGCGACAAGCTGGGCTATAAGCTCGTAGTTGACGATATGGCGTTCGATTCCGTTATCACCGCCGTTGTTACCGGCAAGGCTGACGTAGGCGTTGCAGGCATGTCCGTTACCGAGGACAGACTGAAGAACGTTAACTTCTCCGACTCCTACACCAAAGCAAACCAGGTTGTCATCGTAAGAAAGTAAGTAAAGGGAACACAGCTGAAGAAGCTCCGTGTTTACAGGTAAATTATGGACTTTTTAACCGCCATCAAGGATTGGTTTGTGGAATTCGGCAACAAATTCTACAACACCTTTATTGTAGAAAACCGGTGGACATATCTGCTCAACGGTCTTGGCACCACCCTGCTCATCACGGCGTTCGCCCTGGTGATCGGTATCATACTCGGATTCATCGTGGCGATAATCCGCTCCACGAATCAGCGTACCGGCAAGCTCAAGGTCCCGAACTTCATCTGCCGCATATACCTGACGGTTTTCCGCGGTACGCCTATGGTAGTTCAGCTGCTGATCATCTACTTCGTTATCTTCGGCTCGGTCAACATCAGCAAGGTGCTCGTTGCCGTCATCGCCTTCGGTCTCAACTCCGCAGCTTACGTTGCTGAGATAGTCCGCTCCGGTATCATGTCGGTGGATAACGGTCAGTTTGAGGCCGGCGCTTCCCTCGGATTCGGTTACACAAAGACGATGATCTCGATAATCCTTCCGCAGGCGCTGAGGAATATCCTCCCGGCGCTCGGAAACGAGGCGATCGTGCTGCTGAAGGAAACCTCCGTTTCCGGCTACATCGCCCTGGAGGACCTTACCAAGGGCGGCGATATCATTCGCGCCAATACCTACGAAGCGTTCCTGCCGCTCATCGCAGTTGCAGCGGTCTACCTGATCATGGTTATCATAATGTCCTCGCTCGTATCCCGTCTGGAAAGGAAGTTGTCGAATGATAAGCGTAAATGATCTCAGCAAGAGCTTTGGCGACCTGGTTGTCCTTGACGGAGTGAGCACTAACATTGAAAAGGGCGAAAAGGTAGTCGTGATCGGACCTTCCGGATCCGGTAAGAGTACATTCCTCCGCTGCCTGAATCTGCTTGAGCAGCCCACCGGCGGCTCCGTAGAATTCGAGGGCGTGGACATAACCCACGCCAAGGGAAAGCAGCTGAACGAAATACGCATGAAAATGGGCATGGTGTTTCAGCACTTCAACCTGTTCCCACACCTGACTATCCGCAGAAACATCACCATCGCCCCGGTCAAGAACAAGATACTGACCCAGGCGCAGGCGGATAAGCGCGCCGATGAACTCCTTGCAATGGTGGGGCTATCCGACAAGGCGGAGGCGTATCCCTCCCAGCTGTCCGGCGGACAGAAGCAGCGTATCGCCATCGCGCGCACGCTGGCGATGAATCCGGACGTGATACTGTTCGACGAGCCGACTTCCGCACTGGACCCGGAGATGGTCGGCGAGGTACTTGAACTGATGAAAAAGCTTGCTGACGGCGGAATGACCATGGTTGTCGTTACCCATGAAATGGGATTCGCCCGGGAAGTAGCCAGCCGCGTAATGTTCATGGCTGACGGAAAGATCCAGGAACAGGGCACTCCGGAGGAGATATTCACATCTCCGAAGAATCCCAGACTGCGCGAATTCCTCTCAAGAGTGCTTTAATGCGCAAATAGCACAAATCCGCGAATAAACACGTCCCCCGATTCATGCAGTCGGGGGATTGATTTGTTCTGTCAGAAATGTTATAATGGATATGTAACAAAAGACATGACAGAAGCTCTACAGAAAAATAACCCTGCCCGGTTTCCAGCCAGTCGCTTTCGGAATCCGGGCTTTCTTTGCGCGGAAAAGGAGAACAAATGGAAGACAGAAAACCACTTATACCCGTAAAGGAACTTGCAAAGCGCTACGCACTCTTCATCATCAGCCTGTTTATTTCGGCGATGGGCGTTGCAATAACCAAAAAGGGAGAACTCGGCGTTTCCCCCATCTCATCGGTGGCGAACGTGATGAGCGAGAAATTCACGTTCCTGACCCTCGGCAGCTGGCTGATAATATGGAACTGCATACTGATACTGGGGCAGATACTCATTCTGCGGAAGAAGTTCCAGTGGATACAGCTGATACAGATCCCGCTGTCGTTCCTGTTCGGCTGGTTCACCGACCTCGGCATGTGGATATTCTCGTTCCTAAAGCCCTCCAACTATGTGTTCCAGCTGCTGATGGTGCTGGTCGGCACGGTGGTACTCAGCTTCGGTATCGCGCTTTCCGTCATCGCGAATGTCGTGATGAATTCCGGAGAGGCGTTCGTAAAGGCGATATCGGATACCATACACAAGGAATTCGGCAACGTCAAGGTGGTGTTCGACATCTCCTGCGTTGTGGCGGCGGTGATTCTGTCGCTGATATTCTTTGACCTGCGTATTGTCGGCACCCGTGAGGGTACAGTCATCTCTGCCCTGCTGACCGGATTCGTGGTGAAATTCTGGAACAGGCTTGTCCGCTGCCCTGTCGAAAAAATACTCGTCGGCGACCGCAAAATCAACAATTAGGAAAAGAAAAACAACAATTAGGAAGAGTTTCTTGACCTCCTGACACAGATATGCTATAATATGCTGTAAAGTTTTTTGGCAATATCAGTCAGGAGGATTTATTTATGGCAATCAGAACTACTGCCCCGAAAAAGCGGCTGACCAGCCTGCTTACTGCGGCAGTGATGGCGGTATCCCTGGTGCCAGCACAGGCACTGACATCGCTTTCCGCCTACGCAGAGGAGAAAAGCGAAACATCTATAGGCAGGCTCGATGCCGGCGAGCCTCGCCACGGCAGAGGCTGGAGCTGGGACGGAATCGAAACGCTGACGCTTTTCGGAGCAGATCTGGTTTCAGCTTCCGATTCCAGCCCGGTAGTTGAGCCGACCTGCGATATCAAGGTGGATCTCATCAACTACAACAAGATCGAACTCGACGCCAACGGAAAGTTCATTGCAGATTATTCCTACAGCGTTTCATTCGACGGCTCCGGAATCCTCGACATCACCAGCACTTCGCCCGTTGGCGGAATGATGGTACAGAACCTTGAGATCAACGGCGGATTTATCAGATCAGAGCCGGCCACGATATCCGTCATGAACGACATTACGGTGAACGGCGGTTATTTCGAGGGAACGGGCACTTTCTTAGAGTTCTCCCTGGATCAGATCGCACCGGGTATATACACGCAGACCGGCGGTTACGTCAACGCATATGCAATAGACTCAGGCATCATGTCGAACGTGTTCATCGACGGCGGCTACGCGGAATTCATGCTCCTTGGCGAAACGCACCTCATGAACGTCCAGCACGGAATCTACAAGTGCACGAACGACGGCACTAACACGATCCCTGACTGCACTATGATCTACGTTGAACCGGCTGCTATCGCGATGTTCCCGAACTACTCATATAATGATATCAGCGGAATTCTCAACGCCCTGAATATGTCGATGGATTCCACTGCAAAAAACGGCTTTGTTGCAGCCGGTCTGATTTACACGAGCACGGTCAGCACAGTCCCCAACGGAAATCTCAGCATATACGGCGAGGAAACCCGGCTGAATCTGACCGGTGACTTCGAAGGTTCCGTGTACTGCGCAGGTACGGGCTATGGCGAATCCATCTATTCTAACGGTGCAACTATCGGCGACAATGCAACTCTCTTCGGTACAAACGGAAATACAGGCATCAATATCAGCAAAATGGACTTCGGCGATAACACCACGGTCATCGGATTCAGCTCGTCTTCCCGTGGCGTTTATGGGGCTGATCTTTATTCCCCTCCCACTACGATAATAGGCGTAGGCGACGGATACAGCACCGGTGCATATCTGGAGCGATTATCTTCCATGAAAGATGTTATCGGATACCAGAAAAACCCGGATTTATACAATGAATACGGAGTAAGTATCTATTACACCCAGGCTGACAGCGTTACCGGCGTTTCCAGCGGAGCTGGCAGGGGGGCATACGTCCGCAACAGCAATCGCCAGAAGATACAGGAGCTTACTGCATATTCCATCGAGAGTTACGCATTATGCACGGAGGACGAGGGTATAATGCCGGCAATAAGGCTGGGCGCTTATTCCGAATACTCCGATTCTCCCATAAAGCGGACATATGACAGCGAGATAAGCTTCTCTGACCTCAACGACAGGACCATCTACGCGCTTTCCGGCACTGAATACATAACAGACGCGAAGCTCAGGGACACGATTGGAAACTCCGTATATATGGGCGTACCGCTGTTCGATATGATCAACAAGGACCCCAACGGCGCACTGAACAGCGATATCTATGCGGCGGCAGGCTCCGGTGAATTCCTTGTGGACCTGGTGGTCACACGGCAGAACTCCGTTGATGATATTTCAGTGACCGTACTCAAAGACGGCGTGGACGTATCCGGCGACTTTGACATCAAGGTCGAAAAGCGCACCGCGAACGACTACGAGGACGAAGGAAGACTTGCCACAGTAACAGTATCCAGCAAAAAGGACTTGAACATCGGTGACGAATACGACGTTGTCGCGGCATATGGCGACAGCTCTGCTGCCTTCAAGATGACGGTCAGTGATATAGACTACAGTCTGAATTTCACTCTCAGCCACGGATATTTCGGTAAGGAAGTCCAGTGGAACTACGGCGGTGATTTCACCGGCTGCGAGGACAACTGCTCCGGCTCCGGATGGGCATGGTACGGCTCCGCGGCGGACGGCTATGAAGCCAACACCCTGGTGATTGACGGACTTGATTTCAAGACCACGGACGACTACGCAATATTAGTTCCCGATGATGCCACGATTATCGTAAAGGGAACCAACAGACTGTCATCAAAGCATACATCGATCTATATGTATGATGGCACTATGAAGATCCTCGGCGAGGACAATGCAAAAATCATTGCAAGCAACGAAAGCTGCAAGAACACGGCAATAATATTTATGTATTATGACGGCACACTGTCAATAAAGGACGTGGATCTGGAATTCACATGCGGCGATGAAGAATACAACAGCAGCGGCAACATGTATGCCAGCACGGGAATATACGCAAGTAATCTTATCGTCGAGAACTCCGACATTGACATCACCTGCGGGACCCCGCTGAACGGCGGTCTAAGAGTCGGTATCAGTGCCAGCAGTTCCGTTATCAGGGACAACGTTAACCTTACGGTGCATAACGGTGACTTACTGATCAACGCCACCGGTTACCCTAATTCCATTAAGACCCTCCAGGCGAAGAAAATATCGAACCTCACGGATTTCGCGGACGAGGCGGCTTACAACGCAGCGATCCTTGATCCGAACTGCTTCTACGACAGCAGCAGCTACTCAAGCTATATCAGGATCGCGGACAGCAGCGTTCCTGCTACCCTCTCCACCTACAGCATAACCCAGGTCAAGGCCGCAAAGACCGACGACCTGCTGACCAAGGATTCCACTATCAGCGTTGATCTCAATGCCTGCTTTGAGGGAGGTTCCGGAAAGTACACCTTCACGGCGCCGGCAGACTTCCCCACATGGCTCCAGCTTACCGACGGAAAGGTCACCCTCGACGGCACTATCCCCGAGGAGGACCACAGCACAAGAATATTCAAGTTCACCGTCACCGACACTGACGCAGACCTCGCCGGCGAACCTGTCGAGTTTGACTTCATTCTCGGCGCGACGGGCAACGTACACCGGGTGAAGATCACCTCCAACTACGGCGGCACCGTTTCACCGGCGGCAGGAAACTACTACTATGTTGATGGCGATTCCCTCACTATCGAAGCGACGCCGTTCGAAGGCTACATCACAAAGGCATTCCTCGACGGGGAGGAAGTTACGCTCACCGACGGGAAATACACCATCAGCAGCATAAGGGAAGAGCATGAGTTCGCAGTGAAGTTCCAGGTGGCGCAGTTCGATGTCACCGTGAACTGCGGTGAGCACGGAACCGTCACCCCCGGCACCGGAAAATACAACGCAGATTCCCAGGCGAAGTTCACCGCAAAGCCGGATTACGGCTACACCGTGGCCAGCTTCAAGGTAAATGGCACGGAGGTTAAGCCTGACAAGAACGCCTACACCCTCACGGTTACGGAAGATACGATCATCGACGTGACCTTCAAAAAGACCAGCGGCGGTGGCGGCGGAAAGCCGGTAAATCCGGGACGTCCGGTAAATCCGACCGACCCCTCTGACGTGAATCCCTCCATCGACGGCAGGATTTTCGACTGGGACCAGGTGGTGGAATACATTCTCAGCCAGCCCCAGAACAGTACCATCACCGTAAACCTCAACGGACTGACCAGCGTTCCTAAAAAGGTGACAGACGCCCTCCAGAAGATGAAGGACACCGGCGAATTCGTGGTGGATTCCTACCGTGCGTGCGTGGTTTACGCCGACCGTGAGTTCACCTCCGGCACCATAGAGCTGGGCATTATGCACAGCACGGTCAGCGTCAGCGGACTGCGCGGCACTGTCGGCATGAAGCTCAATGTACCCGGAAGCACGGTTCCCTACACGCTCCGCACGGCATTCCGCAAGGAGTTCTCGGGGCAGATCGCGAACATCTACCGCGTGACCGCCAACGGCACGGAATTCGTTGACGCGGCGCTCATCGACAGCGACGGAAACGCGCTGCTCGACAACGCATACATCCAGGGCACCTACATCGTGATGATAGACGCGCTGTCCGACCTTCCCGGCGACGCTGACAACAACGGCGAGTTCAACGCGCTGGACGCCGCCGCAGTGATAAAGCACTCGGCAGGCACCTCCACGGCGGCGAATACCCCGATGGCTGACCTCAACGGCGACGGAAGGATAGACGCCCTTGACGCAGCGGCAATGCTCAGAAAGATCGTGGGCTAAAATACGACTACCCCCATGGCGGAAAGGCCACGGGGGTATTGCTGTATTATTGACAGAACGACGTTTATGTGGTATAATCGACCTTGGAAAAATGCGGCGTGATCCCGCAGGAAAGCAAGGTTCAACACATGACAAATACGCAGAAATTACTGAACTGCCTGCTGCTTCTGACGGCGGCGGTGATATGGGGAATGGCGTTCGTGTCGCAGAAAGCCGGCATGGATTCCATGGGACCGCTCACGTTCAACGGCGTGCGCAGCCTTATCGGCGGCGCGGTGCTTATCCCCGTGATACTCATACTCCGGAACCGCACGCCGAAAGCGGAACGGAAGCCTCTCCCCCTCAAAACCACCATCATCGGCGGAATCGCCTGCGGACTGGCGCTGACCGTGGCGTCCACCCTGCAACAGTACGGGCTGTCCATGACCACCGTGGGCAAGGGCGGATTCATCACCACGCTGTACATAATCCTCACGCCGATTCTGGGGATATTCCTGCACAAGAAGGTGCCCGGCGCAGTCTGGGTGGCGGTTGTGCTCGCCGTTGTCGGAATGTACCTGCTGTGCTTCACCGGCGACAGCTTCACGATATCCACCGGCGACCTGCTGGTCCTCGGCTGCGCGCTGGTGTTCTCGGTGCATATCCTCGTGATAGATAAATATTCTCCGCTGACGGACGGCGTGGCGCTGTCCTGTATTCAGTTCTTCGTCTGCGGAGTGCTCAGCACCATCGCCGCGTTCATCTTCGAGGAGCCTGCCTGGAGCCAGATAATGGACGGAATCGTCTCGGTACTGTACGCCGGAGTTCTCTCCAGCGGCGTGGGATACACCCTCCAGATCGTCGGGCAGAAGGGGCTAGACCCCACCGTGTCCGCGCTTATTCTCTCGATGGAATCCGTCGTGGCAGCGATATCCGGCTATATCGCCGGAGCGACCGGGCTGCTGAAAACCGACCAGACGCTCACTCCGCGGCAGATAGCAGGCTGCGCTATAGTATTTTCCGCGGTGATCCTTGTGCAGCTGCCATGGGACAAGATCAGAAAGAAACAGCGGAACTGAGAACTCAGATATTCGTTGCTATCCGGGCGGAATTCAGAAAGATAATAAAATCAGGAACGCAGAGGGGCTGTATTTCTACAGCCCCTTTTGTTATGCTATTATAGTGTCTTTTTCTTACGGTTGGTGAGTGCCCTTATCACAAACAGCACGCCCACCATAAGCACCAGGGACGCGCCCAGGACCACGAATACATTCTGCACAAAGCCGGAAATCAGATATCCAACCGCGCAGACAGAAGCGACCGTCAGCGCATAGGGAAGCTGCGTGGACACATGGTTCACATGGTCGCACTGCGCTCCAGTGGACGCCATGATAGTGGTATCCGAAATAGGCGAGCAGTGATCGCCGCAGACTGCGCCGGCAAGGCAGGCGGAAATGCACACAATGACCATCTGGGGTATCTCCCCGGATTCCGCAGCGGCAGCAAGCTCAGTGCTGAACACGCTGGTAACTATCGGGATAAGGATACCGAACGTTCCCCAGGAGGTTCCGGTGGCAAAGGCAAGTCCGATCGCGACAACAAACAGGATAAGCGGCAGCAGGATATGCAGCGCCGTCGCGCTCTCCACCAGTCCGGATACGAAATCCCCGGCATGGAGATTGTTCGTCATCGTCTTGAGAGTCCACGCGAAGGTCAGGATAAGTATTGCAGGAACCATCTGCTTGAATCCTGCCGCGATGGAATCCATGCACTCAGTGAACTTCAGCACACCGCGCAGCATAAAGTAGGCGATGATGAGGATAAGCGCACCCACAGAGCCGAGGGACAGTCCCAGGGCGGCGTCGCAGTTCGCGAATGCGTCGATGAAATTCGTGCCGCTGAAGAATCCGCCGGTGTAGATCATTCCGATAACGCAGAGGACTATCAGAATGACCACCGGAAGGATAAGGTCGATGACCTTTCCCTTTGACCGGATAGGCTGGTCGTCGTCCTCGTAGACCTTATTGCGCGTGGTGAACAGGTCGCCGTTACGGGCGTTGTCCTCGTGCTTTTTCATGGGTCCGAAATCCATATCCGAGGACGCCATGAATATCACCATCGCGATGGTAAGCAGGGCGTACAGGTTGTACGGGATAGTGCTGATGAACAGGCTGATTCCGTTCGCGCCCTCAACTGTGCCGCTGACTGCCGCCGCCCAGGAGGATATCGGCGCGATAATGCACACCGGAGCCGCAGTCGCGTCGATAAGATACGCGAGCTTGGAACGGGACACGTTGTGCTTGTCCGTTACCGGGCGCATTACGGAGCCTACCGTCAGGCAGTTGAAGTAATCGTCAACGAATATCATCACGCCCAGCAGGAACGTGGAAAGCTGCGCTCCCCTGCGCGTCCTGATGTGCGCCGCCGCCCATTCGCCGTAGGCGCGGCTTCCGCCTGCCTTGTTCATGAGAACGACGATAACTCCCAGCACCACCAGGAACACGAGTATTCCCACGTTGTAGGAATCCGACAGGTTCGCGATAAGTCCCTTCTCAATGACCGCCGTGAACATGCCCTCGAATCCGGAACCCTGGGCTATCGCGAAAATAACGCCGCCACAGAGTATTCCGATGAACAGCGAGGAATACACCTCCTTGGTGATGAGCGCCAGACCGATGGCGACCACCGGCGGCAGCAGCGACCACAGCGAGCCGACCGCCTGGTTTATCGGCGCCTGGATAATGCAGCCGATCAGGAATGCCATGATGAACAATCCTGTGATAATACTTCCAATGTATTTTTTCATGGAACTTCTCCCTTTTTAAAGACTTTATTAACATGATACACTTTCTTCGACAAATTGTCAATAGTTTTTTGGGTATCTGCCAAAATATGCTCTGACAAAAGAAACCGCCGCAGGCGCGGAATTGCGTTCTGCGGCGGATTTTGCCTTCACAGCTTCACGGTGTCGTACATGGACTGCTGCACAAGAAGTCCCGGGACGTAGCACCGGTTGACGGTCCACCAGCTGGCGCCGGCAAGCCCGTATTCGCCGATAAGCCCTAACTTCGCCTCAATGCTGCGCGGATCGTCAAACCACACCACATGCTGCGTACCGCTGTTGTCCATGTAATAGAAAAATGGCGCCTGCGCCTTCTCGTCATACTGTATATGCACGCCATAGCGCAGCGCAAGCTCCACTGCCTGGGTGAGTCCTATGCTCTGCGCAGGAGTGCCGCGCATGAAGGGCAGAGTCCAGTCGTAGCCGTAATTCGGCATGCCCATGAGTATCTTCTCCGGCGGTATCTCGGTGACTGCGTAATCCAGCACCCGGCGCACCTCGTTTATCGGCGAAACCGCCAGCGGAGGGCCGTATGTATACGTCCGGCGTCATTATAGTCATTCTGCTCCTGTTTTTATTTCCGGAAAGAGCGGAATCACGTTAAGCGTGAAATTGCAGCGGTCAGCGTTTTCCCTGGTGTTGCGCTCCGTTTTTATGTATTCAGCCCGGCTGATTATCGTCTTCAGCAGACGGTTTTTCTCCTCCGGTGTGGACTGCGCGTAAATATCCATCACACGCTCCGCCCTGGGGGTTATCTGTGAATACAGCTGACGATTGCCCTCAGCCTCGCTGACCGCCTGCTCAGCCTGCCGCAGATTCTCCGAAAGCTGCGCTCGCCGCTTTTCGAGCGATTCCATGCGCTCCCGGAATTCCCCGGCAGAATACACCCTCTGTTCCAGGAGCGAATATATTCTCTCGCGCTGGCTGTCCAGTTTTGCAAGTTCGGCGCGCACCTTATCGGCTGCTGTCCGCTCCGCTTTCGCAGTATCTGCGGCAGGCTTCCGGCTGACATTCACGCGGCAGTCGTTGAGCCACCGTGCCACGCCCTCAACGAGAGCGCTTTCAACAAGCTCGAGCTTTGCTGATACATTATTGCAATTCCGATTCGGGCAGCGGAGCGTGTCGCTGTGATTCCTGCTGCCCGTCCCGAGCCTTGTCATCATGCTGCCGCACATTCCGCAGTACACCAGCCCGGATAAGGGGTTCCGCAACTGCGTATTTTCCCTTGCGTGCGGTATTCTGCGGCTGTCCAGATATTGCTGCGCCCGGTCGAATTCCTCCTCGCTTATCAGCGCCGGGTGCAGACCCTGCGCGATTATGCATTCGGGATTATCCCGCCGATGGGTCGTGACGATACCGTCTGTCACGCTCTTTTCCTCCTTCCGGTACTGCCAGCGTATCCTGCCGCAGTAGACCGGATTTCTCAGTATATCCTGAACCGAAGCGCCGCTCCATGATTTTCCCTTTCGCGGCTCAATCCCCATCATGTCAAGCCGCCTTGCGATGGCGTTACAGCCCATTCCGCTGATGCACATGGAGTATATCTGCTTCACCGTATCGCTTTCGGAATTCGGCGACAGCGTATATCCCCTGCCCTTTTCGACCCGTACCTTATCGTAACCATAGGGTGGAGTACTTCCGATGAAGTGCCCCTCCTTTGCGGAAGCAATACGCCCTCGCATTATCCGCCGGGAAATCGCTTTATATTCCCGGCGAGCCATGAACAGCTCGAAATCAACGTATTCCTCATCGCTTTCACGGCTCTGGTCGTACACCTTTGACGGCGTGATTATCAGCGTCCCGGAGATACGGAACGTATTCGATACCCTCGCCTGGTCCGCGCTGTCGCCCCTCGCCAGGCGGTCTATATCCATACAGAGCACTCCAGCCCAGCGCCCCTGCTCCACCTCCCGGAGGAGCTGCTTCATTTTCGGGCGCGCGTCAATGCTTTCGCCGGATATGATCTCTTCGTAAACAGCGCCTATTTCCAGTCCGTGACGAGCCGCATAGTCAAGGAGCGCCGCCCGGTGCCTTGCCAGGGTTTCGCCCTGACCCATAGCCTCCGCTTCCAGGTCTGCCCGGGATTTCCGGAGGTAAATAGCGTATATCATCGGCGCCCGGGTAATTCACGGCCGCTCCGCCGCTCTTCGCGCAGATTGCGCAGCTGGATCTCCTGCGCGATCTGCGCGGCAGTGCCCGTCATTTCCTCGCGGCGGAAGTCAAGTTCCTCTCCGGTGGAATCAATGTAACCATCATCTCTGAAATTCACGGCGGCACCGCACGAAGCAGTGTAGGATAATATCATCCCCATATTCATCACCTCGCTTGATTATATGGCGTATTGGTTGTACAGTATCTCCTCTCCTGGACACTTAATAAACGATGTTGTATAATAAAACTTGACGCATATTAAATCTGTTTTGGTTTTACCTCTTGATTTTTTTGTAATTTATGTTATACTTTATACAAATTAAATCCTTCCTGTAATTTTCAAGCATTAACGCAAGATTTGCAATGCGTGTTTACAATAAGCAATGTCTATTAATAATAAAATATGCGGAAAATAAAAGGCAGACATATTTCCCGCATGGCTTACCTCATACCAATCTGAATGGCGTAATAGCACTGATCAGCGTATTGATTCAGCAGACGCTCAGAAACCGCGCACTATTACTTTGGAAGATAAATCCATTCCACCTGCCATTGAAGGCGGTTTTATCTGCCCGCCATTTGCTCACATGAGAATTTCAGAGGTGACCAAGCATGAAAAAGAACTATAAATGCAGGGTGACAATAATTATGGCGATTCTATCACTCCTTTTCGGATGCAGCGGAAATAAAAAATACAATGCCGGTGACATTGTCGGTGCCAGTACCTCGTATTACGGCACGGAGTGCAATCCGGTGTATGCATTCTCCCTGCAAAAGCAGGACGAAAACTGGCTTTTTTCCGCTAGCTGCTATGTGCAGAGTAAGGAAGGTCGGTATACATCTTTCGATTCATTCCCTATTCCGGCCGAAGACGCTGAGAGATTCCTTGAGATCATCAGAGAGGAAGACGAGATCAGCCGGCTCAGCAAATACCGCCCGCTGAGTATTCTCCATGCAGCCGACGCACCGACGAACAGCTCCGTAATGACTTTTTCCGATGGAAACAGCATAGAAAAGGAAACAGCTTTCTGCGACAAGGTGCTCAGATATTTCTATTCTCTTGCAGAAAAGCACTATAAGACGGCAGAAAACGTTGAAATAACATCTGTCTTTGTGAGCTGCAGCAGCATGGATCATTCCTCTTCATACTCATATACGCTTGAAAAGGATAAAAACACTTGGTATTTTTCGTTCGACGCAGTTATCGACAGCAGCGGCGCACATACGCAAGTCGAAAGACAAAAGATAAATGATAACGACGCGGAGGAAATACTCCGGATCATAAAAAACCAGCAGCTCGTAACAATGGTCAGACAGTATGAGAAGCCGGATGACGACGGCTTGATTGCTCTTGATGAAACCACATACAGACTCTCGTTTGACTTTACGGACGGTACATCAAAATCCGCACCGATAGAAGCAGGAGAAGAACTCATCAGCGCTTTCTATGCACTTGCATCAGAAAAGATACATTAACGCTGATCGAACCTAATTATGCAGAAAAGCCCCATGAAATTCTTTGAATCAAGCACAGTATAACACAAACAGGCGCGTGAACGCTCGTTTGAACAGGTCGGCTGTATTTCAGCCAGCAGCTGCCTGAACGTTTCTCCGCGTATCCCATAACTTTCGCACTTTTCCGACAAAACGAACCCTCTCTGAGAACCGCCCCGAAACGGGGAGAAAGGAAAGCTTTCGCTCGTCGAAAGCTATGGTATGGATCATGAACAGAATCACTTCTATCATCTCAGCGATATCTATCTTTATTTCCTGTATTGCCGGATGCAGAACCGAGAACACTGAATTTGACGACCTGGAAGCTCTCGCAATATCCGCCGCCCTGTCCTACCGCACACTGGCATGGAACGGCAGCATTGACACGGACACGCCGGAGTTCGCATGGAACACGGCGGGCTGGTATGCGGCATACAAGGCGAATCTTGAATTATCAGACGACGCTGTGCTGTCCGGTGATCAGCTGATAAAAATTCAGAATGTCATACTGAACGGGAAGACTGCCGCAGCTCCTCCGGATACATTCAACACAAAATGCGTGGTCAACGACGGCAAAACCTGCTGGGAATTTCCCGATATTTATGAATATTTTCGTTCGTATCTCGGAGTTTCCTCTGAGGTGAACTGCGAGGAAACCGGAGACAGCACTTTCGTAGTCACGATACGCGAGCATCTGCGCTTCAACGCAGTCGAGGAGACCGTATTCAACATCGGGTTCAATAAGGGAAATGACGGCTATGCACTCTCTGACTTCAGCCGCAGCGAGTTTTACGACCTTGATTTTACGCCGGAACTTCTTCATGACGCAAATCTTCTTTCAAACCTGCTCCCGATATACGGGAATATTACCATTACCGAGGATTATTCAAACGGATTCGGGGCGATCTCCCATTCAGTCAAAACTGACAACGGATATGCTTTCTGGATTGATGGAGGGTCAGTTGGACACTATGATGAGTACAGCTTTTACACCGACGCCAACGGCAAGGTCAGCGTAATGCCTGCCGATACTTCGCCCGAATGGCTCGATGATTATGTCGCCAACATGATGCTTCCGGGTGATGGAGAGGAATTTATCCGTCTCACCTGCACTCAGGAAGAAGAAATGTTCTTCATAGATTATGGCTCTTCAAGCACCGTATATACAGTTGACCGCGGAACCCTCGCACTGAAGAAAGTCGAGTCGTTCGATGAAAATGACGTGTCATACTACACGGCAAAGTTTGACTATGGCAAGAAAGTTACCGAGCCGGATACGATCGCAGCGTGGAAAAAGCCGCTGCGCACCGTGACGCTCAACCTCCTCTACTCTGATGGCAGAACGGTAAAACAGACTTTCCGAATTCCCTCGGACTGGGAGTTTGATGCGGCTGAGTACTGCCGGTGGGGTACGGTGTACCTTGATAAAGGCTGCACCAAACCGTATAAATATCCTGGGAACGGGATAAATTACACACTTTATGTCTGCGAAGGCGCAGGCTGAAGTCATAATTCATTCTGAAAGGAGTTTAACAATGGGAATCTTCGACAAACTTAAAAGCACGGCCAATCAGGCGATCAACACAGCCGCAAACTCGGCTGCGTCTGCAATAGGCTCAAAACGTGAAACTTTCACGTTCACTGCGCTTCCCGAAAGCCTGGCGGAGATGCAGGCGCTTCCGGAGGCTTGCATGGATTCGCCGTTCAAGACGGCTGCCCTGACTGTCCTCGCACTTTGCGCTTATGCGGCTGACAAGAATATCGGCACGGAGATGCTGAATTTCCTGCGTGGACCGCGCCCCCTGAACGGACAGGAGATATCTTTCCTGAATGACCGGTTCCGTGATGGAAAGACGTATCTGCCATTCACTTACTTCGCTGGCTCAACGCCTGAGAACAACTATACTCCTGCACAGCCATACACGATCGTTATAGAATCGAATCATGTGTCCGGTCAGGAGCCTGGCTACATAAAGCTCTTTATTCCCTGCGGAGGGGCGGATTCCCCACGGCCGATAAAGCTGCGTCAGCGTGGTTCTGACGGTAAATGGTTCCTGTGGGAACAGTATCTGCTGACCGGCGTCCGCACGCCGAAATCTGAGGACCCATGGGCATAACTCGTTTGATGAATCAATTAACGATATACTAATTGACCAGAGGAGGCGTTGCAATGAAAATTATCAGAAAATGGAAAGTCAGGGAATTGCTGTTTCCCGCTGACGGCGGCACGGTGTCCTACACGCCGGACAATCTGCCTGAGGGAGATTGCACTGACGAGATCATCATGATGCTCACGAACAGGATCGAATTTACCGAAGACGGCATGATGAACACGCTTATGCGCGTTCCTGAGGATAAGCTTGAATTGGCAAAGTCGCAGGGCGCCGTGATTGATGAAGACGGATTCGCGCCGATTGAACAGACCACGTGGAAAGAGGAGAACGGAAAGTTCTTCTATGATACCAAGGTCGAGGGCGAAGTTCTGGGGGAAACTGTAGACCCATTCGCCGAAATACCGGTGGATGAGAACGGATGTCTGACCATCGCATATGGCACGATGATCCTTGAGCGTGTGTAAGACGGATCTTGTTCAGACAGAACGTTATCAGAGGTGTGCTCACAGCGCCCAGATTGGCTGCTTTCAGCACATACGGAAAACACATCTTTGATGGCACAGTAAGATTCACAAAGCAGGCATAATACAAAAGAGAGCGGACATTGTAAGTCAGCTCTCTTTTCTGTGTGCACGGAATATTAGACGGCGCTTGGCAAGCGTTATTTATCGTGGCTGAATATTTCACGCTTAAATAACATTGTCTTACATAACTGTATTATAATGTCAGTTTTCCAAATTTGCTTTACTTATGGTATCAAGAAGAGTGTTGAGGTTTTCCTCGCTGTCTATGCCGCCGAGAAGCGGCTCGCCGACTATGTTCCCGTTTTTATCAATCACATATGTGGTCGGGAACGCCATTATTCCGAGTGAGAACTTGCCTGCGTCGCTTGCGGAATCAAAATAGATATTGCGGTATGAAGCACCCTTCGTTTCAAGTATCTGCTTAGCGGTTTCGATGTTCTGTTCGTTGCCGTCCAGGGTCTCAACGTTTATTCCGATAACCTCGCCGCCCTGTTCGCTTATTTTCTTGTTCAGCTTGTCAAGCTCGCCAAGTTCCGCAACGCAGGGCTTGCAGCCGCTGAACCAGAAGTTCACGACCGTAAATTCATTGTTGGAAAACAGGCTGCTGTCGACCTTATTTCCGTCAAGATCGTATCCGTCAAACTGCGGAAAAGAGTTCGCCGAAGCTGTATCCGACGATGAATCGTCCTGCGGAAGCTGCGCTATCTGGTTTTCGATATCGCGTATTTTTTCCGCTCCTGCGCGCAGAGTTTCGTATTCCTCGTCAGTGAACTGATCCTTTGCCTTTTCAATGGTGTCAAGCAGGAACTCGCCGTAGTTCTTGCTCAGGTCGCTGTTCGTGACGTTTTTGTCCATTGCGCCAAACACCTTTTCCCACAGCTCCTGGTTTTCGGAGAGTATCTTATTTTCTTCGTCAAGCAGCTCCTGCTCCGTTACAGAACTGCCGTCCGCAGTCTGGGTATTCTGCGCCGGCTGTGAGGACTGACCCTCCTGCCCCGGCTGTGAAGTCTGGCTGCCGCAGGCAGTGAGCGAAAGCGCCATGATAAGGCAGGCTGTGATTGCTGTTATCTTTTTTCTGTTCATTTTGTTATCTCCTTTGTTTCATCTGAATTGCAGGCTTTATCGCCGGATTTATTTCCAAACCCGTACTTGTAGCATATTGCTCCGGTCGGGCAGGATTTCATGCACATTCCGCAGCGGATACATTCGGAATGGTTGGGGCTTTTTGTGATGTCAACGTCCATCTTGCAGGCTTTTGCACAGGCGCCGCAGGAAACGCACTTGCTCTTGTCAACTTTCATCTGGAAAAGCGACACGCGGTTCAGCAGCGCATAGAACGCTCCCAGAGGACAGATCCATTTGCAGAACGGCCGGTAAATAAACATACTTGCCGTGACCACCGCCAGCAGAACGCCGGTTTTCCAGGAGAAGAGCGCTCCGAGAGCGCTTCGTATGCCCTCGTTCGCTATCGCCAGCGGGATAGCGCCCTCCACAACTCCCTGTGGGCAAATATACTTGCAGAAGAACGGGTCGCCCATTCCAAGCTCGTTTACAACGATCAGCGGAAGCATTATCACAAAAACCGCCAGTATGACGTATTTCAAATACCTCAGCGGCTTCAGCTTTTTTGTGGACAGCTTCGGCACCGGGATCTTATGCAGAAGTTCTTGAAGCCAGCCGAAAGGGCACAGGAAACCGCAGATAAATCGTCCCAGAAGTACTCCCATAAGAATCAGCGTGCCCGTGATATAGTAGGAAAACTTGAATTTTGATGATCCTATGACCGCCTGAAATGCGCCAATGGGACAGGCTCCGGCGGCTCCGGGGCAGGAATAGCAGTTAAGTCCCGGGACGCAGGCATATTTCCCTTTTCCCTGATATAACGTTCCCTTAAAGAAATTCGGCAGGTGGATATTTGTCAGTATTGCAGCTACCGCCTGTATCAGCCCACGGAAACGGGCAAGGAAACATATCTTTTTCGTTTTTTTCTTCTTATCCAATTCCCACACACTCCATACACAGACGTATCGCCTTTGACAGAACAGTTTCCGCCTCTCCGCGCCATATCCCGAAACATATCATCAATATTCCGGCAAGCAGCAGAAGCGACTGTACAAGCGCTTTTTTCCTTGTCATGATTTTAGCCTCCGTTCTTTGATGATATGATTATACCACAGGGAGTATAAATTTTCTGTTAAGCGGAAATTAACACAAATTTTATCGGAATGTGCTATAATATAAATACTATTATAATGGAGGGCAAAAATGCGTTTACTAGTTGTTGAAGATGAGAAATCCCTGCGTGACGATATCACGAAAAAGCTGCGTCTGGACGGCTATGAAGCAGACGCATGCGGCGATGGCAATGAAGCCCGTGAGCTGCTTGCAGTTGAGTATTACGACCTGGTCCTGCTTGACCTCAACCTGCCCGGCGTGGACGGAATGACCATACTGCGAGAATTCCGGGCAGTGAATGATGAAACTCCGGTGCTTATTCTTTCCGCACGCAGTGAGATAACCGACAAGGTGGACGGGCTGGACGCAGGCGCGAACGACTATCTTTCCAAACCGTTCCATCTGGCGGAACTCGAAGCGCGCATACGCAGCCTGACGCGCCGTCAGTTCATTCAGCGCGATGTCTGCCTGAAATGCGGAAAACTTGTTTACGATACCCGTACAAGGATCGCTTCAGTTGACGGCGCACCGGTTTCGCTTACCCGTAAGGAAACCGGCGTGCTTGAATATCTCATGCTGCATGAAGGCCGCCCGGTAAGCCAGGAGGAGCTTATTGAACATGTCTGGGATGGAAGTGTGGACAGCTTCAGTAATTCGATACGCGTTCACATTTCGGCGCTGCGCAGGAAACTCCGCGCTGCGCTTGGTTACGACCCTGTCGTGAACCGCGTTGGAGAGGGATATGTGATAGGAGGAGAAAGCAAATGAAAAGACTATCTTTCCAGTGGAGGATAACTCTGCTGACAGCGCTGCTTATTGCAGGCACCTGCATATGTCTTAATCTTCTGCTGTATCATTCCGGGGCTGTCAGCATGGATTCGCTCAATGGATTTGTGTTTGAATATACGCCGGAAACTCCCCATAATCCGGACGGGCTTTCTATTGAGATATCAGACAGCCAGATGGCAGAATTTATCAGCCGGTTTTCAGACGAAGTATATGATGTAAAGGCTGATTTCGGGCGAAAGGGCTGGCTGATCACGATCGCGGTGACTATCGTCAGTGCGGCGATAGCCTATTTCGTCAGCGGACAGGCGCTGAAACCGCTCAGACAGCTTTCCCAGCAGGCTGAAAGAATCGACCAGGACAGTATCACGGACATACGGCTCAACGAGAATACGTTAAGTGAGTTCCGGCAGCTCAGCGTTTCGGTGAACCGAATGCTTGACCGGCTTTCGGAATCGTTCGCAACACAGCGCCAGTTTTCTGGAAATGCCGCACATGAACTTCGCACGCCGCTCGCAATAATGCAGACAAAGCTGGAGCTTTTTGCCGCAGAGCATAAGAATATGGAAGGCGATACGGCGGAACTTGTACGTTCGCAGGAAGAGCAGCTTGACAGGCTTTCCAAACTGGTGCATACGCTTCTTGAAATGAGCAATCTCAGTTCGGCGCCGCGCTCTGACCGTATTGAGCTTGCGCCGCTAGTTGATGAAATAATTACGGACCTGGCTCCTCTTGCCTGTCAGAATGATATCACAATGGAACAGGACTGTGACAACGTCGTGATAACAGGCAGCGACGCACTGATATATCGACTGGTGTTCAATCTTATTGAAAATGCAGTCAAGTATAACCGACAGGGCGGCTCTGTCAGCGTTTCGGTGCATAAGGAGAACAATAATGCGATTGTCTGCGTTTCTGATACCGGCTGCGGAATACCCGAGGAGTGCCGGGAAAGCATATTTCAGCCGTTTTTTCGTGTGGATAAGTCGAGAAGCCGTCAGATGGGCGGCGTTGGACTCGGGCTTGCGCTCGTACATGAAATTGCGGTACTTCACGGCGGCTCCGTCCGCACAGAGCCTGGAAATAAACCCGGTACCGTGTTCATTGTGACGCTGCCTGCCGGAGATGATCACTGCTGATAAATTGTTTTTTGCTTTTCAGAGGTTCTCATAATAAAGGAAATACACTCGCGGTCATCAGGAGTGCCCTTTATTCAGTATGTCCCTGTGGAACGAGAACCTTGATAAAATTCACCCAGAACAAAATGCCAGCAGAACCCAGGGCGCAGCCAAGCCCCGTATAGAACACTGCAATAAATACATCAGGCGCCAGCCCGGAATTTCTTAGCCATATACCGCCGCTCATCATGAATGCCATAATGAGATAGGATTTCAGATCGAAAAAATTCCAGACAGGTCTTGTTTCCTGTGGATAAGAGCGTATCCTTTTCGTATGCCTGACGCTCATTCGGTAGAACATAAACCCGAACACGCAGAATACCACAATCGACAGCAGTATGTGGACTATAGAAATCCCGTCAAGTCCGATATAAGATAACACCCCAAGGCGTGCAACGTTGAATCCTGCTGCAAGCCATACGCACCCGGCAATTGCCAGCAGCGCGTGTTTTTTCGCATGGTAGAAAGGACGATTCATCCGGTTGCCTCGCTTTCGTTTCTAGCGGCATTCCGCATGGAATTGAACCCTATCAGTACAGTCCAGACGTAGGCGCAGGTCTTGGGAATCATCAGCATGCCTATCAGCGGAACTGCGTCCGCCCAGAGCACCACCGGAATGTAGAAGCCAAAACTGAGCACTATTGTGAGCCACAGAAACCGGAATTCACGGTCGCCGTTCTGCCTGGCGCTTCTGAATGTCAGAATTATTATCAGCAAACCGAGGAGCGCAAACGGAATATTGCGGCAGATACCCCAGGAAAGCGGGGCGTCGGGGCTTGTCCATTCGTTCTGCGGCATAAGGCAGAGGATAACACGCAGAGCCGAAAGTCCCCATACCGCCGCTGTTATTCCGCGCTTTCCGGTGATTTTGTATCGGCAGCGCCAGACGTAGTACAGAAGCACATAGAATGCAGTCATCGTCACGGAGGTGATAAGTTTGCCGATTCCGAGGGCGGCAGTGTAGCTTTCAAGTCCGGTTGTGCATAGCGCGACGGCACGCGGCACCAGGTGGAACGAATCCCCGGCGCCGAGCGTCACCGCCATAATTCCGTAGAGGAGATACTGCTTTCTCCCCTTGCTTTTACAGATCATGATTACTCCGAGGGTTATCACGGTGCTAAGATAAATGATATCGAATGCGGTTTCAAATATAGCCTGCATATTAATTCTCCTTTTGTTCAGCGGTATAATAAACGGTCAAGTATTTCAGTCAGGGTGGCGCAGTCCGGCTTGCCATTTATTATGGAAATCGTGATGGTGTCGAGTATGTGCCCGATAAGGTTTTCCTCGCGGAATGTTTCTGAAAAGATGCTGCGGTCAACGTTTTTGTCATTCATCAGAACTTCATGGAGTTCACTGCGGATTTTACCAAAGAAGCGCTCCATCATGCCGCGCGCCTTTCCCTTCACAGAACCTGCGACCGATATTGAGTGCGCCGCCAGAAAATCCGGATAGTCTTTCAGTTTCTCAATGATATGCGCATAGGTCTGCGTTATATACTGCGAAAAGCTGACCCCGCTGTCCGGCGGACTTTTTTCCAGAATGTCCTGCCACACACTTTCTATTGCGGCAACGACCAGTTCGTCCTTGTCTGAATAGTAATTGTACAGCGTTCCCAGCGCAATTCCGCACTCCTTCGCCAGAGCCCGCATATTCAGTGCCGGAAGTCCTCTTTCGGAAACAATTTTCCGACTGACTCTCATAATTTCCTCTCTTGATGTATTAGGTGGATTCATCAGCATTACCTCCAAAATGAACATTGTTCATTTTGGATTATATCACTTTTTTTCCGGAATGTCAAGAGGAAATACCTGGATTGATAAGGATATGTCAGAAGAAAAGAAATACGACATGAACTACAATTAGGCGTCAGTAAATCCGGCGTTGAAAACAGGAGTAAATCGAGCGGCGGTCAGGAACGAAGGTACCGTACGGAACAGCAGGCTGCAAAGAACGGCGGCGTCTGCCGTTGCACCGAAATATTCTGGAAACAAAATATGTATTGGTGTGCTATAATGATATATAAGGCAATACCGCACAAAGATTGTGCGTGTATTGCGCAGTCAGTTTTGCCAATATTACGCTTCGCTTATTGGCAAAACTCGATTTTTCGTCAGATTGTACAATGAGGAGTTGTTGACGGAAGCGATAGCGTTTTCAAGTCAACAACTAGCGACGCAAGGCTGGTCTGTCGTTAGTTTGCGCAACACGAAACATGTTTATTGAACAATCATGCGATTTTTTGCGCCAAACTAGAAAGATGCAAGCAAGACACATGCAAAATCCAATAAATGGTCTTTGTGCGGTGTTGCCATAAGAATTAATTGGATACCTGTTCTCCAAATAAACATTGCGCGCTGAGAAGAAATGGGGCTATACAAAATGAAAATAATATGTTATAATAGGAATTAACTATTCATTCTGTCCACATGTCAAAGGAGATAAAATGGAACCACAGCATAAAAAGCGAAGCACGTTTTCCGGCAAGCTGGGATTCGTGCTTTCGGCGGCAGGCGCGTCAGTAGGGCTCGGCAATATATGGCGATTCCCGTATCTGGCGGCGAAATACGGCGGAGGCATATTCCTTCTTATTTACATCGTTCTGGCGCTGACCTTCGGATACACGATGATAACTGCGGAAACGGCGATAGGGCGCATGACCCAGAAAAGCCCGGTGGGAGCCTATAAATCTTTCGGGAAGTCGAAATGGCTGTCTTTCGGCGGCTGGATAAACGCGATAATCCCTATACTTATTGTCCCGTATTACTCCGTTATCGGCGGCTGGGTCATCAAATACCTGGCGGAATACATCATGGGCAACGGGGAGCAGCTCGCGGCTGACGGATATTTCGGGGAGTTCATATCCAGCGGCGGAATCACGGAGCTGTGCTTCCTGGTGTTCACGTTCCTGACCGTGATTATAATTTTCGGCGGAGTGCGGAACGGCGTGGAGCGTGTTTCCAAGTTCATGATGCCTATTCTGGTGGTGCTGTCGGTGCTCATCGCTGTCTACTCCATAACCAGACCGGGCGCACTGGAGGGCGTGAAGTACTTCCTGATACCCAACTTATCGAACTTCTCGTGGATGACGGTCGTCGCCGCAATGGGGCAGATGTTCTATTCACTGTCCATTGCGATGGGAATACTGATAACGTTTGGCTCCTATATGAAAAAGGACGTGTCCATCGAGGCCTCCACGGAGAACGTCGAGATATTCGACACCGGCATTGCGATAATGGCAGGACTGATGATAATTCCTGCGGTGTTCGCGTTCTCCGGCAGTGATACGGATACTCTCCAGGCAGGCCCCTCGCTGATGTTCATAACTATCCCCAAGGTGTTTGCAAGCATGAACATGGGCGGATTCGTGGGTATCCTGTTTTTCTTCCTTGTGCTGTGTGCCGCGCTGACCAGTTCTATTGCTCTGACGGAAAGCGCCGTGTCTACGTTCCAGGACGAGCTGGGCTGGGGAAGAAAGAAGTCCACCGTGGTGGTAACTGTGATAATGGTGCTCCTCGGTACCCTGTCCTCCCTGGGATACGGCCCCCTTGGCGGAGTGCAGATACTCGGAATGCAGTTCCTTGACCTGTTTGATTTCCTCACGAACTCCGTTATGATGCCGATCGCCGCGATCGCGACCTGCCTTCTTGTGTCCCGGGTGATGGGCGTAAAGAAGATTGAGGAGGAAATGACGGTCGAAAACGGAAAGTTCAAGAGAAAGCCCATTTTCAACTTCATGATAAGGTATCTCTGCCCGTTCTTCGCTGCCGTAATACTGATCAGCTCGGTGGCTAACGCCTTCGGCTGGATATCCATGTGAGCCTGTAAAGCTTCCCCGTTCTGTGCGGACAGACGGGGGAGTTTTTTTATGTGTATGTGCTCCGGCAATACCCCGGATTATATGGCGCTGCGTACACTGACAGCGTACAAAATGCCGTGGGAACAGTCGGCGGTCCGTATGTCAGAACCGCTGGTCAGAGGTACGGAAATACCGGGAAATGGAGAGAAAGATGGCGAACAGAAAATGCCCCTTCTGCGCTGAGGAAATACAGGCAGAAGCGATAATCTGCCGTTACTGTCACAGTAATCTTATGAAGGGAAATGCGGCACCATCCTTTCAGGGGGCTGCACAGTCGTCAAAGCCGGCGCTGAAAGACAAGGTAATGTTGAGGATTTCCGGAATGATGAGGGCAGGCGAAGAGGTTATCTTCTATGTCCACAGGGGTGGTTTTGGCGTAGGAATCTCTCTGATAAGTTAAATTGTATGTCATAAGTACTTGAAAAAGCATTAGTCTGGTGATATAATTGTAAAGGTACAGAATTAGGGCAATACCGCACAAAGATTGTGCGCATATTGCGCAGTCAGTTTTGCCAATATTACGCTTCGCTTATTGGCAAAACTCGATT
>OGUO01000649.1_pt1 | contig 25613 bp, 25 predicted proteins | sample 1553641 | NCBI WGS metagenome assembly OGUO01 (sample SAMEA2579980, study PRJEB22360) | human gut metagenome | biome: human gut; feature: human-associated habitat; material: faeces | place: Denmark | collected 2008/2010 | reverse complement strand
TGTAGTAGCCCAGCGCCGTCAGCCGCTCCTGCAAACGCAGCACCGCGTCGCCGCTCGTGCCTTGGTGGATGGTGACGACGTTGTCCTTCGTGATGGGCGCGGGGGTCGGAGTCGCTGTCGCCAGCGGGGTGGCGGTTGGTGCGGGGGTAACGATGTAATCCGCCGAAATCGCCAGATAGCTGAACAGCACCTGATAAGTGCTTGCGCCTGCAATGCCATCGGCGCTCAGACCGTTCTTGGCTTGGAACTCTTTCAGCGCGTTCACGCTCGCCGTGCCGAAAATGCTGTCCGCGACGCCGGAAAGATAGCCTAAATCAATCAGCCGCTGCTGCACAAGGCGCGCGTCATTGCCGGTTGAACCCTTGCGGACGGTCGAAGCGGGCGTGGTCAGCGGGGGCAGGTCGGTCGGCGCAGGGGTTGCGGTCACAGTCACTTCCATGGTCGGCAGCGTACCGGGGGCGGCGGCAGCGCTCATCAGCTTTTCCTGCGTCGCCGTGCCGCACGCACCGTCGGCCTTTAAGCCGTTTGCTTTCTGGAATGCCTTGACCGCAGCTTGCGTCGCTACATCGTACACGCCGCTGATTTCGCCGTCATAGTAGCCCAACTGGGTCAGCCGCGTCTGCACGGTAGAGACGAGCACGCCCTGGTCATGCAGGCGGATGGTGATGCCGGAGAGGGCGGGAAGCGTCTTGATGGAAACCTTCGTGCCGGAGGAATTCTTGGGCTGACCATGGAAAATCAGCGCTTGCAGATTCGCGTCCGCAATGCCGTTCATGGGCAGGCCGTTCATCTTCTGCAAAGCGATAACCGCCTGCGTGGTGGTGGTATTGTAAGTGCCGTCGGGCGTGCTGGTCAGGTAGCCCAGTTCCGCCAGCGCCTGCTGGAGCGCCAGCACCTGATTGCCCGTCGAGCCGTTTTGCAGCACTTTGTAAGTGCTGTCTTCTAAGATAGGCGCGCTGGTCGGCACAGCCGTCGGGGCGGCGGTCGGTTCCACCACCGTCAGCAGCTTCAAATACGCCGTCATGCAGTAGCCCGTTTTCTCCTGATACGTCACCTGCGCCCAGTCGCCGCTGACGCCGTGGATGATGACGGTCGTGCCCTTGGGGATGGTGGTCACGCGCGCGCTGGTGGTGGAACGGGTCGTGCGCAGATTGACGGAGGATTTCGTCGTCGTATAGTACGGGAAGCCATACGCGACGCTGCCGGATTCGGACGTGTTCGTCGTCACCTGCTCGGCGTATTGCTTGAAGATATAGCCGACTTGCCCGTCATAGGTGACGCAGAGGAAATTGCCGCTTGCGCCCGTGACGGTCAGAATCGTTCCCTTCGGGATACGGGCGATGATGTTGCTCTCCGCCGACGAGGGGCTGCGGCGCAGGTTGGTATCCGCATTCACGGACGCGCTGTAAGGATAGCTTGTCCCCGCCGCCAGCGAGAAGGCGGTCAGGCTGCCCAGCAGACAGCAGAGCGCCAGCAGGCAGCACAGGAATCGGCGTGTGGTAGATTTGGTCATGAGCCCGTTCCTCCTGAAAGTAAGACTATTTCCGGCATGTATTTCGGTTGCGAATTGCGTTTGTCCATCAAAAAAGCCGGGGCAGAACTCCCCAGCTTCATTGTACCGATTTGGGCGGAAAATGTCAATCGTTCGCGCATTCTTTTGCGTGATGGTTGGGTGAATTTACAATTATGCTTTTGAAATGTGTGGAAGGGATGACGATGCCGAAGGGGTCAAGGTAACAATTGGAAAGCCACCTTGTCGCGTCCGCAGAGGCGAAACCACTGAAACAAAACATCCATGCGTGTGAGAAACAGACATATGGAATGCAGACTGGATTCGGGAAAGGGCATCCCAACCCCTTCTGCCAGCTCCGCTGTATCCTTCCGTATCGTTCACACCGCCGTCAGCGCCGACCAGTCAATGGAGCGTGAGTGCAGGAAAGGCATCAGGCATCGCCGCCGCCCAGATACCGCCGGAGGACAGCAGCCAGCGTCGCCAGCTCCAGCGGCTTGGCGATGTGCTCATTCATGCCGACCGTCTTGGCGGCCTGCACATCCTCGGCAAAGGCGTTGGCGGTCATGGCGACAATCGGCACACGCTTGCAGTAATTGCGCGCGCTGCTGCGGATGGCGCGGGTCGCGTCGTAGCCATTCATCCGCGGCATCTGAATGTCCATGAATACCATGTCGTAATATCCGTCGGGGCAGGAGGATAGGCAGTCAACCGCCTCAATGCCGTCCCAAGCGCAATCGACCGTCAGCCCGCTCATTTTCAGCAGTTCTGCGGCAATCTCGGCATTGAGCTGATTGTCCTCTACCAGCAGCACGCGCCGTCCGGGCTTCCTGCCGCGCGCTTTCCCGTGGCGAGAACAGACATTGCGCCGCGGAAAAAATCAAAAACTTGCCCAACACCCCTTGACAGTGGGGCAAAGTTATGGTATACTATTTCCTGTCGCCGGATGAATCGTCTGGTGCATGTGGTCTGTTGGCTCAGTTGGTAGAGCACATCGTTCACATCGATGGGGTCACTGGTTCGAGTCCAGTACAGACCACGCAATCCTCGATCTGCAAAGGTCGGGGATTTTTTCATATCGCTGCAGAAAAGGAAGGTGTCAAGCATGACCCAGTTTATCCCCCGCCCCAAGCTCAGCAAGAAAGCCCGCAAAGAACTGGACGCCCAGAAGCGCACGACATGGGCGTTTTCCCCGGTGACGAAGAAAGTCGAGAGCAAGAAAATCTACAACCGCAAGAAAGCCGCTCATGTGTGGAAGGATGATTCCAGCATGAGCGGTTTTTGCTGCACTGGGGATGGTGCTGCGGCGAACGCTGTCCGTGGCAGCATTTGAATCATGTAACAGGCTTGCAGGATTTTTTTGTTTGAAAGGGAACAACGCCAAGCTGTTCTGGAAATCATTCTGGAGATGCGGCTCAGAGGAATAGACTTCTCAGCAGTCATCCCGGAAACAAGGGAATAACGTCGAGCACGACGATAGCAGTTTCCCCAAAATCCGGTCGATAGCCGTCAGCAGCAAACCAGCGCTTACTGTTACTGTGGCATTTGCTTTTGGAATTCACTTTCCGCGGAGATGCAGCAAAAATACAGTCATCGCCTCTTGACAGCGCAATGGAATCGTGATAGAATGCAGTCGTTGGTGAAAACCAACCTTTTTCCGGTGGTTATGACGGAGAGGCTCCACCTGTTCCCATCCCGAACACAGAAGTTAAGCTCTCCAGTGCTGAAAGTACTTGGCTGGACACGGCCCGGGAGGATAAGTCGCTGCCGGATTCCATAATCCTCAGTAGCTCAATGGCAGAGCACTCGGCTGTTAACCGAGTTGTTGTAGGTTCGAGCCCTACCTGGGGAGCGATAAGATCAGTCATTTATGGCTGGTCTTTTTGTTTGTCTGTTTTTGCTTTTGATTGCCCATCCGCACCCGTGGAAGCATTTGACTTTTCTGGCTTCCTGTGTTATAATCAGTATAACATCATATAAAAGAACCGTTGATGCACTGCGCATAGAAGGGCTTTTAAGTATTTTACTGTGAGGTAAGCGATATGAAAAAAGCCGCTTCTGCTTTTTTGCGTATGGAAATTTGTCATGCGGACATTACGCGCATGATTCGCTGGATGAGAAATCCGAATGTGACCAAGTACCTGAACGAAGCGCCCGACGTGGCGCAGTCCCTGGAACAGCTTGTGCGGTCCGTGCCTGAACCGATGTACCAGTACCATTTGTGCCGTACGGGGCATTTCTTCATGGTCTGTCATCAGGAAAACGAGAGAGTGGGCTTCGTGAAACTGTTGCCGACGGCGATGGAGGGAGCGTACGAAATTGTGTATGTGATTGGCGAGAATGCGCTCTGGGGTCATGGGCTTAGTCAGCAGGCGGTGCGTTCGGCGCTGTCGAAGGCGTTTCTGCACCTGCGCGCCGACCGGGTTGTTGCGAAAGTGATGCCGCAGAATCTCCGCTCGATTCGCTGCGTCCGTGCCTGCGGATTTCAGCAGATGGCGGAAATGCCGCGCTTGATTCGGTTTGAAATCACGTTTGATGCGTACTGCCAAGCGCTGCGAGAAAAGCGAGCGTGAAACGAAATGCCCAATTGTAAATTCTTCCGCCCGAAACAGAAAAAAGAAGGAAATGGGGGGGGAACGTCGAATAGCACAGTGACGAACAGTAGTCAATCTGGTCGAAATTCAGCACGTTTCGGGCGGAGGAGGACTGCGCGTCGGAAAACAAGGAGGTACATCCCATGCTGAAAGACATTCTAACCCTGATGTTAGCCATCATCCTCTCGTTCGCGACCGGCGGCTCGGTGCAGAACGAAGAGCCGAACGACAGCGTGTTCCAGACGGAGACGATTTACAGCTTCGACGGGCGCCTGCGCGTGGACATCGACGCGACGGAAATGATGGTTCGGCTGGACATTACGGACGAGGAACGTGGCGAGCTGCTGTATTCCTTTTCGCCTGTCCGCCGTTTGGACTTCTGGGGAATCTGCTTTGAAGCGGATAATTACAATCTGTGGGTGAAATCCGGCGACGGGGGCATTCTGTGCTACGAATACGATGGCGAAACGTGGCAGTACAATCCGAACGCGGTGATGCCGGACTATATTGAGCAGGAGAGCTGGCACGAAAAAACCACTTCCGCCCCGGAAGCGCAGCGAAGATAACACAATACGCCCCAGCCCGCCGACACCTAAGCTGCCGACGGGCTGGTTCTTAGTCAATTTTGACTTTCCTGTGTCTGAAAATCTTGAATTTCCGCGCTTGTGGCGAAATCACTGTCCGGCAGAATCCCGATGACACGCCCGATGGTCTTGACCTCGTCGTAGGACTTGCGGCGCATGATTTTGAAGTGCTTGTTCAGCGAATGCAGACCGTCGGACTGGTACTGCTTGATGTACAGCGCGCCGTCCACCTGAAAGATGCCGATGTCGCCCGAACCAAGCGGCTCGTCGGTGAATTTCACCAGCACGTTGCAGTGGTCGGGATATTTCGGTTCCATGCTGTCGCCGTTGACGCGGAATACCATGTCTGCGCCGCGCGTGGCGGGGGTCGCGTGCAGGAACGTCGTGTGCCCGCTGGCGGCAAATCCGCCTGCCGCGACTGGGTCATCCGCATATGGCAGTTCCAGCAGCTCTAAGCGCGCGGGTTCGGGCGTCAGCTTCGGCGCGGCGGGACGCTTCGGCAGCCCCGGATACTGCTCTTCCAGCGCGACCATCGTCTGCGCGGTCGCGGAAAGCAGATCCTGATTGATTGCGCTCAATTTCCGATAGTTTCGCATGAGGGCACGCTCGGCGTCGTTCCAGCCCGCTTCCTCTGGCGTGTCAGAGAAGAACGCCGCAACGGTGATGCCCAGCACGTTGCATAGGCGCGGGATGTTGGCGATGTCCGGGCGCGTCCGCCCTGTCTCCCAGTTGGAAATCGCCGCGCGCCCCAGGTTCATGGCTTCCGCCAGCTCGCCCTGCGATAGGTTCGCCGCTGCTCGCAGGGTACGAATTCGCTCGGCATAGACCAGCTTGTTCTCGCAAATGCTCGTGGCGATAGGCGCATCAGTGTGAGTGTCGGATATTCCCCGCTGGGTGGTGTCAAACTTTCTGCGCGGCATGGCGTTTCCCTCCATTGTCGATTTACTGTGTACAGTATAGTACACAAAGCGGCGGATGTCAATGCGGGGGCGCAAAGGAGAAGGATAAATGGAACGAAAAATCTACCTCTATGACCGTGGATTCTGGGTGCTTTTTCGGATGCTCGGCATTTTCGCGGCGGCGTTGTCGCTGTTTCTGACCTTGTGCTTTATTATGTGGATTCGCGAGTGGGCATTCCTGCTGGCGATTCTTGCAGGCATTGTGGCAACTGTTGCGCTCCTGATGCACAGCCGATGCACAAAGCGGCAGTATGTGGTGCTTGCAGATGGGCGGTTGACCGTCGGGGAAGCGTTTGGGCAGGTAGAAAAGACGTTCCCGCTGGATGCGTTCCCGTATGCGTATCTGTATACAGACGCGAAGTATTGGGAAACCGTTGTGCTGAGCAGAAAACCGCTGACGGCGGGGCGAATCCGCGGGCTGTTCCAGCTGAATCTGGCGAACAGGCGGAATGATATTGTGCGGATTCCCTGTTCCTTCACCAAGCAGGGCGGGGAGATTCGGGCGTACTTCGCGGGGGTGTATGCAATGGAAGAGGTGCGGTGAGCAGGAAAAGCGGGCGTGGGCGGCGAATACAGAAGATGGAGGATCCAAGGCGCAGAAATGAGGAATGCACGAATGTTTCGAGAGGCAATTATCGCGGTTACAAAGGCTGCGGACTGGTACGCGCTTCATCCGCTGACGGTGGAGGAGCTGCGGGACAAGAACATCGGTAGCAGCGTCAGCATCCGCTATTCGACGGGGGGGAAAAACATGACCCCGATGGGCAACTATGAGCCGTCGCCCATCAACGAGGGCGTGGGCAATGTGCGGAAAGGGCAGTTCCGCCGCGAAATTCCCGAAAAAGCCGCGGAATACTTTGCGTATTATCTGGATGAAGAGGGAGAACTGCTTTGCGCGGAAATGAGGGAAAAATCCTGCCTTCGGGAAAAGGAACTGGTGACCGTAGAAGCGCACCGCGTGCTGGACTGGACGGATAACATCAGCATTTATAGCTATTCCGCCAACGGCGGACCTATCAGCGAGCTGATGGTTTATGTTCGCGACGACCGCAAGCGTGTGACGGCGCGGGGGGTTTGGTGTTTCAGTCGCGGCGAGAAAATGTGGTTTTATGGCTTGCTGCTGACCTGCTTTGAATATCACGAGAACGGCAAACCCGCCGCCAGCATCTCGTATAGATTCATTCTGACTGATAAGCAATGGGACAAGATGCGGGACGGTACGATAGAAGAACCATTTGGGTACAAGGTGCGAATTGAGTAGAAGGGGAGCATCGCAGATGCCAAAAAGCAAAAAATCGGACTTGACGGGTGTAGTCATGTGGGCAGTCATCATCGCGCTTGTGGCGGGGATGTTCTGGGTGGCTGGGTTTGAGACGCTGGAAAAGTGGCGGCATTCGGCGCAGAACGGCGTTCCGAACGTCTTTCAGGAGGACAGAGAGTATTGGAGCCGCGTCAATTCGCCCATCGTCGCGGGAAATCGCCTGTATCTGCTGTTTGATGCGTTGCAGCTTGTGAAGGTCTACGACTTGCAGGGCAATTATCTGTATACCGTCAACATGACCAACAAGAATCATCACGGCATTTCTGCGCTCTATGCGAAGGACGACGAAATGTACTTTCGGGAGCAGTCGGAACTCTACTGCTTCAAGGCGGATCAATTCGTTCAGCGGCTGACGGGCGACGCGGCAGAGACAATGCTGGAAACGCTCCGGGCGGAGGAATGCCGCCGGACAGAGGACGATGCCGGAAATACCTACCTGCTTTCGGGCGTGGACATCGTGAGGGAAGCGCCGGATGGCGAGCAGAGAACCATCCTGCATCGGTCACCCCTGCTGAACATCTATCAGGATTATCAAATCATCTTCTGGGCAATTGCTTTCGTAGCGCTGGCGACGGCGTGCATTGCGCGCTTCATTGCCAACAGTCGGGAAGTGCGCCAAAGGGAAGAAAATGCGCGCGGCGCAAAGTGAACATCATCCCCCGCGGTTCTCGGCGTTCCTGCCGGGAATCGCTTTTTCTTGCGAAAAAATCTGCGCGAATTGTAAAAACAGCCCCCGACGCTGGGAAAAAGCAGGAGAACAAACACGCCGCCGCGAATAAATCAGAAGAAAGGAAAATCAGATGAAAGGAAGGGAGGCACGTTGGCGAAGACACGCGCGAAGCGGTATGTGCCAGATGTGGTGGGCAAGGTGGCATTGGTGACGCTGCTGGTTTTGCAGGAGTATTTTTATTGAGGGAAGGGGCATCGGGATGCTGGATATTCTCGCAATTAAAGCGGACGTGTATCAGCTGGAGCGGCAGGGGAAGCGCCTCCCGGTTTACCGCTATCTGCGGGAGGTGTGGCAGAAAGAGCCGCCGTCCGAAGGGCTGACTGTGCTGGCGCTGCAGCAGATGGTAGACTATGTGGAATATGTGGATGACTTGACGGTGCTGGGTGAACCGTGGGAAGCAGAAAACGAGTATGACCTATATCAGGATTTCCTGCTGGATGTGATTTCGTGGGGGCTGCAAAAGTATCGCGCGAAAAAGCGGTTTTTGTGGCAGATTTGCTATTATGTCAATGCGTGGGCGACATTCTACTATATCTTTGGCAGGGAAATCACGCAGGAGAATGTGGAGCAGTGGAAGAAAACGCTTTTTAAGGAAGCAAAAGAGCGCTATCCTGACAGCCTGCTGTTTGAATTTATCCCCCACGCGGAGCAGCTTGATTATGTCTGGTTTTACCGCCTGACCGATGAAAAGCGGCTGCAAATTCGCTTGGAGGTGGGGGAATGGAACTTGCAGAAGAATGATATGGATCAGGCTGTGCAGTCGTATTTTGACGATGCGATGAAGTGGTATCGGGATAACGGAAGAAAACTGCTGGAAGCAAAAAAACAAGACGAATAATTGAAGGAGGACACCCCATGAGCAAGCAGACCCCCAAACAACAAAGCCTCTGCAACAACAAGTTCGACGGCCTGATGAACGCCGCCCCGCACAAGCGCTACAAGAGTTTCGCTGCGACTGTGGCGGATTGGGAATCGGTCTGGCTGGACTGCGACCCGAATCAGTCGCTGCCGGACGAGGGCGTAATTTCCGTATGGCCGGAGGAAATGTTCGCCGCCGCCGTCTGCACGGACAAGCCGTTCTTCAAGATAGACGTGCATGACTTCTGCGACCTGCTGGAAGCGCACCCGGACGCCACGATTCGCGTCTTCCCGAACGGCAAGAACTGGACGGACACGGCGGCGGAAGATTTGCTGGAGGACGTGCTGGAAGAACTCGACCGGGTGGAGTGAGGGCGTGGCGAATGGATGACTGGTTTGCTGGCCTGATGTAAGAGGGAGAAACAATATGAAAGCGAAGCGTATTGTCTTAGCGGTATTGTTGACGGCAGCTCTGTCCGTCTCATGCGCAGCCCCGGCGGTGCTGGCGGAATCCCCCGCCGTGCCCGAAGTGACGACCATCACCGTCTTCCGCCCCAACCTTGGGGAAGAGGACTACATGGGCTTGCAGTCCGCAGACGGCGAAACGCTTCTGCCGCCCGCGTTTGCATCCATTGAGGTGGTGGGCAAATTCGCGATTGTGTACAGCGACGAGACGGATTCGTTCTACCTCTATGATTGGCAGAAGCGCGCGTTCGTGGCGGAATATCCGATGATGTTCTCAAGCGGCGCGTACATCACCATTGCGGAATCGTGGGGAGACGGGAACTACGGGCTGTTAGACCAGTCTGGCGCGGTGGTGACGGAAATGCAGTGGCTTTGGATGGGCGGTGTGGCGGACGATGTCGTCTGGGTGGCGGCGGATGAGGATACCATGCGCGTGAATTTGCTGCACATTCCGAGCGGCAAGATGCTGCTGGATGAATGGGCGGACTACTGCACCGAGTTTTCCGGCGGATATTCGGGATTCGTCCGCGACGAGCATGTTTTCTTCGTTGATGCGGAAGGCAATGTGCAGGAAACGAGCTTCGTGAGTGTGAAAGAATCCAGAATCGACGGCTGCTTTGAAGTTCAGACAGAAGACGGGGTAACAGGTTACTATCAGCCCCAAAGGGGCGGTTTTATGGATCTGACCATCGAGGATGCGCCGGGCGCATGGAACACGCTGCTCGAAAAGCGCGGCAGAAATCTCTTCGTGCGCAAGATTCATCCGACATCGGAAGAGGTGCTTGCGGTTGCAGACATTGCAGTCCGGGCGTATCAGCGAGAGAACAGGCAGTATCTTCCATTTCTTGTGCAGTACGATTCAGAAGCGGATGTGTGGCTTGTGTATTATGCAGGCTTCGACGAGGACGGTGACATGACACTCGGCGGCTGGAACATTGCCGTTGATGCGAAAAACCTGCAAGTGCTGCGCGTCTGGAGCGACGAATAAGCGCGGCACGGCACAAATCCCCCGCACACAACGATTTGGAGGTGATTCCCCCATATGAAAAAGTTGATTTCCCTGTTCACCGCGCTTTTCCTGCTGATGTCCGCCCTGCCCGCACAGGCGGAATCGCCGGAAATGGCGGACTTGCTTGCGGAGTTTTACGACGGCGGCGCGGAGCTTCCGTTCGGGCTGACGGAGGACGAGCTGACCTGCGTGGACGGTGTGCTGTATGGACGGGACATTCTGCTGCTGTATCCAAAGACGCGAACAAATTCCTGCTTCGTGATTCCGGACGGCATCGGCTATGTCTGGGACTTTGCCTTTATGGGCAATGATTCGCTGGAAAAGGTCGTTGTGCCGGATTCCTGCAAGATACTGGGCGCGTGTGCGTTCTGGGAGTGCTCGAATCTTGCGGAAGTAGAATTCGGCGCGAACAGTGAGCTGCTCATTGTGGATGACTTCTGCTTCAGCGAATGCTATGCCTTGCAGCAGATCCGGCTGCCGGATTCGGTGTATCTCATCGGCGAAGCGGCGTTTTCCTATATGCCGCTGCATCAATTCGTTTTCCCGGAAAAGATTGTGTTCATTGGCGACCAACTCTTCTGGGGAACGCCAGTGACGGAGCTGACTTTCCATGCGTGGAGTTTGCCCCAATACATTGGAAGCGAATATTTCAGCACGGGTGATGATGATGCAGAATACCGCATTACACTGCCCTTTGATGCGGACGCTGACCGCTATTTGGGCAACGCAGAATATGTGATGCAGAAAAAGAATGTAACGGTTCTTTTCTGCGAAGATACGGATATGCCGGAGGATGAATAAGCAACATCACACCCCGACGGCGCACATCCCCCAAAACGGACGCGCGCCGCTTTTTTGTGCCCTCCTCCGCGAATCGGGTGACATGAAATCCCTGCATTCGTCCATCGCCTTGTTGAAACCTGCCTTGATTTTGGCAAAAAAACTGGTATAATAGTACCAAATCACGAGGAATTATCCTCCGGCGAAAAGGGGCGAGCAGATGCTGAGAATTGCCATTGTGGAAGATCACGAAAGCGACGCGAAGCGGCTGACTGCCCTGCTGGAGTCGTATGCGCAGAAGAACGGCAAACGCTTTGCCATTACATGGATTGCGAATGCCAATACGTTTCTGGATTCGTACCAGCACCAGTATGAGCTGGTGTTTATGGACATTCGGATGCCGGGGCTGAACGGGATGATGGCGGCGCACGAGCTGCGGGAGATGGATCACACGGTGGTGCTGGTGTTCCTGACGAGCTTGGCGCAGTATGCGGTGGAAAGCTACGAGGTCGAGGCGACGGATTATATCCTGAAGCCCATTACCGCCGCTGCGCTGGACTTGAAGCTTCCGCGCATCCTGAACCGCTGCATGGTAGAATCGGAAGAGGAAGTCGTCATCCAAAGCGGCGGCACAACGACGCGCCTGCGTCCGAATGAGCTGCACTATGTTGAAATCTATGACCATCATATTCAATTTGTCACCGCGTCGGGGATTATGCGGTCGTATGGCACGCTGAAAGCGGTGGAGGATGCCCTGCCGGATGTGTTCTTCCGCGTCAACAATCAGACGATTGTCAATCTGCGCTTCGTGACGCATGTGGGCAGCAATGACACGACGGTGGCAGGGCATACCTTCCCCATCAGCCGCGGCAGGCGCAAGGAGTTCCTGTCCGCGCTGCACCTTGCGGGCATGGCGGAGTAAGGAGGGAGAATCATATGCTGACATGGGAATGCCTCGTAGACACCGTGCGTGACGATTTGCTGTTTATCCTCTCCGTCAGTACGGGCTGCGCAATTTCGGCATCTTGCTTGGAAAAACGGAAGCACTTCTACCTGCGCGTCGCGCTGACGATTCTGCTGGCGTTCTGCTGGATGTATGGCACCCGCCCGTATGTGGGGCTGAACATAGAAAAAGTGATAATCAAAGGAAATCGGTGAGAAAAGTACTTAATAGTATATCATGCATCATTTGTAGATGATGAAGAATAAGCGTTTTGTAGCTTGGCATGAGCAGATACTATGCCCATTTGTGCTTTTCGGAAACGATTTGCGAGGATCATGGCTCTCAAACGACTGTTTTCGTGGCATCAATATCCATCGTGATGAATCGTCGGCAGTTAACTAACTTTTCCATGGCATCCCATCTAAAATTTTTATTTTTTTTGCAATAAAAATGAAGTATCAATCGTTGAATTAATATCAGGAGCTTCCTGCATTATTATAGAAAAAAGGGATAGGCAGTTTAGACTAACAAATTAGAAGGAGGAGTTAATGATGAGAACTCGTATTCTACCACTCTTGATAACTATGCTGTTTGCGCTGTCGCTTGCATCAAATGCAGCGGCTAACGAAAATTCTAAGATGACACATGGAACAATCGCCGTAGTAAACAATCCCGATTCTAATGATCGGCTTAACCTTAGAACAAATCCCAGCCCAGATGCTCCGACGCTTGGAAAATACTATAACGGCACCTATCTTGAGGTGTTAAGCAATGAGAAGAACGGCTGGGTGAAAGTTAGTATTTTTGATCTTGAGGGATACATGATGGCGAAATTCCTAGTGTATCCAGAGCAGCTTGAAGTTGGATCTTCGACAGTCCCATCTGTAAAAATTAACAACATAGGGGGAACTGGCCTGAACTTACGCAAAGCACAATCGACAGATTCATCTTCTCTTGGCCTATACTCGAATGAATCGACGGTTCGGGTATTTGGCGTAAGCGAGACTTGGTGTCATGTGCAAACCGAAGATGGCAACGTTGGCTTTATGCTAAGAGAACAGCTCTCACCTGTTCTTGAGTATCAAAAAAGCAGCAATAGCGCCGTCGTAAACAATCCCAATTCTATCGATCGCCTCAACCTTAGGACAAAGCCGAGTCAAGAAGCTCCATCGCTTGGTAAATACTATAGCGGTACTTCCGTTGAAGTTTTAAGTGGCGATGAAAACGGCTGGACAAAGGTTCGATTCCATACGTTAGAAGGTTATATGATGACCAAATATTTAGTATTTGGTCAAGAACAATTTAAGGTCGGTTATGCTATGCCTTCTGTAAAAATCAACAATACGAAAGGTGTGGGGTTGAATTTACGCCAAGATCAATCAACAAATTCTCCCTCTCTTGGCCTATATAAGAATGGATCAGTAGTTTGTGTATTTGGAGTGAGCCAAACATGGTGTCATGTAAGAACAGAGGATGGAAATGTTGGATTTATGCTGCGAGAGAACTTATCGCCACTCCTTGAGTATAACAGAGTTTCTGCCCCCACTGGCGATGAACTTGAAGGCTCATGGTTTGGAGTGCCAGGAGATCCTATCACAGATGACTTTATGCCCGGAGGAAATGGCTAATTCGTGCATAATATGCAGTAACCGTGATTCACCAAACTGAACATCCTATCCTGTCGAAAATAGAGAAAAAACAGGATGGAGAAGCAAAGAGGGGACTGTCTCAAAATGACCAAACAAGGTCACAAGAGGCAGCCCCATTAGCATTTTTTTAGCCAAGAGCGCATTCGCACTTCGCTTTATTTTACTGCTCGCCAAATGTAGAGACAACCGCCTCTGCATCTTTGCATTACATGTAGTAGTCAGCGAACAGACGGTCATACCATCAATCCAGACAAAGCGGTTCTTCTCCATATTCGAACTCCTGTATACCCGGATGCCGCCAATTTCTATCAACTCGCCGTCCTTATTCTGTTCCAGCGCCAGGTTTGCCGCCTCTAATTGAAAAAGAATCATCCCCTGAAAATGCAAGGAGGCCACCCCACCGGGACGACCTCCGTTTTGTATGGGATTTTTTCGCTTATACTATTTCCAGATAAGAATGCGCCAGAAGGGAAAAGGCGCAAGCAGATGGCGCAGGTGAATCTGGAAATCGTATTACTCCGCCGCTTCTCCCACGGTTTCCGCCGTGATGTCGCGCCCGAAGTACTTCATGGAAATCTCGCTCAGCTTGCCCTCTTCACGCAGCTCAGCAATCGCCTGATTGATGGCTTCCAGCAGGCTCGCGCTGTCGTCCGTCTTGCGGGTCGGAATCGCCACAAGGTTTGCTTCCTCCGTCAGGGCGACAATCTTGATGTTCGCATCCGGGCGCTTCTGCATGTAGTCCGCAATGGACACTTCGCTGTTCAGCGTCGCGTCCGCGCGGCCCGTCAGCACCTGCATAATCGTCTGGTCAAGCGTATCCACGCCAACCACCTCTGCGCCGAACTCTTCCGCCAGAATCATGTAGGTGCTGGCGATGGAGTTCGTGGTCTTCTTGCCCTTCAAGTCTTCAAAGGACTTGATGTCCTCGTTGTCGCCCCGGACGACCAGCGCCGTGCGGTTGAAGGCATAGGGGGTGCTGAAGTTGTACTTTTCCGAGCGCTGTTCGGTCACATCAATGCCGTTGGCGGCAATGTCGTAGCGGCCGGAGTCAATGCCGGCGAGGATGCCATCCCACTCCACGGTCACGAACGTCGCCTTCACGCCCAGCTTCTCCGCAATCGCCGTCGCGATTTCCACGTCAAAGCCGACCAGCGTGCCGTTTTCATCCGTGTACGTCCAAGGTGCCCAAGTACCCTCCGTCGCAATGACAATTTCGCCCTTTTCCTGAATGCGCGCCAGCTGATCCTTGCTTTCCTCCGCCAGAGCGGTCATGCCCAGCGCCATCATCAGCGCCAGCAGGAGACTGACAAACTTCTTCATTTTGAATGCCCCTTTCAATTGCATTTATGAAAACCAGCAATGCCGGATTTTCAGCGTTGGTTGATTTTCGCGAGGAACTCCTGCGTCCGCGCTTCTTTCGGGTGCGCGAAAAACTCCTGTGCGCTGTTCTGCTCGATGATTCTGCCGCCCTCCATAAACACAACGCGATTCGACACATGCCGCGCGAAGTTCATCTCGTGCGTCACGACCAGCATCGTCATGCCCTCTTCGGCTAATTGGCGCATCACGTTCAGCACTTCCCCGATTAACTCCGGATCCAGTGCGGATGTCGGCTCATCGAAGTAAATGATTTCCGGATTCGTCGCCAGCGCGCGGGCAATCGCGACGCGCTGCTGCTGTCCGCCGGACAATTGCGCAGGATAATGGTCGCAGCGGTCGGACAAGCCCACCTTGTCCAGCAGCTTCCGCCCAATCGCTTCCGCGTCCGCTTTTTTCATCTTCCGCGCCACAATCAGCCCTTCGGTCACGTTTTGCAGCGCCGTTTTGTTGCGGAACAAGTTGTAGTTCTGGAACACGAACGCCGTCTTTTGGCGGATACGCGCAATATCCCGGTGCGACGCGCGGTTCAGGTCGAATTTCTCGTCGTCAAAGAGCAGTTCGCCCGCGTCCGCGCGTTCCAGAAAGTTCACGCAGCGCAGCAGCGTCGTCTTGCCTGACCCGCTCGGCCCCAGAATCGCCACGACATCGCCTTTGCTGACGGACAGGCTGACGTCCCGCAGCACCTCGGTCGTCCCGAATTTCTTTTGCAGGTGATTGATTTCCAGCATCGCCATCGCGCATCACTCCTTCTGTGCGCCATACGCGCTGAGCTTCTTCTCGCCCCAGCGCTGCACCCACGTCAGCACCGTAGAGAAAATCAGGTAAATCACGCCGACTTCGATATAGAGCGCCATCGGCTCGTAGTAGTACGCCACGAGCTTCTGCGTCGCCATGAACATTTCCGTCACGGTGATGTTCGCCGCCAGCGACGTGTCCTTCACCATAGCGATCAGGCTGTTCGACAGCGGCGGGAACGCCGTGCGCAGCGCCTGCGGCAGCACAATGCGGCGCATCACCTGCAAGTAGCTCATGCCCACGCAGTAGCCCGCTTCCATCTGCCCCACCGGTACGGATTCCAGCGCCGCACGCATCGTCTCCGCGCAGTACGCGCCTTCGTTGATGGAGAAGACAATCACTGCCGCCGGAAACGGGTCGAGGATGATGCCCAGCGACGGCAGCCCGTAGAACACCACGAACAGCTGCACCAGCAGCGGCGTACCGCGCACGACCCACACATAAAACCGCATAATCTGCCGCAGAACCGGCACGCGGGCATATTGAATCATGGCGGCAATGACGGCAATTACCATCGCGATGGAAAAGGCGATAACCGTCAGCGGAATGGTCATTTGCAGACCGGGCAGCAGAATCTTCGGGAAAGATTCTATCAGCAGTTTGACAATGCGTTCACTCATGGTTTGCTTAAAGTTCCTTCCATACCCAACCGTAGGCAGCGGCAAAGCCGCTTTCTCGCGCAAAAATGACGGCGCTGTCCAAATCATACTATTTCCAGATAAGAATGCGCCAAGATGCGCCGCGAATTTTTCATTCTGGCTAACGTGAATGAAACGCAGCGTAGCAGCGCTACGCTAAGTGGAATGAGCGGACGCCAGAATGGAAAAGGCGCAAGCAGATGGCGCAGGTGAATCTGGAAATAGTATCAGACAGTATCCGTAGGTTTATCCTACCATGCTGATGCCGGAAATGAAACGATTGGCGAAAACTGCTTTTTCCTTTTTCCGATTGCGGCAGGCGAAAATCAACGAACAGGAAAGTCGGTCAACCTAAAAGTCGGCTTGATGGTTGACCGGCATTGTTTATTCGGTTATTGCGCCGTCGGTGTCGGCTTCACTCCTTCCTCGGCGAGGTAGCTGACCATGCAGTAGCCCTCCACCACGTCCGTTTTCACATGCACCCACTCCGGGTCGTCGCACACCTCCAGCACAATCACCCGCTGATTTGCCTGCAAGCGCATCAGCAGCTCGCCCACCATGCTCGGCTCGGCGCGCAGATTCAGGCTCGATGCGTTGACGTACATCACCTTTGCGCCCTCCGGCAAGCTGTCCGTCGTCACGGGCATCAGTGTCGGCTTCGGGGTCGGTGTCGCGGGCGGGGCAGGCGTTGCGGCAAGCTCCGGCGGAACGGTCGGCAGCACCGGCGCACCCGTGCCACCCTGCATCAGCACCATGCCGGGGTAGTAGAACGCAAGGATTTCGTCGAATTTCTTGCTGTACTGTCCCGCCATCCACTGCGCCCCGCGCTGGCTCATGCCCACGCCGTGCCCGTAACGCCGTGATTGCAGCAGGAACTGCCCGTTTTCCTCCGTCACCGAAAAAATCTCGCTGCCGGAAATGTCCAGCGACAGCGCGGCGATGTTCTGCCGATTCAGCGAAATCGTCACCGTCGCTTCCCCCGCCGACAGAAAGTCCGTCAGCCGATTGTCCGGCGTCGGGGAGGGTGTCGGCACGGACGTCGCCGTCGCGGTCGGCACGGGGCTGGGCGTTGCCGTGGCTTCACCTAATTCCCATTCGTCGCCTTCCGCGGGCGCAACGTCGTAGGTCGCATCCCCCGCGGGCAGCGGAATCGCCGTTTCCTCCGGCAGGATGGACGCGAACGGCTTCTTGCCCGCCCATTTCAGCGCCACCACAAGCTCCGTCATCCGGCGGCTCGGCGCGGCGAATGCGGGGGATGCCAGCGTGACGGCGGTGATTTCGTCAATGCGGAAATTCTCTTGCCCTGTGGAGTACCCCTCCCGCGTCAGCACAGGCAGCATCTGCTCATAAATCAGCGTCCGAAGTGCTTCTTTGACCGTGCCGTTTTTGCTGATTTTCATCGTGCGGACGATGCTCTGCGGGTTCTCCAAATCATACGGGTCATCGACCATTGCGTAATAGCCGTAGTCGCCGCTGCCCGACCACACATTTTCAACCAGCTCCGTCTGTCCGCCGTTGCTGGCGCTGTAAAAGCATTCCGCCAGCTTACCGTTGTACATGCCGACAATCCCCTCCGTCTCCTGCACGGCGCGGGCGGCGTTTTTGGTGGATGAATCAACGCCCTTGAACACTTGGTCGTTCGTCGTGTCCACCACGTCATAAGCGCGGGAGGCGTTCAGGTGCGACAGCGCATAAGTGCGCGCACAGACAGCCTGCGCCTTGAGCGCCTCCAGCGGGAATGAGTCGCTCATCTCATACGGCACGACGCCCAGCAAGTAATCCTCCACCGACAGCGACAGAATCGGCACAAGCGTCCCGTTCTCCACCGTCAGCATCAGCGAACCGGGATAGAGATTGCCGTTTTTCTCAAAGCGCAGCCCCGGCATTGCGCTGCCGGACTGATTCCGCCGGAATTCCGCACTCTTGCCCAGCCGCATACTCATGCCGTCATAGAACAGATACAGCGCACCGGAGCGAATCTGCACCGTCACCTGCGCGTTTTCCGGCAGCGCCATCAAGTCCTCGCCGCCCACGCGCACCGTGTACGCCCCCGCGAGGGTCAAATCCGCGCGGTCAGTCAGCTGCAAACGGCGCAGCAGGACGCGCACCATAGGGGCGGCCTCTTCCGCCAACGCCTTCCCCGGCATCCCCGCCATCAGCAGCGTCCAGCACAGCACCAGACACACCGCCCGAAGCAGTCGTTTCATGCACATACCTCCTGTTTGCGGCAGAATCCGAGTTTTTTCAGACCTTGCCTTATTAAAAAACGGATGACACGCATATGTTCATCCGCTTGGAAAATATTTATTCGTCGGAATTGGGAAAGTTTTGGGAAATGGCGGATGATACCGCAAAAACAAATCTCTGCATATCGTCTTGCTTTAAGGAACATCGTGCATACAGCATTTCTTGCTCTCTGCATGAACAGCATCATCCACGTTTTCTTTACAAAAGCATATAGAGAAGGTCAATCCGGCAAGGAAACAGAACGCAACTCTTTCCCTCAAGAAATTGAGGTGGCGGGGGGAGTCCAGAGGGGGCTGAAATCCCCGCTCTTTCGCTTTTCAGCCCCCTCTGGGCGTTCTTTGGTTACTTTCTGTCGCAACAGAAAGTAACAACTTCGCCTCCGCAGAGGCGACGGGAGCAGCAGGCAAAATCATGCCTGCTTTTCAAATCAATCATGATTATCATGGAAAAACGCCTCGACTTCTCGGCGATAGAGGTGCATCCCTTACTTTTCCTTCGCCATCGCCTGATATTCCCCCGGCGTCATCCCGGTGTACTTCTTGAATACCTGACAGAAATAGCTCTTGTTCGGATACCCGCACGCCGCGCTGATTTCGCCCAGCGTCTGCGGTTCTTTGCTGGAGAGCATCATCTGCGCCTTCTCCATCCGCGTCCGGGTCAGGAAGGTCGAAAAGTGCTGCCCCGTTTTTTCGTGGAACAGCCGGCAGAAGTACGCCGGCGTCAGCCCCAGCGAACGGCTCAAATTCGCCTGTGAATACGGCAGTGAGCAGTCCGCCCGAATCGAGTCAATCACCTTCTCAATCGGCTTGGCGTTCCCCGACTGCGGACACGCGCGCAGAGACGGCTGCAATGCATTCAGCCACGCCAATAGCGCCTGACGCGGGCGGCGCGTCATCTCGTTGAGATTCAGCCCCTCCGTCAGCGTCCGCAGGGACAATTCCGCGTGCTGGCTCCAAATCGCTTCAATCACCAGCGGCACGAACGCAAAGCACGTCACCGACAGGTTCTGATCCTCCCGCAGCGCGCGCGATACATACCCGCCCAACACCGCGTACTGCCGCCGCTTGATGCATGTCTGCAATTCCTTCCGATGCCGATGCGCCGCCGCGCCGTCCAGCGGCGAGACGCGCGTCCACCAGTCGCTGATTTCCCGCATGGGCTTCAAGTGTTCCGCCCACGTCGCCGCGAGGTCAAATTCCTCCCCGATGAACATTGTGCCGTCCTGTTCCAGCGCGACGGACGCCTGTTCCATCAGCGCATGGGCACACAGCCACAGCACCGGGTCGCGATGCGCCCGCGCGGGGAATCGCGTCAGCGCCAGCAGCACCGTCATCACGTCGCCATCCGCCGCGAAGCAAGCCGCGCTCACGCCGCACAGCGCCATCGCCTCCGGCACAATCGCCAGCGCCTCCTGCCGCTGCTCTTCTGTCAGCGGGACGTCCGCTTCCCAGCGAATCAGCCGCCACGCGTACACCGGAACCTCCACCGTGCTTTTCGGTGCATCGCCGCCGCTCTGCATCATCGCGAGCATCGTCTGCGACAGCTGCTGCTCCTGTTCCTGCGTCATGAGAGGGTTCACCTGCTTTCTTGGGTGGAAATTTAATTGCAAAAAAGCGTCCCAGCGGGTGAATCCTTCAGCCCGCACGGAACGCTCCTATTTCCGCATTCTCTATTGTACGCCATTTTTCGTGATTTGGGAAGGGGTCAGCAAAAAAATTGTTGTTCCTTGTCAGTTTTGTACGAATTTCTGCGTCGTCATGCCCTGAAAGAAATCAACATCCGTCGGTACAATGCGGCACACGCCGATTTTGTCCAGCGTAATCACGCGCAGCTGTTTCCCGGCGGACTTCTTGTCCAGCGTCATGGCGTTCAGCAAGTCCTTTTCGGGAATCGCCGGAAGCTGACGGGGCATTTCCAGCGCATCCAGCAGGCGATTCAGCCGCGCGCTCGTCCCCTGCTCCGTCATGCTCTTCTCTTCCGTCATCGCGGTAATAACGCGCATCCCCAGCGCAACCGCCTCACCGTGGCGCATCCCGGTGTAGTGCTGGCAGGTTTCGACCGCGTGGGCGATGGTATGCCCAAAGTTGAGCGTCATGCGCAGCCCGGTATCGCGCTCGTCCTGCGCCACAATGTTCGCCTTATACTGGATACAGTGCGTCAGGATTTCACCGATAACGCCCATGAGCGCAATCCGCCCGCCGCCCGCGTTTTCTTCCAGCAGCCGGAACAGCGCCTCGTCCCCAATGCACCCGTACTTAACGACTTCGCCCAGCCCGTCGCGCCAGAAATCATCCGTCAGCGTCCGCAGCGAATCCGGGTCTACCAGCACCAGTTCCGGCTGATAGAATGCGCCGACGAGGTTCTTCCCCTGCGGCAAATCGACTGCGACCTTCCCGCCGACAGAGGAATCAACCTGCGCCAGCAGCGTCGTCGGCAGCTGCACAAAATGCACGCCGCGCAAGTACGTCGCCGCCGCCAGCCCCGCCAAATCGCCAATCACCCCGCCGCCCAGCGCAACAATGGCATCCTTGCGCGTCAGATGATGTTCGCAGAGGAAGGCATACAGCGTTTCCAGCGATTTCAGGCACTTCGTCTGCTCGCCGTGCGGCAGGACGATGCTGCACACGCGCAGACCGACCTTTTCCATCGACGACACGACTTCTTCCATATACAGCGGCGCAACATGGTCATCGCTGACAACCGCGACCGCAATGTCGCCGAGCTTCTCACGAATCATTGCGCCCGTTTTCGCCAGCAGGCCGCGTTCGATATGAATCGGATAGCTTCTTTCGCCCAGCGGTACGGTAATGGTCTGCATGAAAATCGCCTTCCTTATCATCTTAAAGCATCCATCATATCATCGATATGATTCCCTGATTATTCCACCCGAATCATATTTTCCACCGTGCAGACCTCCGGGTCAAACTTCGCCAATGCCGCCCGAATCGCCTGTTCATTCGCCTCATGCGTAATGATAATCAGCGGCACGCGGCTTCCCGCCAGCTCTGCCTTTTGCATCATCGTTGCAATCGACACCTGCTCGCTCGACAGCCACGTCGCAATTTTCGCCAGCGAACCCGGCTCGTCCTGAATCGACAAACGCAGGAAATACCGCGTTTTCCAGTCGTTCGTGAACACCAGCGACGCATCCGCATTTGCGCTGTTCACAAACGTCGGATGCACATGCACATCCACCGTTGCGGCATGGAGAATGTCGCCCACCACCGCGCTCGCCGTCGGCAAATCACCCGCGCCGCGACCCTGCAGCATCATTTCCTTGCAAGCGTGGCCGTGCAGATAGACGGCATTGAAGCTGCCGTTGACCTGCGATAGCGGATGGGCGGTCGCAATCAGCGGCGGATGCACGCGAACCTCGATGGTGTTCCCGCTGCGCTTGGCAATTGCCAGCAGTTTCAGCACATAGCCCATCTCGCGCGCATAGGCAATATCTACCGCCGTAATTTTCGTGATGCCTTCGCGATAGACCTTGCTGAACGGTACGCGCGCGTGGAAGGCAAGGCTCGCCATAATAGAGAGCTTATAGGCCGCGTCCAGTCCCTCGACATCGGCGGATGGGTTCGGTTCAGCCAGCCCCAGCTGCTGTGCATCGTGCAGTACGGCTTCGTAGTCCTCGCCGTTTTCGTACATACGGGAAAGGATGTAGTTCGTCGTGCCGTTGATGATGCCCATCAGAGAATCAATGCGGTTCGCTTGCAGGGGCTGCATGAGGGTGTTGATAATCGGAATTGCGCCGCAGACGCTCGCTTCGTAGTACAGACCGACGTGGTTGCGCTGTGCAGCGGCTTGCAGGCGGTGCCAATTCAGGGCAATGGCGACTTTGTTCGCCGTGACAACGGTCTTGCCGTTTTCCAGCGCACGGAGCATGTAGTCCGTCGCAGGTTGTTCGCCGCCCATGAATTCGACAACGATGCTGATTTCCGGGTCGTTCACCACGTCGTCGGCGTTCGTTGTCAGCAGTTCATGCGGCACGCCGCAGGCGCGGGTTTTGTTCACATCGCGCACCAGCACCCGCTTGATGCGGATGGAGAGACTGTCGCGGTGAGCAATCTCGCGGGAAAAGCCTGTCAGCAGCGACCACACGCCCCCGCCAACATTGCCGCAGCCCAGAAATCCGATTACAACTTCCTTCATTTTGTCTGCTTCCTCCTGCTTTCAAATGCCTTCTTTTCTCGCTTAATCAGCCCTTGTTCCGCTCGTAGATAAGCCGCAGTCCTTTCAGCGTCAGCAGCCCATCCAGCTTGTCAATGACCTTGCTTTCCTCGGCAATCATCACCGCCATGCCGCCCGTCGCGACGACGGTGGCTTCCTGCCCCAATTCCTGCTTAATTTTGCGGACGATGTTCTTCACCAAGCCGACATACCCATAATACATGCCGGATTGCAGGTTCGTCAGCGTCGTCCGCCCGATGACGTGCTCCGGCTTCGTCAGCTCAAAGCGCGGCAGTTTTGCCGTCCCGGTGACAAGGGCTTCGCTGGCGAGCTTCACGCCGGGGCAGATGCATCCGCCAAGGAACACGCCGCCCTCTCCGACCACGCCGAACGTCGTTGCCGTACCGAAATCGATGAAAATCGTCGGCGCGCCGTACTCCTCATACGCCGCCACTGCGTTCGCGATTCGGTCGCTGCCCAGTTCGCGCGGGTTCTCGTAGCGGATGTTGATACCCGTTTTGATGCCCGGAACCACGAACAGCGGCGTCTGCCCGAAGTAGTTCTGGCACATGTGCTCAATGGTAAAATTGATAGTCGGCACGACGGAGGAAATCATGATACCCTCGACTTCTTCCGGGCGAACGCCGACATGCTGAAAGAGGTTCACCAGCACGATGCCGTATTCGTCGGACGACTTCTGGATGTTCGTGGACATCCGCCAGTAATAGCGCATTTCCTTGCCGTCAAAGAGAGCGGTTTTGATGTTGGTATTGCCAATGTCGAGGGTGAGGATCATCCTCCATACCTCCTTATAGAATCGCTGATGGCCGACGTTTCAGCCATCAGCGGGAATCGTTCACTTGCCGTACAGACCAGCTCAATCGCGCGCGGGGGCAAAGCTCCCCTTGTTACGCCGTCTTCTTGTGCATTGCCTTGCGCAGCGCCAGCACAATCGGGGGTGTAATCAGCGCCGCAGCAACGGCTTCCAGCGGGCCAGCGCCGCCAGCGGGTGCTCCATCTACGGTCAGCACCGCCGTATTGTCAATGCCGCAGATCATGTAGAAAATCAACATCAAGCCGAGATACAAAATCGTGTTCGTCAGGCTGCCGCAGGCCGCCGCAACCGCCAGACCCGTCTTTTCCAGCTTATGCGCCATTGCCTTGTGGACGAAGTGAATCACCACCGGCACCATCAAACGCGGCAGGAAGGTCATCACAATCACCATCGGCAGCGACGCCCCCATCAGCGTGCCGACCAGCGTAGATGGACGAAGCAGCGCCGACACAAAGCTTGTTGCACCGAAGGTCAAGCCCAGCAGCACGCCGTATTTCAGCCCCATGAACAGCGTCCCGACCGCAACCGGAATCACCAGCAGCGTCACGTTGCAAAATCCCAGCGGAATCAGCCCCAGCGGTGTCTGTCCCATCAGGAAAATCAGCGCCATCAGCAGCGCCAGCGTCACGAGATTGACCAGATTGCCATTGCGAGTATTCATTTTTTCCTCCGTTCGAGTCTCTTTTCGAGTACCCTACGATGATTATTTCCGCACCAGCTGCATTTTCGTCTGATACTTTCGCTCTCAGCGGCATCATTGGCGCGGATGCTCTCATTATACCGAAAAAAACACCGCTTGTAAAGGTTGAAACAGTATTTGAACAGCGCATTATTGCAAGCTATTTATATGAAAGCAGTTCACCCTGCGCAGGCTTCCTTCTCCATACGCTCCGGATTGCTTTTTTCGCCGGATTCTGGTATGATACAGACAAATTTGCAGGAGAAGCCGCGCTGCTTTTCCCGTCAGGAGGCAAGGAACATGAAGTTGTTGATTTTAGGCGGCAGCGGGTTTGTCAGCGGACGTCTGGCGCAGATAGCGACAGCGCAGGGGCACGAGGTCTGGTGCGTTACACGCGGCAATCGCCCAATTCCCGAAGGCGTTCACGCGCTGACGTGCGACGCGCACGACCCGCTTGCCCTTCGCGCCGCGCTCGCCAGCGCACAGCTGCAATGGGACGCCGCGCTGGACTGCATCTGCCGCGACGCGGCCTCCGCATCGGTCGATTTGTCGGTACTGCCCGCCTTCACGAATCGCCTGCTGGTGATTTCCACCGATTCCGTGTACCACCCCGCCTACAAGCGCGTTCCGCAGGACGAAACCGGCGTTTATCTGCACGACGGCGGCTACGGGAGCAGCAAGCGGCAGATGGAGGAAGTTTTTCTGGACGCAGCGGCGCATTCCGAATCTCCTTTCGCGTGGACAATTTTCCGTCCGGGGCATATTTTCGGCGCGGGCTCACAGGTCGGCTGTTTCCCGGAGCATTCCCGGCAGCCGGATCTGATTGCCCGTATGAAGCGTGGCGAACCGCTGCGGCTTGTTGGCGGCGGCAAATTTCTGATTCACCCCATCTATGTGGATGACCTGTGCCGCGTCCTGCTGGAAAGCATCCCCGTCTCCACAACCTTCAACGAGATTTTCTGCATCGGCGGACCGGATATTGTTTCCAACGCTGCCTATTACCTTTTGCTCGGAGAAATTTTGAACGTTCCCGTGACTATTGAAGAAATTCCGTTAGCCGGCTATCTGGAAGCGCATCCCCAATTCAGCGGGCATTTGTGCCATCGCGCGTATTCGCTGGAAAAGCTGCGCCGCACGGGGATTGCTTTGCCCGCCACCCCCCTGCGCGCAGGGCTGCAGAAGCAGGTCGAATGGCTCCTTTCTCTTGCGCGGTAAAGCCCCGAATCGGCGAATGTCTCTTGCGGCATTCGCCGATTCGTTTCGGGCATAAGAAAAAGAGCCGATCTTTCAATCAGCTCTTTGCGAGGTGCCATCCAGATTTGAACTGGAGAATGAAGGTTTTGCAGACCTTTGCCTTACCACTTGGCTATGGCACCATAATAAGAAATGGAGCGGTAGACGGGGCTCGGACCCGCGACCTCCACCTTGGCAAGGTGGCGCTCTACCAACTGAGCTACTACCGCATAA
>OGUO01000648.1_pt1 | contig 25681 bp, 28 predicted proteins | sample 1553641 | NCBI WGS metagenome assembly OGUO01 (sample SAMEA2579980, study PRJEB22360) | human gut metagenome | biome: human gut; feature: human-associated habitat; material: faeces | place: Denmark | collected 2008/2010 | reverse complement strand
GAAAAAATAGATTTTGCCCACGAAGTGGGCTTTTTAAATCAGTTTTTTGCCACGGGTTTCCCGGGGCAAAAAACACTTCTATCCCAGCAAGTGTACTGGAAACGGCTGCGCCTTATTCCTTACGCGCGCAGTTTGCATTTTATCAAAGATAAAATGCGTAAGGCTTGGCAAAGCCAAGCCAGTGGATTGTTTCGGCGGAAAAGCCCCTTTAGGGGATTTTTCGACGGTCTGAGACCCCCGGAGATCACTCCGGGGGTCATTCTGTTTATACTATGTACTCTTTCAGCGCCGCGATAAGCGCGTCAATTTCCCCGTCCGTGCCGATGGTTATGCGCAGGCGGTTGTCAATACGCTTCTTGGAGAAGTAGCGCACATAGATATCCTTCGTCTTGAGGAACTCCTGAATATCCCTGGCGCGGTATTTCGGGTGCTCAGCAAACAGGAAGTTCGTGCTGCTGTCCGCCACGTCGAATCTCATTTCGCGCAGTACTTTCGTCAGGCGGTCACGGGTCGCGATTACCTTAGCGACGGTCGCCCGGAAGTACTCCTCGTCCTGGACGGAGGCAACTCCGGCGGCGATTGCCACGCTGTCCAGCGGATAGGAATTGTAGCTGTCTTTCGCCGCGAACAGCGCCGAGATTATGTCCTTGTTGCCAAGTGCGTATCCTATGCGCATTCCTGCCATGGAACGGGACTTGGAGAACGTCTGGACTACCACCAGGTTCTCGTATTCCTTCAGCAGCGGGACTGCGGAAGTACCGCCGAAATCCACATACGCCTCATCAGAAATGACAACGCTGTCCGGATTCGCGTCCAGTATCTCGCGCATGAAATCCAGCCCCCTGCCGATACTTGTGGGCGCATTGGGATTTGCGATAACCACGCCGCCGTTGGGACGTCTGTAATCCGCAGCGTTGATGTTGAACGTATCGTCCACCGGGATAGTTTCATACGGGATACGCAGCATGTCGCACCACACCGGATAGAACGAGTAGGTTATGTCCGGATAGATCACCGGCTTGTCGGAGTTAAAAAACGCCCGGAAGCACAGCGCCAGGACGTCGTCCGAACCGTTTCCCAGGAATACGTTGCCGCGCTCCAGTCCGAAGCGCGCCGCGATGGCGTCTGCGAGGGGCTTCGCATTCGCGTCCGGGTACTTCTTTAGGAATCCGCCGCGGAACTGCTCGATCGCCCGGATCACCCCCGGCGCCGGCGGATAGGGGTTCTCGTTGGCGTTGAGCTTGATGAAATCAGTCTTGTCCGGCTGCTCGCCTGCCACATACGGCTCTATCTTAATGAGATTATCTTTCCAGCTCATATTTTCTCCTTATTACAAAATCAGGCGAAAACCCTGAGGTCTCCGCCTGATATCCAGTCAGTTATAGATCACTCAGCGTCGTCATCTTCGAGAGAGAACTCGAGATGGGCGCCACAGTTGGGGCAGTCGAGCTGTTCGCTCGCAGCCTGATCATAGTCGAAACGAATGGTGTTGCCACACTTGGGGCAGGTCGTTTCGTACATCTCGTCAAGCTCCTCGTCGAAGTCGTCTTCGTCGTCGTAATCGTCCTCGTCGTCCTCAACGCCATAAACCTCGTCCTCGAGGTCGGTAACGCTTTCCTCAAGGTCAGTCATTACGTCAGCAACATCGTCCAGCTCCTCGTCTACCTCAGAGAGATTCTCTGCGATATCGCCGAGAACGTCCACGATAGCGGCAATTACCTTGCCCTCCTTGGTGGAGTCGTCCAGCTTGAGTCCCTCAGCAAGACCCTTGATGTAAGAAACCTTTTCACCGATCGTCATAATTATCAATCCTTTCATGTCGCGGACGGAACTGCGTCCAGCCCTTTAACTCCAAAGAATATATGATACAGGGGCGGAAATTACTTTACACGCTCCATGTACTCGCCTGTTCTGGTATCGATACGGATAACCTCGCCCTCGTTGATGAACAGCGGAACGCGGATCTCAGCGCCAGTTTCCAGAGTAGCGGGCTTTGTCGCATTTGTAGCGGTGTTGCCAGCGAATCCCGGGTCGGTCTGGGTGATCTGGAGCTCTACGAAGTTCGGAGGCTCTACGCCAAATACCTTGCCCTTGTAGGACAGTACCTTACATACCATGTTCTCCTTGACGAACTTGAAGTTGTCGCCAACGTCGGAAGCGTTTACGGGGATATCCTCGTAGGTCTCGGAATCCATGAAGTGATAGAGCTCGCCGTCAGAGTAGGTGTACTCCATATCCTTTCTCTCAACGTAAGCGGTGGGGAACTTAGCGGTAGGGTTGTAGGTCTTTTCTACAACGGAGCCTGTAATAACGTTTCTCACCTTTGTTCTTACGAACGCTGCACCCTTACCGGGCTTAACGTGCTGGAACTCAATGATCTGCATTACATTACCGTCTTCCTCGAATGTCATGCCATTTCTGAAATCTCCTGCTGTGATCATAGTAGGGAACCTCCAAATTATTAGTATTATGCGGCGCCGTGCAATAGATCCGCGCCGGTTTATCCGGAGGGCGACCATAATCTGGAAATCCCGTCCGTATAATTCTATCTATATTATTTTACCCTATTTCGCGCAATTTTTCAAGCCCTTTTTAAGAAAAAACTGAAAAATTTATATGTGGATAAGGTTTTTTGTAGATTTGGCAAGATTGTCGCAGCCATTTTCTGTAACAACTACCATATCTTCTATGCGCACTCCGAACTTTCCGGAGATATATGCGCCTGGCTCAACGGTCACGATCATTCCAGGGCGGAGCATTGAACGGCTGCGCTGTGAAAGCGTGGGCTGCTCGTGGATCTCCAGACCGACGCCGTGACCGAGTCCGTGCCCGAAGTACTTGTCGTAGCCCCCCCACGCCGCCAGGGTAGCCCTTGCCACGCTGTCAACGACCTTGCCGTTGATACCGGGCTTGACCGCCTTTATTCCGTCCTGGTTGGCGTAATACACGGCGTTGTAGAGCTTCTCCATCTCCGGGGACACCTGTCCCACCGCCAGGGTGCGCGTCATGTCGCTGTGGTAGCTGTCCACGACTGCGCCGAAGTCCAGCGTCAGGAATTCACCCTCCTGGAGCTTCTTGTCCGTGGGGACAGCGTGCGGCGACGCGGAATTCACGCCGGAAGCCGCGATAGTTTCAAAGGAAAGGTCGTCCGCGCCGCAGTCCATCATGTAGTAATTCAGTAGTGCTGCGACCTGCTTTTCGGTCATGTCGCGGCTGATGTTGTCCACCAGGCGCTCAAAGGCACGCTCCGCAATACGCTGCGCCCGGACTATGAGTGCGACCTCCTCCGGGGTCTTGATAATACGCATGTCCCAGATGAACTGTGAAAGCTCCGGGGAGGAATCCAGCTCCACAAAGTGCAGCTGCTCCTTGTATGCGGAGTATTCCGACAGGGTCATATAGTCGCTCTCCAGCATAAGACGGCGTATATTGTGCTTCAGAAGCAGCTCGGTCAGCTGGGTGCGCATGTCCTCCAGGAGAAGCACGCGGCAGTCCGTCACGCGCTCTTTTGCCTTGTCGAAGTAGCGTGAATCTATGATGAGGTAGCTCTGCTCCTTCGTCACTAGGATAACCCCGGCGGAGGACTTGAATCCGCAGAAGTAGCGCCGGCTCACATCGGAGGTGATGAGGGCGCCGCAGGATTCTCCGTCAAGCCTCTGCTGTAATCTCTCAATATTAGTCATGGCAGCCACCCAGAATATTCTCCAGTGCGTACAGCGCCAGGACGTAGCTGTTGCTGCCGAATCCGGCGATTGTGCCGCGGCACACCGGGGCAATGACGGAGTTCTTGCGGAACTCGTCGCGGCTGTTCACGTTGGAGAGGTGCACTTCAATAACCGGAATGCGTATCGCTGCGATGGCATCGCGGATAGCGTAGCTGTAGTGAGTATACGCTCCTGCGTTGAGGATAACCCCGGCGCAGTCCAGCCTGGATTCATGCAGGCGGTCGATAAGTCCGCCCTCGGAATTGCTCTGGAAGAACACCGGCTCAAAGCCCATGCTGCGCGCCTTCTCGTCCAGCATGTCGTTGATGGAGTTCAGCGTTTCGCTGCCGTAGATATTCGGCTCGCGCTCGCCCAGCAGGTTGAGATTCGGCCCGTTCATAATAAGTATCTTTTTCATGTGCTAACCTCCCGTTTTTTGTCTGTTCTTATTTTGCCTGGAAAGCTCCAGAATTCTCCTGAATCCGGCGTCCGTGGAAGCCCACTTTTCCGTCACTGCCTCTTTCTGCTCCGGAGTGCCGTATTCCATGTAGTAGTTATCCCGGAATTCCTCGCCGATGGTGACCGGGACGCAGTGCGGCTTCACTCCGAGATCCGCCGGAAAAAAGCGCCGCTTCATCATTCCGGTGATCTTTGCGGATTCCTCCGGAGTAAAGTCCATCTCAACGCTCTGTACCCTGCGGCTTCCGTCGGGAAGCAGATCGTGCACCAGGTCAATCTTTACGTTGAGTTTCATTCTGTCTGGGGAATGCTGCGGATCCGTCAGCGTAAAATCATACACCACATCGTATCTTACTACCGGGCTTCCTGCGAACAGCGAGCCGTCCTCAAGCCTGGGACGTCCGAACCCCAGCGCGTGCTGATTCTTCATTATGAACACGAACATCGCATTGTCCATGACATTCTTGTCCGCGATCACCCAGAAGCAGACTCCGCGCTGATATGCATTGATATCCACAAGTTCAGCCGCCGGGAATCCGTGGTCCGCAACCATCTGGAGCGACAGTCCCAGTCCGTGCATGAGTCTGTCCTTTCCCACCAGGGGTATTGCACGGTGGTACTTCTTCGCAAACGCGTCAAGGTACATATCGCCGCGGCAAAGATCCTCGATCATATCCAGAAGCCGATTTCCTTCATAGTCCACGCTCCTGGCTCCCTCATACGGGATAAGCCCTATCTTGCGGTAGGAGTCGCACATGACTCCTTTCGCAAACTGGTAATTCACAAGGTACGCATTCCCGTTGTAGAACAGTCCCATCTGCCCCTGATTCAGCTTACGGGACATGGAGTGATCTCCGCCATTTATATTGTCGTCTGCAAGAAGCTCCTCCACCCGGGGAATAAGCTCACCGGGTATCGCTTCCTCAACGGTGTTGAAGTGGTGCTGCTCATTCTCGCAGGCGGTGATATACCGCAGTATCTGCTGGTCAATGCAGTTTATTGCGTCCAGCAGGGATTTGTCGTTGTAAAGGCTCATGACGGCTCCTTAAAGGGACTCAAAGTAGCGCTTCATCTCCGCGGCGTCCTCCGCCTGAGTGCCGGCGGATTCGCAGATTATTGACGGCTGCATATTGCGGTCGTGTATCTCCTGCATAAGCGGCTGGTACTCTGGTCCGAACTGCGTGTCCGCAAAGGTCAGGTGGCGCTTCTCGCCGCCGGCGGTGTACTCTATGCGGCTGAAGTGGATATGCATGTTGTCCAGGCGCTCCCTGCCAAGCTTGTCCTCGATAAGGTCCAGCATGTGCGCGTAGTCATCACGGCAGGTTATGCCGCCGTGGGTGCGCGCGTACAGATGCCCGAAATCCACCGTGGGCAGGAATCTCTCGTCAACGCCGCACAGCTCCAGGACTTCCTCCAGAGTGCCCAGCTGGTTCACCTTGCCCATCGTTTCCGGGCAGATGATGATCTCGGACAGACCCTCGGAATCCAGGCGCTCCTGCGCTCTTTTCAGGGTGTCCTTTGCAAGCTCCGTAGCCTGCTCCCGGGTCATTTTCGAGCAGCTTCCGCTGTGCACGACGATCTTCCTTGCGCCGACGGAATGCGCCGCCTGCGCCGACTGGAAGATGTATTCCACGCTCTTCAGCCGTGTTTCCTCCTCCACGGAGGAAAGCGATATGAAATACGGCGCGTGCAGCGTGACGTAAATTCCGTTCTGCTGCGCCAGTCCAGGCAGCAGCGCCGGAGTTTTCTCGCTGAGCCGCACTCCGCGGCCGCACTCTATCTCGTAGCCGTTAAGTCCCATTGAAGCGAGGTATTCCGGCAGCTGCTCGGGAAACTTGCGCTTCCCCCAGCTCTCGGAATTTCCGCCAGGTCCGAATGAAATAGCCATTACTTCTCCTCCAGCTTTGAATAATCCCGGTGAAACACCCAGCTTTCGATGTGCCGCTTCAGTCGGAATGTCCACGTTTTCTCCAGGTGGAATGGCTCCACCAGCACGGTACGTATTCCTGCGAGATTCCCTGCCATCACGTCGGTGAATATCTGGTCGCCGACGACCAGGGTCTCTTTCTTCTTCACGCCCATCGCCTTCACTGCGCGGTTCACGCCGAAAGTCAGCGGCTTGGCGCCGTTGGCGGTGAACTCAAGTCCCAGCTTCGCGGCAAGCGGAGCCACGCGCTTGTTCGTGTTATTGGACACCACGCGCATTTTTATTCCCAGGGCGCGCATTTTGTCCAGCCACTCGTCCACCCCGGATTCCGCCGCCGGATTTCCGTGCATGGAGAGTGTGTTGTCCATGTCGAGCACCAAGGCCTTCACGCCGTTTTTGCGCAGGAATCCCTCGTCTATCTGTAATACGCTTTTCAGCCAGAATGTGGGCTTGAACAGCATAGGTTCCTCCTTAAAACAATTAAACCGGACAGTAAACTGCCCGGTTCAACCGTTGTGTTTTAGTCGCACTAAGCTCGAAAAGATCAGAACTTACGCTTGCGAGCAGCTTCGGACTTCTTTTTACGTTTTACCGAAGGCTTTTCGTAATGCTCTCTCTTACGAACTTCAGCAAGAACGCCGTCCCTTGCGCATGAACGCTTGAAACGCTTCAGAGCGGTATCAAGAGATTCATTTTTGCCAAGACGAATTTCTGCCATCTATATTTCCCTCCCTTTGCCAAGAGGCATAGGTTTTCTACATAATAGTAGCTATACAAAAAGTATATACTTAATTATATCGCAAAAACCACGATTTGTCAAGACTTAATCCTAAATTTATTCGTGATTTTTGATTTTCGTGATTTCTGACAAATCCCGATGTTGAAATTTGGCGTTTTACGACACACTCAGTCCTTGACGAGGTCGGAAATATCCACCGGTATGCCGTCCGCCCAGAGGCGCTCCAGCTGATAGAAATCCCGGGTTTCCTCCAGGAACACATGCACGATGATGTCGTAGTAATCAAGCACGATCCAGGTCTGGCTCTGGTAGCCCTCAATGCTCTTGGGCTTCACGCCCTTCTCGCCGAGCTGGTATTCCACCTCGTCCGCCAGCGCCTTGACCTGCGTTGTGCTGGTCGCGGAAGCGATGATGAAGTAGTTAGCGAGAATCGTCAGATCCTCCACCTTGAGGGCGGTGATGTTCTTTGCTTTTCTGGAATCCAGCGCCTTTACGGCGATCTCAAGTTCTTCTCTGTCGGTCATAGGATCTCCTTGTCTTTGTTGTATTTCAGATAGTAGTTGTAGGCCTCGAATGTGTAATGCGGAATGTATCCGCACTTTCTGCACACTTCCATGATGTTGTAGGCGAGCGCCACCGCCATTGCCCTGTCGAGGTCGCTGTGACATATCTTGCGGAATCTGTCCACGTCCTTGTAGCTGCGCTCGGCGGAAATCATGTCCCCGAGGTAGACTATCTTCTCCAGCAGCGTCATCTTAGCGCAGCCGATAGTGTGAAAGCGTATCCCGGCGAGTATTTCCCCGTCGTCGATCCCGAGCTGATCCCGGACGTATGCCGCGCCTGCAACGGCGTGCCGCAGCGCCGGTGTGTCGATCTCCGCGGAATCCGGCTGAAATCCGCTCTCGACGGTCATCTGCTTCTGCCGCTCCGGAAGTTCCTCCTTCATGATGTCGTGGAGCATTCCGGCGAGGTAGCAGCGCTTCTTATCGCCGCCGAATCTCTCTGCCAAGTCGTAGCATGCCTCCGCCACATTCATGGTGTGGGTGAAGCGCTTCTTGGAGAGCCTGCCTTTCAGCAGCTCCTCATACTGGTCAAATTCCTTGTATCTGCTCAAAAAGAATTACCTCCATAGGTAAAGTCAGCAAAAAATCTCGTCCTTATGGTTTTCGACAAAAGCCATAAGATGATCTGTCAAAGACAGCTCAAACGAGTAAAATGCGTCGTCGGTGTCCTCAAAGCCGTTATCTTCGTCTTTGATCTCTTCCAACGCTTTCAGATAATTGTCAGCGAAACTTTTATCAGCTACCTTTGTCAGAGCTGAAACCAGTTCTTCAGGAACTGTATCGGGATAGCAGTCGAAATACCCGCAGTGTCCGGCACTGTTCATCTCTGCGTCATACCAGAAACATAGTACGGCTTCTTTCTGAATTTTCGTCAGAACAGAAAGATCCCGGCTGCAAATATCTTCTATAAAAGTGTTCCACCTAATTGCTTCATCTGTCATGCTGTACCGCTCACCCAATTAAGTTATCCGCCGTTTTTGCATGGTCCTCTTCATGTATACCATCCGCAATAGATGTCACGGCTCTTTCCAGAAGCCACCCTTATGGAAATTTTCGTTGCCGAGTGGAGTAGCGGTCAGCCGGAATATAATACAGCCGTCCGGGCAGACAATGGTCTTGCTGTATCTGCCGTCGCCGCCGAGGTTCTCAAGGTCGCCGCCGCTGCGTACTGCTTCCATGAGCGGATATAACATCATCATGGTCTTGCTGCATATTCCGTAGCCGTCGGCGTTCACCGGACAGCCGTAGGTACAGCGGTATTTGTCGCCGATCTCCTCGCCGTTGCGGCACAGGTGCTCCGTGTGATCTCCACGGAGATACCCGGTCACCTCGACCTGGAACTCGTATTCCTCATCGTACCATTTTCTCACGGCGCATTACCTGTACAGTCCCTTTTCACGGATATAATCCGCGACCCCTGCCGGAACCATTCCGGAAATATCCTTTCCGGCTGCGGCAGCTTCCCGTACCTCGGTGGAGGACATCGTGACAGCCTTTGTCGGCAGAACTTTCACCCTGCCGATTTCGTTGGCGTATTCCATCATATCCACCAGGCTGTCGTCGTCCCGGGCTGCGGCGCAGACCCTGGTTTCCTTGAGCAGCGATTCATACTTGTACCACTTCTCGAAGCTGAACAGCATATCGCCGCCGATTATCAGAAACAGCTGCTCGTCCGGATACAGCTCCTTCAGGGCGCGCACGGTATTTATCGTATAGCTTGTCCCACCAAGGCGCACTTCAATGTCGCTTATCTCCGCGCCGGGAATATGCCCGAATGCGCAGCGGCACATCTCCGCCCTGTCCTCGTAGGGAAGCAATTCGGTGTGCTTGTGCGGCGAAACGCAGGTCGGGATTATCAGCAGCCGGCGTAATTTCAGCTGCTTCACGGCTTCCTCGGCAAGGCGCACATGCCCGTTGTGAACAGGATTGAACGCGCCGCCGAAAATACCGGTTTTCTTCACGTTGTCACTCAAGCTCGATCACCCTTTTCTTGGGGTCGCGGCTGCGGCGCCAGAGCACAAACTTCCTGCCGATGACCTGTACGACGTCAGCCCTGAGCTGCTCCGCGATCTGGTCTGCGGCTTCCCTTGCGGTGAACTCGCAGTTCTCCTGGACGCCGACCTTGATCAGCTCCCGGACGTTCAGCACATCGTCAAGCTGCTTTATAAGCTCCTCGCCGATACCCTGCTTTCCCACAAAGAATATAGTGTTGTAGCTCTGCGCTATGGAGCGCAGGTGCGCCCTCTGTTTACTTGTCAGCATTAACCGAATTTCTCCTTTAATATCTTGGCAAGCTGCTCGAACGCCCTTGCCCTGTGGCTTATCTGGTTCTTCTCGTCCTCATCAAGCTCCGCCATGCTTCTGTCCTCGTCCACCATGAATATGGGGTCGTAGCCGAAGCCCTTGCTGCCGGTCATCTCGTCGCCTATGTAGCCCTCGATCTCACCGGTAACGGAATACTCGTCGTCCTCTGCGTAAATAAAGTATATCGAGCAGACGAAGCGCGCCTCTCTGAGAGGACGGGAAACGCCGTGCATTTCCTCCAGGACCTTCTCGCAAAGCTCCTTGTCCGTTGCGCCCTCGCCGGCGTATCTCGCGGAATAGATACCGGGAGCGCCGTTGAGGAAGTCTATCTCAAGTCCGCTGTCGTCCGCAATGGTCGGCAGCTTGGTCGCTTCGAACACGGCACGCGCCTTGATGTGCGCGTTCTCCTCAAAGGTATCGCCGTCCTCGATTATCTCATCTGTGAAGCCTGCCTCACGCATCGACATCACGTCAAAGCCGTATGGCTCCAGGAGCTTTCTGAACTCCCGAATCTTGCCCTGGTTGTTGGACGCAATTATCAGCCGCTGTCGGACAGGCGACGAGGCGGCAGGTTTTTCTTCGCCGGATCTGTGAAGATGTTTCATAAAAATTCCTTTCCAATTTTATTATAGAGCACAAATGTGCTTTTAATTGATCAAAATCTCTAAAGGGTGGCGAGAAAGGTGCAGATCCTGGGAAATTGACCAATGGCCAGGCTTTGTGCCTGCCATTGGTTAATTGACGACGGAGATGCGGCTTTATCGTCAGCCTTTTCATCATTCAAAGAGCGCTTGTACATAATCCTCGGGGCTGAACGGCTGGAGATCGTCAATCTTCTCGCCGACGCCGACAAGCTTTACGGGTATGCCAAGTTCATTCTTTATAGGTATTATTATACCACCTTTTGCCGTTCCGTCAAGCTTTGTGAGAACAATTCCTGTAATTTCGGCACTTTCACTGAAAAGTTTCGCCTGATTGACTGCATTCTGTCCAGTAGTCGCGTCAAGTACCAATAAAGTTTCAACGGACGCGTCCGGGACTTCCCGGCTGATGACCCGGGCGATCTTCTTCAGTTCCTCCATAAGGTTCTTCTTGTTGTGGAGTCTGCCCGCGGTATCGCACAGCACTACGTCCGCACCGCGCGCCTTGGCGGCGCTTAGTGCGTCGAATACCACTGCCGCCGGGTCGCTGCCCTCGGAATGCTTGATTATATCCACGCCTGCGCGGTCGGTCCAGACGTTGAGCTGGTCTATCGCCGCCGCACGGAACGTATCCGCCGCCGCCACGATCACCTTCTTACCCTGGGATCTGAGATTCGCAGCCAGCTTACCTATCGTGGTGGTCTTTCCGGCGCCGTTCACGCCTATCACCATGATAACTGAGGGCTTGGTATCAAGCCGCAGTTCGTTGCCGCCGGTCAGCATTTCCGCAATGATCTCGCGCAGCAGCTTCTTGACGTCCGCCGGGTCGGTCGCGCCGGTGCGCTTCACCGCCTGGCGCAGCTTGTCGCAGATCTCCATGGAGGTTTCCGCGCCGATGTCAGAGAGGATCAGGGTTTCCTCCAGCTCGTCGAAGAAGTCCTCGTCTATCTTAGTGAAGCTGTTCATCAGCAGCTCCAGCTTGCTCATGAAGCCGTCCTTGGTCTTTTTCAGTCCGTTCTTCAGCTTCTCAAAGAATCCTACTTTCTTAGGCTCCTCTGCGCCGTCCTCCGGGAGGATCTCAGCTTCCTCCGGCTCCTCCTCTGCGGATTCCGGCTGCGCCTCCTCCGCCTGGGGAATATCCTCGGGCTGTTCCGGAATTTCCGGGACTTCCTGCGCCTCCGGCTCATCGGAGGTCAGCGGCTTTTCGGGCGCTGTTTCAGCTTCGGGAGCCGGCTGCGGAGCGTACGGCTCCGGCTGCTCCTCCCCGGAAACATTATCGTCAGCCGCTTCAGCCTGCTCTGCTTCGGTCTGGCTGAGGATCTCTTCATCGGCTTCCTCCTGCTTCTTCTTTTTCTTGAATTTATCGAAAAATCCCATAGTACCTCCGTTACTTCAGCTCAACGTCCAACTCGTCCGCGAGGTCGCGGCGCAGCAGTCTGGATACGCCCTTCTCCTGCATGAACACTCCGTAGAGCACCTTACAGCCCTCGATAGTTCCGCGGCGGTGGGTGATCACCATCAGCTGGGTCTGGCTGCTGAACTGGTTAAGATATGTGATGTACTTGTCAACATTCACGTCGTCCAGCGCCGCGTCCACCTCGTCCAGCATACAGAACGGCGTCGGGCGGTGCTTGAGTATCGCGAAATAGATCGTGATGGCGACCATCGTCTGCTCGCCGCCGGAAAGTGAGATAAGGTTCTTGATGACCTTTCCGGGCGGAGCCGCCAGTATTTCAATGCCAGAATTCAGCACGTCCTCCGGGTCGGTGAGTTTCAGCTCGCCGTGGGCTCCGTCGCCGAATATGCTGACGAAGATCTCCTTAAAGCTCTTGTTTATCTCCTCAAAGCTGTTCAGGAACCGCGTCTTGATATCCTCCGTCAGGTCGGAAATGAGCCGCTCCAGCTCCCTCTTGCTCTTCTCGATATCCTCAAGCTGGGCGGTCTGGAACTTGAACCGCTCGGATACCGCGCGGTATTCCTCAATGGACTCCATATTTATGCTGCCCAGGGAGGATATCTTCTTGCGGAGGGCTTCCAGGTCGTTCTCCGCCATCATCAGATTCTCCAGCGGCTTCGCCTGCTCCATTGCCATCGACACGGTGAGGTCGTAGCTGTCAAGCAGCATTGAAACAATGCGCTCCTGCTCCTTCACCTCGCCGGTGCGGCGCTCCTCCAGTCTTGCGATCTCCTTCGAGAAATGCTCCTTGTTGGACACCGCTTCGTTGATATCCCGGTGCATCTGCCCTATCGCGAATTCCAGCTTCTCTATCTCCGCCATGGAACGGCTGATGTCAGCCTCCTTGTCGGTGAGTTCGCCGCTGTGCTGCTCTATCTCTTTCTTTACACGCTCTATCTCAAGGCGGATCCGGTCGTCGTCCTTGTCCAGTGCCGCCACGGTTTCCTTGTAGCTGTCGCTGCTCTGGAACAGCGCGCGCCGGTTCTCCTCACGGGTGCGTATTTCCACCCGGAACGCGTCTATGTCCTTCTCGCCTGCCACACGGTCTATATTCAGCTGGGAAAGGCTGTCGGAAAGCTCCTTCAGATGAGCCGCCGCGGTTTCGCGCTCGCTGCCGGACTGCTTCTGCTGCTCGGTCAGCTCCGCGATACGCCCGTCGCATTCCCGGACAACTGCGGCGCTTTCCTCAAGCTGCTTCCTGTACTGTGCGATCTGCACATCGAAGCGCTCCAGCGCACTGCGCGCGGATTCCCCCTGCTGGGAAAGCTGCTCAATGAGCATGTCGTATTTGGAAGCCTCGGCACGGGCGCTGATCTCCTGGGTATCCAGGGATTTCAGCTCGTCCTCCATGCCCTCGATCTCCACGCCGAATTTTGCCGCCTCCGCCTGGTACTGACGGTACGCCTCGGTCTTTTCCGCCAGTGTCTTGCGCAGGGCGATGACCTCGGTGTAAAGCGCGTCCTTCTCCTGCTTACGGGAGATGATTCCCGCGCCGCTGCTGCGGCTTCCTCCGGTGAAGGAACCGCCGGCGTTCACGACCTGACCGTCCAGCGTGACAATACGGAACTTCGCTCCGTATTTCTTGCTGAGGAATGCCGCCGTGTCGATGTCGTCAACTATCGCCGTGAGTCCCAGCAGATAGCGGATTATGTTCTGGTAATCCCCGTCGCATTCCACAAGATCGCTGGCAATGCCCTCGAATCCCTGCTCGGACTGCAATCTCGGCTCGTTGAGGTAGCGCCCCTTCATCGCCGTCATGGGGAGCATTGTCGCACGCCCGGCGTTGGTTTCCTTCAGGAAGCGGATACAGCGCTTGGCGGTTTCCTCGTTGTCCACGATGATGTTCTGCATTGCGGCGCCCAGCGCGGTTTCTATCGCCGCGACGTAGCGGTCGTCCATGCTCACCACGTCCGCCACCGTGCCGTGGATTCCGCCGATGCGCCCCTGTCTGGAGGCTCTCATCAGCTCCTTGACGCTGTGGGTGTAGCCCTCCATGGACTTCTCCACGTCCTCCAGCAGCTTGTAGCGCTTCTGCTTGGTGTCCAGTTCGTCTGCCACCCTGTCCGCTTCGGATTTCGCGTCGTTCATCCGGCGCACCTTGCCGTCGTTCAGCCGCTGATAACCTGCAAGCTTATTCTGCATAGCGGAGCGCTTCTCGGCGATATCCGCCAACTGCTTCTGCGCGTTCTCCCGGCTGTCTGTATATTCACGCAGCTTGCTCTCCGCATTCGCCGCGTCATTTATAAAGGTCTGCTTCTGCTCCTCTGCCTCCTGCGCGGAATGCTCCGCCTGGGCGGACTTCACGTCCGCTTCGCTGCGCTCCCGGTATGCCTGGGCAAGCTGCTGATCCAGCGCGGAATACGCCTTGTCGCTCTCGGCGTTCTGCTCCGCGATCTCGGAAAGCTTCTGCTGAAGCTCCGCGCGGCGTTGGTCCATCGCGGAAAGTTCCTGCTGCTTCTCCTCGATCTTCTGCTGGAATTCCTTTATTCCCTCGTCGAAGCTGCGGCTGCTCTCCTCCGCGTGGGCGATCTGCTCCGCAAGCTCTTTCCGTCGGTTGGAGTTGTGCATGAGGTCGTTCTCCAGCACCTGAATGCTGGAGCGCTTCTCCGCAAGCTCCGTATTAACCGCGTCACGGCTGCGGCGGAATCTCTCAAGCTCCGCCTGGAGCCGCTGCTTCTGCTCGGTGCTTGCGTCAATGCTGTCCTGTAGCTTCTCTGCGTCCTTGTCGTAGTGCTCGCACTCTGCGCGGTTCAGCAGCAGGTCGTCGTCCAGCTTCTTTATTGCATTCCGGCGCTCCTCGTAGTGCGCCGCACCGACGGATATCTCAAGCTCCTTCTTCTGGTCGAGCAGCTCCGCGGCGAGCACCGCCTTCTCGGACTGCTTCTTAAGTACCGGCAGGCGCTCCTCGTCAAGCCTTATTATGTCCTTCTGGCGCAGGATATTCTCCTCGGCGCTCTCGAGTTCCTTTTCAGCCTCCGCCTTCTTGTGCAGGAACAGCGAAATTCCGGCAGCTTCCTCGAAAATCTCGCGGCGCTGAGTTCCGCGCGCGTTGACTATCTCGGCGACCCTGCCCTGACCGATGATGGAATATCCGTCCCTGCCGAGTCCGGTGCCGAGCAGCATTTCCTGAATGTCCTTGAGTCTGGACTTCGCGCCGTTGATGAGGTACTCACTCTCGCCGCTGCGGTAAAGCTTACGGGAGATAGTCACCTCGTCGGAGTCCACGGCGAGCGCACGGTCGGTGTTGTCGATACACAGCGCGACCTTGGCGAATCCCATGGGCTTGCGGTCGGTGGTTCCGTGGAAGATAACGTCCTCCATCTTCTCACCGCGCAGGGTCTTTGCGCCCTGCTCTCCCATAACCCAGCGCAGGGCGTCGCTTATGTTGCTCTTGCCGTTGCCGTTGCTGCCGACGACGGCGGTGGTCTGGGCGTCGAAATTCAGTACGGTCTTGTCCGCAAAGGATTTGAACCCATGTATCTCCAGTGACTTAAAAAACATTCACATTCCTCGCTTATCAGCGCACCTCAATGTAAGCCCCGTCCAGCGGCTTCACCTCCACATCGTAGCCAAGCCCGTGCAGAGCCGCGATGTTGCTGCGCTTCTGTCCGACAGCCCTGCTGATATTCCGGCTGTCGGTATATATCACATAATGTCCCCTGTCCATAGCGAGCAGCTTCTGCTTCATGTCGTTGAGGAACAGCCTGCTCTCCACTATTTCCCGGAACGCCGGGTGGTACACTCCCCCCAGCATTTCTCTTTCAACTTCCTGTGAGGCGTGAAGCCCCATGCGTATCACGCGTATTCCTGCCGCGGTGAAATCCCGGAGCAGCTCCGCGCACAGATCCACGGTCTGCTCGAAGCCGAAGCTGCGGAATTCGCCGCTCTCAAACAGCTTCCCCAGCCGCGTATGCTTCAGGATCACCGTAGGATAAACGCGCACCGTATCCGGCTTCAGCGCGATGAATTCCCGGCAGGTCCTGCGGACGTACTCCTCGGTGTCGCCGTAAAGCCCGGTCATCATCTGAAGTCCCAGGGAAATTCCGCTCTCCCGGATAAGCCGCGAAGCCCGGCGGACGTCCTCGGCGGAGTGTCCGCGCCCGTTCATCTGCAAAACCTCGTCGGACATGGACTGCGCGCCCAGTTCCACCGCGGTCATGCCGTACTTCTTTAGCAGCGCGATTATCTCCCCGTCAACGCAGTCCGGGCGAGTGGAGCAGCGTATACCGACATAAACCTCCGGGTACTTCTGAACAGCGGAATGCGCGCACTCCAACAGTCTCGTCATATAGTCCCGAGGGACTGCCGTGAAACTCCCTCCAAAGAAGGCTATCTCCGCCTGCATTCCCCTCTCCACAAGGTGCGGAGCCTGCTCCTCCAGCAGTGCGGAAACCTCCTCCGGGGAGGGAGCGTGCGCCGCGCCGGAAATGCTCCGCTGGTCGCAGAAACTGCACCTGTGGGGGCAGCCGATGTGCGGAATGAATACCGAGATGTTAGTCCGTTTCATATCCCATTAATCCGATGGCTTCCTTGGCGGCAGCCTGCTCGGCTTCCTTCTTGCTCTGTCCGGTGCCTGCGCCGATACTCTGACCGTTCAGCATTACCTCTGCGCTGAAGGTCTTGTGGTGCGCTTCGCCCTCTTCCTCCGTCACCTGGTAAGATATCTTCTCCTCCGGGTTCTGCTGGATTATCTCCTGGAGAATGGTCTTGTAGTCGCCCAGCTTCACCTTGCCGCTCTTTATCGCCTCAATAGACGGCACGAACTTCATGATGAATTTCTGCGCCTCGTCCATTCCTCCGTCGAGGAATATTGCCGCAATGAGCGCTTCAAAGGCGTCCGCCAGAATTGAGCGCCGCTCGCGCCCTCCGGTCATTTCCTCGCCCTTTCCCAGCAGGATATAATCTCCCAGGGAAATTCGCTTCGCAAAGTTGTACAGCGAATTCTCGCACACGATGGAGGCGCGCAGCTTGGTCAGTCCGCCTTCCGGCACCGTGGTCATATTTGTGTATAGATACAGCGACACCGTTATCTGGAGAACGCTGTCGCCCAGGAACTCCAGGCGCTCGTTGCTCCCGTTGTTCTTGCCGCCGGAATAGCTGGAGTGGGTCATTGCACCCCGGAGATATGATTTGTCCTTAAATGTGTAGCCTATAGCCTGTTCAAGCTGACCGAAATCCGACATATCAAGCCTCTTCCTTTACTCCGAGGGCGGCGATGGCACTCGTCATTTCCTCTATCGCGTTCTTCTCAACGAACATCTTCGCCTGTCTGAAAGCGCCCAGGAATGCCACTGCGTCCGAGCTTCCGTGCGCCTTGAACACAGGCTTTGCGGTACCAAGCAGCGGAGAGCCGCCGATGGTCTTGTAATCCAGCTGCCTTGCAATGTCGCCGAGCTGCTTCTTCACGCACAGCGCGCCGATCTTTGTCTTGAGGTTTGCGAAGAACATGCTCTTGAGGGACTGCTTCATCAGTATTCCCATACCCTCGCACGCCTTCAGGAACACATTTCCGGTAAATCCGTCGGTCACCAGCACGTCCACTTTGCCGACTGGTGCGTCGCGCCCCTCGACATATCCCAGGAAGTTGATGGAGGGAGTATTGCGCAGCAGCTTTACTGTTTCGTGCTCCAGTTCCCTGCCCTTTTCCTCCTCGGTGCCGATGTTCAGCAGACCTACCCTGGGCTTCTCTATCCCCATGGTCTTTTCCATGAATATGCTGCCGAGAACCGCGAACTGCTGAAGCATTTCGGGTCTGCACTCCAGGTTTGCGCCGCCGTCAACAACAGCGTATCTTCCTCCGCCAAGACAAGGCATGAGGGGTACCAGTGCGGTCCTCTTGACGCCCTTTATCCTCTTGCCGACCATGGTTCCGCCGACAACTATCGCGGCGGTGCTTCCGGCGCTGATGAATGCGTCCGCATTGCCGTCCGCCAGGTAGTACAGCGCCTTGCCCATGGAAGTCCCGGAATTCTCCTTTATAACCGACTTGGGTGCATCCTCAGTGGTGATAACGCCCTCCGCCGGAACAAGCTCGATGTGGCTGTCGGAGATATTCAGTTCCTTCATGCGCTGCATGAGAAGCTTCTCATCGCCGGTTATCGCGATGTCGATACCGAGTTCCTTCACGGCAAGAGCCGCGCCCTTGAGTACTTCGTCCGGGGAATTGTCGCCGCCGAATCCATCTATAACGATCTTCATAATTATGTATCCTCACTATCAGAAAGAGCCCTGTCCAGATCGGAAAGCGCCCTCTGCGCCAGCGCCGCGTAGCGCTCCTGCTTGCCCTTTATCACCCTGTCAAGTCCGGGAAGGATCCCCATGCTGCTCGCCATCGGCTGGAAGTTCTCCACGGTTGGGTCGCTGATGTAGCTGCACAGCGCCCCCAGCATGGTCGTATTAGGAAGCTCCAGCGGAGTCTTCCCGGAAAGCCTGTCAGCCAGCGCCCTGCCGGCGATGATCCCGGAAGCCGCGCTCTCAACGTAGCCCTCCACGCCGGTCATCTGCCCTCCGAAGAACACATTGTCGGAGCCGCGCAGCATGAACCACTTGTCCAGTAACCTCGGGCTGTCCAGGAACGTATTCCGGTGCATTACGCCGTAGCGGACGAACTCCGCGTTCTCCAGCCCCGGTATCATCGAAAATACGCGCTTCTGCTCGCCGAATTTCAGGTTCGTCTGGAATCCAACGAGGTTGTACATCGTGCCGTCCTTGTTCTCCTTGCGGAGCTGAACGACAGCATATGGGCGCTTCCCCGTCCTTGGGTCGGTAAGTCCCACCGGCTTCATACAGCCGTAGCGAACGCTCTCGAATCCGCGCTTCGCAAGTACTTCCACTGGCATGCAGCCCTCGAACACCTTCATTCCGGCGCTCTCCTCGGGACGATCGAATTCCTTCAGCGGAGCGCTCTCCGCCGTGACCAGCGCATCGTAGAACGCCTGGTATTCATCGCGGTCCATCGGGCAGTTGACGTAATCCGCCTCGCCCTTGTCGTATCGCGTCTGATAAAATGCCTTGCTGAAATCTATGCTTTCCGCGGAAACAATGGGCGCCGCCGCGTCATAGAAGCTGAGTCCCTCGCCGCAGATACCGCGTATCTTCTCGGCGAGCGCGTCGGAGGTAAGCGGACCCGTGCATATCACCACGTTGTTCTGCGGAATTTCGGTGACCTCTCCGCTGACAACCCGTATATTCGGGAAGCTGCGGACTATTCTCGTCACTTCGTCGGAGAATTTCGTGCGGTCCACCGCCAGTGCGCCGCCGGCAGGGACTGCGGTCTTTTCTGCTGCCTCGAGTATCACGGAGCCGAACCTGCGCATTTCCTCCTTGAGAAGTCCGCAGGCGCTCTCGGGTCTTGCTGCCTTGAGGGAATTGGAGCACACCAGCTCTGCGAATCCCTCATAGTGGTGCGCTGGGGAATACTTCTGCGGCTTCATCTCGTGGAGCTCCACGTCGAATCCGCGCCGCGCCAGCTGTACTGCCGCTTCGCAGCCTGCCAGTCCTGCGCCGATAACCTTAACCGTCATTGTTCTTATCCTTTGCGTTGTCTGCGGAATCCAGGGGGCGCTCATATCCGCAGCCCTCCTTTGCGCAGTATATCTTGCCCATTCTGCCGGACTTCTTGAACAGGGACGCGCCGCACTGCGGGCACTTCTCCTCTATCGGCAGATCCCAGGTCATGAAGTTGCAGTTCTGGTAATCCTCGCAGCCATAGAATGGCTTGCCCTTCTTGGATTTCTTCGCCAGCATCTTCTTGCCGCATTTCGGGCAGCTGCCCTTGGTTTCGGTGACTATCTTCTTGGTGAACTTGCACTCCGGGAATCCGCTGCACCCCAGGAACTTTCCGAAAGGTCCTATCTTGATGACCATGGGCTTGCCGCATTCCTCGCAGATTATATCCGTCGGCTCGTCCGGGACTTTCACACGCTTGCCCTCCATGTCGGCTTCCGCCTTCTCAAGGGTCTTGGCGAACCCGTCGTAGAACTTGCGGAGCACCTCCACCCAGTTCTTGTCGCCGTGCTCAATATCATCGAGGGAGGTTTCCATCTTTGCGGTGAACTTCACGTCAACGATGTTGTTGAAATGGTCCTTGAGCAGTTCAGTGATAACCTCGCCCAGGGAGGTGGGCTTCAGCTGATTACCCTGCTCGCGCTCAACGTAGTGTCTGTCCAGTATCGTGGATATTGTCGGCGCGTAGGTGGACGGTCTGCCTATTCCGTTCTCCTCAAGCTCCTTGATGAGGGAGGCTTCGTTGTAGCGCGCCGGGGGCTGAGTGAAATGCTGATTTCCCAGAACTTCCTTTGCGGTGAGCTTCTCGCCTTTTTCCAGTCTTGGAAGGGCGCCGGTCTGTTCACCGTCCGAATCCCTGGTTTCCTCGTACAGGCGCGTAAATCCATCGAACTTGACGGAATATCCGCTGCTCTTGAAAAGGCAGCCTGCCGCAGCGATATCCACAGCCACGGTATCCAGAACAGCATTCTGCATCTGACTCGCCATGAAGCGCTCCCAGATAAGCTTATACAGCTTGTACTGGTCGTTCGTTAGGGACGCCTTCACCTTGTCCGGAGTCAGGCTGACGGTGGTCGGACGGATTGCTTCGTGGGCGTCCTGGGCGTTGCTCTTGGATTTGAACACCCTGGGCTTCTCCGGCAGGTATTCCGTGCCGTACATCTCCCTGATAAGGTCAGCGGCAGCCGCCTTCGCCTCGTCGGAGATACGCAGCGAGTCGGTACGCATGTAGGTGATAAGACCCACGGCGCCCATTCCAGCAACGTCGATACCTTCATACAGCTCCTGCGCAGCCTTCATGGTGCGGCGCGCCTGGAAAGAATACCGACGGCTCGCCTCCTGCTGAAGGGTGGAAGTCGTGAACGGGGGAGCAGGCTGCTTCTTGCGCTGGGATTTCTTCAGTCCGGTGACGATGAATTCCGCTCCCTTGAGGCGCTCCAGAAGCTTGTCAGCTTCCTCCTGGCTGGAAATGGCGATCTTCTCGCCGTCCACCTCCGCCAGTTTCGCCGCGAACGCCTTCTTTGAGGAGGACGCAGTGAGTTTGGCGTCAACGCTCCAGTACTCCTGGGAAACGAAGCTGCGTATTTCGTTCTCGCGGTCCACGATTATGCGCACCGCAACGGACTGCACACGTCCGGCAGACAGGCCGCGCCTTACTTTCTTCCACAGGAACGGCGACAGCTTATAACCTACGATTCTGTCCAGAATACGGCGTGCCTGCTGCGCATCCACGATGTTCGTGTCGATGCAGCGCGGAGCCGCCATTCCGTTCTGAACTCCCGCCTTGGTTATCTCGTTGAATGTAACGCGCACCGGGGCGTTCCCATCGATATTGAGCAGGTGCGACAGGTGCCACGCAATAGCTTCTCCCTCACGGTCCGGGTCGGTCGCCAGGTAGATCATGTCGCTTGCCTTGGCGTGCTTTTTCAGTTCCTTGATTACCTCAGCCTTGTCCTTCATATTGACGTACTGCGGTGCAAAATCATGCTCCACGTCAACGCCCAGTTTGGACTTCGGCAGGTCGATTATATGCCCGGTGGAGGCTATTACGTCATAGCCATCGCCGAGGTACTTCTTAACAGTTTTCGCCTTAGACGGCGACTCCAGAATTACAAGATGCGGCACAGAGTTTCCTCCTAAATTTGGATTTACGCCCATAAAGGGCATTAGGCAATGCAAAACCGAAAGTCAGCTTATAGCTTTGCATTGCCTGCTGCGTCCCACAGCAGACATATGCGGATAAGCCGGGCAGATCATGTCCAGCTTAAAATCATTCAGCGCTTTGACAGCTCCCAGAGAAGTATCGCCGCGGCGGCGCCGGCATTCAGCGACTCAGCGCCGGATATCGGAATATACACCGCCTGGTCGCAGGCTTTCGCGGTCGCACTGGAAATCCCGGCGCCCTCGCTGCCGATGACGACGGCGGCGCGCTCCGGGAACTCAAGTTCCCCGAGTTTAGCGGCGGAGCTGTCCAGCATTGAGCCATACACCCGGAACCCCATTTCTTTCAGCCCGGATATTATCCCCGGAAGCTCCCCGGTAATACACGGCAGCCTGAATACGCTGCCCATGGAAGCCCGGAGCGTCTTGGGCGACCAGATATCCGCGCACTCCGGCGAGAGCGCAGCGCCGTCGAATCCCAGCGCCTCGGCGGTCCGGAGAATCGTCCCGACATTGCCGGGGTCCTGCACTCCGTCAAGGAGCACCAGCCGCACGGCTCCGTCCGGGATTCCACCGGAGTGCGGCTTCTCGGCGATGGCGAACAGTCCCTGCGGAGCCTTCGTGTCAGAAATATATTCCGCGATCTCCTGGGATATCACCACCACTTCGCCGGCGCTTCCAAGTGCGGCAGAGGTCTTGGGATATTTCACCGCCGCGTTCTCTGTCATAAGAGCGGTCAGTATCCGGAATCCGCCCTTCGCAAGTTCGCCGCAGAGATGATCTCCCTCAACGGCGAAAACGCCCTGAGCGTCCCGTACGGATTTTTCCCGGAGAAGCTCCCGGAAGCGCTTTACAGCGTCGTTTTTTCTTGATGTGATCACCAATGGAGCAAATCCCCCTACATAGCGAAAAATCTCACGCCCCGGAACAGAACGTGAGATATTATCACGATTAAAGCGCTGCCTTAGCCTTCTCTGTCAGTGCAGTGAAGCCTGCTGCGTCGTTGATTGCGATCTCGGAGAGCATCTTTCTGTTCAGAGTGATGCCAGCCTTCTTCAGACCGTTCATGAAAGTGGAATAGTTCATGCCGTTGGACTTAGCAGCAGCAGAGATTCTGGTGATCCAGAGCTTTCTGAAATCTCTCTTCTTAAGACGTCTGCCGATGTAAGCATACTGACCGGACTTCCAAACGGCTTCCTTGGCAGTCTTGAACAGTCTGCTCTTGCCGCCCCAGTAGCCCTTAGCCAGCTTTAATGTTCTATTTCTTCTCTTGCGAGTTGCGAGTGCGCCCTTTACGCGTGCCATTATACATTACCTCCTGATATTTTGTTCGTGCGGATATTCCGCATCTTGATTATTTGTACGGAATAAGGCTCTTTACAGCTGCTACGTTGGTAACGTCTGCATATGCGCCAGCACGCAGGCCTCTCTTGCGCTTTGTGGACTTCTTGGTAAGAATGTGGCGTCTGTTGGTGTGACCCATCTTTACCATACCGTTCTTTGTCAGCTTGAAGCGCTTCTTCGCTCCGCTGTGAGTTTTGATCTTAGGCATTATGATATCCTCCTTGAGTTTTTATTCGGGCGTCGCCGGTGGCTCCGCCGCGCCTGTCTTATTTCTTGGGGCTGAGTACTATTGCGTAGTTCTTGCCCTCGAGCTTTGACGGCTTTTCGGAACCGCCGTACTCTGAAACGGCATCGAGGAACTTCTTCATCAGCTCTTCGCTGAGATTCATGTGCGACATCTCTCTCGCACGTCTGAAGCGAATGGTGACCTTTACCTTGTCGCCGTTCTGGAGGAACTTGATGCAGTTCTTTACCTTGATGTTGAAGTCGTTGGTGTCGATGTTGAGCGACATCTTGATCTCCTTCACCTCGGCCTGCTTCTGGTTCTTCCGGGCTTCTTTCTCCCTCTTGGTCTGCTCAAAACGGTATTTGCCAAAATCCATGATCTTGCATACCGGAGGATTTGCCGTCGGAGCGATGAGAACGAGGTCAAGATCTGCCTCGATCGCCTTTGCAAGCGCGTCCGCAGTCGCCATAATGCCGAGCTGCTCGCCGTCTGCGCCAACTACTCTTACTTCCTTTTCACGGATCTCCTCATTGATGAGCTGTTCTTTCGTGCCGATATCAAAGCACCGCCTTTCTTGTTTACGTTTCAGCTGTGAAATAAAATAAGCGTGAGCACACACTGCTCACGCTTAACCGAATGCCTTACGGCGTATTCTCATTAAACATTACCGCGCCTGGCAGGAAATACGCCGGCGGGTGAGAGTGTGGTGACTCTGCTTTATTACTCAAACATTATACACCACATTTTCCCCTTTGTCAAGGGGTTTTCGAAAATTAATTTCAGATTTTCTTACATACAGCTGTTGTCTGTCACCAGTGTATCAGCAAAATGCAGTGCCAGCGCGCCTGCATTAGAGTCGCCGTAGCGCAACAAAATCAGACCCGCAGATTTCTTCGTTTAAACGGGTCTGATCTTATTTATTCGGCGTACCCTTAATTACTTGATTACTCGTACAGAAACAACACCTGCAACAGCCTTGATAGCCGCCTCAATACCAGTAGTGTCGCCCTTCACATCCAGGCAGGTGTACGCGTAGTCTTTCTTGGACTTGCTTACCATGTTCTCAATGTTCAGTCCGGCAGCGGAAACCGGAGCTGTGATGTTATTCAGCAGACCCTCTGCGTTCTTGTGGATAACGCAGATCTTTGCGTTGCCGGAAATAGCCATCTCAACATTCGGCAGGTTAACGGAGTTCCTGATGTTACCGTTCTCGATGTAGTCAGTGATCTCCCTGACCGCCATAACAGCGCAGTTATCCTCGCTCTCGGGAGTAGAAGCGCCCAGGTGCGGCATTGCAACAACGCCGTCCAGACCGATAAGCCCATCGGTAGCGAAGTCGGTAACGTAGCAAGCCATGCCGCCGTTTGCAAGAGCGTCGATAATAGCCTTCTCGTCAACCAGGGTATCTCTTGCGAAGTTCAGCAGGCGTACAGTTTTCTTCATGGAAGCAATAGCCTCGGCGTTAATCATTCCCTTGGTGTCGGGCAGAGCAGGAACATGCAGGGTGATGTAGTCGCACTTCTCGAAGATCTCCTTGTTGCTCTTTACATAGTGTACCTTGCCGGAGAGCTTGAGAGCGTTCTCAACGGAAAGGAATGGGTCAGCGCCGTAAACGTCCATGCCCAGCTCAGCGGCTGCGTTGGCTACCAGGATACCAATAGCGCCCAGACCGATCACGCCTAGCTTCTTGCCCATGATCTCGGGACCTACGAACTGGCTCTTGCCCTTCTCGACCAGCTTTCCTACCTCGTCGCCCTTGCCCTTGAGAGTCTTGATCCAGTCCATAGCAGCCGGGATCTTTCTGGAGGACAGCAGCAGACCTGCGATAACAAGTTCCTTAACGGCATTTGCGTTGGCGCCGGGAGTGTTGAATACTACAACGCCCTGCTCGCTGCACTTGTCAATCGGGATATTGTTTACGCCTGCGCCCGCTCTTGCGATAGCCAGCAGGTTGGAGGGCAGTTCCATCTCGTGCATGGAAGCGGAGCGAACCAGGATAGCGTCAGGATTTGCGATATCATCACCAACGGTGTACTTGCTCTTGTCGAGCAGGTCGGTACCGCATGCGGCAATCTTGTTAAGTGTAAGAACGTTATACATAATAATGATGTTCCTTTCATTCGGTGTTTCCCACCGTGATTAAGTTTTCTCCCCCATTCACTGGGGGAGAAAATAATTTACTTTGGTAGATCTGTGATAACAGGCTTGCCGTCCTTATCAAGCAGGGGCGTAAGCCCTCCGCCGTAGCCGTCCCTGTGCCAGAGATAGCAGACGCCTGTGGCTGTATCAACAATGACCTGTGTGCTCGTATTGAATGTAGATTACTTATGAACTACAACGAATCTGTCAGCCATTCTCAGCCTCAAACTTCTTCATGAATTCAACAAGCTTCTCAACGCCCTCGATAGGCATAGCGTTGTAGATGGAAGCTCTCATGCCGCCGACAGTTCTGTGACCCTTGAGGTTTACGAATCCTGCCGCGGTAGCTTCCTTAACGAACTTAGCGTCAAGCTCCTCGTTGCCGGTAACGAACGGAACGTTCATCAGAGAACGATCCTTCGGCTCAACAGTGCCCTTGAACAGCTTGCTCTGGTCGAGGAAATCATAGAGGATCTTAGCCTTCTTCTCGTTGTGAGCCTTCATAGCCTCAAG
>OGUO01000647.1_pt1 | contig 25702 bp, 17 predicted proteins | sample 1553641 | NCBI WGS metagenome assembly OGUO01 (sample SAMEA2579980, study PRJEB22360) | human gut metagenome | biome: human gut; feature: human-associated habitat; material: faeces | place: Denmark | collected 2008/2010 | reverse complement strand
GTTCCTGCAGCCTGTGTGTGCCAGCCTCTTTTTAAGCCCCATCGCCTGAATGGATAGAATCTCCTCACAGCGGACATCCCTGTCCACCTTGGACGACGGCACAAACGGAGTTCTGGCATAGTATCTTGTAAGCCCAAGGTCATATTTCTCCAGTGTAAAATCAACTATCTCATAGTCATCACCTGTATTCACGGTGTATGTGTTCATCCTTCTGCGCTCATTCACAAGCCTCTGCAAATCAAGCTCCGCGATGGCTGTCCCATTCTTGAATCTCCGAGTTTCCGAAAGCACATTTCCGTTCTCACACACAAGGTTCTGTCCTCCGAACACAAGGTCCTGCGTCGATTCGCCCTCGCCTGCATTGGCATATATATATCCGCACACAAGCCTTGCTGACTGCCCCGAGATTAGCGCTCTCCTGTAAATATCCTTGCCCGTTGTCTCATCACTTGCTGAACAGTTCACAATGAGTGTTGCGCCTGCCTGCGCATGGTATGTGCTTGGCGGGCATGCCACCCACACATCCTCACAGATTTCTGCCCCAACTACAAGCTCCTCTATGTTCTCACATCTGAACAGCAGTCTGCTTCCCAGCTTAACACCCAGCGCTGTGTCAACGCACTCATCCATCCCCGGTGTAAAATGTCTCATCTCATAGAACTCCGAATAGTTCGGAATATTCTTCTTAGGCACAAGTCCTAACAGTCTGCCATCACATATTGCCGCCGCAACATTAAAGAGCTTCCCCTTATGCATAAAAGGCATACCGACAAACACAAGCATATTTTTTCCTGCGCTGTGCGAGACTATATGCCGAAGGCTGTCCTGCGCCGCCTTCAACAGAACGTCCTGCAAAAACAGGTCGCCGCATGTATATCCTGTGATACATAGCTCCGGGAACACCAGCACCGAAACCTGTTTTTCATACGCCTCATCCATAAGGTTCATAATATTTTTCTCATTATATGCACAATCCGCAACCCTGATATCCGGTGTGGCTGCACATACCCTGATAAATCCATCCTTCATGTCTATCTCCCTTCCAATTCAAGCAGCTTATTTTTAAGCCGCGTTATATCTGTGAATGTAACCTTTCTGTAAAAAGAATAACCCTTTCACTTATAAAGAGAAAGGGTTTATTTTCAAGCCATTTATTTATTAGACGCCAACGGTGGGCGAACATTATTTACATATATATAATATGTTCATTCCGCATATTTGTCAACGTATATTATCAGTTTCAGCTATTTTTAAAAAGGAAAACGCCGGAAAGCATTTCCGGCATTTTCCCCATGCAATATGCAGCACCTTATCTCATTCTTGAATTGTTTCCATTGACTTTATTGCCGTCAATGTCATCGATGGCTGTCTCAATCTCATCCAATCCATCATTGATGATATCGCCGACACCGTCTATGATGTTGCCGTCACCATCAGTGTTGGTTTCCCTGTTATCGTTCATGCCGTTGGTGTTTCCATTGTTGTTATTGCCGTTGGTTGTTCCATTCATATTGTTATTGGTGTTGCCGTTGGTGCCATTAGTTCCGTTGGTGTTATTGTTATTCATTCCATTAGAACCATTGTTGGTACTGCCTGTTGTGGAATTGTTGTTTCCGGTTGTTGTCTGATTGGTGTTGCCATTACCAGTTCCCTGTTGGTTACTCCCATTGCCGAAGCAGCCCGTCAGTCCGAAAACGCCGATTACCGATATAACAGTGCATACCAGAAATAATTTCAGCTTTTTCATAATTTTCTCCTTTTCATACATAATTGTTGCCTCCGCCGCAAAAGGCTGAACGCAAATCTATTCATAACAGGAGCTCTTTGCGCTTCTGATATGCTTAGTATGTTCGGAAAAAATTATATTAAAGATGAAAATTTTGTTAAAAATAAACACCTGAATCGGCATATCCTGCACGATTCAGGTGCTTAACTGCATATTAACCTATAACCTCCTTCATGGTGTACCTTCCGGCCGGCTTACCTGCAAGGTATTTGGCAGCTTCAATCGCACCCTTGGCAAATACAGCCTTGGAATAAGCTGTGTGCTTAAGCTCAATCACCTCATCCTCACCTGCGAATATTACCTCATGTTCACCGACGATGGTTCCGCCACGCACGGCACTTATACCTATCTCATTGTCTGTTCTTTTCTCTCTTACCTGGCTGCGGTCGAACTTATATTCAAATTTATTTCCATTTGCTGCATTTATAGAGTCTGCAAGTGCCAGAGCTGTTCCACTTGGTGCATCCACCTTAAGTCTGTGGTGCTTCTCAACAATCTCAATATCGAAGCCGGCCGCCGATAAAAGCGGTGACACATCTGCAAGCACCTTGAACAATGTATTGATACCAAGTGACATATTAGCCGACTTAAGCACTGCAACCTTTTTAGCAGCCTCCTCAACCTTATCAAGCTGCTCCGCTGAGAGTCCTGTTGTGCAGAGTACCACAGGTATATTCTTCCTGACCGCATAATCAAGAAGATTGTTGACAGCTCCCGCCGCCGCAAAATCGATAATGACATCCGCAGGTATATCACACTCAAAGATTGAGCGGTATACCGGGTACGCGTTATGCCCATCATCATGCGGGTCAATTCCTGCGACAATCTCTATATCCGAATCCGCTGCAGCAAGATTAGATATAACCTGACCCATCTTGCCGTTACAGCCATGCATAATAGCCTTAACCATTGTATTTTTCCTCCAATATTTCAAAAAAATCCATTTCTCTTATAATATTCCGTAATTCTTCATAGCTGTCTTAAGCTTCTCAACATTAGCCGGCTCCATAGGTGATAAAGGTCTTCTGAGCGGACCTGCCTCCCAGCCAAGAAGATTCATTGCTGTCTTTACAGGGATAGGATTAACCTCACAGAAAAGTGCATCTATAAGCTCAACTGCCTCAAGCTGAAGCTTAGCGCTCTTCCTTACGTCGCCTGCAAGATATGCTGCAACAATGTCGTGTGTCTTCTGAGGTGCAACATTGGCAAGAACTGAGATAACACCCTTTCCGCCAAGTGAGAGAATAGGGACTATCTGGTCATCGTTTCCTGAGTAAAGGTCAATCTCACCATTGGTCAATGACATAAGCTTAGCCACCTGTGATATATTTCCTGTAGCTTCCTTGATACCAACCACGTTATCTATATCCTTAAAAATCTTAGCTGCGGTAGGTGCTAAGATATTACAGCCTGTTCTGCTCGGGACGTTGTACATGATTATCGGAAGGTCTACGCTTGCAGCAATCTCCTTGTAATGCTCATAAAGACCATTCTGTGTTGCCTTGTTGTAATATGGGGTTACAACTAAAAGACCGTCAACCCCCGCCTTCTGTGCCTCTGTAGAAAGGTATACGGCTGTCTCTGTACAATTAGAGCCTGTTCCGGCTATAACAGGGATTCTCCTGTTAACCCGCTCGCTGCAAAAGCGTATACAGTCAAGGTGCTCCTCGTGCGTAAGTGTTGATGCCTCTCCTGTTGTTCCGCATATTATGATGGCATCAGTATGATTCTTTATCTGGTCATCAATAATCTCACCCAGCTTATCAAAATTAACTGACTTATCCTCATTCATCGGTGTAATAATTGCAACTCCTGAACCTGTAAACAATGACATATTCTCCTCTTTTCCGCACTGCTCCACATGCCTGTACACAATGCTCATATTAATTTAAGAATGTTAAAACGCCTATAGGTAGTCTTATAATGGCTCCCATAAAGAAATAAAAGGACTGACGAAAAGCCAGTCCTTAAGGTTCCATCTCATGTAACGGACTATGTATGTTCCGATACAAACAAAACTTCAAGTAGCTCTCCATCAAATCAAGTATGATGACAGTCGCACAGCTGTTAACCATGCGCCCAGCCGGACAGTCTACAGACCATTCTGCCCGCTTCGGCACCACTTCCTTTTTCCCACCTTCATCCATGTCTGTCATGTCCACTGGGATACTCATAATCGGTGCAACCTCTACCATAAATACATTGGTATGATACCATTATATGCTCATTTAGTCAATATGTTACTGCACATTATAAGGTAAAAATGTACCTATTCAGTCACTAAAAATCAATGTTTCTTTCTCTTCGGAACCTCATCATTTATTCCTTTATTATATCCATTCCCGCTTTTTCTGTCAGAATGCTGTGTGTCTGCAGACTCAATACCATCTTCACGATGTCTTCTCTCTCTCTGCTCAAGTCTTCTGTTGTATCTGTTATTCTTCCTTATAGACATAACCGCAAACACAATAAGTGCCACCATGAGAACTATAAGGACAATCAAAACTGCTATTATCCAATCCATAGATTTTTTCTCCTTATTATCTGTCAATGTATTATGAACAGAGCTCTGCTCAGCTGAACTGTCCGATAATGTATCCGATGTACTACTGCCCGCTGATATTGTCCCAGTCTGTTCTGATTCTTTCTCAATTGTGGTTATCTCCGGTGAAGTCTCCTCATCGGACACTGTCTCCTCCACAGTTGTCTCCGTCTCTGTTGTTGTCTCCGCTGTCGTTGTCTCCACTGTTGTTTCCGCTGTTGTTGTCTCTGCAGTTGTAGTCTCTGCTGCCGTTGTCTCCTGCTGTGTAGGCTTTTCGCTGTTTTCAAAACCATTGCTTGTATATGGTGAGCCGGAAACACCTGATACCTGAACAAGCTCCGGGAATGTGAAGATATCTGAATAATCTCCCTTTAACTGATACAAATAATCAGAATAGGTTCCTATTGCAGCAGTCGTATCAAGTCTTATAAGAAGTGAAGCGTTAAAGCCATTATGGGATATATTGACGAACTGTCTTCCGGACATGTATGGGTCAATATCACCCACCGTATAGCCCGATGTCTGCTGTCTGCTTGTTCCATCACTGTAGATTGCCTTGACAATTATCTTGCTCTTATCAATAGCCGCTATCTCATCCGACGTTCTGTATACAGTAGGATTGATTCCGGCTGACACGCCGACCTGCGTTACCGGTTTTGTTGTGAAGGTACAGCTTCCGCTTGTTCCATCAGCGTATGTATAAGTCACGGTAGCCGTGCCTGCATTGACAGCCGTGATAAGTCCGTCACTTCTTACATGTGCAACATTCTCATCCGAGCTTGTAAAGCTCACTCCGCCATCGCGATGATTAGCTGGAATAAAATACGCGCTGTAGCTTCTGTCAAGCTCTATGCTCTGTCCATCGCTTATCGTCCTTTTGGAAAGTCCAAAATATTCTGCAACAGCCGTAGCATCTGCCACACCGACTTTTCTTATATTCTCTGTATCATGCATAAAATATGCATCCGATGAATTAGTCACAAAGCTATGCTCGGCTATAATTGTCGGGATTCCCGACTTAATTCCCTCATCTATAACTGTATAATAATCCTCCGAGGGATTAGAGCCTGTCCTTGTAAGATATCCGCCGCTGAACAGTCCAAGCCCTGCTGCCTGTGCGTATCGTGCCATATTAAGACAAAGATTCTTTGTCGGCTCAACATACCCCTCAGCAACAGAACCATATGCCACGAATCCATTGGTATCCGTATTGGAAGATGAATTGTTATGAAGGCTTATAACCGCATCCGCACCAACCGACTTTCCCATGTGAGATCTTCCGGTATTGGTATTCCACTCATTATTTGCCCTTGTGACATATACACGTACTCCGGCATACGTCTCAAGCTCAGCCTTCATATACTTGGCAATATTCCAGTTAAGATTGCTCTCATCATCCCCGGTTATAGATGAATGTGCTCCGCCGTCATAGCCTCCATGCCCGGGGTCGAGCACAACAACAATGTCACCATTTCCATCCTTTGCGGATACCAGCATGTCATTGCCCGGATCAGCCACAAAAGCACCGACTGTTATTCCTGCTGTCAGTACAAATGCCATAAGCTTAGAACACGCCTTAAGAAACCCTGTTCTTTTCATCAATATCTGCGCCTCCTTCTGTTTCTTCTTCCTCTTCTTTTTCTGCTCACTCTGTTCTCCAAAAAGAAAATGACCGTGGCAAGGGCTATTACTATAACAATCCCCGCTGCCATCTTGATAATCATAACTATATCAAAGCTTCCATCATTTACCTCAGGCTGTTCAGTACTTTCAATCTGCGAAGGCTCCTCACTGCTTATCTGCGTTGTCGTCTCCGGCTCTGCAGTCTGTGTCTCTGTCTCAGGCTCTTTTGAAGTCACCTCAGGTATATAGTCCTCTGTCTGGTTCACAACTCTTACGAAGCCCTTAAGTGCACCGTAGCTTATAGGAATATCCTGTATTCCCGGCTTATTATAGTCCACCTCACCAACCTTCTCCGGTATGACCTGGATAACCGAGCCGTCACTATACGCGATAACTGCCTTCACAGTACTTAAATCTATCGCTGAGAACTTTTCCTTCGTTTTATAAAATGTCGGGTCGATAAATCCGGTTATCGCTACCTGCTCAGGAATATCAACCTTGACATTCACAACACCTGCTGTTCCATCTGAGGCTGTATAGCTGAGAACAGCCGAACCGCTTCCTACTGCCTTGATGTTGCCATACTCATCTACTGTGACACAGCTCTCATTGTTGCTTGTCCATACAGCGTCCCCAGATGTCTCAAGCCTGGCTGAATATCCCTTCTCTAACTCAAGCTCTCCTGTCTGGCCGGCCTGTAAAACCCTGCGTTCAAGATTAAAATATGTGGCAACCGCCTCAGCATCAGACTTTCCGATTGTTGCCGTCTTCTCATAGTCAACCATGCCATTCTCATCGGATACAAAAAGAACATCTGTGGTGCTGCTTAGGAAGCAATGCTCAACAATGATTGTAGGTACTCCCGCTCTCATTCCCTCAGCCATGATTGTATGGTAGTCTTCACCTACATATTCCGTAGAGCTTCTTGTCTGTATGCCATTGTTCTTTATTCCAAGCTGCGCCAGATTATTAAGGATATAATTTCCCATATCTGCCGTTATCGTGCTGTACAGGGGCAGAACCGAAGTGAGAACCATGGCACCATTAGCGCTTATGCTCTCATCCGATGTACTGTTATTGTGGATGCTTATGAGAAAATCCGCATCAAGCTCTGCCGCAGCCATAGCCCTTCCGGTGAGTGTCACCAGACTGTCCTCCGGTCTTGTAAAATACACCTTCACACCCGAATAATTCTTAAGCTCATCCATCATAGCTTCAGCTATGGCATAGTTGGCATCGCTTTCCAGAACACCATTGATTCCCTGCTTTCCCGGATCTGTACCACCATGACCCGGATCTATGACAATGACTATATTTCCGTCCGCATCCTTTGCAGACACATCACTGGTGCATGATCCAACACCGATTAATAATGCCATCGCTGATGCCGCCGCATAAGAAAATATTTTTCTGATCTGTCGTATCATTACAATTTTCATTCCTTCCGTTTGTTAAACCTGTCATTAAACCTGATAATAAAGCGGACATTCGCAATCCGCTTTCGCTACTTGCTCATGAACGCAGTCGCTTTGCTTATTCTGCGTTCAAAACATTCCTGCTCTTTTATATCATTTAAAATGCTACAATGCAAGAATATATTTAAAATAAAGCTTTCCAAATATATTTTTCGAGGCATATATTTCCTTTCTCAGCTCTGAAACATAAGCCATCACATACATGGTGTCATCCTCAGCCGGAAAAGTTCCCGAAAACATTGCTTTTTTAACTATCATTGCTGCCCTTTGTGAATCCATATTCTTTACAGGTGCATTACTTATCAAATCAGAAAAATCCATGTCAGGATCCACCCTGATATTTGCAGCCTTTAATAGTCTTTCATAGTATAACATTATTTCTGCTATGCGCTCACCTGTATACAGACCACATGCATTATTATATAACCTGGCTCTCTTTTGTTCCATATATTTTTGCCTGATTACCAAAAATAATGCAATTATAAACGGAATTGCAATCACCTTCAGCGCAGTAAACAATATATGTAATACAGGCTTTATCACACCGTAGACTTTTTCTGCTGCGGCAGCAAAATCAAAATGCGCTGTAGTTTCTTCGTCCGCCGCTGCTGCCTCACCTATGTCCTCAGCCGTTCCCATGCCATTGCTCTCACCTGTGGCTTCTGCATCGCCCGGTAATCTGTTGTCCACAGATATATAGCCTTCGGATTCCGTGTTTCGATTATCCTCCGATGTTCCAGCGATTGTGTCATCCGTTGTGTCCTCGGCTGTCTCCTCCAAAGAATCCTGTGTGCTCTCGTCAACCAGTATTCCGTCCGTCTCCGCCTCACTATCATCCACAGGCTGATTTACAGAAGAATCTGTTGAAGAGTTATCATACCAGTCCTGACTATCCATGTACCCTGCACCATACCCCGGTGTAGGGTCAACAGTCATCCATCCTATGCCGTCAATATATACCTCAACCCATGCATGCGCATATCTGTCCGTGACCTCTATATCATAGTACTGCCACATCTCAGTTTCCAAGGTCCCGCCCTCATAAAGCTTAGCCTGCCTCCTGTAATCTGCCTGCTGTGTATACAGACTCCCTGGCACAACAAAGCCCTCCACATACCGCGCCGGTATGCCTGCACATCTGAATATCATCACGGCGGCTGAGGCAAAATGTGCACAAAGACCTCTCTTCTTTTCAAACAGAAAATATCCCACATAATCCTTTGTAGACGGTGTAACTCCCGGTGATAATGTGTAGTCATATTCCCTGTTAAAGAAAGCGATTGTATCAAGAATAAACTGTGCTTTCCCATCCGGCTGTGAAATATCGTACTCACCCTGCATTATATCTGAAATCAGCTCATTCTTTATCCGGTCTGCACAGGAGGTGTTGGTATCAAGATAATTTTCGTACACGAATCTGCGGTATCTGCCTGCACTGCTCCTCTCATCCGGAATATGCTCTGCACCGCTTTTAACAAGACTATACAGCGATGAAAAATTTCTCCATTCAAACAGACTGTACCTGTGATACACATTCTGTGCACCGACAGTATCAGTCTCAAGCGTTATATTCATATCCGTCTTTGCGATTTTGTCGATGGATGTACCATCCACAGCCACAGCCGACATAGGAATATAGCTGCTGCCCCGGCTCTCATACTGCATAACTGTGATGTCAAATGCAGCACTCTTAATCTCCTCCGCCTTATCCTTGACAAGAGATGCTACAGCATTATATTCCATGAGTAACGGCATATCCTCCTGCGCACACAGCTCATCAAACATATCCGAATATTCCCTGTAAACCGATGAATCCAGCTCCTTCCAGCGTCTTTTCGTATACTGTGCAGCCTGAAATGTCTTAAGATACAGCGTACCCCCGCTTTTCGGAGCACGTACATACAGAACCGGAACATCACTGTAGGTTACGCTGCCTGTCTTGCCTATCTCGCCCCTCGCAAAATCAGGACTATCATTATTACTATTATTATTTCCTATCCCTTTTTGTTCTATTATGTTCTGTATATCCTTGACTGAAAATACAATTTTTCCTGCAAGCTTATCATAAAAATCCGTAGCTTCAAATTTGTCCTCCGGGACAATCTTTACCGCACCGAACATAATACATATTGATGGCAGAATCACCCACAGCATTGCAAGTATACCCGACTTTCGCGCACGCAGTTCATTCTTTTCCCGCGGGAGATTTCCATGCACTGTGACACATACAATGAAGCAGAGCACTGATACAAGTGTGGGCACAGAGGGTGCCTCCTCAACGGAAGCCGGTATAAAATAGCTGAGCATCGACACAATGCCGGTCAAAAGCACTCCCCTTCTTCTTAGCAGCACAGACATATACCAGCCGCCTGCAAGGGCACATAGAAGCATCACGGTCAACTCCTGATCCGCCTTTTTCATCATGCCATCAGTAAGCAATATATAATAAATTTCACTTTTATAGTAGTAGTTTATGGAATCAATAGCATAATTAAATATATAGGCGAATCCTCCGGCTATAACATCAAATTTGAATACCACCAATGCTAAAAGGGCTGCAAATATAAGAAGCCTTCCTATAAAGCCCGCCCTTCCCATAAGCTTTATGCCCACGCACACGAACGCTCCGCAGACTGCAGAAAGAACTGCAATCCACCACGTCAGAGGCTTAGTCGCATAAATCTGTGTAAAATTCCATACCGTCGCCATTGTGCCCAGTACGGCAACAGCCATGAGAAACAGAACCGAACCCACTCTCTCGAACAGACGCTTTACCAATCCCTTTCACCTCCTGTCGAAATATAGACCACCTCAACATCGGGCTTGTCCATTCTGCTTTGCTCTATATCCGGAAGATACAATACTATATTGTTAGCTTTTCCGCGTAATTGCAGGCAGCTTCCATATAGCTTTTCCGTAAAGGAAACGGCAAACACGAACGCCCCTGACGGAATATCATTCAATCCCTGTTCGTCTGCCTCATTTTCCTCATACACACGTTCAAAGAAATTATCAATATCCTCCTTTGAGGTTATTTCAACAGGAGCTGCTGCAGTTCCTTTTAAAATATATCCGGTTGCCTTTTTATCAGTCTTAAGGCGCAGATAAATAACATTATACATAAACTCAAGCATGGAGTCCCTGACATCAGGCTGTGCGCTGTCATCGTCAATGAACACGAATCCATCGTCACTGCCCTCCTCGGCTGCATACTCCTTCACCATAAGCTTAGACATTCTGCTGCTTAGCTTGTGATGAATATTCTTCATGCTGTCCCCCGGAGCATATTCTCTTATTCCGCTGACTTCGCTTCCCTTTAATGCCAGCCTGCTGCTCTCATTCTCCACACACAGCATTCCCTCTATATATTCCTCAGTATTAACGTCAAATAAGCGCGGCAAAGCTACTATCTTTACCACGCCTGGATTTTTTATTTTCATGCCGAATACGCGAAAAAAATCATACAGAGTTATTCTCTGTATATTTTCAAAATAACATCCACAATGCTGCCTTCTGTCCTTTCTGGTCACAATGGCTGTATTAGCGGCTCCCACAGTAAAAGACTGTGTTTTTTTCTGACTTTCATATTTCATGTCAACACGGGTAAGCGGAAATGGCATGACATTTTTTATGTCATATCTGATTTCATGCTCCCCCGCCCTTGTGACATATATTGTTTTCTGTCTGAATCCGTATCTGAGCTTGAAACGGCTTAACATAAGCATAATAAATGAAAGAAGAGAAGCGGACACCACAAATACCAGCATAATAAATCCATCATAGGTTCTATACAGAACATTGTAGGTAATTACTGCGTATAGCAGAACAAAATACATTATTCTCCTGAAAATCATTTATACTTCCCCCCTGTTCTCAGGCTTTCCCCTTTTTAAGCCTCGGTACTGCTGTTGTTTCTAATATATTGGCGGCAAGCTGTCTGTCCGTAAGTCTCTCAATTCTCGCCTTGGAGCTTAAAACCAGTCTGTGAGATACTACATCCGGAAAAACGAACTTCACATCAGCCGGTACGCAGTAATCCCTGTCCTCATACAGTGCATGTGCCTTAGCCATCGCCGCAACAGCAAGGGTACCTCGCGGGCTTACCCCTAACTCAATGTACTCATTCTCCCTCGTAGCCCCTATAAGTCTTACTATATAATCATATATTGCATCATGGATATATACATTCTCAGACTGTGATTGCAGTGATAATATCTGTTCCTCATCCGTCACCTTCTCAATCAGTCTTAGCGGGTCAGACACTGCCCTTGCTTTAAGAATATTGATTTCCTGCTCTCTGTCCGGATATCCCATCGACAGTCTTATCATGAATCTGTCCAGCTGTGATTCCGGAAGCTGCATGGTACCAATCGAACCTACAGGATTCTGCGTGGCAATCACCGTGAACGGTCTTGGCAGATTCCGTGTACTGCCGTCGACGGAAACTCTTTTCTCTTCCATTACTTCTAAGAGTGCGGACTGTGTCTTGCTGGACGTTCTGTTTATCTCATCCGCAAGCAGAAGATTACACATTGCGGCACCTTCCCTGTACTCAAATTCCTGGGTCTTAGGATTGTATGCCGAAAAACCTACTATATCCGAAGGCATGACATCAGGTGTGAACTGTATTCTGTTACATCTGTATCCCATCGCCTTGGCAAACCCCATCGCCATGGTGGTCTTTCCCACACCAGGTATATCGTCTATAAGTATATGGCCACCAGCAGTGATGGCAAGCATGACCTTAAGCACCGCATCATCCTTGCCTGTAACTACCTTTTTTACTTCGTTAAGTATCGCTTCCATTGTCCCCTGCATGATTATCTTCTCCCTTTATGATTTATTCCGTCACCGACTGCATATCAACCACAAGCCAGTTTCCGTCAAGCTTTGCGTAATAATATCTTGAATTGACGATATCCTGCCTTGCCTCTCCGTTAAGCTTCAAAATCATGTTTTTCTTAAAATATACCTCGACCGAGAACAGCTCCGGTGTGTACACAATGTAATTCGACACTGTCTCATCGGTAAATACCGGTGTCTCATGCGCACTGTACATCCACATATCATTTCTTCTGTAATTCTCCGCCAGCTCAAGATAGTATGAATCTGCCGGGAACATATACGAAATCGGTGCTACACTGTTACTGCAGCCATCTATATCCTTTGAAAAGAAATTAGAATAATTCTTCGCATTCTGAAGAACGGTCGCAGACAATTCCGGGGCTATCGGCGAGGTCGTGAAGGTATCTATTGTGATATTTCCATTCTCATCCGGTGTATACATAACCATATCCCCCTGATTATTATACACTGTGACATCCGGCTCGTTTAAAAGTCCGTCAACTCTATACTCCACAAGCTGCGGAACACTTACATACTCTGCCGCATATTTAAGTGCAGCTATCTCAGTTACATTTCCAGTCTGCTCTCTGGAATCAAGCTTTACACCATTTACAAAAACATTGTATGTATCCGGTGCTGTTATGGTAAAACCTATGCTGCCCTTCTCGTACACAGCTTCTATGCTGTCTATATCCCACTCCTGCCTGGTGAGTATGAACATAAGCGGCTCTGAGGAAGTCTCCTTCAGGGTTATCTTCGCAACAAGCTGCCCACCGGCATACACATTGTATACCGGGTGCTTTGCGTCATAGCTCGTCTGCAGCTTCTCATAGGTGATAGCCTTCCCTGATATGCTGTCTGCAAACTGTGATTGGTATATTCCGCTCTCCTCAAATCTGTTAGTGCTCTGTTCAAAATCAATTTTGTTTATAATGCTTCCGTCCCGGAACTGTGCCAGGTATTTCTCCACTGTATACTCAGGCTGTGAATTTTCGTACTCCACAAGGCTTTTTTTCACATTGTTTATGACCACGCCCCAGAAAACAACCATAAGCGCAGTGAATACGGCAAAGCACACCCAGAATACAGGAAATTTTTTCTTTTCCGCCATGTCTACTCTCCTCTCTTTTCAACAACAAATGCTGTCGGAAGACGCCATGAAGATGTAGAATAATACAGTGTAACACTGGTCATCTCATAGGTTCCATTATAGTACATTGCAGATGAGCTTCCACCATCAAGATTAGCGGCATTGACAGCGCCATACTCCTGCATGATTGAGATAAGGTCCTGTGCCGTTGCGCCAAGATGTCCTGCTGCCCCTCTTCCGTCTGTCACAAGCATAAGAACCGCTCCGTCCGCGCGCTGCCCTATAACGGTACGCGGGTTGGCACCGCTTCCGCTTCCTGAAATTTCTCTCGATGTTCCATTTATGATAAGCTTGGTAAAATGATTGTTGTCACCATCATCTATATCCTTGAAACTTACCGCATCCCTTATCTGATTATCGGCCACGAACTGCTCTGCCTGTTCCGCGCTCATATTCCCGATATCCGCTATCATAAGAATATTGTTCTTTGTGAAGCCGACCATCACATCTCCCGCCTGAGGTGCATTGTACTGTATAACTCCGTCACATACCACAAGCCCCTTAGGGATACCGCCCCAGTTGCCCTCAGAATAGTATTCACCGCCGTTTATACCTGCGGCGTAGTCTCCCCTTTGTACAAGCTGCTCAAGAGTCTCGCCATACTTGCTCTTATTAAAATCAGACCAAGGATAGATTGTCGACAGCTTCACCCTCGATGGGTCATTAATTATAAGCAGCTTCGCAAAAAATGAACGTCCGGATATCTCCACAAGCTCTATACCGTCAATATCAAACTCTTGATTCTCGTTATTCTCGTCAACCGTCGGTATCTCAATCAGATCCGGATTGACGTCCTCCTCAGTCTTACCCATGCCATTCCTGTCTGTTATGGCAAGAATTTCATCCTCACTGAAATACCATGAGGCAAGGAATTTCATCTGACCTGTCTCAAGAATGGTTGACACAAAAAGGTCTCTTGCCGCCTTGGAAGGACCATGGCATATTGTCCACAGGGTAAAATATGCCCCCGCAAATGTGACTGCCACAAATGTCAATATACAAAGACATACCCTGAGACAGATTTTCAGAGGCTTATTTTCCTTCTTTGTCCTTTTCTTCACGTTATTTCTGCGTACCTTTTTATCGGCTTTATTATCCGCAGATGCATTATTTTTATTTATCACAGGCTTCTTTTTGGCACTGCTTTTACGGCGGTCTTCCTCGTCCATATTGACGTCTAACAGTTCGATATCGTCTTTCATTTATCCTCCTTAAATACCCATCTGTGCTGTATCTGAAAGCTTATGACAAACAGCACCACATCGACAATCAGCTTTAAGACAACCTCAAGAAATGAGCCTGCCCTGCACAGGTAGCTGAGCAGATATACAAGTCCATAGGAGGCTGCCGTCTGGAAAACACATAATGTATAATAGCGCACCAGCGAACGTCCTACGGAGGCATTTGATTTGAATACAGCCTTTTTGTTCATCGTGTAATTGCACATCGATGAAACGGCCCTCGCAGATACGGTAGCTATCAGAAGTCTAAGTCCTCGTTCCAGCTTTTCTCCAATCAGAAAGACCAGAAGGGCGTATATACCATAGTCGATAACAAACGATGTCCCTGAGCTTAACATGAATTTGAATATAATCTTATATATCTTAAGCGAATCCTTAATCGGATGAAAATGCGTTGAGGCATTGTCATCAAGATAGACTGTCTCTATCCTGACCTCCTCCATGCCGATATGATTTCTCTTTATGGCAAAGAGCATCTGCGTCTCATACTCGAAGCGTTCGCCCTCAACCTCACACATAAGAGGAAGATATTTGTATGGGATCGCACGCAGTCCTGTCTGCGTATCAGTTATTTTTATTCCGCAGAAAATTCTGAATACAAGACTTGTGCTCACATTTCCCACCCTGCTCTTCCACGGCACATTATCCTGTGAAAAATCACGGCAGCCGAGTATGACCTTATCCTTACACTCAAGCATTTTGCACGCACACGCTTTTATGTCCCTGACAGTGTGCTGATTGTCTCCATCAACCGTGATTACCCCTGCCGAATCCTTTCTGTTATTAACAACATAAGAGAAGGCCGTTTTAAGCGCCCTTCCCTTTCCCTTGTTGACCTCGTGTACCAGCAGTGTAACCTCCTTATGCAGACCTGCCTGACGGAAGGGCTCAAGATGAGCCTCATCGCTTCCGTCATTTACAAGTACAATGTCCTTAAAGCCTGCCTCTAGCAGTCCATCCACCACTTTATTAAGCTTATCGTCCGGATTAAGTGACGGGAGTACTATTGTCACCTTACTAAAATCATTATTCATACACCTTATGCCCTATCCTTTTTATGGTACGCACTGTCACACTATCCTCTAAGATGTGAAAGACGCTCCTTAACCTGCTCCATCATCTGTGTATATTTCTCAAGCTTATCCTTCTCCTCCTGAAGCTTTGCAGCCGGGGCTTTGCTTACGAAGCGCTCATTTGAGAGCATGCCGTTAACTCTTGCAAGCTCTCCGTTAAGTCTCTTCTCCTCATTTTCAAGGCGCTCGATTTCCTTTGCAATGTCTACAAGCTCTGCAAACGGCATGTAGATTGTTCCGTTAGGTATAACAACCGATACCGCATCCGAATCAATTCCGTTCTTATTATCCTGTACGATAACCTCGCTTGCATAGCCAAGCGCTGCAAAGAATACCCTTCCGTTCTCAAATATACTTCTAAGAGACTCCTCTGCGGATACAACGTATACCTTTGCCTTGCGGCTTGGAGCAACATTCATGGAGGTTCTTGTATTTCTTATTCCTCTTACAGCCTCCTTGATTGTCTCGATGGCATTCTCCTCAACAGGGAAGCTGAACTCTTCCTTATATACTGGCCAGTTGGAAATCATAATCGACTCCTCCCCGTCCTGAAGGTTGCAGAAAATCTCCTCTGTTATGAACGGCATATATGGATGGAGAAGCTTGAGCGACTCTATAAGAACTGTCTTTAGTGTATAAAGTGCGGCAGCCTTGGTTGTGTCCTCATCATTGTACAGACGTGGCTTAACCATCTCGATATACCAGTCACAGAACTCCTCCCAGATAAAGTCATAAATCTTGCCTACTGCAACGCCAAGGTCGAAGTTCTCCATGTTCTCTGTGACATCCTTTGCAAGTGTATTTAACTTGGAAAGAATCCACTTGTCGGCAGGTGTGAGCTCATCAAGGCTTACAGCCTTTGCCTCAGCCTTATCAAGGTTCATCATAATGAATCTTGAAGCATTCCATACCTTATTTGCGAAATTACGGCTCGCCTCAACTCTCTCCCAGTAGAAACGCATATCATTTCCCGGTGCATTTCCTGTTACAAGTGTAAGTCTCAAAGCGTCCGCGCCGTACTTATCAATAACCTCAAGAGGGTCAATTCCGTTTCCAAGAGACTTGCTCATCTTGCGTCCCTGTGAATCCCTCACAAGTCCATGGATGAGAACATTCTTAAACGGAACCTCTCCCATGTGCTCAAGTCCTGAGAACATCATTCTTACAACCCAGAAGAATATGATATCATAGCCTGTTACAAGCACATCTGTAGGATAGAAATACTCAAGCTCAGGTGTCTTTTCAGGCCATCCAAGTGTTGAAAACGGCCATAAGGCTGATGAAAACCATGTATCAAGTGTATCCGGGTCCTGTCTCATAGGCTTGCCGCACTTAGGACATACTGCGCTGTCCTCCTTGGTGACAACCATCTCACCGCACTCATCGCAGTAGAATGCAGGTATTCTGTGTCCCCACCAGAGCTGACGTGAGATACACCAGTCCTTGATTCCCTCTAACCAGTGGAAATATGTCTTGTCAAAATGCTCAGGCACGAACCTGGTATCACCCTTCTTCACCGCCTCGATTGCCGGCTCTGCAAGCTCCTTCATCTTTACAAACCACTGCTTTGAAACTCTCGGCTCAACGGTTGTATGGCAGCGGTAGCATGTACCTACATTATGGCTGTAGTCCTCAATCTTTACAAGAGCACCCTCCGCCTCAAGGTCCTTTACTATCGCCTCTCTCGCCTCATAGCGGTCCATTCCTGCGTACTTAGGATAATCGTCAACAATCTTCGCATCCTCTGTCATAACATTGATGACAGGAAGATTATGTCTTAATCCAACCTCGAAATCGTTAGGGTCATGTGCAGGTGTAATCTTTACAACGCCTGTACCAAACTCCATCTCAACATACTCATCCGCAATAATCGGAATCTCTCTGTGAACGATAGGAAGAATAACTGTCTTTCCTACCATATCCTTGTAGCGCTCATCGTCAGGATTTACCGCAACCGCTGTATCGCCAAGCATTGTCTCAGGTCTTGTGGTTGCCATCTGGATATATCCGCTTCCGTCTGAGAGTGGATATCTCAAATGCCAGAAATGTCCTGCCTGATCCTCGTACTCAACCTCAGCATCAGAAATGGATGTAAGGCACTTAGGGCACCAGTTGATTATTCTCTCGCCCTTATATATCTGTCCCTTGTTATAGAGATTTACGAAAACCTCCTTCACAGCCTTAGAACAGCCCTCGTCCATTGTAAAACGCTCTCTGTCCCAGTCCGCAGACGAACCGATCTTCTTTAACTGGCTCACGATTCTTCCGCCGTACTCAGCCTTCCAGTCCCATGCGCGCTTTAGGAATGCGTCTCTTCCAAGCTCTTCCTTGGTAACGCCTTCCTTTCTCATAGCCTCAACAATCTTAGCCTCGGTTGCTATGGAAGCGTGGTCTGTTCCCGGAACCCAGAGTGCCTCATAGCCCTGCATTCTCTTAAATCTGATTAAAATATCCTGAAGTGTGTTGTCAAGTGCATGACCCATGTGGAGCTGTCCTGTGATATTAGGCGGCGGCATGACAATAGTAAAAGGCTTCTTATCCCTGTTTACCTCAGTGTGAAAATACTTATTGTCAAGCCACTTCTGATACAGACGTCCCTCAATCTCGGAAGGGTTGTAATTTTTTTCAAGTTCCTTTGCCATCTTTTTATTCTCCTTTTTATGTGTGCGGAGAGTTCTGCCATGATAAAAATATATTTACCAAAAACAAAACCCTCCGCAGAAAAATAGTCTCTGCGAAGGGCGATTATACTTACCGCGGTACCACCTTCATTGACTTATAAAAAGTCCTCTCTGTCACGGCGCGAACTGCTTCGTACACCATGTCTGTTCTTGTAACGGGAACAACTCCGCCATCAGCTAATCGCACATCGTCCATTATATGTACGTGTGTCTTTCACCGATGAAGCTCAGAAGCTACCTTCCCATACAGCAATATCCGAAAACGCTTCCAGCAATGATGATCTCACATGCTATGCGTATAACATAACCTGATATGTTCATTCACTGCGTTCCCTCTCTGTAGGATTGCACTATGGTACTCCTCTTCGTCACAGCCTTTAACATATACTTAATATATACGTTTTTCTAAGGTTTTGTCAACCTGTATATTGCTTTTATTTATATTTTTATTCCTGTCCTTCAGTACGAAATACATCAGAATACCGAATGCAGCACCTAAAAGAACCATTCTCACCCATAATCTCTCAAGAATATTCTTCTCCTTGTTAATTGTAAGCTTCAATGTCTCAACTGCGACAGGTTCACCGTCCTCATCCACTTCATCCCCCAGAAGCTCAAACCAGAAGTTATAGCTTCCGCCCGGAAGATTCTCATAAAAGATATGTTCAAGCTCACTTAGACGAACCGTTGTATAGGCTTTATCCACACCCGGCATTATATACCTGACATAAGGATCCTGATTGGAGAAATTGAGCACTGAGCACAGGATATCAATCTGCTCTGCATCCTTTGTGAGGCTTAGCTCATACTCATTCCCACCTTTCTCGACAAGCTCACATAACCTCTTGTCAACACGAACACTCTGAATCATCAGCTTGAGCGACGATATATCGAACCCCTTCGCCATGTCAATGTATGAATATATCTTTTTTCCACATGGAAGATACAATCTTCCTGTCTCGTTCATAAAGCAGCTGCCGGACTCCGTAAGTTCACCGAAAAATCCCGCATTCTCATCATACATCTCATAAGCGGCTGTGACATTGTCATCCACCCCTGCGAAAATATTGTCAAGCTCTATAATAAAGAATGCTGTCTTACAAACCACATACAGCTTATTATCCCTTATAAAAACAGCTTTGCATTTCTGATTTTTCAAAGCTTCCGGCATATTCTCCGGCACAGACACCTTCTTACCATTGTAGAATGCAACTCCGTTGTCCGTTGCCACAAAGAAGCCCTCCTGATATGCCGCCATATCATTCACATTTTTAGAAGGCAGTCCGTAATTCTCATCGATATTTGCCTCCAGCTTTCCATCAGCAAATACGAATATTCCGGCTCCATGGCTTGAGATGTATAGCTTCTCCTGTGTCTGTCTGCCAAAGCTTCCGTATATCACTGACGCAGCCTCCGTGTTATACATTCCCATGGCCTTATCGTAGACGGCAGCTACATTTTTTCCGTCATACACAATGCAGCCGTCATCGGTGAGGACATACAGCATACCGTCAACAACCTGAAGCCTGCTTATCTTAGCAGCATCCACAATCAATTCTCCGTTCTCAGAATACACACCCTGTCCGTACACAGCGACATGCTTGCTGCCGTTATAGGATATAATATCTGTTATTCTTCTGCCGCTGAAGCTGTCCGTGAAGGAATTGCTGATATTTCTTCTGTCACTCATATCAATCGCTGCTATGCCGCTGTCCGTCGCAGCATAGAGTATTCCGTCCTCCTCAAGTACAGCGTTTATGACATCCGTATCAAGCCCCGTGCGCGCAAGCTCATCCGTGAACTCAGAGCTTCGCAGAAGAAGCACTCCTCTCTTTGATGAGCTTATCCAGTAGTTGCCCTGATAGTCCGTCATAATATCAGTAAAGCCGCTCTCAAAGCCGTCAAATTCACAAGCGTAATAAGGGCAGCTCTCCAACGCAGGTGCATCTCCGGAGCCAAGATAAAAATACCCTATCTGCCCATCTGTGAGCACCCACAATCTGTTGCCATCATCATAAAAAAGCCTGTTTATACCCGACACATCGCCGGACATAGCTGTCTTAGACAAATCAACCCACAGCTTTACCCCCGCTTCAATATCATTTTCATCTATGACCGCCATATCCATGCCGGAGGCTCCGACAACGAAATAGCCATTCACATAGCACACCTGCGCTTTCCCGGAATACGGAAGCTTGATTTTTCCAACCTGCACAGAGTCCTTTAAGAAAACCATGTCACCATTGACCGTGACTGCGGCGTTTAGCTTCTCCCCGGAGGCAACCGAGGTAACATAGTAATACTCCTCACCCACAAGCTCAGTAATCGTATACCCACTTGCCGGATTTATAGTAATCATGTTTTTCAGGGTACCAACATATATTACATCGTCATTTCCCTGCGCAATGCTTGTAGCATAATTAGAAGCATGTTCACTCACATCATCAAAATGCTGAAAACGGCTTCCAAGATATATGGCCCCGCCATACGTTGTGGTGGCAAACCACACGCCTCCATCCTTGGTTGTAATCATATCGTTCACCCCATCAAAATGATAAAATGAACCATATTCGGTAAATTCATTTCCATCATAAGCCGCCAGACCCTCGTCCGTTCCTATCCAGACTATTCCATCACTTGTCTGTGTCATTGAGCTTACCTTGTTGGACATAAGCCCTGTTGTTGTGTTGTATATTGTCCGGCCATATTTTTCCCACGCGATATGTCCACTGTCATCCGCAGCTCCCTGCACGGTTGCTGCCCTGTCCGTACCGCCTCCGGCATCATCGGCTCTCACCGTGCCGGCATTAAACGGCAGACCAAGGGACATCATAACCGCCAAAGCTATCGCCGGCATGCTCTTTATTCTTCTCATATACGATATCTCCTTACAAATCGGCACATCCATAGCGATTGGCAATTTCTAAAATATCGTTCGCATACTGTGGATTGTCCTTCGCAAATTCAGCAATATTCTTCTTCGCCTCATCAATCTTCTTGATGTTAAATTCAATCTGCTCTCTAAGCTTCTGTCTGCGCACATTGAGATTATGCCTTACCTCTACCATTTCCTTTGGATTATACAGCGCTTCAAGCTGGTTCTGCCATATCTCCGCATCATGCATGCCGATTCCGGCAAGTATTACGGTAAGCTGGTCTGTCGCTCTGCCAAGCATTCCTGTCGTCCGCGCGTATCTTTCGCGCTCCTTCTTGTCATCGAGGTACATTTCATACGCATTGGCAAAATCGTAAGAATTCTTGACGCCGTACTTTGCATACTGATACTCTATTGTATTTACTGTGTTTATATACTTTATCTTGACCTTATTCTGTAACATAATAGCCCTGTTAAGCTTCTTCTCGGACAGCTTCATGGTGTAGACCGCGTTGCGGTTTAACACAAACATGAATACAATAAATACCGTCATTATAAAAAGCATCACCGTAAGCAGATAATTATCCCCGGAAGGAACAATCTTTCCCGACACTCCCATATAAATAAGAATGGCAATAATCGCTACAACGCCGATTATAGAAATATTTTTGACATTATGGCGGCGGTTTACACAATTTTCTATATCTTCCCTCAGCCCCATCTTCTCGCCTTCAAGCATGCTCAGATCCTTGCGCACCATCTGGCAGTACTGCTCATCGTTCTGAAGTCTTCTGAGGGCATCCTCAAGCTCATCCTCATGTGCACTGTAGTAGGCATATTTAGTGGCAGAAAGACGTCTTTTCTTATTGCGGCTGACAACCCGCTCCCTGTTGAGACTGGACATATCCTCTGCAGTCTCGGCAATAAGCTTCCTAGGCTCATCCTCAAGCTCATCAAGAAGCTGTATGTCATTCAAATGCTCCGTCACAGAGGCATACTCCCTCTTTGCCTCCTCAATATAATTGTTCGATTCCACAATCTGCTCGCACTGCGAATTGACAAACTGTATACGCGATACCTCGTCAAACATACTATTGTTTACTTCGTCATCCTTAAGTATCTCCTGCATATCCATATCGGATATGCCATATCCTTCGCTGCTCTTTTTCTTCTTTTTCTTTCCAAATAAGCCCATTTTATTCCTCACTTATATATTACCTGATATACTCAAGATACTCCTGTTTCCATTCCGCCGCAAGCGCCTCACAGTCCTTCAGGCTCTCTGCTGCGTCCACCTGTCCGTCAATGGACAGCTTCGCAAGCTCATCTGCCATCTGCCCGCATTTTTCTGAGGCTTCATTTTCATTAAGCTCATACGCCTTTTCAAAGCATGCACCGGCAGCTTCAAAATCAAACATCTGCACATAAGCATTTCCCATATTGTGCAGCACATTTCCCCAGAATGCCCTATCCTCCGGCATAATCTCCCGTGGCTTCCCGGACACAATATTTCCATAACAGTTAAGCGCTCTTAAATATCTTTTATTTTTAAGGTAGCTGTCCGCTCTCGCCTTCATTCTCTCAAGCGGATTCTGTGTATCTAACCTTTCAAGCAGCTCCTTTATTTTCTCTATCTCTCTGTCCGAATAAAAATCTACATATCCAAGAACCGTGAGCACCAGCTCTGACAGCTGCGCATGTCTCTCCTTCAGATTGCGAAGCCGCTGTGCCAGCTCCGGTTCCTTTATGCTCCGCTCAATAAATACGAATAAATCCTCACAGAAAAAATCTGCTCCCACAAGGTATATGTCATTATATAGGAAATAGCTTATCTCCTCTATTGAATATACATTTACATCCGCACCCTCGATGTAATACGGAACTTTCGAATATTCACTTCTGCAAAGAATCATTCCACCCATAACAATATATCCTCTTTTATCGTCTTCCCACTGCTCCTTACAAACTCTCCGAAGCCCTTGTCCTCAACAGTGAGATGACAGCAGGCCTCATCCGTGAACTCAAGCGTTATGTTAATTCTCGAAGCCTTATCATCCCTTACCGGAAAATCGGTGAGCGGTATTTTTATCAGCTTCTTTTCTTTTCTTCCGACCGGTGATAAGAATATCTCTATCTCCCGGCAGTCATCCACTATAAAGTCATACGAGCAGCCCGCCTTGTACCAGTTCACGCCCGGGCGCACAAGACGCAGAATCTTGTCCACGCCTCTGTCGCAGATTTTCATTTCTATGCCCGACGAAATTCTCTCATTACAGCACACGATGCAGTCCTTAAATCTCTCACCGACGCTCATTTCATACGCCTGATAGCATGCGCCCTTCACATAAAGATTCTGTCCTGCAAATGCCCTTCTCTTATTGCACACAAAATTGATAAAGCGCTGACACGAAAATTCTCCCTCAAAGCCCTCACCCGTCAAGTATACGGTTGATATAAGCTTGCCATCAAACAGTTCCTTTGCCTTTTTTAACAGAGTATCCTCAAGTTCATCCTTATCGGTTGAATATCCGACTTCATCTCGCAAATCAAGGCGCTCCGACATGACAATCGTACTTCCGCAGTAGGGGGCAGCTGCCATACGGCAGTAGGTCAACCCCTGCCTTGCGTAATCAAAAACCACATTATCTTTTTTCCACAGTTCTTGTTTCTGACACATTGCATAATAGACAAAGGCTTCGACATGACTTGAATAAATTATCTTATCCCTGGATATTCCCATAAGTTCTACCGCTTCATCAATAACATCCAGTGTCGGCTTAGTGTACTCATCTATGGTAATACATATCCTGTCCGGTTTTTCATCCCCGCCAAAGCTTTCTTCTGCTGATTGAAGCAAAAAAGTAAGGTACACCATAAGAAGCCTTGCAGGACTGACCGATATTCCCTCCTTCGTCACCTTCTGCCCCGCCGCCGCGGCATCTAAAAGCTTATCAAAGAGGACACCCTCACCAAGCCGGCTGCATGAAACAGCAACCTCTCCTGCCATCCAGCCATTTGTATTATTATACTCTCTTAACACAACCGTCGGCACTCTTAGGTCTGCCGCAGGTGACTGGAATGAAACAGATTCCGGCTCCGACTTTGCGACATTATAATAGCACACCTGTGAATATTCGTTTCCCAGATCAATCCCAATAATAAACATTCTGCGGCTCCTTTCACTATTTCTTACAGAATATCGAATTTACCTCTCACAGCGTTATCAAGCACTGCATAAGCCCTGACCGCTGATTTTACTTCCTGCTCATCGGCATTGCCGGCGAGCTTGCCGATTATATTGTTTAACATTCCAAAACGCCCTGCCGCATTTCTTCCGGCAAGCCCACATTTCAGAACCGGCTTAGGAGTCTTTATTACTCCCTTAGGCGTTTCCTCAGTTATATAGTAATCATACTCGTCATCGCAAAATAACACAAACGTCTTTACAAACACACCTGAACACATATGTTTCATTTCAACTGCCGTATATTCATCAGTTCCATGCCTTGCATAATGTAATACAACCCTGTTCTGCGGATTTGCCCTGTATTCAACCGCTGTCTTATCCGCTATCTGATACGGAAGCACAAAATACCTTGATAATGGAAGAAAGCTTGCAAAAACATATCCCTTCTGTGCCATCGAAGCTATAAGCTCATGGGCTGTCTTTATCCTGTCATTATCAAGACTATCGCACGATGAATAATATTTCAGCAGTGCAAGCCTGCAAATATTGATTACATCCCTGTCTGCAGACAGCCACGCCTCTATATATTCAAACACACATTCTTCAACCGGCTGTTCCTTCACAAAATACATATATGAGCCGTAAGCAATGTATGCCTCAACAATGCGCTCTCCGGCTCCGTTATCCTTGTAGCTGTGGAATACTTTATGGATTTTTTCTGTGTAATTCCCGGAAAAGAGCATCTGGCATATCAATCTCTCCTCAAGCTCATACATATCCACACCTTTTTCTGCTGCCGTCTCCCATATATTGTACATATACTCTGTAGGTCCATTGTAGTATGAGTTTAAAAATCTGAGAATAGTGTTATCATATTTTCCCTTGGAAAAAGCGTAATATGCCAGCCCTACAAGTGTATCCTCAGGCTTAACCTCCGCCTTATGCCCCTTTATCATAACGGTACACAGTCTCATGGCACGCTTAGGACTGATTCCCTCAAAGCTGACTCCTTCCATAAGTCTGTAGGCATCCCCATATCTTCCATAAATTATAAGTATTTCAATAAGCTTAATCCGCTGTGCCTCTAAGAGCGGGTTATGCTCAAATATTCCTTCGCCATGCTGTGTGGCAAGCATTCTTTTCAGCTCTTCATCCTCATAATTATCAAAATAATAATCTATCACCAGCGAAATAAGCTGTCTCCTGAATTGCGGCACAAGCCGC
>OGUO01000632.1_pt1 | contig 26048 bp, 26 predicted proteins | sample 1553641 | NCBI WGS metagenome assembly OGUO01 (sample SAMEA2579980, study PRJEB22360) | human gut metagenome | biome: human gut; feature: human-associated habitat; material: faeces | place: Denmark | collected 2008/2010 | reverse complement strand
GGGAGCCAGCGTCAGCATATGCCGTTTACCGTTACGACCCTTCCCGTGAAAATGCGTTTGGAGCGCTCCGCAGAGCGCGACAAACGCGAATATATAATAATATTTCCGCTGATATTGCCAAAGCGAACGCGTCGGCAATTTTAAATCGTCCGGCGGCTGAAAGGATACACATGCAAGAACAAGCAGTTTTTACGCAGAAAACAGAGCCTGTGCCGCCAACCGGCCGCTTTGCCCCCAGCCCCAGCGGGCGGCTGCATCTGGGCAATCTGGCGTGCAGCCTGCTGGCGTGGCTCAGCGCAAAAAGTCAGGGCGGGCGCATCGTGCTGCGCATCGAGGATCTGGACGCCGAGCGCTGCCCCCGCGTTTACGCCGACTTGCTGGAGCAGGACCTTGCGTGGCTGGGGCTTACATGGGACGAGGGCGGCAGCACCGGTGGTGCACACGCGCCCTATTACCAGAGCGAGTGCGGGGACATCTATACCCAAAGCTACCGCAAACTGGAGCAGAGGGGGCTGGTGTATCCCTGCTTCTGCTCCCGCTCCCAGCTGCACGCCGCCAGCGCACCCCACACCTCGGACGGCAACGTCATCTACCCGGGCACCTGCCGGGGGCTGACGCCGGAGGAAATTGCGGAAAAGCGCAAAAAGAAAGCCCCTGCCTATCGCCTGATGGTGCCGGACGAGGAGATCACCTTTACGGACGGCTGCATGGGCACGCATACGGAAAACCTGCTGCGGGACTGCGGCGATTTCTATCTGCGCCGGGCAGACGGCGTGTTTGCCTATCAGCTGGCGGTGGTGGTGGACGATGCCCGCATGGGCGTCACCGAGGTGGTGCGCGGGGCAGACCTGCTTTCCTCCACGGCGCGGCAGCTGTACCTGTACCGGCTGCTGGGCTTGCAGCCGCCCCGCTTTGCCCACTGCCCGCTGCTGCTGGCGGCGGACGGGCGGCGGCTGTCCAAGCGGGACGGCGACCAGAGCCTTGAAAACCTGCGGGCAAAATACACCGCCCCGGAGATCATCGGTAAGCTTGCCTATGCCTACGGCTTGCAGCCGGAGCCCGCGCCCCGCACCCCGGAAAGCCTTGTGCCGGACTTTGCGTGGGCAAAAGTCCCCAAGCAGGATATCTGCCTGCCCGAGGGGCTGTTTTAAAAAAGGAAATGAAAAAACGACCCCTGCCAGCGCCAAAGGCGCTGACAGGAGTCGCTTTTTCTTTCTTCCTTATGCTCTCCGCACCTGGGGCAGCTGGCTGCGCTCGGCGGCGGTAAAGGCACTGTCCAGCACCAGTGCCAGCAGCGCACCCAAGGCCACGTCAATGCAGCTGTGCTGCTTGAGCAGCACGGTGGAGCAGACGATGGAAATGCACAGCACAGCGGCTGCGGGACGCATCCAGCGGCGGCGCGGTGCATCAAAGATATGGCTGCGGTAGTACGCCAGCAGCAGCGTTACCGAGTTGAACACATGAATGGAAGGGCAGACGTTGGTGGCGGTGTCGGTGCGGTACAAAAAGCGCACCACCCGCGCAAAGATATCGCTGCCCGGCACCCAGTAGGGGCGCAGGTCCAGCGCTGTGGGCAGCACCGCGTAGCACGCCAGTGCAATGGTCATGCCGGAGAACAGCGGCAGGCACAGCCGCCAGAAGTCCTCACGCGGGGCTTTCCACAGCAGATAGAACAGGGTGAAGGGGATCCATACGAACCATGCAAAGTAGGGGATCACCGCATATTTGCAGAAAGGGATCAGATCGTCCAGACGGCAGTGCACCAGAATGCTGCGCAGGGGGACGTTTGACTCCAGATAGTGAAAAACGGAAAGATAAAATATAGAATACAGCGCCATGAACCCGACCGGGTGGCGCGCAAGCCAGCTGCGTTTCATAGAATAGCCTCCTTTTGCAGAAGAGCAAAGTCTGATAGCATTGAGAAATTATACGCCCGAACGATGAAGATTGCAAGAACGAAAGGTGAAAACTTTGTCAAGTGCTGAAAAAATAATTTGTGGAACTTGTAAAAAATACCATCGTTCTTCTGCTGATAATACGAATCAAAGCGGCGGTTTCCTGCAAAAAGAAAAAATCAGATCACACTCTGCTCCAGCCAGTTGCCCCGGCGGAAGCGCAGATAGAAGCACAGCGAACGGAACACCCAGTCCAGATACATACCCATCCAGATGCTCAGCAGCCCGCCGCCGAAGCACAGCACGGCCAGATAGCAGAAGCCCACCCGGAACGTCCACATGGACACGATGCTCACGGTCATGGTAAACCGGGCATCACCGGCGGCGCGCAGGATGTTGGGCAGGGTAAAGCTGGACGGCCACACGAACAGGGAAACGATGTTGAACCACACCATGATGTCCAGCGCCATGGCCTGCGCTTCCGGCGAGAGGTTGAAAAGGGACACCGCGAACCGGTTGGCGAAGAAGAAGGCCGACAGGTTCATCACCCACGCGCCGCAGTAGGCGGTCAGCATCAGGCGGCGGGAGTAGTACACCGCCTGTTCCTTTTCGCCCGCACCCAGACACTGGCCTACCACGGTCAGGGCAGCCATGCCCACGGCGTTGGCGGGGATATTCAAAAAGGTGGTGGTGGTATTTGCCACCGCATTTGCGGCAATGGCTGCCGTGCCAAGGGTGGAGGTCAGGCTGGAGACCGACAGCTTGCCGATCTGGAACATCCCGTTCTCGATGCCGGCAGGGATGCCTACCCGCAGGATGCGCCGGATCAGCCCGCCGTTCGGTGCCATCGCCCGCAGGCTGTCCACCCGCAGGGCGCAGTCCGGCTTTTGCAGCAGATACAGCACCACCGCGCAGGCAATGGCGCGGGACACAAGGCTTGCCAGCGCCGCGCCCATGACCCCCATGCCGAAGCCGTAGATCAGCACCGCGTTGCCGCCGATGTTCACCACGTTCATCACCAGACTGGACAGCATACTGATCTTGCTGTTGCCCTGCGCCCGGAACAGCGCCGCACCGGCGTTGTACAGGCCGATGAAGGGGTAGCTCAGCGCCGAAAGCAGAAAATAGGTCTCGGCGTAGTGCATCACGTCCGCATCAATGGAGCCGAAGATGCCCCGCAGGATGGCGTGCCGCCCGCCGATGACCACCGCCGCCACCAGCACACTGAAACTGGACAGCACGAATAAGATCTGCGCAGCCGCCGCCTTGGCGTTTTTGGGCTCCTGATGGCCGATGTACTGGCTGGTGACCACCGCGCCGCCGGTGGCCAGCGCGCTCATGATCTGGATCATCAGGGTGTTGAAGCTGTCCACAAGGCTTACGCCGGACACGGCGGCTTCGCCCACCGAGGATACCATCAAAGTATCTGCCAGACCAATGGTCACGCTGAGCGCCTGCTCCGCGATCAGCGGCAGCAGCAGCGCCACCAGCGCCTGCCGTGGAAACAGGGGAGTGGATGTGAATTTGGACGATTTCATGCTGTCCTCCGTTGCAAATGACAAAAAAGCTCGAATACTTCTATCATACAGCGGAAGCGGTCGAAATGCAAGTGATGTATACAAGAATTTCCCTGCTCAGGCAAATTCTTTGCTGGGCACGGCAGGGTAGCCGTAGTAAACAACGTAGTCAAAGGGCACTGCCGGGTCAGCATTCCACTTGCCGGTGCAGCTGCGTACACTGGCGGCAAGGCTTGCCGGAGTAGGCGGAGTGCCGGGGTCTACCTTGTCGGTGCACACGGTGTTCCACACCGCCGCGCCAAAGGCGGCGCAGTTGTGCCATGCCGACCACTTGTCCGCCTTGGCAAGGGCGGCGTTCACAGCTGCCAGCTGCTCCGCGTTCATGGACAGCTGTAAGCAGGTCAGGTTGACATAAAAATCCGGGAGATAGTGCGTATTATAGCTTTCGACATTGTACCACAGCCCGGCGTGCTCCCGGTTGTTGCCCCGGGTGCCCATGGTAATGCTGGTGCCCGGCGCAATGGAAAGCCCGCCCACCGCAAGGTCGGCGTCAGTGTTGTTGGTCACCGCAAGAAACACATGACCGTCAATGTTGACGGGCGTATCCTTTTCCACATAGGTGGTGTAGAGCCGCAGCACCGCCACGGCATCCTCGGCAGGGGCAGAACCGGCGGCGTCTGCCGGGGTCTGCACCGCGCAGGGGGCAAAGCGGTAGGCTGTGCCGTGCTGGGCAAGGAAGGCGTAAGCGTTCCACAGCGAGGTCTCGGTGCCGGTGCGGGCGGTCAGGGTGCGGGGCTCCTTGGCTGTGGGCTGGGCAGCGGGCGCATCCTCGGCATAGGCGGTAAGGCTTATGCACAGCGCAAGGCCGAGGACAAGCAGCAGGCGGGAAAGCTTTTTCATGGGTGTTCCTCCGTATCAGCAATATTTTCTATAAGCTTAAAGCATTCTGTCGGTCAGGTCAAGCCGTTTGTTGCCCTTTACCCCCGGACATAGTTGTGTTAAAATAAGGTTACAGCCCGCCCCGCTGTGCAGGAGAGGGGCGCTGTTTTGGTAAATGATAAGATATATGATAAGAAGTTGAGGACCCATAAGGGGGTACAGTATGCAGCAAACTGCGCACAAGGTCGTTGTCATCGGGCACCGCAACCCGGACACCGACTCCATCTGCTCTGCCATTGCCTATGCAGAGCTGAAAAACAAGACCAGTGATCTGGTCTGCGAAGCCCGGCGTGCGGGCAAGATGAATCAGGAAACGGAATTTGTGCTGAAAAAGTTCGGGGTCACGCCGCCCCGGATGTGCACCGATGTCAACCCTAAAATTCGGGACGTGGATTACCGGCAGGTGCCCGGCATCCCCGGCTCCACCAGTCTGCGCAAGGCGTGGGAGATCATGCGCGACCAGAAGATCGACACCCTTGCCGTGACCAGCGAGGAGGACGAACTGCAGGGCGTCATCACGGTGAAGGATATCGCCACCGCCAACATGGACCTGTTCGACACCGGCATCCTTGCCAAGAGCCGCACCAGCTACCGCAATATTCTGGAAACGCTGGGCGCTACCATGGTGGTGGGCAGCGAGGACGCAGAGTGCACCACCGGCCACATCCGCATCGGCACCGCCACCCCGGAAATGCTGGAAAGCAGCATGGAAAAGGGCGATATCGTCATCCTGACCAACCGCTACGAAAGCCAGCTCTGCGCCATCGAAAAGGAAGCTTCTCTCATCATCATCTGCAACGGCGCAAAGGTAGGCCGCACCATCCAGCATATTGCCGCCGAGACCGGCGTAGCCATTATGAGCGCCCCCTGCGATACCTATGCGGCGGCAAAGCTCATCAGCCAGTGTGCACCCATCTCCTATTACATGACCCGGGACAATATCATTAAATTCACCCTCGTCAGCCCGGTGGCAGACGTCACCCGCGTGATGGCAAAGGTGCGCCACCGGTATTTCCCCATTCTGGACGCAGACGGTAAGTACTGCGGCATGATCAGCCGCCGCAACATCATCAACCTGCGCAAGCGCCGCATCATTCTGGTGGACCACAACGAAGCCACACAGGCGGTGGAGGGCTTTGATCAGGCCGAGATCCTGGAGATTATCGACCACCACCGCATCGGCAGTCTGGAGACCAGCGGCCCGGTGTACTTCCGCAACCAGCCGGTGGGCTGCACCGCCACCATCGTCACCCAGATGTACGATGAAAACGGCGTGACCATCCCGCAAAAGACAGCCGGTCTGCTGCTGGCCGCCATCCTGTCGGATACGCTGGTATTCCGCAGCCCCACCTGCACCCCCATCGACGTGAACGCCGCCAACCGTCTGGCGAAAATTGCCGGGGTGGACATCAACGAGTTTGCCAACGAAATGTTTGAAGCCGGCGAAAAGCTGGACGGCAAGACCGCCGAAGAGGTCTTTTTGCAGGACTTCAAGGTGTTCATGTGCGGCGATATCCGCTTTGGCGTGGCGCAGGGCAGCTATATGACCCGCAAGAACCTGACCGCCGCCGAGGTGCTGCTGAAGCCGTATCTCGAGGAAGCACGCAACAAGCAGAACGTGGAAGATATCTATATGCTGCTGACCGACGTGCCCAAGGAGGAGAGCGTGGTCATCTGCAACGGACGCTACGCCGCCGAGGTGCTGTCCGATGGATTTGACACCCAGCCCGCCGCCGATGCCAGCTGGACGCTGCCGGGCGTGGTGAGCCGCAAAAAGCAGTTCATTCCCGCCCTGATGACCGCTTATCAGGAGCTTTGAGGGAAAGGAAAGCTTCCTCGCCCTCTCAGTCTCGCTTTGCTCGACAGATTCCCCTTTTTGTCGCTTACGCAACATCTTCCCCCGGTGCGGGGGAAGTCTTTCCTCAAAGGGGGAGCCCTTGGCAAAACATCAAACGTTGCATGGACTGCCAAAGCCTCTCACTCTGGGAGAGGTGGCATTGCGGAGCAATGACGGAGAGGGCGAGCCCGGTAAAGGTTTAAATGCTATGTTCAACTTTTCAAACAAAAAGGACCGCACTCCGCCCGCACTGCCGGAAGGCACAGTGCGGCGGCGCTACACCATCACCGGGCAGGTGCAGGGAGTGGGCTTCCGCTACCGTGCGCGGTACGCCGCGCAGACCCTTGACCTGACCGGCTGGGCGCAGAACGAGGATGACGGCAGCGTGACGCTGGAAGTGCAGGGCGACCCGGACAAATTTCTCACCCTGTTCGCCATGATCCAGAAAAGCGACTATATCCAGATCACCGGCATCCGCCAAAAGGACATCCCGCCCGACCCGTGGGAGCGTGGGTTCTCGGTAAAGGGGTATTAAAAAAGACGATTTGAAATGCGCGCCGCGTGTGCTGTGCGCATAAGCAGCGGAAAAATTATTCTAAATTTGCAATGCCGGAAGATCTGTGGATCTTCCGGCATTGCCTTTTCACGGGGAGGGGCGACCAAAGGGCGTGACTGAGCGGGTACAAGGCGCAAAAAGCCCCGGAGGGCGGCTGCTCTCCGGGGAAAGATGTTGATATTATCAGGTCTTGGGGTAGTTGAGGTTCTTGACCTGAATTGCGATTGCAGCATAGCTGCCCTTTTCATTGGTTCTGACAACGACAGCAGCCTTTGCCCACTCGGTGTCGAGCTTCACGTTGCTGTTAGTAGCATCGATTTTGCCAAGCTTCTCAGTAATCAAATTGACAAAGCCGGCCACGAGACCTGCAGTCTTATAGTCTGCCGACAGGGTAACAGTCACATACTGCTCTGCAGGATTGACGCCCTTGACATCAAAATCAACAAGGAGAATGCCAAATGCACTGGTTTCAGCCTTGATTCGAGCATCCAGCAGTTCTGCAGTTTCTTTGTAGAGCTTGCTGTCATTCTTGACCTTGCCATCGTTATCGCACAGCTTTACAGCTTCGGTCTTTGTACCGAGCTGCTTCCGGATCGCTTCTTCCTTCTGTGTGTCTGCGCTGCCGCCACCGCCGGAACAGGCAGTAAACATCAGCATGGCCATTGCGCCTGCAAGCAGCAGAGCGACGATCTTTGAAAGTTTCTTCATAAGGGTATCCCTCCAATCAGCTTTTTGTGGTTATGTTTCTTTTTTTGGGAAAGACTTTGCGCAACCGTTGTCGTCTTTCTGCCCTGATTATATCCGACCGGTGACGGTTTTGTCAATCGGGAATATAGCTAAACTTCCTGAAACAGTTTCGTGAAAAAGGATGAAAACAGGTCGGGTTTGTTGCAGTTCTGGTATATTTTCAAGCTGATTTTGTCGACAACTTTTCAAACGCCCTTGTCCCCGCCCCGGCGGCGTGGCTTTGCCGGGCACGGAAATACTTAAATTTGGACATATGTTGTGTCGAACCTCTATTTTGCCTTTTTACACATTTTCACCACGTTTTAGTGGTAAAATCATGTCCGAATTGAAACGAACTCGGAGGAAGTACCCATGCAACACTGTCCCGCCCGCGCGGCACAGCGGCTGGCGGCGGCAGTTCTGGCGCTGGTTTTGCTGCTGTGTGCCTTTTTGCCCCGTGCCCACGCCGCTGAGCTGAAGGAGAAAAACGGCATCCGGCTGCTCAGCTTTGACACCAGCCACATCCTTTCCATCGGCAACCAGACCTCCGGCAAGTGCAGCTTGTACGCACTGCGCTACGCCCGCACCATTCTGGACGGCAAGGTCTGCTCCGGCAGCGGGATGTGGTCAAACGGTGCGGTGTGGTCCGCTGCGGGCTACACGGGGTACGCCGGCACCCGCGCCGAGTGCCTGAAAAAGCTGTACAACGAGCTTGCCGCCGGGCGTCCGGTGATCGTGCACCTGAAAAATACCACGGTCAGCGGGGTAAAGCGCCACGCAAACCGCACCTCTACTTATGAATACCACCTGACTTCCTCCGGCTGGGACGCGGTGAACTACCCCCACATTGCCACCAGCAGCACCTACGGCCACTGGGTGTGCGTGGCGGGCATCTCGCCCACTGCCGACCCGGAAAACCTGACCGAGAGCGATTTCTACGCCCTTGACCCCGCCCGGGTCACCGCCAATGGCCGCCTTGCGGTCACCCGCCTGCTGGACGATACCCTATGGGTGGAAAATTCTCCCCTCAAAGTGCTGGGGTGAAATACGCTCCCAAAGCCCGCCTGCCCGGCGGGCTTTTTTGCGTGCAAAATACCCCCTCAGTCTCGCTGCGCTCGCCAGCTCCCTCTGGGATGGGGCCTTTGGCATAACGGTACAGTTTCCGGCTAGAGTGCAAAGTTTCCGGGTGCGCCAGAGGCTCCCTCCCCGAGGGAGCTGGCAAAGCCGTCAGGCTTTGACTGAGGGAGTTCTCCCTCCCGTGAAAATGCGTTTGTCGCGCTCCGCAGAGCGCGACAAACGCGATAATAAAAATAATTTTTCCGCTGATCATGCGCAGAGCAACGCGGCGCGCATTCAAAATAACATAAAAGGAGCATACACCATGCTGGCGAGTATTTTTTCCCTCAACGTTTTGCAGACAGCGCTGGAGCTGGGCTGCATCTACGGACTGGTGGCGTTGGCACTGTTTCTGAGCTACTCCATCCTGAATATTGCCGACCTTTCCACCGACGGCTGCTTTACGCTGGGCTGCGCCGTGGCCTGTCAGGTGGCACTGACCGGCCACCCCATCCTTGCGCTGGCGGCAGCTATGGCTGCGGGGGTGTGCTCCGGCTTTGTCACCGCCTTTTTGCAGACAAGGCTCGGGGTGGAAAGCATCATGGCCGGTATCATCGTCAACACCGGCCTATACACCATCAATCTGGCAGTGATGGGCTTCTCCTCCACCATGTCGCTGGTCAAGACCCCTACCATCTTCTCCATGGCAAAAACTTCGCTGGGCTTTCTGGGCAGCTGGTACAAGCTGGCACTGGCGGCAGGCATCATTGCTGTAGCCTGCGCGGCGATGCTGGGCTTTCTGGGCACGCGGCTGGGTCTTTCCATCCGTGCTACCGGCGATAACGCCGCCATGGTGCGGGCTTCCAGCATCAACCCTGCCTTTACCATCACGGTGGGTCTGTGCGTGTCCGGTGCGCTGTGTGCGCTGTCCGGCGGGCTGCTGGCACAGTACCAGAAAAGCTGCGATATCAACGTGGGCACCGGTATGGTGACCATTGCACTGGCTTCCCTCATCATCGGCGAAACGCTGGTGGGCAAGCGCACCATGCTGCGCCGCATCCTTGGCGTGGTGTTCGGCAGCTGTTTGTACCGCTTTATCGTGGCCGTGGCGCTGCGGTTCAACGTGCCCGCCGCGGCCATGAAGCTGGTATCCGCTATCATTGTGGCAGTGGCCATCTCCATGCCCGCCATCCGGGAGCACTTCGCCTTTGAAAAGCGCCGGCACGCCGCCCGTGCCCGCCGCACCGTGACCAACAGGGAGGGACAGTAACATGGAAATGCTGCAGCTGAACGACCTGCACAAGACCTTTAACCCCGGCACCGTCAACGAAAAGGTGGCGCTTGCCGGAGTGAGCCTGCAGATGGAAGCCGGAGATTTTGCCACTATTGTGGGCTCCAACGGCGCGGGCAAATCCACCCTGTTCAATGCCATTACCGGCGGCTTTATCGCCGACGAGGGCAGCATTCTGCTGGGCGGGCAGGACATCACCTTTGCGCCGGAGCACCAGCGCAGCAAGGTCATCGGGCATCTGTTCCAGGACCCGCTCAAGGGCACCGCGCCCAACATGACCATCGAGGAAAATCTGGCGCTGGCTTACCTGCGGGCAGGCACTGCGCCCAACGCCATCTTCTCCCGCATTTCCCGCAAGGACAAGGCGCTTTTCCGCGAAAAGCTGGCCTTGCTGGACATGGGTCTGGAGGACCGCATGAAGCAGCCGGTGGGGCTGCTCTCCGGCGGACAGCGGCAGGCGCTTACCCTGCTCATGGCTACCCTTGTCACCCCCAAGCTGCTGCTGCTGGACGAGCACACCGCCGCGCTGGACCCCGCCACCGCCGAAAAGGTGCTGGCGCTGACCAAGAGCATCGTAGCCGAGAAAAAGATCACCTGCCTGATGGTGACCCACAATATGCATCAGGCGCTGGAACTGGGCAACCGCACCCTGATGATGGACGCTGGGCGCATCGTGTTCGACGTAAAGGGCGCAGCGCGCAGCAAGATGACTGTGGACGATTTGCTGGAAAAGTTCCGCGAGAACGCTGGCAAAAACCTTGATAACGACCGCATCCTGCTGAGCAAGGTGGAGAAATAAGAAAAGGTCTGCTGCATCATACCGGTGCAGCAGACCTTTTTACTTTTATTTCTTTACCACAGTCGAATGACCTTGATGACGCCCTCGGCTTTATCGCGGGCCAGCTCCAGATGGTGCTGCAGCGCCATGGCTGCACCGTCCCAGTTGTCAGACAGGGCAGCGTCCAGAATCTGCAGATGCTCCTCGCAGGTCTGCTCCTGATTGATCATGCTTACCTTGCCGGTCATGATGCGGAAGCGGGTGTTCAGGCCGGTGATACGGTCGTAGGCAGAGCGCAGATACTTGTTGGGCAGGGTGCTCATCAGTAGCTCGTGGAAGTCGTCGTCCGACTCGCAGAAGTCCTCGATGCGCTCGCTGTGGTGCATCAGCTCGGCATAGGCTTCCAGCTGCTCGCGGGGGATGGCATTGCCGTAAGTACGCAGAGCGTATGGCTCCACCAGCAGACGCATTTCAAACATACTGTGCACGTCCTCTTCGGTGATGCCGGAGACCATCAGCCCCTTTTTGGGCAGAATGGTGATCAGCCCCTCTTGCTCCAGACGCCCCAGCGCATCCCGCATAGGGGTGCGGCTGATGTTGCCCATCTCGGCGCAGAGCTTCTGCTCATTCAAAAACTCGTTGGGGCGGTATTCGCAGTTCAGGATCTTGGTTTTGAGGTACTGGTACGCCTGCAGCTTCAGGCTAAGCTTTGCCTGTGCGTCCTGCTCTTTCATAAGCACATTCTCCTATTCTTCTTTGTCTTCTTCTCCAAAAACGTTCCAAAACGTCCGAACCGGCAGCGCAAACCCACCGCTGCCAGTTCGCTTCTTCTTCATGTTCAGCCAGCTTGTATCCCGGCTGCAATCCAACCACTTTATCTAGTATATTATTTCACATTAGGGCGTTTTTTACAAGACTTTTCGCTTAACTTTGGCGTGTTTTCCGTTTTATACAAAGATTACGCCCCGGTTTTGCTACTTTTTACAATGTTTTTGTGCTTGTCGCCAAACAGACCGACTTTTTGCCCTCTTCTTTTGCATCCAAGCGCAAACTGTGCTACAATAGGGCTGAAAAACAACACATCTACACCGGAAAGGACCGTATCTCTCATGGCACGAAGCGATGGCTACAACACCCGCACCCGGCAGCTCATCTTGGATTACCTCATCAACAACCGCCAGCACGCAGTAAGCGCCTCCAACATTCTGGAGCATCTGGAGGAGCAGGGCGCAAGCCCCAATCCCACCACCGTGTACCGCTATCTGGATAAGCTTGCGGGCGAGCAGCGCATTATGAAATATGTGGCCGACAAGGGCGAACGGGCAGTGTTCCAGTATGTGGACGAGGGTCGCCACTGCCGGGAGCACCTGCACCTCAAGTGCGTGCAGTGCGGACGCATCTATCATCTGGACTGCCATTTTATGGACGAGGTGCGCGCCCACCTGATGGCAGAGCACGGTTTTACCCTGCAATGCGAGGGCAGCGTGCTGTACGGGCTGTGCCGTCATTGCGCGCAGAACGCGGCACCGTCCGCAGCAGAAGAACAGTCTGCAAAAAAATGCGCCTGCTGTGTTGACACAGACAAAAACCCGTGATACAATGCAGACAATAAAAGCGTTGACCGGGAAAAGTAAGGTTTCACCCTTTTCTTACAGAGAGTGCGGGATGCTGGAAACCGCGCAGAAAACGAAGCCCGAAGAACACCCGTGAGCCGCTCCCTGAACCTGCGTGTGCAGCAGTAGGGGCAGACGTGCGCCGCTCGTTATCGCGGCAGTGCTTTCAACGGGGAGAGCGCACAAAAGTGACCGGCGTATTGCGTATGCCGGTAATTTAGGTGGCACCACGGATACGGCAGCATATTCGTCCTAGGACTATGGGATGAATGTGCTGCCGTATTTTTTATTTTAAGAGGGGTAAGAAGTATGTGTTGTGTTATGGGTTATACGGGGCATGATTTGCCCGCCGAAAAATTCAAAGAGTATCTGCTGCGCACCGTGGACCGCGGGCCGGACGACCAGCGAGTGGTGGAGGGCCCCTACGGCCTGATGGGCTTTGGGCGGCTTGCCATCATGGGACTGACCCCGGAGGGGATGCAGCCCTTTTACCGGGGCGCTGACTGCGTGGTGTGCAACGGCGAGCTGTACGGCTTCCGGTTCGAAAAGGAGATCTTAAAGCGCCGGGGCTACAAGTTCTGCTCCGACTGCGACTGCGAGATCCTGCTGCCGCTGTACTACGAGTACGGGCTGGATATGTTCCGCCACATGGACGCGGAGTTTGCGCTGATCATGTACGATTCCCGCAAGGATCGGCTTATCGCCGCCCGCGACCCCATCGGCATCCGTCCGCTGTTCTACGGCTACTCCAAGTCCAGCCACAAGATCGCCTTCTCCTCCGAGATGCGCAACCTCATCGGCTGGTGCGATGACATCCGTCCCTTCCCCATCGGCAGCTACTACTGCGACGGCCGCTTTGTACGCTACGAGGACATTGCCGATGTGCCCGCCCCCATGCAGGACGATATGCCCACCATCCTGCAGAACATCCGCGAGAAGCTGATCGCTGGTGTGGAAAAGCGGCTGGATGCCGATGCACCCGTGGGCTTTCTGCTCTCCGGCGGGCTCGACTCCTCCTTGGTGTGCTCCATTGCCGCCAAGAAGCTGGGTAAGCCCATCCGCACCTTTGCCATCGGCATGGACACCGATGCCATCGACCTGAAATACGCCCGCCAGACTGCGGACTATCTGGGCAGCGAGCACCACGAGATCATCATCAACCGCGAGATGGTGCTCAGCAGCTTGGAAGAAGTCATCCGCCTACTGGGCACATGGGATATCACCACTATCCGCGCCAGCATGGGAATGTACCTGCTGTGCAAGGCCATCCATGAGCAGACCGATGTGCGTGTGCTGCTGACCGGCGAGATCTCGGACGAGCTGTTTGGCTACAAATACACCGACTACGCTCCCACCGCCGATGCCTTCCAGCAGGAGAGCCAGAAGCGCATCCGTGAGCTGTATATGTACGATGTGCTGCGGGCAGACCGCTGCATCTCCTCCAACAGCATCGAGGCGCGCGTGCCCTTTGGCGACTTGGATTTTGTGCGCTACGTCATGGCCATCGACCCGGAAAAGAAGCTGAACCGCTACGGCAAGGGCAAGTACCTGCTGCGCAAAGCCTTTGAGGGCGACTGGCTGCCGCCGGAGATCCTGTGGCGCGAAAAGGCCGCTTTCTCGGACGCCGTAGGCCACAGCATGGTGGACGATATCAAGGAGTATGCCGAGAGCCTGTACACCGACGAGGAGTTCCAGATGCGCCGGGCAAACTACTCGGCACATTGTATGCCCTTTACCAAGGAGAGCTTGTTCTACCGCGAAATTTTTGAAAAGTACTACCACGACCAGAGCCGCACCATCGTGGGCTTCTGGATGCCCAACAAGGCATGGCCGGGCTGCAACGTTAACGACCCCTCTGCCCGCGTGCTGGCAAACTATGGTGCTTCCGGCGTGTAACGCAAGACCGTTTTATACAGCGGAAGGAATATTCTATCTTTTGTAAACCGGGAAGATCTGCGGATTTTTCCGGTTTACTTTTTCGCGAGAGGGTTCAGCCTGCTGAGAGCAACAAAAATCTGCCCCGCAGCGCGACTGTTTCCGCAGGAAACGAGCGCGGCAACTGCCGTTTGCCATCACGACTCCTCCCGTGAAAATGGAATACCGGAGCGTCCGCAGACGCTCCGGTATTCCGGAATTATAAATCGTTGTTCAGTCTCTGGGCTTACGGGAACGGCACTTCCCGCACATCATCGGGGTCCAGCCCGGCCTTGCGCTGCTCTTCAAACACGGCGGCGATCAGCTCGTCCAAGTCCTCCAAGTGGGTCAGGGTGCAGCAGTAGCGGCGCAGGGCGGCTGCGCCCTTCAGCCCCTTCATGTAATGCATGGTCTGGGCGCGTGCCTGCGGCATGGCCACAAACTCGCCCTTCTGCTCCACCATCTCCTCCACCTGACGGCGCAGCGCGTTCATCCGTGCCTGCAGGTTCGGCTCCTTGGGGGCGGGCAGGCCCTCCAGCGCGGCGTTCACCCGCTCAAAAAGCCACGGGTCGCCCAGTGCACCCCGGGCGATCATCACGCCGTCGCAGTTTGTCTCCCGCACCATGCGCAGCGCGTCCTCGGCGCAGTGGATATCGCCGTTGCCCAGCACCGGCACTTTTACCGCATCCTTTACCCGGGCGATGATCTCCGGGTCGATGCCCGGGGTGTACATCTGCTCCCGGGTGCGGGCGTGCACCGCCACCAGCGCCGCGCCCGCCTGCTCGCAGGCTTTGGCGCATTCCACGGCGGTGATATGGTCGGCGTCCCAGCCCTTGCGCATTTTTACGGTGACCGGGCGCTTGGTGTGCGCCACTACCTGCTCCACGATGCGCCCGCAGCGGTCGGGGTCCAGCATCAGCTTGCTGCCCGCCCCGCCGGAAACGATCTTAGGGGCAGGGCAGCCCATGTTGATGTCCACAAAGTCAAATGCGTACTGCTCGATGGCGGCGGTGGCTTCGCCCATGATCTCCGGCACCTCGCCAAAGATCTGCACCCCATAGGGTGCGCCGTTGGGCTCTGCTTTCAGCAGGCTGACGGTCTTATGGTCGCCGTACACCAGCGCCCGGCTGGACACCATCTCGCTGACCGTAAAGCCCGCGCCGTGCTGTGCCATCAGGCGGCGGCAGGGGGCATCCGTAAAGCCCGCCATAGGGCCGAACACCGCCCGGTGGGGCAGGGTGATATTGCCGATCTTCAAAGGTTCCATGGGTTCTCCTTGTATCTGTTTTGGGGTAGACGATTTGGAATGCCCTCCGTTTCACTTTGGGCATATTCAGCGAAAAAAATTATTTTTAATTTCGCGTTTGTCGCGCTCTGCGGAGCGTTCCAAACGCATTTTCACGGGAGGGGTTATTTCTCTCTATACACCGTAAAAAGGGGCTGTTGCGCCAAATGCTGTGCAACAGCCCCTGTGGTTTTATGTTACATCTTCTCAGGCACGTTGATCTTGAACATGGTGAGCACGTTGAAGATGGCGTTCTTCACGCCGATGCACAGGGCAAGGCGTGCCTGCTGCACGGCAGGGTCTGCGCCCTGAATGCGGCAGTTGCCATAGAAGCGGTGGAAGGCGCTGGCCAGATCGATGACAAAGCGGTTGATGCGGCTGGGGTCGTACTTCTCGGCAGCCATCACGATCTCCTGCGGGAAGGCGGCCAGCATACGGATCAGATCCATCTCGGAGGGCTCAGTGAGCAGAGTGGCGTCGATGTGCTCTGCACCGGCAAACTGCACGCCCTCGCTCTCCATCTTCTTCAGGATGGAGCAGATGCGGGCATGGGCGTACTGCACATAGTACACGGGGTTGTCGTTGTCGGTCTTGACGGCCTGATCCAGGTCAAAGTCGATGCCGCTGCCTGCATCGTGCATATTGAACAGGAAGCGTGCGCTGTCGATGGGCACCTCTTCCAGCAGGTCGGTCAGGGTGATGGCATTGCCGGTACGCTTGGACATACGGACAGGCTGGCCGTCCCGCATCAGGTTGACCATCTGCATCAGCACAACGTCCAGATCCTCGCCGTGCAGGCCGATGGCGTCCATCGCGCCCTTCATGCGGGCCACATGGCCGTGGTGGTCTGCGCCCCACACGTCAATGGCCTTGGCAAAGCCGCGGGTAGCCAGCTTGTTGTAGTGGTAGGCGATATCGGCGGCAAAGTAGGTGGGGATGCCGTTAGCGCGGACGAGCACCTCGTCCTTGGCTTCTTCCTCGGTGCCGTCCTCGGTCTTTTTCTTGTTCACGGTGCCGTACTTGGCAGCGTACTGGGCGCTGCGGTACATGATGGCGCCGTCCTCGGCCTTGTAGCAGGCACCCAGCTCCAGCAGCTTATCCACCACAGCCAGAACTGCGCCGGACTCGTGCAGGGTGCTCTCGTGGAACCAGACATCGTAATCAATGCGGTACTTGCCGAGGTCACGCTTCAGGGCAGCGATGTTCTTGGGCAGAGCGTAGGCCACCAGTGCGTCCTTCAAAGCGGCAAAGGCCTCGCTCTCAAACAGAGTCTCCTCGTCCAGCCCCTTGCAGGCGGCAACGTACTTGTCGCCGTTCAGCTCAGCAAACTCACCGGCCAGCACCTTGATGTCGCCGCCCTGATAGCACTCCTTGGGCAGGGGATAGGCTTCCTCGCCGCAGAACTGCTGCAGGTAGCGCACCGCCAGACTTTTGCCGAACTTCTGGATCTGGTTGCCGGCGTCGTTGATATAGAACTCGCGGGTCACATCGTAGCCGGACCAGTCCAGCACAGCGGCCAGACAGTCGCCCAGTGCGCCGCCGCGGGCGTTGCCCATGTGCATGGGGCCGGTGGGGTTGGCAGAAACGAACTCCACGTTGTACTTTGCGCCCTTGCCGTGGTCGGTGCGGCCATACTCCTTGTTGGCGCAGGCACCCAGCACCACGCCTGCCCAGAAGCTCTGGGCTAGGAACAGGTTGATGAAGCCGGGACCGGCAACCTCCACTTTGGAGAACACGCTGTTCTCGATGGAGGGCAAATGTGCCAGCAGGGCATCTGCGATCATCTTGGGTGCCTTGCGCCAGGTGCGTGCACCCGCCATGGCGATGTTGGAGGCGATGTCGCCGTTCTTCACGTCGGCGGGGATCTCCACGATAAAGGCGGGCAGCTCTGCCGCGGGCAGGGTGCCGTCTGCCATAGCAGCCTTGGCGGCTGCGGTCAGCAGAGCGCGTGCCTCGTCCAGCGCAGCCTGCCGGGGGTTGTAGTTCTGGTAGGTCTTTTCAAAATCAGTCATGGGTCGGATTCCTTTCACAGTCTCAGGGAACTTCATCAATTCACATGGGTCACGGTAACTTCCAGACGGTTGCGGCTTACCAGCTCGGCGCTGTCGGCATCCAGCAGGTAGGCAAACCGGGCGGTGCCGCCCTTTTCGGTCAGCTGACAGTCGATCTCGTCCGCGGTCACGCCCAAGGTCATGGAGCCGAAGCCGGTCTCGTAGTGGCAAAGGTTGCGGCGGCCTTTTTCGATCAGCAGCTGGGTACCGGCCCCGCCGCCCTTGCCGAACCGCAGCATCGCTACCCGGCTGCCGTCTGCGGCGATCTTCAGGGTGGTGGTGCAGCCCTCGTAGCCGGTGGTCTCGGTCTCGCGGTAGGTCACATAGTAGCTGCCGCCCTTCAGCACAAAGCTGCCCCGGGTCATCAGCTCCACAAACTCTTCTTTTTCTTCCTCCGCAGCCGGTTCGTCCAGCCGCTGCTCAATGCGGCTTTTGATGCGGATGATATAGTCTTCCTTCAGTGGCTTGCTCACGTTGTATTTCCTTATCAATATTTATCAATGGCGATCTGTTCCACCGGGCCGCCTTTGTACTCACCCAGAAACAGGTCTGCCGTCTGCACAAAGCAGTCCGGCACATCGCTGACGTAAAAGTGTGCCTGCCCGTTTTCGTGGTCGGCGCGCAGCCCGCGCTCGGCGAGCATCCGCTCCAGATGATGGGCGGCGGTCATGGCGGGGTCCACCAGCGTGACGCCCGGGCCCATAAACTCCCCGATCATGCTTTTCAGCAGCGGGTAGTGGGTGCAGCCCAAGATCAGGGTGTCCACCCCGGCTTCGCGCACCTCGGTCAGGTACTGGGCAATGACCAGCTTCGTGACCTGCTGCTTTCCGGTCTCGCTGTGATCCACATACCCGGCCTCCACCAGCGGTACGAACAGCGGGCAGGGGCGGGCAGTGATCTCCACCCCGGGCACCAGCTGCCGCAGCAGCTTTTCGTAGCTGCGGGAGCGGATGGTGGCGGCTGTGCCAATGACGCCGATGCGGCGGTTGCGGGTGACAAAGGCTGCTTCCCGGGCGGCGGCATCCACTACGCCAAGGTAGGGCACCGGCAGCTGCGCTGCTTCCGCAGCCGGGTAGGTGCTGCTCACCGTACCGCAGGCCGCCATGATGCACTTGACGTTTTTGGAAAGCAGAAAGGCCACGTCCTGCCGGGCGTACTGCAGAATGGTCTCCGGGCTGCGGCTGCCGTAGGGCACCCGACCGGTATCGCCGAAGTAGATGATATCCTCATGGGGCAGGCGCTTGCGCAGCTCCCGCACGCCGGTCAGACCGCCCAGACCGCTGTCGAACACACCGATGGGGCGATTATCCATGCTGCTTTTCCGTCCTTTCCACCGCCAGTGCGATCAGGCGGTCGATGAGCTGCGGCACCGGCAGACCCTCGTGCTCCATGAGCTTGGGGTACATACTGATGGCGGTAAAGCCGGGGAAGGTGTTGATCTCGTTGATGAGCACCCGGCCGGTGTTCTTTTCCACAAAGAAATCGCACCGTGCCAGACCTTCGCAGTTCAGTGCGGTGTAGGCCATGGCGGCGTAGGTCTTTACCTCGTCCAGCTTGGCTTCCGGCAGATGTGCCGGGATGACGGTCTGGCTCACGCCGTTCTTGTACTTATCATCATAGGTGTAGAACTCTGCACCGGCAAGGATCTCACCGGGACGGGTGGCAACGGCGGGATCAGAGCCGATGACGGCGCACTCCACTTCCTGTCCGTCCACAAAGGCCTCAAACACCACCTTGCGGTCGTTTTCCAGCGCAAGGGCGATGGCGGCCTTCAGCTCCTCCTGACTGGACACCTTGGAGATGCCCACACTGGAGCCTGCGTTGGCGGGCTTGACGAATACCGGCCAGCCCAGCTTTTGTTCTACACCGGCGCAAACGCCCTCCAGATCCTTCTCGATCTCCCAGCGGTTGGCAGCCACCCACTTGGTGTGGGGCACACCGTTGGCTTCAAACAGGGCGTTGGCCACAGCTTTGTCCATGCACACGGAGCTTGCCAGCACGCCGCAGCCCACATAGGCGATGCCTGCCAGCTCCAGCAGGCCCTGCACGGTGCCGTCCTCGCCCCACAGGCCGTGGAGCACCGGGATCACCACGTCAAGGTGCATCTTTTCCACCCGGCCGTCCGGGGTGAACAGGATCATGCCGTGGTCGGCGCGGTCCGGGCTGATCACGCAGGGCATATTGCCGGGCAGCTCTTCCCAGCTGCCGTCGGCCATCTGCTCCGCCGTGGCCTCGGTGTAGAGCCAGCGGCCCTCCTTGGTGATGCCCACGGTGAGCACCTCGTATTTGCTGCGGTCGATGTTGCGGACAAAGTTGCCCACAGAGACACGGCTGACCTCATGTTCGCTGGACATACCGCCAAACAACAGCGCCACGCACATTTTATTTGCAGACTGCATGATATCTCACTCCTATTTATAAAGCCCCGGTAAAGGGGCGGCTTCAAACCGGTAAAATGCCGTTTCGATTCATTATACAATATCTACGCCCGCGATGCAAGCAGAATGCAAAAAAGCCGCTTTGGGACAAAAAGACACAGGCTGCAAAAAAAGTTTCTCAAAATCGCTTTTTTCTGCTTGACGGATTGAAAAACGCGTGGTACAATGATATCACCTCTTTTGCGGGGTTATTAAGTGCGCCTGTTTTTACAGCTGCCACCCGCACCCGAGGGAGGTTCAAAACAACCGTTATAATGGAGGTGTCAACAAATGACCGTTAAAATCACTCTGGCCTGCACCGAGTGCAAGCAGCGCAACTACAACACCACGAAGAACAAGAAGAACAACCCCGATCGTCTCGAGATGAAGAAGTATTGCCGTTTCTGCAAGAAGCACACCGTTCATCGCGAAACCAAGTAAAAGAAAGGCGGAGCATAATGGCAGACAAAACCGAGAAAAAGCCGGGCTTTGTGGCCAAAGCTAAAGCCGCTGTGAAGGGCTTCTGCGCACGGGTCGCAAAGTTCTTCCGCGATACCAAGAGCGAGCTGAAGAAGGTGGTCTGGCCGTCCAAGCAGGACGTCAAGACCAACACCATCGTCGTGCTTGTGACCGTCGCGATTGCAGCGGTTGTGATGATCCTGCTGGATGCCATCTTTGGTGGTATTCTGGGCCTGATCATCGGCGCCTGAGAATCATCTTGAAACGGAGGGTCAACCAAAATGGAAGAATCAACCAAGCTGGTAGATGAGTCCACTGAGGCTCTTTGGTATGTTGTGCATACCTATTCCGGTTACGAGAACAAGGTCGCCAACGACCTGCAGACCATGGTGGAGAACCGTCACCTGCAGGAGCTGATCTGCGACATCAAGGTTCCCGTCGAGATGGTTCCTGAGATCGACAAGAACGGCAAGCAGAAGATGGTGGAGCACAAGCTGTTCCCCGGCTACGTTCTGGTCAAAATGGTGATGAATGACGATACTTGGTATGTCGTGCGCAATACGCGCGGCTGCACCGGCTTCGTCGGCCCCGCCTCCAAGCCCGTTCCGCTGACCGCTGAGGAAGTGGAGAAGATGGGCGTGGAGAAGGCTGCACCGCTGAGCGTCGATTTTGCTGTCGGCGATACCGTGCAGATCACCGCCGGTCCTCTGGAAGGCTTTATGGGCCTTGTGGAAGAGATCGACACCGAGAGCTTCAAGGTAAAGCTCAAGGTCAATATGTTCGGCCGCGAGACCCCCGCAGAGGTGGAGATCGGTCAGGTCGAGCTGCCGTAACCAACCGGCAAGTTCCGTTTACCAAGGTAAGACCGCAGTGCGGTTCTTATAGAGCGTGTGCAGCGTGCACGCGCTCGTGGGAGGCGCAGAGACACTGCGCCGCAACTCACCACAGATTTTTGGAGGTGCATTTATCATGGCACAGAAAGTTACTGGCTACATTAAGCTGCAGATCGAGGCCGGCAAGGCGACTCCGGCTCCCCCTGTTGGCCCTGCTCTGGGTCAGAAGGGCGTCAACATCATGGCGTTCACCAAGGAGTTCAACGAGCGTACCAAGAACCAGATGGGTTATGTGATCCCCGTCGTCATCACCGTGTACGCTGACCGCTCCTTCAGCTTCATCACCAAGACTCCTCCGGCAGCTGTTCTGATCAAGAAGGCCGCTGGCATCAACACCGCTTCCGGCAAGCCCAACAAGGAAAAGGTTGCTTCTCTGACCGCCGCTCAGGTGGAGGAGATCGCCAAGACCAAGATGCCCGACCTGAACGCTGCTTCTCTGGAAGCTGCCTGCAGCATGGTTCGCGGCACCTGCCGTTCCATGGGCGTCACCGTCGAGGGCTGAGACATAAACAGTGGGAGGGCATAACACTGCCCGCATGACCACACAGGAGGATATACAATGAAACATGGCAAGCACTATGTCGACGCTGCAAAGCTGGTCGATTCTACTAAGGCATACGATGTGAACGAGGCTCTGGAGCTGGCTTGCAAGACCGCTTCCGCCAAGTTCGACGAGACCGTCGAGCTGCACGTCCGTCTGGGCGTTGATGGCCGTCACGCTGACCAGCAGGTCCGCGGCGCTGTCGTTCTGCCCAACGGCACCGGCAAGACCGTCCGCGTCTGCGCTATTGCTAAGGGCCCCGCAGCAGCTGCTGCCGAGGCTGCTGGCGCTGATATCGTTGGCGATGACGAGCTGATCGCAAAGATCGCCGGCGGCTTCATGGATTTTGACGTCGTCGTGACCACCCCCGATATGATGGGTCGCGTTGGTCGTCTGGGTAAGGTTCTGGGCCCCCGCGGCCTGATGCCCAACCCCAAGGCCGGCACTGTGGCTCCCGATCTGGGCAAGGCTGTCAGCGAGGCTAAGGCTGGTAAGATCGAGTACCGTCTGGACAAGCAGAACATCATCCATGTGCCCGTGGGCAAGGCTTCTTTCGGTGCAGAGAAGCTGTACACCAACCTGGACACTGTGATGGAGGCTATTGCCAAGGCAAAGCCCGCTGCAGCAAAGGGTACCTACTTCAAGAGCGCTACCATCGCCACCACCATGGGCCCTGGCATCCGTCTGAACACCCTGAAGTACGGTGTCTAATTTGAATTTCTGATGTTTTTCTGCCGTTCTGCGGAATGGCAGAAAAATTTTGTCGGAAATTGAAAAAAGTACTTGACAACGCCGCACGTTTGCGGTATTATAATCATGCTGTTTTTAAGACAGCAGGCGCTGGAGTCCAGTGTAAAGTTTGACCGCCTGCCGAGAAACGTGCGTAAAGTTGCTTTATGCCTCTCTCTCGGCGCAGTGCGCGGGAGAGAGGCTTTTTTCATTGCTCCGGCTTTCGATACAAGTTTTTGAAACGAGGTGAAACCGAATGCCCAGTGCAAAGATTCTTTCTGAAAAGCAGGCTTACGTCGCTGATCTGAAGGCAAAGTTTGAGAGTGCGGTTTCCGGCTGCGTCGTCGCTTACGGCGGCATTAACGTCGAGAACGACACCAAGCTCCGTAAGGAGCTGCGTGAGGCAGGCGTTGATTACATGGTCGTGAAGAACACCATGCTGCGTCTGGCAGTTAAGGGTACCGCTCTGGAGGGTCTGGCTGAGAACTTCAAGGGCGACACCGCTGTCGCTTTTGCTCACGAAGAGGATCCCATGGCTGCTGCCCGCATCCTGTGCAAGTATCAGGATGGCGATAAGTCCAAGAAGTTCGTCGTGAAGGCTGGCTTCATGGAAGGCAAGGCTATGAACGCCGCCGAGACCAACGCCATCGCAAAGCTGCCCAACCGCGAAGGTATGCTGTCCATGTTTGCAGGCGCCCTCACCAGCACCCTGTCTGGTCTGGCCGTTGCAATGCAGGCTTATGCCGACAAGCAGGAGGAGCCCGCTGCCTAATGGCTGCGTGACCGCCGCTTAACAAAAAACTGAAACAAACTAAAACCATTGATATTGGAGGGTTATTACCATGGCTTCTGAGAAGATTACTGCCATCATCGAGTCCGTCAAGGGCCTGACCGTTCTGGAGCTGAAGGAACTGATCGACACCTACTGCGAGGAGTTCGGTGTTTCTGCTGTTGCTGCTGCTGCTCCCGCTGCTGCTGGCGCTGCTGCTGCCGCTGAGGAAGAGAAGACCGAGTTCGACGTCATCCTGGCTGAGGCTGGCGCTACCAAGATGCAGGTCATCAAGCTGGTCAAGGAGATCACCGGTCTGGGCCTGAAGGAAGCTAAGGCTATCGTTGACGGCGCACCCAAGGCTGTCAAGGAGAAGGCTTCCAAGGCTGAGGCTGAGGACATCAAGAAGAAGCTGGAAGAGGCTGGCGCTAAGGTTGAGATCAAGTAATTTGATCCCCCTGAACGTTTTTTCTTGAATCTCGATTCTTGAAACAAAAGGCGCTCTCGCTGTAAGGCGGGGGTGCCTTTTTTGCTATACTTTCAACAAAAACCTTGTAAATGCTCATAAATTAGGATACTATGATAGTGAAAATCTGGATAAAAATGCAAGAAAGGGCAAAGGAGAATGCGTATGCCTACCAATAACACTTCGTACCAGTATATCCAAAGTAAAATCCGTGCGTTGAAAGATGCATATCCATCGTTTCACGATAAAGCAGATGAATATGTGTTTTCTGCCGTGTGTGTGAAAGGACATTTCTACAAGAATCCGGCAATATCGTTAAGCGAAGCCGACTTAAATGAGATGATTGTAGATGGCCATGGAGACGGTGGTGTTGACATTTTACTGACAGACCCAGAATCGGAGAACAGTGATCTGGTGATTGCGCAATCAAAGTATTATACCACAATTACGAAAGACGATGTTGCGGATGCGCTGAACAAAATGGCACTCTTCTATAAAACGATGCGGGCAGGGCGTTATGAACAAGTGAACACCAAGGTTCAGCGGCGTTTTATCACCTTGGACGGAGAGCAGGCAGAAGAGGCAAAGATCCGATTTGTCTTTTATACCAGTGCTCCACAAGGCGGCATTCGGAGAACATCGCTGATCCAGCATTTTAAAGATCAGTTTGAAGACGCCGGCAAGATTGATGTGGAGCTGTTCTTTGGTAAAGACATTGAAGAGGAAATAAAAGAGTCAGAATCGCGCCGCCCAACGGTGGAACAGGGGAAGATCCGGATGGATCAAGCTGGCAACTATCTGCGGTACGGAGAGGAAGCGGCGATTGTAAACGCATCGGCGTTTTCGATTAAAGCATTGTATGCACAGTATAATATTCAACTGCTCTCGAAGAACCTCCGGTATCACATTGCAGGACGCGAAATTGACAAAGGCATCAACGAGACGATTCAGAACTCTCCGGAAACATTCTGGATGAAGAATAACGGTATTACCATTATCTGCGATGAATTCTGGATTGATGGAAAAGAAGTGAAGTTGAAAAATTTCTCGATCATCAATGGCGGGCAAACTACCTATATGATTCACAAAAATCCACACATTGATGAGGAACATGATATTTTTCTTCCCTGCAAAATCATAACAAGCGAGGGAGAGACCGAGGATCAAAAAAACGCATTTAGTCTGGCAATTGCGAAGGCAGCGAATACGCAGAAACCGATCAAGGCGGTAGATCTGAAAGCCAATGCGCCGGAACAGATCCGCTTTGCACAGGCAATGCGTGAAGTGGGAATTTTCTACCAGACAAAACGGGGCGAGGAAGTTCCCAGCCGATACAAGGAGAGCTTTTTGAACAGCTCCCTTCTTCCGGTGGGAAAACTGATGCTGGCTGCGGTTTTTCAGATGCCGTGCGCAAGCCGGTCAAAGCCATCGACCCTATATCAGCCGGGATATTATGACAAGATCTTCGCAGAAAGTCAGTTGCAAATCGCTCGGATCTGCAAAGAACTTCTTTACATCGACTTCTACTTCCGGAACGCGTTTCTGAAAAAATTCGATCGGGAAAATAGAGCGACTGCAGCGAGTGACTATATTTCCTTTACGCACAACGCCCGAACGGTTTGCATTGCATTTGTGACGCTTGCTTCGCGCTATTATCAGCAAAACATTACGGATCAGGCAATGCAGATTGTCTTTGACGAAGTGAGCCATGAAAGCGGCTCGGATAATCGGATTTACAATGTGTTTTCCGATCTGGACAATCTGGTATATCTGTTTCCAGCAGAAGTGTTTCAGGATAAGAACCGCTATGAGGAGATTCTGGATCAGCTGTTTTATCTGATGATCGATGAGGGAACGTCGTATTTTTCGGTGGCAAAGGACAGCGACAGCACCTTGACACCAACGAATTTTTTGAAAAAAGACCGAAACTATTATAGAATTCTGAAAGCAAATTGGCCGAAAATGAGTCGGGAAATCAAGCGCATTCTCAAAAATGTTATCTAACAGGAAAAAGTTTTGACAGGCGGAACTCTTTTAACTTCTTGACAATCTTGAAATAAAGTGATATGATTTTGATATCACAAAGAACCGCTTCCGATCCGATAAGGAGGGATTGTTATGGAAGAGAAGATCCTGCAAACCAAGAAGAACGGCATGACGATGCTGCTGCTGACCCTGCTGGGCTATGTTGCGGCGGTCGCCGTGTTCATATTCGGTGCCCGGATCGAAAATACGGTGCTGGGCATCGTATTGATCGTGGCAGCGATCGTTTATGCGATCGTGGGCATTTTCCTGTTCTGCGGCCTGAAAGTGCTG
>OGUO01000631.1_pt1 | contig 26076 bp, 22 predicted proteins | sample 1553641 | NCBI WGS metagenome assembly OGUO01 (sample SAMEA2579980, study PRJEB22360) | human gut metagenome | biome: human gut; feature: human-associated habitat; material: faeces | place: Denmark | collected 2008/2010 | reverse complement strand
CGCACTATATCCCCCCCCCCCCGGCGACCCCGGCCCCTGCCACAATACGTCCTGTGCTGCGTTTCCTCGGCTGCAGCCGTATCTCCCTTGCCTGACCGGAGCCGCCGTCTTCCGCACCGCCGGAAGCGCTGTCCCTTTCGGACACCTGTTCCAGGAGCTTTTTCTTCATCTCCGCCCTGACGTCCTCCGGAAGGACTATCTTATCATACGCTGACCTGAAATCATTTCTGTTCATATTGCGTCCCCCTCCAGATCTATCTTCAGCATGGAGCGGCCGCGCTCCAGCCGCTTGTATACAGTATTCTCACTTATCCCGAGAATCCCTGCAATATCCGCCGCCGGCATGTCCTCGTAGTAGAACATGTACACCGTAGTGCGTATCTTCTCCGGCAGGCGCATTACCAGGTCTAGCACCTCGTATTCCCGGGAGCCTGCCGGCGTACACAGGGTGTTTTCAAGCACTTCGTCCAGCGGAATATTCCGCTTTATCCTTCCGGATTTTATCACGTTCAGGGATTTGTTTTCCGTTGTCCTTATCAGCCACGCCTTTGCATGGGCGCTGTTGTTGAAGCATTCCTGCCTTATCAGCGCGGTAAAGGTGTCCATGACGATATCCTGCGCTTCCTCGCGGTTTTTCACTATGTTCAGGGCAATCCTGTACACCATGTCGGCATGTTCGTCGAACAGTGCGCTTATCACGTCCTGAGTGATCAGTACCATATAATTCCCACCTTTCTGCGAATAACTTCGCCTTTCACTTAATAAAACCACCCGGCGACGTGTTTTCTGACAATTCCGCTTCTCTTTTTTACTGCACCGCACACTTTAGATATTGTGCCAAAAATCATTCTGGCGAAATTATGAAATATGTACAATATAAGTGTCCCCCGGGAAGAATGGGTGAAAAACCCTTGAAAAAACGGCAAAATCATGATATAATTAATGTGTCTTAGGGTAATTATTTTCAATTTTCTAGGAGGTTTTATCATGGTTTTAAAAAAGTCCCAGAGAGTGATCAGCTTCATGCTGGCGCTCATTTTCGCGCTCGCGCTTTCCGCAACGTTCTGCGTTGAGAATGCAGGCGCGGTTGCAGACGGCGAATGGACCTATGATATTGAGGCAAACGGCGCGAATATCACAGGCTACATTGGCACCGATACGTCTGTCACAGTCCCTGCAAAGATCGGCAACACCAAGGTTTACAAGGTCACCGCTCTCTGCACCAACAACTTCAAGGACAGGATCACTTCCATCACGTTCTCAAACGGTATCACTGAACTGGCTGACAGCGTGTGCAAGTCCTATTCCGCACTTGAGAAGGTAACGCTTCCCGATACTCTCAACAAGATCGGCAAGGACGCTTTTGCAAGCTGCAAATCCCTCGTTGGGATCACTATCCCCAACTCCGTAACTGAGATCGGCGACAGCGCGTTCACCGACTGCACAGCCCTCATCAGCGCAACCCTCAATTGCAGAATGACCAAGCTCCCCATGCGTATTTTTGCAGGCGACAAGGCACTTTCCACAGTGACTATCCCTACATACACCACCGAGATCTGCGACAACGCTTTTGACGGCTGCGAATCCCTTACTTCCATCTACTTTCCCAGCTCCGTCAAGACCCTTGGCAACAACGCATTCAGCAACTGCCTCAAGCTTTCCGCTGTGACCCTCTCTTCTGAGCTGAAGACCATCGGTCAGCTGGCATTCTACAACTGCTCATCCCTCACCACGATCTTCGTTCCTAACAAGGTAAAGACCATTAACGAGGAAGCATTTGCAAGCTGCAGTTCCCTGCGTACTGCATTCATTTCCCCGTCCGTTCAGATCATTAAAGCAAGAACTTTCAACAACTGCCCTAACCTCGAGAGCATTGTTTTCGGCGGCGAGAACTACGGGTTCAACGAATTCTCCAACACCTCCAACTCCGCTGTCGTATACTATCCTGCAAAGTATGTATCCAGCTGGGCTAACTACTACGCTTCCAAGGTAAAGTCCTACCAGGCTCCTACCTCAATCAACCTCACAGGCGACACCACCGTTGACGTGGGCGCCTCCAAGGTACTCAACATCACCACTAACGGCGACTTCAAGGACGCTTACCTCGTAACAAGCTCCAACCCTGCGGTCGCAACTGTAACTCCCGAGGGCAAGCTGGTGGCTCGCTCCACTGGTATCACTACCCTTACCGTTACCGCGATTTCCGGCATAACCAAGACGGCTCAGATCTCCGTTAAGCCTGCCGCTCCGACAAACGTAAAGGCAGCTTCCAAGACCACAACTTCCGCTGATATCTCCTGGAAGGCTTGCTACAACGTGACCGGCTACAACATCTACCGCTCCACCTCCAAGAACGGCACCTATAAGAAGGTAGGTTCCTCCACCGGCACCACCTACACCGACAAGGGTCTGACCAAGGGCAAGACTTACTACTACAAGGTCGCTTCCTATGTAAGCTCCGATGGCAAGCAGGTAATCTCCAGCTACAGCAGAGTAGCTTCCGTAAAGGCGGCCGCTCCGGCTCCTGCAACCATCAACGCCAAGAAGGTAAAGGCTGGCGCTGCAAAGATCACATGGGGCAAGTCCAACGGCGCTTCTGGATACGAAGTCTACATGGCTACTTCCTCTAAAGGCAAGTACACGAAGATCTCCACAGTCGCAAAGCCTACTACCCTTTCCTGCTCCAAGTCCGGTCTGACAAAGGGAAAGACCTACTACTTCAAGGTCCGCTCCTACACCACTGTGAACGGCAAAAAGGTTTACAGCGACTACACCAAGATAGTCAAGGTAAAGGTCTGATCTTCTGAAATCAATTATCAGGGACTGCATTGCAGCCCCTGATTTTTTACCGTAAAACCAAAAACCGGACGGATAAATCCGCCCGGTCATTGTTATCAGTCAAACCGCCTTGCCGTAGATATACCTAATAAAACCCGCTAATCAGCAGGGTGGGTAAAATCGCCTGAGGGTTTCACGCTCCCTATCTTCCGCAGTACGGGAGGTCTGCAATCCGCCGCCAGAGTCGAAGTCCCTTTTACAACATGTTCGGATTATAAACAGTATACCCACACGAACAAGGCAGTAAGCCAACATCAATAGTATCTACAGAAACAGCCCGGCTATTACTGTAAGATTTCGCCATCGTCCTCAGACATGTCCTCGAGAGAGAACAGAGCCTTCAGGAAAAGCTCGCCGATCTTCTGGTTCTCCGCCTCGTCGTCGATGGAGCTAAGAAGCAGCTCGTCGTCATTTTCTTCGCCCTTGAGCACAACGAACTCGTCCGGCTCCTCCTCGTCCTCAGACTTGGGGAGCAGCGCGTAATAAACCGCGCCCTTGTATTCCATGCTGGAAATGCACTCGAATTCGGTTGTCACACCGTCCTCATCGTCCAGCGGAATATATGTTTCTTCAAAAAAGTGGAACACAGCGATGTCGCCGGACTCATCAGTCAGCGTTACCGTGCCTTCATTCTCGTCGAACGCTACATTATCATTTTCAGCCATAAGATTTCCTTTCCGGAAGCCGGACTTAGCACCGGTCCTTCACTGATTATATTTTACACCAATACGTCCGTGTTGTCAAGGGCTTTTTGTATCTTTTCACGGCAGGGAATTATTCCACTGCTTTATTTTCCAGTGAACGCATGCCGCTCCGCGTAAGCCATCATTCTGTTGTATCTGACGACGCACCAGACAGGCGATATCACCGCGATGATCAGGGACGTGTACGGGTGCTTGAAATACCAGCCTGCCACGAAAATCAAAACACACAGCACAGCGATAACCACAATTTCCGCAATATGCTCACGCTTCCACTTTTTCTTGAAATACTCCAGGCGATCCTTTGCGGAGAATGCGCTCTCCAGGGCTGCGCAAAGGTTCTTCTCCGCAGCTTCGTGGTCTTCCTCGGCGGTAAGCTTCTTTCCCGTCAGCAGCTCATTTATGCTAAGATCGTACATTCGGCTGAGCTCCAGAAGCATGTCCACCGGAGGGAGGTAATTCCCCGTTTCCCACCGGGAGATTGTCTTCCCTGTCACGCCAAGGCGTTCTCCAAGCTGCTCCTGGGTCATACCGTGGCTCTTTCTCAATTCCGAAAGAAATCTGCCAATAAGTTTCATGTCCATACTCTTCACCCTTTCCCGGGGACGGCTGCTTAACAAAATCAGACCCGTGAGTTCGCTCGTTTGAACGGTCGATTTTGCTTTATTCAGCGTTTCCTTGACTTCTATCATAGCATAAGTCAACCAAAAAGTCCACCCCATAAACAGCGAATCGCAGTACAAAGCAAAAACGGCACTGCCGAAGCAGTGCCGTTTGTTGTTGATATGATCAACTGTTAATTACTTTCTCTTCTTGGAAACGAGAACAGCGCCAGCAGCCAGAACAGCTACGCCAGCAACAGCTGCGATACCCTCAACGCCTGTATCAGGAGAGCCCTTGTCAGGAGTTGTGGTTGTTGCTGTGTCATCAGCAGCATCGCCAGTTGTAGCGTCAGTAGCAGTGTCATCAGCAGCAGCGCCCATACCAGTACCGGAAACGGTGAAGGTTACGGACAGGGAGTCATCAAAGGAGAAACCAGCAGCGTCGATAGGAGCATCCTTAGAGGTGTCGCCGTATGCGTTGAAGATCTCAAGTCTGATCTTGCCGTTGCCCTCGATATCGCCGTAGTAGAGCTTGCTCTCGTCAACAGCGATATCGGTGGAAGTGCCATCAGTATTTGTAGCAGTGATAACAACATCAGAGATCTTCAGACCAGTAGCCTGAGCGAAAGCCATCTTGTCAGCAGCAGTTTCGAGAGCGTCATAACCCTCAGCGTCCTTGCCGCAGCCCAGAGCGTTAGCAAGACCATCGATATCTACGCAGAATACTGTAGCGCCAGTGCCGGTAGCAGGAACCATCTCAGCGGTGTCCTCATCTTCCCACTCGAAGCCGCTTATAGCAACAGTGTATGTACCGTCGCCGGTAACATCAGCTGTGGTAGCGTTTTCACTAGTAGCGTCCATGCACTGTACGGACCAGTCAGAAGAAGCGTACATCAGGAATGCTTCATAAGCGCTTGCGGAAGCAGCGAGAACTGCTGCGCTTACAACTGCTGCAGAAGCAGCACCAAGAATCTTTGTAATCTTCATGATAAAAATCCTCCATAAAATTCTAGACAAGCACAGACAGGCCATGCTGATCCATACATATATTTTATAACATTACGGCATTTTTTTCAACTGTAAGATTGCACAAACTTCAAACGATTACATTGTGCGTTTTTTAGCAATCCTACAAAAAAGTCTCTTGTTTTAGCGCCTAACGTTATAATTAAGTAAGTAATCTCATGTAATTAGCTAAATTACCTCTTCCGGAAATTGGGGTTGTCATCCGGCTCCTTCATTATCGCGTCAAACAGGCGCTGGGTCTTGCTGGAACGACGCTTTTTATCCTTGAGCATATTCAGCTCCTCATGGGTAGTTGTGGGCTGATCGTCATATAAATGCCGATCCTCGGTCCAGATCCCTGAAGGCACTTCATGCGGCTCCTGATAGGGCTTTGCCGTAGATTTACGTTTCTTTGTGGAATGCTTCGGCTCGGGATTTTCCGGCTCATGCTCGGGAATATGCTCCGGCTCCGGTGCAGGTTCCGGCGCTGGCTCAGCGCGGCGCTGCTCCCTGCTCATGTCGTTCTCGGACCGCTCCAGCACGTCAAATATTGACCCGATCTCCCAGAACGGATCCACGGGCTGCGCCGCTTCCTCCTTCACGGGTTCTGCGGCAGGTTCCGGCGCCGGCTCCACTGGCTCGGGGCGCGAAACCGTCTCAAACGCGGAATCAGCGCGGACTGCGGTGCTAGCCATCCTGCCGTATGCGGAGATCGCCGCCGCGTTCTTCCGGATAACTCTCGGCGCAGGCTTAGGAGTTTCCGGCACAGGCTCGGGCGTGGATTCCACGACTGTCTCCTTTACCGGCTCCTCAATTGTTTCAGCAGTCGCTTCAAAAGGGGTGAATCCCTGTTCCGGTGCGGATTCCGCCACCTCCCGTAGCGCAGGCTCCGGGCGTTCGCTGAACGCGGAGAATCCGCGCTCTGGTGCAGATTCCGCCACTTCCCGGCGCGCAGGCTCGGGACGCTCGCTGAACGCGGAGAATCCACGTTCCGACGGATTCTCGCTCAGTGGCATCTGATACGGCTGCGGCTCTGCCCTGGGACTATCCGCCCGTATAATATGCGACACCGCCCTGCCCTGGGATTTCTGCCGCTCCACGCTGGGGGAGGTGAAAAATCCCTCGCGGCGCTGAGGCGGCTCCTGGACTGCGACCGGTTCCTCAGCCGGCTCCGGGAGCTTCCCGATATCGCTGCGGCTGATTCGCTCCGGAACGAACGGCTTGACGACGCGCTCGTGATGCTCCGGCTCGGGCTTGCGCACTTCCACCACCGGATTGCTCCGGGAAATGTCCATGGAACGGGAATACGCGATGAACGCGTTAAGGTCGTCCGGCTGGATCTCACCGTTGTTGACCTTTCCCTTCATTGCCTCAAGATACAGCCGCCAGCCCTCGTATTCCTTCAGGCTGAGAGTCCCGGCGGTCACACGGTCGTACATTTCGTCCATTATCTCACGGCATTCGTGCTCCATCTCTGGAGTCACGCGAGTGCGTGGGTGCTCCGCTTCGTAGATTTCCAGACAGGTCCTGCCCTTTCCTGGGAGTGAGCAATAATCCTCGGTGTATTCGCTGTCCTTGACGTAATACCTGCCGCAGCGCTTGCACCGCGCCAGCCAGCCGCCGCTTTCCAGCAGGGCGTCTATCTCAAGATCCACCGCCGCCTTCAGTCCGCAGGGCATGTATATCTTCCCGGGGGCATTCTCCATCGCCGGGCGCGACATGTTGTAGCTGCTCAGTTCCTGCTGAAGCCCGGATTTCATGTGGGAGAAGGCATCCATCGCAATCTGGTCGGACAGCGCCTCATATGACCCTATGTCGGAATAGTCATCGGAATAGTCAAAATCCGACAGCAGATTCTTAACAATATCCTTGGAAATACTTGGATACATAAAAGGCGCAGATGGAGCTCTCCCGGTAGAAAACACCTGCGTGACGCCCAGATCCTCCAGACGGCAGCCAAGCTCCCGGGCGGTAACGCTGAACATCAGGTCGAAGTAATTTCTCCGGGCGCTTGCCTCCTCCACGCCGGAAAGTTCCTTAGAAAACAGAAAATAAACCTTGTTCTTTGCATAATCCTGCACCCGGACAAGGTTCAGCCATTCGTTTATGCCCTTGTTGTAGCGGTATTCGCACAGCCGCACGAATACTGACTTCTCAAAGGGAGTCTTACAGTCGATGAATCGGTTCCACAGACCGGAGGTGCCGATGTTATCCCGGCGGCATATGTAGTCTATCCAGCAGTCCAGCACTATCTTGTCATAGACAGTGCGCAGGTTGTGCTCGATATAGACATGCATGTTCCTGAGGGAATTGCGTAGGTCCGTCACCCGGTCAGTATCCAGTTCCCCGGAATGCAGCGCTTCATCGCATACGGCGACTGCATTCTCGGCAAAATACGACAGGTCATAGTCGCAGAAGGTCAGCAGTGAAAACGGGTAGCGAAGCTGGAATATCTCGCTTGAATTTTTCCCTGCCAGGTTGAGAACTCTTTCCAAATCCAGGCTCCTTTTACTGTTCAACAGTCGCCGGCTCGACCTCTGCCGTGCCGTCATTCTCGCTTTCGCTGCCGTAGTATGTGCTCACTGTCCGGCTGGATTCCTCGGATTCCGCCGTTGCGGAGATCTCCACCGCAAGATACGGATTCTCCTTTATTGTACCCTCAACATTGAGAGCCTCGACGCGCTCGCCGTCAATCGTGGTCATCTGCCAGGAAACCGGGCTGTCCTCCCTGCCGGAGTATTTCGTGGTAAGCACCCAGCCGCAGCCCAGCACGCGCTTTCCGGAACCAAACGGGATCTTGACGTCCTTGGTGGTATCCTCGACGTAGTAGCTTGCGGTGCGGCGCTCGCCGTTGGGCTTGTCAACGTATCTCACGATACGGTAGTTCTCATCGGAGGAGAGAACCTCGTAATTGATATCCCGGAGCTGAAGGTCAACGCCGGTAAGGGAGAGCCTGCCCATGAGCAGCGTCATGGTGATGTAGGCCGCTGCGCCCACGACGAACATGAGCAGATACATCGTACCCAGCACGGTCTTGAGCGTTTCATTAGCGCGGCACACGAAGAACATCACGACAATGACGCAGATCGGCGGAATCAGCATATACCAGTTGCCGAACGCCAGCAGAAACGACAAGAACAGGATAGGCGGCATGATCATTATGTTGACCTGGGTGATGACCTGTCGTCTTGTGTAGATCATCAGCCCGAGTGCGGCAACATTGATGAACACATACAGCACAAACAAGGAAGTCGGATTCTCATATTCAAGGAAGTAGGCATAATTCAGCCAGGCGAGCCACATCAAAAGACCGGTGTAACCCCAACATGCCACTGCAACGCCGCGCCTTACCCAGACGTTCTTAAATATCGAAGTCAGTATATCCATAAAGCTTCGGTTGTTTCTGCTGCCGACCTTATCCATGCTTCCCTCCGAATTGTGTTTTTAATTTTCGTGTGAATTAATAGAACTTCTTCTTTCTGTAGATCAGGTATCCTACAACTGCGCCGCCGGCGATCAGCACTGCAACGCCGATGATGATCATTATCATCATAACCGGGGATTCCGTCTGGTAGTTATCATTCCAGTAGTCGCCGTAATCCTGCGGCTGTTCACCCACCATCTCCGGTATATTGATCGAGGTGGAATCGGACGGAGCGGATTCCTCGGGAGGTGTGCTGCTCTCGTCACCGGGAGTTGTCGCGATCACTTCCTGGGTCGCTGGCTCTGCTGTGGTTCCACTCTCCTCAGTGTTGGATGTTTCCGCAGTTGCTGTATGCTCCTCGGTCACGGTCACGGGCTCCTCTGTCGGATCTGCCTGAGGTGCGGACGTCGTTGTTTCCTCCGGGGCGGAAGTCGTTGTTTCCTCCGGGGCGGAAGTCGTTGTAACGGCAGTGTCCGCAGGCTCGTCTGCCGCAGAATTGCCATTGGTCGTTATGCGAAAATTCTTTACAGAGATGGTGACATCTCCCTGCGCCTCGGAACCCCAGTTGGTTCTTACCTGGAACATGATATATGCTGGCATCTTGCCGGCGAATCCGTCATAGAAGTGCTTTCCGGTTTCCGTGACGGTGACCCACTCGCCGTACTTCAGCTCGATGTAGTCTGACGGATTTACCCAACCCCAGTTTGTCGTAAAAGCAGGCAGGCAGCCGATCACGTCCTTACCTTTGGTATCCAGACGGACATCGACGGATACGGAAACGTTGTCGTCATTCCAGAAATCCAGGTCAGCGAAATCGTTAAAGAGTCTGAACCTCAGTGAAAGGAAATCCTGACCTGTGCTGTCGCTGAACTTAGCCGTAAAGGTTCCTTCAGTTCCGTTTATGTCACGGGTGTCAGCCTGGATCTCGTCACAGAGTTTCTTGTCATCTATCGAATAAGTATAGTCCGCAAATGCGCTCACTGAAACCGATGCCATTACGGCAAGGGCACAGACGGCACAGGCAGCACGCTTTAAAATTCTAAACATAGTGTACCTCCAGTAGTTCAACACAGTAAACCGCAGCATATATATTTTTCGCTGCATATATTTATTGTATATCAAATCCCAGAAAAATTCAAGTCTTTTTGATAACTTTATATTCTTTACACAAAATCCACACTATACGTTACAGATATTTGGACCATGTGCATTAATATTGGTATATCGAAAAAGTATTCACAAACGACAGAAAACCCACACTGGAACAGTGCGGATCTTCTGAAACATATTTCAAAGTTCGTTACTTAGAATTCAGGATATTGATAAGCTTATCAATGTCGTTATCGCCGCCGAATTCGGGCGTCTGCACATTGAATCCGCCCACGGAAGCACTCTGAACGCCATCAGCCGGTGCTGCGTCAACGGGCATGCCGTCCTCGTCGGTGACAAAATCCGTTGCGATCACGATAACGGAAACCTCGTCCTCTGCAAGTTCCTCGTCGAACTGCATACCCATCTTGATCTCAGCGTCGGGAGCGGCGTTCTTGGTGATCTCGCTCGCAATGCCGTCAACCTCGTCAGCGGAGGTCGTCATAGGAATGCTGATATTTATGAGCAGTCTGCGCGCGCCGAGTATCGACGTTTCAAGAAGTGGGCTGTGGAGCACCTGATCCAGGGCGTCCTCATTCTTGTTGTCGCCCTTTCCGGTGCCGATCGCCATATGCGCAATACCGGAATCCTTCAGAGCCATGGTAACGTCAGCGAAGTCAACGCTCATGAAACCTACGCCCTTTACCAGGTCGGAGATTCCCTTGACTGCCTTGTAAAGAACGCTGTCCACTGCCTTGAACGCGTCGATCATGCTCAGCTTGGCATTGGAGATCTCCTTTACCTTCTCGTTCGGGATAACGATGAGGGAGTCAACATACTTTCGCATTTCCGCAATACCCTTGAGAGCCTGGTTCATCTTCGCCTGACCCTCGAATGCGAACGGCTTGGTGACAACGCCGACCGTGAGCTTGCCCAGCTCCTTGGCGATATTCGCAACCACTGGAGCCGCGCCGGTACCGGTGCCACCTCCCATTCCGGCTGCGATGAACACCATGGATTCGTCCTCCATGACTGCCTTCAGTTCGTCGCGGTTCTCCTCAGCGGATTCCTGACCGACCTGGGGCTTGTTGCCGGCGCCCTGACCCTTGGTACGCTTCTTGCCGATCTGGATACGGCGCATACGGCTGCCGTCCTTGGAGCGTAGAGCCTTGACATCTGTATTAGCAACGACATAATCAATTCCGGTCATCCCGCCCTCAACCATGTGGCTGACTGCGTTTCCGCCGCCGCCGCCGACGCCGATGACCATAATTTTGGTCTGATCCTCAAAATCATCGTCCATTACAAATTCGTCATCGTGGTTATCTATTTCAAATGCCATATCTGTTTACCCTCCATATTTTTTAGTGACGCCGGAATATAAAACTCCCCTGTCGATACAACTACTTAATATTATATCAGATTAGAATAATAATTGCAACTGTTTTTTCAAAAATATTTTGACAAATTATGCCCAGCCGGTGACAATCAGTTTGTGATTTTTCCCGGAAAAGTCAGTCTTCCCCGGAACCCTCGGCAGTACCGGATTCGGCGGTTGACTCTGCGGATTCTCCCAGCTCGGGAAGCACCTGCTCCTGCTCGTTCTTATCGCGTACGAACATCTTCTCCTCGGTGCGCAGGTCGATTATGACGTTGCCTTCCTCGCGCTTTATTGCTTCCGCTGCCTCGGCGAACTTCACGCCGATATCCGCGACGCCGCCAATCTGGAGCGTGATATTATCTCCGCAGTCGATGGAAATATCGAAGCGATCTGTCATGTTGATGAGAGTTATCTTCTGTAATCCGCATTCCTCCGCTGCTTCAAGTATCTGCGCCGGAATATTGCTCTTGCCGGATTCCTTGGAGGTCAGCGTCTTACCCGGTGAGAGATCCTCGGGATCGTAGCCCTCCACCACCGGTATTCCCGGAGTGCTGCCGAGTTCCACGATCCTGCCCATTCTGGATATTGCCGCATTCACTCCGCCGCTGCTCACCTGGTACCACTTCTGCGCTTCCTTGACGACAATGCGTATCTTTGTGGGGAAGGATTTCTGCACCTCCACCTCGTCGATGAACGGGAATGCCGCCAGAATACGGGACTCCGCCGCTCCGGTATCCATGTGCAGCAGATTCTGCCCCTTTTCCAGTCCGGATTGCCCCACCAGCTGCTGAACAGTGTATCTTGCATTGCCTTCCACTTCAATGGAAGCACAGTTGAACAGCACCGTGTTCGAAAGGATTATAAGCACAGTAATAATCACGGCTGCCGCCAGAATATAATACATCACGAAATTTGCTCCGCGCTTTCCGCGCCGCTTGCTGCGGACGTCGCGATGGACTGTCGCCTGCCGGTATGCGCGGTCAGTCCTGCGGCGCTGCTCCGGAGTGAGCTGCCGCGGATTCCTCGCGGCAGGCTGAGGTTCCCGGCGCGCCGCATTCTGCTGCGGACGCTGCGCCTTGTGGCGCTTCTCCACCGGACGTCCTTTCCCGGGACTGATGCTTTTTTTCTTCCTGGTGTCCATTTTCCGTGCTCCTTTGACTTTATCCTACCCGTGAAATATCGGCTCCAACCGATCTCAGCGTTTTTTCAATGCTCTCGTATCCCCGGTCGATATAGCATACGCCGGATATTTCAGACGTACCCTCCGCAGCCAGTGCCGCAGTGACCAGCGCCGCCCCTCCGCGGAGTTCCCCGGCGCACACTCTTGCACCGGACAGCGCAGGGACTCCCTGCACCACTGCTACCCTGCCCTCCACCTTGATGGAGGCTCCCAGGCGGATAAGCTCCGGCACATGGCGATAGCGGTTCTCAAAGATGTTCTCAACGAACACCGACGTCCCCTCCGCAACGGAACTCAGCGCCGTGAACGGAGCCTGAATATCCGTCGGGAATCCCGGATAGGGCATTGTGCGTATAGTCGGCGGCGCTGTAAGTCTGCGCGTGCAGCTTATGTACAGCTTTCCTCCGCCGTAGGGATATATCCGGCAGCCCATGCTTTCCAGCACCGGCAGAAATCCCATCATGTGCTCCTGACAGCACCGGGTGAGTATCAGCTCTCCCCGGGTAGCCGCCGCGCAGCAGAGGTAAGTCCCTGCGGCTATCCTGTCCGGAATAACGCTGTGCTCCGACGGTTCAAGGCGCTTCACACCCTCGATGGCGATGGTGCTTCCTCCGGCACCGGATATCCTCGCGCCGCATTTGTTCAGAAATTCCGCCAGGTCAACTATCTCCGGCTCTCTTGCAGCGTTGTGTATCTCGGTGGTTCCCTCCGCACAGACTGCTGCCAGCATTATGTTCTCGGTCGCCCCCACTGACGGGAAAGACAGAGTGACCCGCGCGCCGTGAAGTCCGCCGGGAGCCGCGCACTCCAGCCAGCCGTGCTGTTCCTCAATTTCCGCGCCCATCTCTCGCAGCGCCGCCAGGTGCAGGTCTATCGGACGCGCACCAAGTTCGCACCCTCCCGGGAAAGTCAGCCTGCACCGCCGGGTGCGCCCTAGTACAGCCCCAAGGAATACGATGGAGGATCTCATTTCGCGCATGAGATTATCCGGTATCTCGTTTCCGCAGACGTTTGATGAATCCACGCAGACGGTGCTTCCATTCCTGCTGCACCTGCACCCCATGCAGGAAAGTATCCTGCATGCGGCGTCCACGTCGGTCAGCATAGGACAGTTGTGCAGAATACACTCCCCGTGCGCCAGTATAGTAGCCGCCAGCAGCGGAAGCGCACTGTTCTTTGCGCCGTGCACCTGGATCTCTCCCTCCAGGCGCCTGCCGCCGTTTATGACCAGCTTCTGGTTGTTCGCCATAATATCACTCCTCCTGCATTGCTATGTAGTCATAGTATGCCGGAGGGGGATTTTTGGTTATTCTGCGCCCTTTTCGCCCAGCAGGTCAAGTATCTCGCTGAGAATACGTCCTGCTGCGTCATTCTTCGCGGAGCGCCGCGAATTCTCCTCCATCAGCGCCAGGCGGATGCGGTCGGAATACAGCGCGGACACTTCCTCCACAAGCCTTGCCTTCGTGAGATCCTTGTCCTCAATGAGTATTGCCGCATGTGCGTCGCTGAGGGTGAGCGCATTGTAGTACTGGTGGTTCTCAGCCGCGTTGGGATACGGCACAAGTATCGCCGGTCTGCCTATCGCCATCAGCTCGGTGATGGTCATTGCCCCGGCACGGGAAATGATGAGGTCAGCCGCGCACATGCAGGTATACATATTGTCGATGTAATCCCGGAAAATATGCTTTGTCTTGTCCTCGTGGGCGCCGGACTGCTCCAGGGCGCCATAGAAGAGGTCCTTACCCTTTCCGCCGTAGGAGTGTATGTGGTTTATTCCGCCGTTCTTCTCCTCCCAGGCGATAAGCTCCGCGACTGCCTCGGTAATGCGGTTCGCGCCCAGGCTGCCGCCGAAGGAAAGTATCGTGAACTGGTCGGGAAGTCCCAGGCGCTTCCTTGCAGCGGAGCGCTCCTCGATCTCAATATTGGAGCGCAGCGGATTTCCCGTGACCACGCAGCGCTCGGTGCTCTTGAGGTATTTCTCGGCGTCCGCGGTGGCAAGCAGGATCTTGTCCGCCTTCTTCGCCAGCATTCTGGTCGCCATTCCCGGGTAGGAGTTGCTCTCGTGGGTGACGGTCTTTATTCCCATCGCCGCCGCCTGCCCCAGGACTGTTCCGGTGACGTAGCCGCCGGTGCCGATAACGATATCCGGCTTGAATTCCCTGAGTATTTTGCGTACTGCATGCTTTGCCGCAAACAGGTACAGATACGCAGCCCTGGCGTTCCTGCCGATATTCTGTATAGAGATTTTCCGCTGGAATCCTGCCATCTCAACCGGCGCGAAATCATAGCCTGCCTTGGTCACAAGGCGCGCCTCCATTCCCTGGGGAGTGCCGATGAAAAGTATCTCCGCCTCGGGGAACACGCTTTTCAGCTTGTCGGCAATGGCAAGCGCCGGATTGATGTGCCCGGCGGTTCCGCCAGCTGCAAATATCGCTTTCATGTATTATCACCTTTCAAGTTTTTACAAGGAACATGCTGAATAAAGCAACGCGTAAGTCCGCTCGTCTGAACGGGTCGGTTTTGTCCAGCATTTTCCTAAGGCAATACCGCACAAAGATTGTGCGTGTATTGCGCAGTCAGATTTTTCGTCAGATTGTACAATGAGGACGACGCAAGGCTGGTCTGTCGGTCAACCCCTCTGTCACTGCGTGACACCTCCCCCACTGGGGGAGATCACGCCTTGCTAGGACGAATTGTGCAAGATGCAAGTTTGGCGCAACATGGAACTTATCCGTTAAGTAATCATGTGATTTTTTGCGCCAAACTAAAAAGATGCAAGCAAGACACGTGCAAAATCCAATAAATGGTCTTTGTGCGGTGTTGCCCTAACTTAATTTTGCCCGTCTTGATATGGACAGCATTAATCCTATCTCGCACAGCAGCATGAACAGCGCCGTACCGCCGTAGCTGAAGAACGGCATTGAAATACCCGTATTCGGGGCGGCTGACACATTTACGCCTATGTTCAGGAATGCCTGTAATCCCACCTGAAGTGATATTCCAGTTGCCAGCATGAGCCCCATGCGGTCGTCGGATTTCCTGCCGATGTAGAAGCCGCGGAACACAAATATCAGAAACAGGAGAATTATCACAACTCCGCCGATGAAGCCGAACTCCTCGCAGCATACAGCGTAAACGAAGTCGTTCTGCGCCTCGGGGAGGTAGTAGTACTTCTGGGTGGAATTATCGAAGCCCTTGCCCCACAGTCCGCCGGAGCCTACCGCCAGAACCGCCTGGTATGTCTGGTAGGTATCCTTCTGCGGATCCGCCAGGGGGTCCCAGGTATTCGCGATTCTGCTCCAGAAGTAGGTGTAGTCCGAGAACATCAGCGCGATCAGAAGCACCAGCACTCCGGCGCCCAGTGCCAGGAAAACGTACCTGGTGTTGATTCCGCCGATGTAGAGCATGCACATCATGATGGCGCCCATGATGACTATTGCGGAAAGGTGCGGCTGCATCATCAGCAGGACGACGACGATTCCGAAAACGATGAACGGCTTGACAAGTCCGACGGTGAAATGCCGCATTTTCTTGTAGTTCACCGCTATGTAATACGCCAGGTAGATTATCAGTCCGACCTTGAGTATATCCGAGGGCTGGAATGAACCTGCGCCCGGAAGGGGAAGCCAGCGCTTCGGGCCGCCCTCCATATTGCGGATACCGAACGGGATAACCAGCGCAGTAAGTCCCATGGACAGCGCCAGAAGGATATGCGCCAGCGATACGGTGCGGCGCTTTCCGAACCAGTAGGGGTGCCATTCATGCATGAGTATGCGGTAATCCACAAAGCTCAGACCGAACATCGCGATAAGTCCGGCTATCGCAAATCCCACCTGCTTCGTCGCGTACTGGTAGGAATCTCCGCCGTTGTCGCGGTAGGAAAGCGCGTGGCTCGCCGAAAACATCATGGTGATTCCCATGACCAGCAGCACCAGTGTGATGACCAGCATGGGAATATCTATGCTGCCGCCCCAGTAGAAGATCCACCAGCGGTGCGGCTCTTTCGCCTTTTTCTCCGGGGCGGATTTCCCCCGGACAGGTCTGCGCTCCTGTTCGCCGCCCCCCTGCCGTGGAACGGCTCCGCGTCTTGCAGTTCTGCTATCTGCCGCCATTAGTGACCTCCTGAACCTGTATTACCTTGAGAACATTCCCACCGCCATAAGTACCGAGCACGCGCCCAGAACCGCCGCAATCAGCGAGAACACTATGTCGATCCTGAGTTCGCTCCAGCCGCTCAGCTCGAAGTGATGATGGATAGGCGTCATTTTAAACAGGCGCTTTCCCTCTTTCGTATGATAGATCTTCTTGGTGATCTTGAAAACTGTGACCTGGATAACCACCGACAGCGCCTCGCAGATGTATACCAACGCCGCCACAAGCATGAGGAATTCAACTCCGCAGCCCACGCCCAGTGCGCATACCACACCGCCCAGGAACATCGAACCAGTGTCGCCCATGAATACCTTCGCCGGAGGGAAATTCCACATCAGAAAGCCGATACAGCCGCCTGCGGTGATGAGCGCCAGAAGCTCCTCGCAGAACATTCCGAGTATCCCGGCTATGCAGGTGAACGCCGCCATGTAGACCACAGTCACGCAGGAGCACAGTCCATCGATCCCGTCAGTGAGGTTGACTGCGTTGACGAGGTAAAGTATGACTACGCCCATTATCGGGTAGTACAGCCAGCCCAGCTCAAGGCTCCAGCCCCAGGGGAATACTATCGCGGTGCGGGTAACTCCGCTGAGGTAGAGGGTCGCGAAATACGCCGCGATAATCAGCACCTGAATGACGATCTTCTGCATCACCGTCAGACCCTCGTTGTGCTTCTTCTTTACCTTGATGAAATCATCGAGGAAGCCCATGAATCCGAACATGACCGCCATCACCAGTCCGGAGCCTGCCCGGATAAGCTCTGTTTTGTCCTCGCCGGCGAAATTCTTTCCGCCCAGCGGTCCGAACAGAAGCACCGCGCACACGAAGCACACGCTCACTGCGATAATGAACATGATACCGCCCATGGTGGGGGTTCCCTGCTTCTTTGCCTTGTGCCACTTGGGACCTATGTCCAGAATCGTCTGCCCGTATTTCAGCTTATGCAGGAACGGAATGAACCACACCCCGGCGAGCCATGTCAGCCCGAAAGCCACCGCCGCCGCAATAACACTAATCCAGATAACCATAATTCTTCCCCTGATCGTATTTTCAGCCGACTACCTTTTCGGCTATCTCTTCCATTTTCATTCCGCGGCTGCCCTTGAAGAGAACCGCGTCCCCGGGCCGGAGCCACTCCAGCAGCTGCGCGGTGAGCGCCGCCTTGTCAGTGGAGTGATACACCCGGAATCCGGACTGCTCCAGGCGCGCCCGGCAGTGCGCCATCTCGGCGCCGTAAAGGAACGCACAGTCTGCATTTTTCATGACATATTCCGCTACTCCGGCGTGCAGCTGTCCGGACATCTCGCCCAGTTCCAGCATATCGCCCAGGACCGCGCACTTCCTGCCCGGGACGGTCATTCCGCCCAGCACGGAGAGGGAGCTTTCCATGGATGTGGGGCTTGCGTTGTAGCAGTCCAGTATCACGGTGATGTCGCCGCGCTTCTCGATACGCTGGCGCATTCCGGAAGCCTCATACCGCAGGAATGCCGGAACTATCTCCTCCGGGGTCATGCCTGCCTCGATTCCGGCGGCGAATGCCGCGAGGGCGTTCATAACGTGGTGCTCGCCCACTACCGGCAGCTTCGCGGAATAGGACTTTCCGCCGTATACCAGCGTGAATCTCTGTCCATCGTCGGACTGGGTGATGTCCTCCGCACGGACGTCGCAGTCCGCGTTCCTGCCGTATCTTACGATACGCCTGCCGGGAATATCCACGGTTCTGAGGAACTCGTCGTCGCCGTTGAGTATCAGCGGAGCGCTCCCGGAAGCGCCGTCAAGTATCTCCAGCTTCGCCTTCAGGATATTCTCCCGGGTCTTTAAATTCTCGATGTGGCACCAGCCGATATTCGTTATAATGCAGATATCCGGCGCCGCCGCCTTAGACAGCACGCTTATTTCCCCGAGGTCGGACATTCCCATCTCAATGACCGCCGCGCCGTAGCTTCCGTTCAGCCGGAAAAGCGTGCGCGGAAGTCCGATGTCGTTATTGAAGTTTCCCTCGGTTTTCAGCGTATCGTATTTTGCGGAAAGCACCGCGTACACCATGTCCTTTGTGGAAGTTTTCCCGACGCTGCCGGTAACTCCCACCAGCTTCACCGGGAATTTCATGCGGTGGTGATGAGCCAGCGCCAGCTGCGCCGCGCGGCTGTCCTTCACCAGTATCACCGGCACGGAGTGGCTTTCAGCGCCCTCCTCCCGGTCGGAAATGACCGCAGCCGCACCCTTTTCCGCAGCCGCGTCGATGAAGTCGTTGCCGTCGAAGCTCTCGCCCCTTACCGCCACGAACAGCATTCCCTTTTCTATCGTGCGTGTGTCGGTGGAAACTCCGGTCACGGTAACGTCCGCGCCGATGAGCCTCCCTCCGGTGACCTCCGCTATCTCACTTGCAGTAAACATATTGCACCGCCTTACTTTATTCCGTGCGCGGCAAGCCATTCCAGCACTATGTCGCGCTCGTTGAACGGGACGTTCTCGTCCCCTATCGCCTGGTAATCCTCATGCCCCTTGCCGCACAGCGCTATCAAGTCGCCTGGCTGCGCCGTTTCCAGCGCCCGGTGGATTGCCTGTCTGCGGTCGGTGTATTCCTCGCAGTCCTTGTCCGCAGGGACTCCGCGGCGCACGTCGTCAATGGTCTGCTGACCCGGCTCGTGCCGCGGATTATCGGTTGTTATGATGAGCCTGTCAGCGTATTCCGCTGCGATCCTGCCCATATCCGGACGCTTCCCGGCGTCACGCTCCCCTGCCGCGCCGAACACCGCAACAAGTCGGTTCTTCGCCAGCGGCTTCAACGTGGAGAGCAGCTTCTCAAGTCCGTCGCCGGTGTGGGCATAATCCCTCAGCACCGTGAATTCCCCCTGGTATATAGTTTCCAGACGTCCGGAAACCCCCGGGGATCTCTCCAGTGCCGCCAGCACGTCCTCCATCGGGAATCCCAGCAGGTGGCACATCACCGCCGCCTGCACTGCGTTGCTGACGTTGTACATTCCGGTCAGAGGGATCTTCGCCACCCAGCTTTTCTGCTCCTCCGGACATGTCAGCAGGAATTCCGCGCCGTGCGGCTCCAGCCTGATGAACTCCGCGAAGTAATCCGCGCTCCCGGTCACGCTGGTGGTTATAGCCGGGATTCCGCTGCCATGGCAGTATTCTGCCGTCCTGCGCCCATACTCGTCATCGATGTTCACCACCATACTCCTGGACATATCCGCGAGCATTCTCTTGGCAAGGTAGTAATCCTCCATCGTGCCGTGGTAATCCAGGTGATCCTGCGTGAGATTCGTGAATGCGCCCACGGCGAAGCTCTCCGCCGCGAAGCGGTGCTGCGCCAGCGCCATGGAGCTTGCCTCCAGGAAGCAGTATTCTGTGCCGATATCCGCCATCTCCCGGAAAAGCTGATACAGCTTCCTCGGCTCCGGAGTAGTCGGTGGTCCGTCGTGGGAGTACTCAAGCCCCCTGCCGGTATCGCAGCCGACAGTCCCTATAACTCCTGTCTGGTGACCGAGCGCCCTGGTTATCTGCGCGCAGAGGTTGACCGTGGTGGTCTTGCCGTTGGTTCCTGTAACCGCGCCCAGTGTGAGCTTCCGGGTGGGTCTGCCGTAGAATGCGGACAGCACCTCCGGATACAGCCGCCGGCTCTCCGCAACATTTATTTCCGCGGAAAGCCCCAGGGGACGTTCCGTCATTACCGCGCAGGCGCCCTTTTCCAGCATTGCCGCCGCGGCGCTGTGCCCGTCGAAACTCCTGCCCTTTACGCACACGAACAGGAATCCCGGCTGGACCTCCCGGTTATCGGAGGTCACGCCCGTGACCTGCATATTTCTCAGCGCTTCCGGGATCTCCGTGATTCCGCTGAACAGTTCTCCTAAAGTCATGACCTCACCGCCTTTTAATCCGCGTAGCCGTTCACCTGGAACGTTACTTCCACCACATTACCCTTGTATGCGTCAGTACCGCCGACCGGGTACTGACTCGTCGCAACGGCGCTGTCGTTATCCGCCGCGCCGCCGGATATCTTGATGTTGAACCCGGCGTTGGTTATTGCCTCGTTCGCCTGGGAAACCGTCATATTCGTGACGTCCGGGATAACGCCGGATTCCAGATCGTATTCATTCCCCAGATACAGCACCACCGTCGAGCCCTTGGGAATGCTCGTTCCGGAAGCCGGGATCTGCGTAGTTACAGTCGCGCCGCTGGCGGTATCGCCGACATAGCGCACCTCGAATCCCTCGGCGTTCAGCTTCGCTTCCGCTCTCTGGGATTCCATGCCCAGGACGTAGGGCACCGCCGCGTCCATCTTCGCAAGCTCCTCTGCGGTGTAAGTCGGGTAAATACCGAGGTGCGGCAGTCCCTCCTTGAACACAGCGGAAACTACCGGCGCAGCCACCGCACTTCCGTAGTACTGCGTGCCGGTGGGGGTATCCGCCATTACCAGCATGACTATCTGCGGATCGTCCGCCGGGGCGAACGCCGCAAAGGACGGAACGTAGGTCATTCTGTCCTCACCGGTGGTCGCAAGACGCTGGTTATATTCATCGATCTTCTCGGTCGTACCGGACTTTCCGCCGATACGGTAGCCGTTGATGTATGCGTTGCTTCCGCCGTTATCATTAACAACGGTTTCCAGTATATCCCGCATGGTGGCGGAGGTTTCCTCGGAAATTACCTGGCGCTTGATACGGGTTTCAGTGGTCTGTACCACGTTCCCGTCGGAATCCAGCACCTTGTCTACAACGTATGGAGTCACCAGGTAGCCGCCGTTGACGATAGCGCAAAGCGCGGTCGTCATCTGGAGCGGAGTAACCTTGTTGGTCTGACCGAAACTTGAGGAGGCAAGCTCGACAAGTCCCATATTCTCGCGGCTGACGTAAAGGCTCCCGGATTCGCCGGGGAGGTCTATTCCGGTGGGTTCGGTGAATCCGAACGCCTCGAAATAGTCGCTGAACTTATCCGCGCCAAGCAGCTGTCCAATCTGGATAAAGCTCGGGTTGCAGGATTTCGTGACCGCCTGCTGTAACGTGAGAGTTCCATGTCCGTAGCTGGACCAGCACTTTATACGAGTGCCTGCAACTATCTCAACTGCCGCGCAGTGGAACGTGGAATTCAGCGAAACCACCTCTTCCTCGAGGGCGCTGGCGCAGGTCACAGTCTTGAATACCGATCCGGGGTAGTAAAGCTCGGATATCGCCTTGTTCTTCCACTGCTGCTCACGCAGGGCAGATTCCTTCTCCTCCAGCTCCTCATCGGTGGCGCCGGACGCCTTCATCTCCTCAAGCACCTGGAGGTCGTACGCGCCGGTGATCTCGGAGGGGTTATTCAGGTCGAAGCTTGGTGCAGTCGCCATCGCCAGCACTGCTCCGGTGTTGCAGTTCATTATGATACCGCAGGCGCGGTTTATTACCTGGTGCTGCGAAACGCACAGCTCGAGGTTCTTCTCAAGGTAGTGCTGCAATACCTCGTCCAGGGTCAGCACAAGACTGTAGCCGTCCACCGCGGAGTAGTATGCGTCGCTTGCGCCCTTCAGTTCCCTGCCGTCGGCGGAAACATTGTATACCGCCTTTCCGTCAGTTCCGGAGAGAAAATCGTCATAGTACGCCTCAAGTCCGTAAACGCCGTCGCCGTCGAAGTTCGTGAATCCAATGATGTTGGAGGCAAGCGAGCCGTTCGGGTAATATCTCTTGGAAGTCGGCCAGAGGTGGATATCGTCGGAGTTCAGTCCGTTCTCGTTCATAAACGCCGTGATCTCGTTTGCCTCGGGTTTCTCCACCTTGCGCTTCACTATGTAGTATTGGCTGTTCAGGTCGGTGCGGCACTTTGAAAGGATAGTGTCGTAATCCACGCCGAGTATGTCGGAAAGTCCCTTTGCGACTACTTCCGCGCGGTCTTGATACGGCTCAGGAGTTTCGCCCTTTTCGATAAGCTCCTTCGCCTTCTTGTCGTATTCTTCCTTCGCAGCAGTATTTGACAGGTCGATATTATGCGGAGATATCGTGATATCCCACACGGTGGAGCTTTGTGCCAGCACCGTTCCGTTGGAATCGTATATGGATCCGCGGTTCGCCTTCATGACCACCACGGACTGCTGCTGTCCGGTCGCGAGCATGCGCCACTTGTCCCCGTCGAGTATCGAATACTTCAGCAGGAACAGTCCGACGTAAGCCGCCACTATAACAATGAATCCAAGCACGACGATCTGCTTCGTGGAAGAGTTCCACAGGCGCGGTTTTTCAGCCGCCTCCTGTTCCTTTTTGGATATTGCCTTCCCGACCGCCTTCATGCCTTTCCAGAAACCCATACAAAAGATACCTCCAAATGACCGCTTGGTCAATAAAAACAAAAAGCAAAGCCGACTTCAGCCGTGCGGCGCACAGCAAAGATAAGCCGACCTTGCCCAGATCATTCCGTTGCCGGCAAGTATAGGGTGCAGACAGCGTGTCCCTGCTCACCTCTATATTATGCCATCAGAAGCCGATGTATTCCAGCAGATCCCCGAACCAGTCCGCAATGGCGGTAAATATGTTACCGCTATCCTCCGGGCTGACCTCGATAAGATCCTCAGTGTTCACGCTGAGGTAGTTTATCTGTGAATTCGTGACCTTGCTCATGCCAAGCTCAGTCGCGGCGTATTCCTCAATGTAGCTGATGTTGACCTTGCTGTCCAGTCTGCTCTGCAGGAGAGAGTTCTCGTCCCGTGCCTCGGCAAGCAGCTTTTTCTGGTCGTCCACCTTGCGTGCGATATCGTCCGCCCTTGTATTCTGGACGTTCACTGCCCACAGTGCGCCGAAAGCCGCCACTGCGCAGAGCACGATACCAAACTTCGAGCCTGTCCGGGACGCCGAGTGCTTATTCATTTTTATCTCGCTTGCACGGCGCTGTCTGTCCTGCTGACGCTCACGCTCCTTACGGGCAGTATTGTCAAAGTGTGACAGGTCGTATGCAAGATTGGATTTGTCGATCTCCGGAAGCATCTGCTCACCTTCCTAATACTTAATCTTCAAACGGCGTATTGCGGATCTTTTCGATCACCCTCAGCTTTGCGCTGCGGCTGCGCGGATTTACCTCCAGCTCCTCAGCGGAAGCGGTCACAGGCTTCTTTTCCATCAGCCTGCCCATGGGCTTCTTTCCGCATACGCACACCGGGAATTCCGGCGGACATGTGCAGCCGGTGCATAACTCCCTGAAGCGGTTCTTGACTATTCTGTCCTCCAGCGAATGGAATGTGATCACCGACATTCTGCCGCCCTTCTTCAGCGCGGCGAATCCGTCCGTCAGCGCCGTTTCCAACACGTCAAGCTCGTGGTTCACTTCTATCCGTATCGCCTGGAAGCTTTTCCGGCAGGGATTCTTCTCCCTGCGGTATGCCGCCGGCACGCTCGCCTTGATTATCTCCGCAAGCTGCCCGGTGGTTTCAATCGGGGCGGTCAGCCGGGCGTTCACTATGCCTCTTGCTATACGGTTCCCGAATTTCTCCTCGCCGTAGTCAAACAGTATCCTGGCGATCTCTTCCTCGCCGTATTCGTTCACAACGTCCCGGGCGGAAAGTCCCTCGCCGCTCATTCTCATATCAAGCGGCGCGTCATTGTGGAAGGAAAATCCGCGTTCCGCCGTATCAAGCTGGTGAGATGAAACCCCCAGGTCCGCAATGATGCCGTCCAGAGCGTTTACCCCCAGCTCCGCCAGCACCGATTTTATCTCGCTGAAATTGCTCCGCACGAAAGTGACTGGATAGCCCTTTAACCGCTCCCCAGCGGCTTCAAGCGCCTCCCTGTCCTGGTCGAAGCATATCAGTCTGCCGCCGTCCAGGCGCTTTGCAAGTTCCAGGCTGTGGCCGCCGCCCCCGGTGGTGAGGTCCGCGTAAACGCCCTTTGGGTCTGTGAACGCGCCGTCAACCGTTTCATGAAGCAGCACCGAAACATGTGAAAACTCCATCAGATACCGATCTCCTCGGCAAGCGCCGCGATATCCTCAGTGGATATGCTCTCTGTGTAAGCCCTGTACGCCGCCTTGTCCCATATCTCGGCATGGTCGTCCATTCCGACGACGACTACCTCTGATGTAAGCCCGGCATAAGCTCTCAGCGCCGGAGCAATGGCGATCCTGCCCTGCTTATCCGGCTCCGCCTCGCACGCTCCGCCGAAGAGGAAGCGCTCGATTGGGAGCCTTACCTTCTGCGGCTTGCCCTTCAGTGATTCCCTGAGGGCGTTCCAGCTGTGCTCTGTGTGTACTGTCAGGCAAGCTTCACCTATAGTCTTGGAAATATAGAAATGTTCGCCCAGCTCCTCGCGGAGCTTCGCCGGAAAGTTCATGCGCCCTTTTGAGTCTATGGTGTGCTCGAACTCGCCGTACATCTCTATTCCCCCTTTCCATGGCTGTAGTCCCCTGTGAAACTGCCAATTGCCGTCCTCCTCGGGCGGCTTTTTCCGTAGATGCTGTAATATATTTTCCCAGCTAAATGTAAATATGTGGGTCGGCAGAAGTTACGTTCGTGGTAATTTAATGTTTTTTACACCACTTTAGTGAAAACTTCACCACTTTCACCCACAATTAGTATACACCGTTTTCAACATTTTTGCAAGTGTAAGTTGAAGGAAACAGGCAAAAATAAAAAATGAATTTTTGTTCATATTTTTGTGCATATTGCACAAAAGAGAGCCTCCAAACAGGAGGCTCCGGCGAGAATATTCGTTCAAAAATTCAACACATCACTATATATCGGCAGATAATTTCAACTTTTCAACAATATATTGTGCTCAATGTTGAAATTTACCGAGGATCCGCAGGATTTCAACAACACCGGCTTTCAGTGGATTCTACACCCGTATCAAAACCACGACAGATAAGCGCACGCCACCGCGAACACCAGCGACGGGAGCATATCCGCCACGCGGATCTTCTTCCCCCACACGAGGTTCACTCCCACGCAGAAGATGAGCACGGAGCCAACCAGCGACAGATTATTCAGCGCCGCCGGGATCATTATCGGCTCCAGCAGCCTGGAAAGCGCCGTGATAGTCCCCTGGAACACCGCCACGGGGATTGCCGAGAAGATACACCCCTTGCCTCTCCCGGCTGTCATAACCACTATTATAACCATGTCCAGCACCGCCTTGGCGAACAGCGTGGAGTGATCCCCGAGGATTCCGTCCTGGATAGATCCCACCACCGCCATCGCGCCTATGCACACGGTCAGGGAAGCTGTGACGAATCCGTCCACGAATCCGCCGTCACCCTCGCTGTGGGTGACCTTCCGAAGCCATGTCCCGAAGCGCTCCATCGCACCCTCGATATTCAGCAGGGAGCCGACAAGTCCGCCCAGGACAACGCTTGCAATCAGCATCATCGTGCCGCCGGAACCGAGCGTGCCGTCCGCAGAGGAAGTGAGCATTTTCTCCATCGCCCCGGCTATCCCGAGGAATATCACGCACACTCCGCACGCCATCATTATGGTTTCCTGTACGCGCGGCTTTATCAGCTTCCCGAAGAGAAGCCCGGCAAGTCCGCCCAGGATTATCGCCGCCGCATTTACTATCGTGCCAAGTCCCGGCATTGTATCGCTTCCTTTTGTTCTTTATATCTGTCAGGACAGGCGTCCCTTGAAGTCCTCGTAGCTGAACTTCTTTATCAGCTGTACTTCGCCGTTTTCTTTCAGCAGATAGATGGACGGCAGGGACATTCCGTTAAACGTATTGTTCTTGCACATGGAGTAAATC
>OGUO01000620.1_pt1 | contig 26299 bp, 27 predicted proteins | sample 1553641 | NCBI WGS metagenome assembly OGUO01 (sample SAMEA2579980, study PRJEB22360) | human gut metagenome | biome: human gut; feature: human-associated habitat; material: faeces | place: Denmark | collected 2008/2010 | reverse complement strand
TACTGGATTTGGGCTCCCTCCGCCCCGGGGGGAGAAAAGCCGTTTGTATTGCCCGTAGAGCGCATTGTTTCGCTCGTTGTTTATTGGATAGAACGGCTCTGCGCCGTCAGCCCATTCCACGGGATATTCGCGGCTTATAACAGTTTTGGACTGCGTTCCGAATTCAAAATGCTTGTGCTCGATGATACGCGTGAACGGAACTTCCGCCGACGTGTAGTTAACCACAGCGTTTCCCTGCCAGTCAGGGCAGTCCAGAACTTCCGTTTCAAAGCGCAGGGAGCGGTACTCAAGGCTGCCGAAACAGCCTCCGAAAAACTCGTCGATCCGCCCTGTCCACACGGTTTTTGCTGCCCGAATTTGGTTCTTCACCGCAGAATAATCCGTTTCAAGGCGTACATCACAGCCGCTGAGCAGCTTTTCAAATATCTGCGTGTAACCGCCAATCGGAATTCCCTGCCATCTGTCCGTAAAGTAATTATTATTGAATGTGAACCTCAGCGGCAGCCTTTTTATAAGAAACGCAGGAAGCTCCTTGCAGGGACGCCCCCACTGCTTCTCCGTGTAGCCCTTTACCAGCTTTTCGTAGACATCTCTGCCGACCAACAGCAGCGCCTGCTCCTCCAGATTCTGCGGCTCTCCGATATCAAGGCTGCTTATCTGCTCATCAATGACGCGTTTTGCCTCCTCCGGGGATTTCACTCCCCACATTCGGCTGAAAGTATTCATGTTGAAAGGCAGATTATACAACTCGTCATTATATATCGCTATGGGTGCGTTGATGAAATTGTTGAACTCAGCAAACTGATTGACATAATCCCAGACTCTCCGGTCAGATGTGTGGAATATATGCGCGCCGTACCTGTGAATGTTTATTCCCTCGATTGACTCCGTAAAGCAGTTTCCGCCGATATGGGAACGTCGGTCTATAACAAGGCAGTGCTTTCCGCGCGCGGTCATTTCATGTGCAAACACCGAGCCAAAAAGCCCGGCGCCCACTATTAGATAATCATACATCATTATCGCTCCGGATATCGGGCAGGATCCCGGTTACCAGGAACTCCTGATAAGCGTCGCAAAGCACGTCTGCGTCGCCGAATGCCACCTGCCTGCCATGATCCAGCCACAGTATTTTATTGCACAGTCTGCGTACCTGATCCAATGCATGGGAAACGAGTATTGTTGCTTTTCCGTTTTGAATTATCTCGCGCATTTTCGCCTCGCTCTTATCGCGGAATGCGCCATCGCCTACAGAAAGCACCTCGTCGAGAATGAGTATCTCCGGCTCAATCATACTGGCAATGGAAAACGCGATACGCGCTTTCATTCCGCTCGAAAGCTGCTTGAACGGACGATGCTCAAACTCTTCAAGCTCAGAAAACTTCAATATCTCCGGGTATTTTTTGTCCATGAACTCACGGGTATAGCCAAGCATGGCGCCGCGGAGATATGCATTCTCTTTCAGGTCAAGATCGCCGTCAAACCCACTGGTAAGCTCCAGCAATGCGGCTATTCTTCCGTTCACCCTTACATATCCGGTGGACGGCCGCATAATTTGCGTCACCACCTTAAGCAGCGTGGATTTACCCGCTCCGTTAGTCCCCACAATTCCCAACATATCGCCCTGACAAAGTGTAAACGACACACCATTCACCGCCATGAACTCCTCAGCGTGATAAGTGCGCGTCAATTTTTTCATGACGTATTCCTTCAGACCGATATTTCTAAGATCGCCGGTTATATATCTGACGGAAACATCTTTTGCTTCAATTATTACCTGATTCATTTTTTCTCCGATCAGATGTAGTATAGGAATTTGTAGTTTTTCTTCTTATAAATAAGCGCACCGACAGCAAGTACTACCAGCGCATATCCTGCCGCAAGCAGATGGAACGAGAACTTAGGGATCACACCATCCAAGATTATCTTGCGGAAATATCTGATGTAAACGTACAGCGGATTTAGATAGAACAAGTACTGAACCTGCTGATCGTAAACATCTATTGAATAGAAGATCGCCGAAACGTACATCAGCATGAGCGTGAAGATATCATAAAGATATTTCAGATCTCTAAACATAAGATAAAGGGCGGAAAGAATCAGCCCTGCCCCCAGGTTGAACACCACAAGGCAGCAAACGGGATACAGCAGCATGATGAACTTCCAGCTGAACGCCACGCCATCAATAATGCAGAACACGAACAGCAGGACGACGTTGATCCCGAAATTTATCAGAGCCGAAACATTCTTTGACAACAGGAACATATATTTCGGCACATTCACCTTGGAAAATATGCTGGCATTTTCGTACAATGCAGTCATTCCCGTGGAAGTGGATTCCTTAAAGAAACTGTACAGCAGATTTCCGCAGAACAGGTAGATAACATAATGCGGTATATCCCTGCCGAAGAACTGAGAAAACACAATAGCCATAACCGCCAGCGTCATCAGTGGACCAAGCACACTCCAGAGCATTCCCAGAACTGTACGTTTATATTTTTTTGTAAAATCTCTTTTAACGAGTTCTTCAAACAAAAAACGATTCTTGCTAAACAGCATTGCTATTTTTTTCAGCTTATTCTTCATATTCCCTCAAGCATACCAAAACAAGATATAACATTTTCACGCCAATGGAATATCCAATAGAAATCCTATTGTATTATACAACCAAACAGGTTATTTGTCAATAGGCAAAACAACCCACAATCCTCATTGATAACACAAAGGAACGCCGTGCACGGCAGATAACCGGGCACGGCGAAACGAATTATAAATCGGAGCTGTAAGCGTAATTTCCATCGGATCTTGCGGTCACTGAGGGAACTGCCCTCATCACAGGGCGGAGATCCACAGCGGCTGCGCTGCCGTTGCTGCGCACCTGGTAGTAACGCTGGCATTTCAGCAGCTCCATAGCAGTGTCGGGAGCCTTGAACGGCGTCATATCAGCGCCCTTCTCCAGCTTTATCCACCTGAGCGTATAATGGGTGCAATTGGTATTGTTGATCACCAGACGGTGATTAGGCGTATTACCCCAATCAAATGTAATTGTATGCACGCCCGGCGCAGAGATATTCAGCGTACTCAGCTTATTTCCGTGCTGCTGAATACTTATGGTACCTTTTATCTCGCTCACCTCAAGTGACAAAGTAACTGTTTTTCCGACAAGATTTGCGCCGTCTGCTATCACCTGAGTGAGTATTGCGTCATCGGCGCCCATCGTTCCGTCCACAGCAATCGAACCGTCATAGTTTACTGTAACTGTGCCGTAATTGTCGCAGTTGTATTTCCAGATACACCATCTGTCCACGGTGTAAGTATATGCCGATATCCCTGTATATATGCTTTGTCCTCTCTGGTTAAGGTGAAAATCCGGGTTGTCCAGCAAATTCTCCGATTTCATAGACTTTGCAGTCAGTAAAAGCGCCCTGCAAAGTCCGTCGTGCTCGTTGCTGATAAACTCTATCCCAACTCGTCCGCTACCCAGAAAATAACAATGATCGCTCAATCCCCATGAATTTGGATTGCACCCAGAACAACCCGGCTCCACCACCATTACCTCGTTATCGTCCAGTCTGTCAGCGATATCCGGATCCTTTGAAACGTATACCGTATCATCGGTCATATTGGTAACAATGATGAACTCCTGCGGCACATTAGTCAGCTTGTCCTCACCGCTGAGCATCAGTTCTTTTTGATTGTCGTATTCTATAACCGCCATATGAACCTCCTAATAATAAATAATATTCTATTGAGCTTTCCGCTCAACTAAATAATAAGTCGTGAACAAGTGCAAAATACTGCAAGCCATATTTGGACATACTGATTAAGGATACGTCACAAATAGATCGCGCGTGTGCCGTGCTGTCAGTTTTGTGATTATTATGCTAATTTTACTAACAAGACACATTTATTCAAAGAAACGTAAAGATAATTGTTGAAAGAAGTCAGGCCTGCTTTTAGTTCGACACAGCACGGGACATATACGCAATTTGACCAGTGCTTCCTTTTATAAGCCACCTTCCATCCATATCGAGCGGTGACAGCATAGACTGGAAGGAACCCACCCCCGAGGAGATCGTCAAGAAGGTCACCGGCGGCGTGAAATCCGGGTCGATTGTGCTCTTCCACAACGATCTTGAGAACACCACCCAGGCACTTCCGCAGGTGCTGGAGCTGCTTTCCGGGGAGGGATACGAGTTCGTGCCGGTAGGCGAGCTTATCTACACCGATGACTACACCATCGACGCCAACGGAATGCAGATACCCACCGTGCAGAGCAGCACCGTCATCACTCCGGACAATGCGGACGAGGTGCTGGCACAGTATTCCGACGACCTCAAGGCGGCTGGATTCACCAACGAGCAGCTGACCGCGGCGGTCCAGGCGGTGAAGGACGGCGCGGAGATCCCGGAGCAGGTCGCGGAGGTCCTCGCAGGACTGTCGGCAAATGCCGTGGAATCCGCAGCTGACACGACTTCAACGTCAGCGGAACATGAAAAATAGGCGAAATTAAATTAAGTAATTTTTCTGAACATTAAGTAATTGCAGTAACTTTGCTATGCGATTTTGCACAAAGAAGTCGGGTTTAAATTATCTATTATAGATATTGCATTATTACGCAAATTACTGTATAATGTAACTAGACAATTTATTTGTCCCTGCTTTAACATTTTACTTAATGGAGGTTTATGATGAACAAGTTCAAGACCGCTGCTGCCAGCGTGCTCGCTGCTGCAATGATCCTGTCGCTGACCGCATGCGACGAGGAGCCCGCAGTTTCCGGCAGCAACTCCGGCGTATCCAACGCTGACGCACCGAACGCCGATGGCACTTCCGGCAACAACGCGCCGGTATCCGCTGTAACAACAGCAACATTCGACACCGACCCCGACGTTCAGGAAGCTGCAAAGAACGCAGCTGACAAGCTCGACAATCCCGACCTTGAGGTAGACACCCGTATCAAGTGGATGGCGTGGTGGGAGATCGACGAGACCGCTGCAAACGCAGAGCTGTTCAAGGAAGTATACGGTATCCCGACAAAGGGTATCGAGAAGAGCGAGAATTACGACCACACCGGAAGAATTTTCGACTACATGTACACCGACTACAACTCCCGTTACGACAAGCTGGCTACAGCTATCCAGGCGGGCGACTCTCCTGACCTGTTCCCGTTCGAGATCCGTGACTATCCTTACGGCGCTCTCCAGGGCAGATATCAGCCGATCGACGGCATTGTCGACCTCACAACTGATAAATGGGCTCCTGCAAAGGACGTAATGGATCAGTTCGAGCTGAACGGCAAGCAGTACTGCGCTATTTACGAGATCTCCTTCGACTCCCTGCTGTACTACAGAAAGAGCGTTATTGAGGACGCAGGCCTTCAGGATCCGCGTGAGCTTTTTGAGAACGACAACTGGACATGGGATACCTTCCTTGAGATGGCAAGAGCATTCCAGAAGTCCGGCGATGACAGATATGTGACCGAGGGCTTCAACACCGAGATCGAGCTTCTGGTATCCACCGGTACGCCTATCATAAGCATTGAGAACGGTAAGCTCGTAAACAACATGAACAGCGCCAACGTTCAGAGAGCAATGGATCTGCTGTCCACACTCCAGTCCGAAAACCTCAGATGGCCGATCCAGGAGAACGGCTGGTCCCTTAACCCGAAGCTGTGGGCACAGGGCAATATCCTGTTCTACGCTAACGGCGGCACATGGGAATTCGAGGGCGATTCCGGTCTGAAGAAGTTTGCTGACAGATTCAGCTGGAACGACGACGAGATCTGCGTTGTTCCTTATCCGAGAGATCCGCAGGCTGACAAGTACTACCACTTCATGAAGCAGGACGCTCTGATGTGGTGCAAGGGCTCCACGAACGCTAACGGCGTTGCCGCATGGATCGACTGCTGCGTAACCACCTCCCTTGACCCTGAAGTAACTGCTACTTCCAGAAAGCAGGCTAAGGACAAGTACGGCTGGACCGACTACAACCTCGACTTCATCTACAGCCAGACCACTCTTGACGGCACCAGCAAGATCACTCCTATCTTCGACTTCAAGAACGGTATCGGTAACGACATCGCAGACGCAGGCAAGTCTGAGTCGCCTGTCGAGGCTCTGACCAAGACTGTATACCTGTCTGGTGATAAGACATACGCACAGCTGAACGCTGAGTACTTCACCCAGATCGACACTCGTATCAACGAGATCAACGAGAAGATCAGCAAGCTCTGATGATTCAGTTCACAGAATACGCTCCGGGATCCCGGGGCGTATTTTTTTGCATATTCCACGACCTCCCGGGCATAATACTACCGTGCCGGAAGCTGGGCTGAAAAAAATCTCAGAAAAATATAAAAAAATATAAAAAAGCTATTGACAAACCGAGATCTTCGTGCTATAATATAATACGTTAAGTCACTGGGGTGTCGCCAAGCGGTAAGGCAGATGACTCTGACTCATCCATTTCGAGGGTTCAAATCCTTCCACCCCAACCAAAAACCTCGTCGAGTTTCGACGAGGTTTTCTTTTTATATGCGAAAAACCTGCCGGAGTTCTCCGGCAGGTTTCTTTTATTTCCAGCCGCGCAGCTCCCGGAGGGTTTCCACCGTTTCCCGGACTGTCGCGGCGGCACGCTCCGCTTCCTCCATCCTGGTAGATTCCGACAGGGTGAGCCGCAGGGAGCCTTTCTGGAATTCCGCCGGGACTCCCATCGCAGTGAGCACATGGGAGGGCTTCTCGTCGCCGCTGGCACACGCCGACCCGGAGGAGGCACACACTCCGCGGAGGTCAAGCCCCAGGACAAGGCTCTCCCCCTCGATCCCGGCAAAGGATACATTCACGTTTCCGCACAGCCGTGGGGATTTCCCACCGTTGAGCCGGCTCCCGGGAATTTCCGTCAGCAGGGAAATGAGCCTGTCGCGCACCTCGGACATCGCCGCGGATTTCCCCGGAATGTCCCTGCACGCGTATTCCATAGCCGCGCACATCGCCGCTATCGCGGCGGTATTCTCCGTCCCGGAGCGCAGCCCGTTCTCCTGCCCTCCGCCGTTCAGCAACGGATTCACGGGGATCCCCCTCCGGCAGTACAGCAGCCCGGCGCCGCGTAGTCCGCCCAGCTTGTGCGCGGAAATCGAAAGCATGTCGCAGCCGATGTCGTTCACGTCCAGGGGAATCATTCCGGCGGCCTGCACTGCGTCCGTATGGAACAGCACACCGCGTTCTCGGCATACCGCCGCAATCTCATGAATCGGCTGTACCGCTCCGACCTCGTTGTTCGCCGTCATCACCGTGACCAGCGCGGTATCCGGCGTGATAAGCTCCCGGGCGCGTTCAGCGGACACATATCCCCCGCTGTCCACCGGGAGGTACTCCACCGTGAACCCGAAACGCTCCAGCGCGCGGCAGCTTTCCAGCACCGCCGGGTGCTCCACCGCCGTGGTGACTATCCGCCGCCTGCCCTGCTCCCATCCGGCTAGTGCTGCGGATTTCAGCGCCATGTTGTCGGATTCCGTGCCGCCGGAGGTGAACACGATCTCCTCCGAAGCCGCGCCGATCGCCCGGGCGCACTTCTCACGCGCCTCTATAAGCGCCAGCGCCGCGCGCCTGCCCTCGGTGTGTATCGACGAGGGATTACCCCAGCAGTCCCTCAGAAACGGCTCTGCAGCGCTCAGGGCGCAATCCAGCACCGGCGCGCTCGCCGCGTTGTCCAGGTATATCATCGTGCCGCCCCCTTTATCCTGTCGATAGCCCACTCCCACTCCGGGAAATCCCGGAGGATCCTCGCAATGCACCGCCAGATGAACTCCTCGCGCAGCACGGGGTTGTCCCTCATCTGCTGCTTCGCCCCCCACAGGTGCGTATACTTGTCCTGAGGGAAGAACAGGAAATCCTTTTCCAGCAACGTTTTCACCGGGGTCCCGGTGTATTCCGCGCACATGGCAGCCATGCGCTGCTCCGCGAACACCATGTACTTCAGCCGGTCGCCGCAGCTCTCCGCGGACTTCATGAATGCTATCGCCTGGGAGGTGTAGAACTCCTTGAGGGAGTTGTCCGGCATGTACAGGAACGCCGTGTTCAGCGGCAGTACGTCCCGGCTGAATTCCGGAATGCTGTGCCCGGGCGCGGAGAAGTACTCCAGCGGCGGATATATGTCCGGATTCAGATCCTCCCGGTGCGCAGCAATCAGTTCGCCGCCGAATTCCGGCTTCTCCCAGACGATGAGGTCTGTATCCACCATAGCACAGGGAGCCGGCATGCGACGCAGCGCCAGCAGCTTCCCTGCCGCCCAGAACATCTCCGGGTCAATTCCGTCCAGGTCGTCCGGTACCTCCTGCCGCAGCCCGTCCCAGACGGATTCCAACCCGGCGTTTCTGATGTAATCCGCCGCCGGTCCGTCGCAGTACAGGAATATCCTGCTGCCGTCCCTGCGCCACTCCAAGGCGGATATCACGGCGCAGAACAGGTCAAAATCCTCTAAAGCAAAAGCCCCGTTATTTTTCGCGAAAAACGGAGCCGTAGAAATTATATGAAATGCGTCCAAATCGTTACCTCTGTCAGACTATGTGTATCCCGTAGCCGAAGCAGTCCAGCGGACATCTGCGCAGCGTCAGGTACATTATCCTGTAGTATTCGTCGGCGGTAATAAAGCGGCTGCCGTTCGCCATCGGAAACGCGAACGAGCCCCACCCGAAGGAGCCTGCGAAACTCCCCAGCCAACTGCCGAAAGAGCCGTATCCGAACGAACCCACGGCAAAGGAGCCGCCCCTCCACGAGGAATTTCTGAAGGAGCCTGCAAAGGAGCCGAAGCGCCATTCCCACTCCCATTCCCAAAGGCGGAATCCGCCGAAGCTGCCGACCGCAGAGCCATAAGAGCCGTACCCCGCAGCATAGGAGCCTCCAACCAAATAGGAGCCGTACCCGGCTGCTCCAGAGCCTCCGGAATAGGAGCTGCTTACTGCCGATGCAGCGGACAATGCGCCATCGCCCCGGAATACCTCGTGCTTCTCCGCAGCAGCCTGCCCGAATATCTCCGCAAGTCTGCTGTCAAGGGCCGGATCTTTCGGGTCTAGCACTGAAATGCGGTCTGCCTGTTCCTCGCCGCCATGCTCCCGGAGCCACTCTTCAAGACTACCCCCGAGGAAATAGCCACGGAGCGACGCCATATCGAAATGTTCTGCGATCTCAGACGCACTGTTTACCCTGCACCGTCCGAACCATAAGGAACAATCCAACGGAGCCACCTCCTCTGCTATTCCGGGGCAAATCCCTTTTGTATATTATAGCATATCCGGCGCTATAATGCAACAATTTTTATTGATTTTGTGGCAAATTAACAGTCGCGTTACATTCCACGGGTCAGCCGTGAAAGTTCCGTTTCCGGTTGCCCATCATCAGCCGTATCATCACCGTGGTGACGGATTTCCTCACCGAAGCGATGAGCACGCGCTCGTCGTCCGTGAATCCGCTCCAGTCAAGCCCCTCGCCCTCGGGGAGCCTGATATACCTCGCCGGAAGTTCCTCCGCCGCCAGCCGGGAAAGCTCCCTCCGGCAGATCTCGCAGTCGCAGGCATTGAACCGCGCAAGTATCGAAGGTGCGGCGTCCTCTGCTGTTATTCCGGTAAGTTCACGCGTCACAAGCGGCGCGCTCTGCTTTTCTTCCATCTGTTTCTCAGCCTCTGCCTCCCGGCGGATAACCCGGGACAACGGCTCGATTCCCCTCAGCTGCCGTGGGATACGGCTCTTCCCGGCGGCGATGACCTGGTTTTCCATCGCGGCGGTGTCCTCCACCAGCTTCATCACGCTGGGAGTTTTCACGCTGACCGCCTGCTCCTCCGTATGCGGAGCCTTCGGCGCTTCCTTCCCGGGTTTCTTCGCGGTTTTTCTTCCGGATCCGCGCTTCTTCCCGGGGCTTTCCGTAACTCTCTTCCCGGGGGCCGTATTCCCAACTACCGCCGGCTCGTCCTCACGGCGGACAAGTACCGCGCCCTCGCTGTCGTAGCGGTCGGTTATCGCATTCTTCTCCTGCTCTCTCATTTCTTCTTAGCCGCTTTTCCGCCGCACTTTGTTCCGGTGAGTTCCTCAATGAACGTCAGGTACTCCGCCGCCGCCTTCGACTTCGGGGAGTATGTGATCACGCTCTCGCCGTGAGCCGGCGCCTCAGCAATGCTGACGCTGGTGCTTATGCGGCTCTTGTAGATCCTGGTGTTCAGCTGCTCCGCAATGACGTTGGCAAGGTCCTCCACGTCCCTTGTGAGCGTGAGCCTGGGATTGTACTTGTTCAGCAGTATCCCGCCCACGGTGAGGTCCTTGTTGTAATACCTCTGCACCGCGAATATGGTCTGCTTCAGCTGGGCAATACCCTGCAGGCTGAGTATTTCGCACAGCATGGGGATAACCAGCTCGTCCGCCGCAGTGTACGCATTGATGGTGAGCACGGACAGCGCCGGCGGCGTATCCAGTATGATGAAGTCGTACTCCTCCCGGATAGTTTCCAGCTGCTCACGCAGGATATATTCACGCCCCACGCCGGTAAGTTCCAGCTCCACGCCGGAAAGCAGAATATTGGAGGGTATCACGTCGCATATCTCGCCGTGCTGTACTGCGTCGGAAATATCGCAGTTCCCCTTGAATACATCATATATCGTGTAGCAGTCCTCCGCCTCCACGCCGAGCGAGAAGCTGAGATTCCCCTGCGGATCCAGGTCTATCGCGAGCACCTTTTTCCCGGCGTGCGCCAGCCCTCCGCAGATGGAGCAGCAGGTCGTGGTCTTTCCCACGCCGCCTTTCTGGTTTGTCAGTGCGATTATCTTAGCCAATTGAAAATACCCCCGTTGCAGCATCTGCTGCGGTTTATTCAGACATCACAAGGGCGCACATAAAATGTCCGCCCTCGGTCATGTTCAGATGTTGATTAATAGCCATCAGGATCCTTGTACTCGTCTGTAGCGCTATCCTCGGGTATGTAGATGTGGTAGTTCGTCTTACCATTCTTCTTAACGAAGTACATCGCAGTATCCGCAAAGGAGAGCAGCTCGTTGACGTCCTCCGTATGCTCGGGGCAGAACGCAACGCCGATACTTGCCTTGACATCGATGTGCATTCCTCCGTCGGGAGTGTCATAGCCCTGGTACAGTTCGTTGATGATATCCATGGAGATGTTCTCGATATTCTCGATATCCTCCTGGTTCGTGAAGCATAGCACGAATTCGTCGCCGCCGAAGCGTCCTGCGAATCCGCCGCGGTCATCGACCTTCTTGCGGATCGTGTCAGCCACGAATCTGATTACCTCGTCGCCTATGGTGTGTCCGTAGCGGTCGTTGATGAACTTGAAGTCGTCAACGTCGATGAACAGCGCAGCAACGCGCTTGGTTCCGCGGCGGTCGATCTCGGCGGTGAGGTTCCTGATGAATGTATTTCTGTTGTACAGCTGTGACAGGAAGTCGTAGCTTGCACGCTCGGAAAGCTGGAGCTCCAGCTTCTTCTCGTTGTCGATATCGGTCATGACGCCGATAACTCTCAGCGGCTCGCTCAGACGGTCGGTAATGCATACCGCGCGGAGGGAAACCCAGATCACCGCTCCGCTCTTGGTCTTGAGCTGATATTCAGCGCTGTAGCCGTTCTTGTTCTTGAGCAGCAGATTGATGTCGCGCTTGTATTTCTCCGCGTCCTCGGAATTCATCAGAAAGTCGATGAACTTACCGTTGGACAGCGTGGAATCCTCGGTCTTGATATCGAATTTAGCCAGCATATTGGGGGAGCAGTACATTCTTTCCTTGTGGAAATCCCACTCGAACAGCATATTGTCGGACAGTTCCGCAATGGTGCGGTGGCGTTCCTCGCTGAGGAACACCTCGTCCAGCAGGTCGTTGAAGGAGGTCTGGATCTCGCCCAGCTCGCTCTTTCTGTTGGTGACCTTGAAGCGGATATCCGTAGCGCCCTCTGCGTCGGAGATCTCGGTCATGGTCTTGAGCATTCCGCTCATGTTGCCGAGGAACCTGCCGATAACCACCAGGGAACCCACGGAGAACACAACCGCCGCAACCGCAACGACTACCCAGCCGAGCAGGTTAGCAGTCATGGAGAAGGAGTGGAAACTGCTGCCGTCAGCCGCGCCCACCCATCTCCAGTCGGAGATGGTCTTGTCGATAAGACCCACGCAGTAAACAGTGCCGCCGGCGCTGCCGACAATGGATCTTACATCAGAAGCGTTCTTAAGCTTGTCAAGGTCGCTGCTGTTGGTGTTATAAAGATCCTTCACGCCGTCATTCCAGACGCTTGTGCTGCTGAATTCCTTGTCAACTCCACCGCTGGTGTAGTTTAGGGCAACGCCGTTGGAATCCACCAGCATGAACTTGCTGTTCGCGAGATCGCCGAACTGACCCGCGATAGCCTTCTGGATACCGCTCTCGGGGGCAACGGAAACGACCTCGATGAACGCGCCGATCTCGTTCTTGTTGTAGTCCTGGATCTTGGAGTAGAAGTAAACAGCGTCCATGCGCTGACCGTAGCTCTCCCAGGAAAGCACGGGAGATACGCTCTTCAGACTTGAAATGCCATCGGAGAGGTTCTCAAACGTACCGCCGGTTTTGCCGCAGGCGGAAGCCACGACAGTACCCTCGCTGTTGAGTATGAGCACGTCAACGATGTCGCTGTCCGCGGACTTGATCGCTGTAAGGACCTCGTCTGCGCTGCCGTCGCCGGTAACTCCGTCCTCGACTGCGACCAGCTTGGAAGAAGCCGTGACGCTGTTGATGTAGTGCGTGAACAGCTCGTTGATGCCGGCGGACTTAGCCTCCGCCACCTGCCTGAGCGTGTTCTGCTTCGCGGAACTTTCGTAGTTCATCACGGAAAAGGTTCCGACTGTGCCGACAATGACCGCCGGAAGTATAGAAAATACCAGCATGATCACCGTCAGAACTATCTTCAGTCTGAAATTGCCCATACCACTTATCCCCCTGAATTATGTATTTTTCGCCGCAGGGAACCCTCCCTGCCGTGTGATTTATTCTTCGCCGTTCTGTTTTGCGCGCAGCAAAAGCTGCTGATGGTTGATATATTTGCCGATGGAGTCCTCCTGTGCGGCGGTCAGGCTCTCAAACGCGCAGCCGTAGCCGAGCACCTCGTTGTCCTGCCCTGTCTGCACCCTCAGCACCCTCGCCATGGTGTTCAGCCGGTATCCGTCGTTCAGCTCGACGTCCACGCACACGCAGTCGTCCTGCATGAACTCATAGCTGCTCGACATGAAAATACCGCCGACATTGATATCCTGTATCCCGATATTTGCCGGCTCCTCGAACCGAATGGTGTCGTCGCCCCTCACAAGGAACAGCACCCTGCCCTTGAGATCGACCTTGATCTTAAAATACCTCCGGCGCTCCTCAAGCAACTGAGTGTTGCGGTATTTCTGGAGTGAAACGTTCATCTGCCGGCTGTGCGCCATGGATATTTCCCCGAGGTACTTTATCCTGTCGCCTGCCTTGGAATACGCGATGACGGTCACCCTGACGCCGCGCTCAAGCTCCGGAAGATCCCTGCCCTTTATTATAAGTATGCTTTCTTCGTCAGAGTCAAGGTTTCTCGGGAACACGAAGCCCTTGTCAACAGAAGCCAGCAGCGCGCCGTTCTCCCCAAACACCTCAATCTTGACAATTTTATATCCGAAAAGCAATAGCATCAATCCTCTGTTCGTTAATAATTACCCACCGCCGATGGAAATACCATACCCCGGCACAGCGAAACGGCGCCGGGAAATGACGCAGACGAAAAATGCCGGTGGTCATTCAGCAGGCAGAAATCTTCTGACCGCACACAGGCATATGTCGTATGCTTATCGAAAAAAACGTACACGCGTTCAAAAGAACAGCATTTGTCAGAATACTCTTGTTTATATTATACAATAAACCACTATCATAAATCAAGGCATAATGGTGATTTTCTAAGAAATAGACAAAATTTTTTTTGTTTTTTTGGATAACATAACAACAATACCACAACGCCGGCAGACAAATGCTGTCCGCCGGACCGGGTATTGTGCGCCGAATACGTCACGCCTTCTTGATCCTGATCTTGAACCGCTTGCCGCAGGCGCGCATAAGGCGGTCGCGGAGCTGCATGGGAGTGCCGCAGATGAAAAGCGTCTTGTCGCAGATGATGGCGTCAAGCTTCTTCCCGTCCACCGGCTCCGGAAAAAGATAGAAGCTGTGGCTGCACTCGAACGCCTGACCTATGCTCTTGTAGGGTATCTCCACCACCTCGGCGTTCCTGTCGCTGAGCGCAACGGAGGCTCCTGCGGAGCTCTCGGCGTCCTCACCGTCCTCGTCGGGCAGGGAGCTTATCGTCAGGACTATCCTGTCCTCGGCAGTGAAATCCGCGCTGATCAGCTTGCCGAAGCTGTCCTCCAGCTTATCCGCGCGCTTGTTGAAATATTGTATGCGCATGTTGTGCGGCGCAGTCGCCAGCATAAGGAATATCGCCGCGAATATCGCCGTCAGCAGCCACTCGCTGCACCAGATCGCCGCCAGCATGACCAGGAAAAACACCGCCGCACCGTAATAGCACGCGGTCTGGAGCGGCCTTACCTTCATCAGGTACATGAAATCCGAGAAGGAGCGTATTCTCGCCATGGTGCACCGCGTTTCGCACACCAGGCGCCCGTCGTCCTCCGGGTGATTCTCGGCGTTGAACTCCTCGAACATCTTCGCAAGTTTTGCTTCGGTGGATTGCACGATCTCCTGCTGTCTTTTGCTTTTGAACATATTTCAGTTTCCTTTCCCGGAATTGTATTCGTGATACTAGTATATCACAATCCGCATCAAAATGCAACGGAATTGCCGCAGTATGCACGAAAAATTATCCGGAACCGCCGGGCAAAATATTACAATTTGGATACAATTTAAGGAATCCAGGCTCCGGCGGCGCCAAAAAGGTTGACAATCCGGCTGATTTGGAGTATATTATTAAAGTGGTGGTCTGTAAGTATCAGACCAGTATTTTACAAGAACATAACAGGAGAACGCTAATGTTAAAAGAAACTTCCTTGTGCATGGGCTGCATGAACGACAAGACCTATGACGGTCCGTGCAAGCTGTGCGGCTACAGTGATGATTCGCCCTGCATTCCGACATATATGGCGCCCAGGACATTCCTTGCGGACAGATACATCATCGGCAAGGTAATCACATACAACGGAGAGGGCGCGGTCTACATCGGATACGACACCGCCGCCGGCATCAAGGTCACGATAAAGGAATTCATGCCCGACACCCTGTGCATGCGCAGAAAGGGCGAAACCGAGATAACCGTGGAACCTTCCTCCGCAGCGCTCTACAAGACCTACCTGTCAGAGTTCATCGACCTCAACCGCACGCTGATGAAGCTGCGCGGAATGTCCCACGTCCAGACGGTGCTTGACGTGTTCTGTGAGAACAACACCGCCTACGCCGTGTTCGAATACATAAACGGTATCTCCCTCAAGACCTACCTGGCGAATTCCTCCGGAGAGATAGCCTGGGAGCAGGCAAAGGAACTGTTTTCGCCGTTCTTTACAACTCTGAGCCTTATCCACTCCGCCGGGATACTCCACCGGGGAATCTCCCCCTCTACGATATTCGTCACCGACAAGATGGAGCTGAAGCTGACCGGATTCGCAATATCCGCCGCGCGCACCACCGGCACCGAGGTGGCATGCGAGGTTTTCGCAGGATTCGCCGCGCCGGAGCAGTACACCAACGAGATAAACGGCACCTGGACCGACGTCTATGGAATCGCGGCGGTGCTCTACAGATGTCTTACCGGCTGCACGCCCACCGAGGCGATCGCGCGCAGCGGCGGCACAATGCTGGAGCCAATGATGATAAACCGGAATATCCCGGCGAACATCTCCGCTGTGATAATGGACGGACTCCAGCTCTCCCCGGACAGGCGTATCCGCACCATTACGGAATTCGTTGACCGTCTGTTCAGCCAGCCGAAGCCGGTGGAATCCGCCCCGGTGGAAAAGGCGCAGCTCACCCGGCGCGAACAGAAACAGCGCAAGGAACGCGCAAAAACCATCGCCGTCCTCGTAATCGCAGGAGTCGTGCTGGCTGCGTTCATCGTCGTGTTCGTGATGACGCTTAACGGCGCGTTCAGCAGGAATGACGGCGACTCCTCGCAGGAGCCGACCGTGGAAGCCGTGACCACGGAGGAGAGCACCTCCGCCCCCGAAACCACCACCTCCCAGACGGAATCCGAGCCGGAGCCCGTCGTCAGCGATACCCTCACCCTGAAAGATTTCGACGGCAGCAGCTACGACTACGAAGTCGAGAGATACAAGAACATTCTCACCTTCGTGCCGACCTATGTGTACTCCGATGAGTACGACAGCGGAAAGATGTTCGACCAGAGCATTCCTGCCGGCACCGTGGTACCTACCGGCACCACCATCGAGATTACCGTCAGCAAGGGTCCCAGCAAGGTGCCGCTGCCGGATTACACCGGAATGTCCAGCGAGAAATACACCGCCGAACTCAGCAAGCTGAACATAAAGTACTCAGTGGAAACCGAGCGCTCCAACGCCGCCGAAACCGGAAATGTCGCGCGTTGCAGCATTGAGATAGGCGACCTCGTCGATGTCGAGAACAACCAGGAGATCACCGTCTACATCGCCGAGAACTACGAGCCGACCGCGGAGCCTACCGTGGAGCCCACAGGCGAACCGGACTACGGTTCCTATGAGGGCATTCCGATCACGGAAGAGAACATTGTGGAAGGAACTTTTGACTAATGGGAACAGAGCTTGATTTAAGCGTTATCAGAAAGAATATAGACGCGATAGACGACCAGCTGCTGGAGCTTTTCCGCCAGCGCATGGACCTCACCTGCCAGGTGGCGCAGTACAAGGCGGCGCACAACATGGTGGTATTCCAAAGCGAGCGCGAAAAGGCGATAATCCGGTCCGTCCGGGACCGTTCGCCGGAGGAGCTGAAAAGCTCTGCGGAGTTCCTGTTCACCAACATCATGGACATCTCCAAGTGCCGCCAGAACAACGCAATAACCCCGGCGGTGGAGATACCCCACAAGTCCGCGATAAAGCCCGGCGCCTCGGTGGCTGTCCAGGGTATTGCCGGAGCCTACGGGCATGCGGCGGCGGTGAAGCTGTTCCCCGACGGGAAGATGGATTTCCACGGCAGCTTCGCCGAGGTATTCGAGGCAGTCGAGCGCGGCGACGCGGATTACGGCGTGGTGCCGGTGGAGAACAGCACCGCCGGCGAAGTCACCGCCAACATGGAGCTTCTCGAGAAGCACAGCGTGTACATCAACCGCACAGTCACAGTCCCCTGCACCCACGTCCTCGCCGCAAAGCACGGCGTGAAATCCGAGGACATCAGGATAATTTTCGGGCACGAACAGGCTATCCGCCAGTGTGGGGAATACATCTCCAGCCGCCCGTATCTCACGGTCATTCCCTACGCCAACAACGCCATGGCGGCGCAGATGGTGGCGGAGAACCGCAGCAGCGAACTCGGCTGCATATGCTCCCGGGAATGCGCCGACATGCACGGACTTGACATCGTGGAGCCTGCCATCGCCGCCGACCCCAACAACGCAACCCGGTTCATCTGCATCTCCCGGGAAATGGAGGTCTACGACGGGGCGGATACCATCGCCGTGTCCCTTTCCCTGCCGCATATCTCCGGTTCGCTCTACCGCATGCTGACGAAATTCGCAGTGAACGAGCTGGACCTCACCAAGATACAGAGTAAGCCGCTGCCGCTGGAATACCGCACCGCCGAGGACGAATTCATGTTCTACCTGGAATTCTCCGGCAACATCAGCCAGCCGGTGGTGCTCCGCCTGCTGAACAACTTCGGCACGGAATACAGCTACTTCCGCCTGCACGGCAATTTCATGGAAGTCCGCTGAGGAGGGCGTATGTTTTCTGCGATAATTCTCGCCGGAGGGAACTCCGCTCGCATGAACGGCATAAACAAGCAGCTTGCGGTCCTGGAGGGAATTCCGGTGATCGTGCGCAGCGCACTGGCTTTCGAGCGCTCCGCCCTGGTCGATGAGATAATCCTCGCGGCGCCCCGGGGGGAGGAGCAGGACTACGGCGCGCTGCTCCGCAGCCACCTCGTCACCAAGCTGAAAGCCGTGACCGCCGGGGGCGCGACGCGGTTTCTTTCCGTGAAGAACGCCCTGCCGAAGTGCTCCTGCGAATTCATCGCGGTACACGACGGCGCGCGTCCGCTGATATCCACGGAGGATATCGACAGGGTGCTCACGGACGCGGCGAACTATGGCGCTTCCATCGCTGCGGCTCCCGTCACAGACACGATAAAGATCTGCGCCGGGAACCTGGTGGATTCCACCCCGGACAGGGATACGCTCTACGCCGCACAGACGCCGCAGGCGTTCCGCCGGGAGCTGTATCTTTCCTGCGTGGACAGGCTTGGCACCCGGGCAGAATCCCTCACGGACGACAGCGCACTGCTGGAAGCCTGCGGCGAGGAGGTACACATCACCGCAGTGACCGCCTGCAACATGAAAGTGACCCGTCCGCAGGATCTGGCGATAGCTGCGGCGGTTTTACGGAGGTAATTATGTTCAACATTCTGGTAGTGGACGATCAGGCGCATATCCGGCGGCTGTATGAATACACACTGGAGAAGAACGGCTATCAGCCATTCACCGCCGGTGACGGCGCGGAGGCGCTGCGGCTGATGGAGAACACGCACATCGACCTTGTGATACTGGACCTTATGATGCCGACGATGGACGGCTACACCTTCCTGCGGACGATGCGCGAAAGCGGCAGCAATATTCCCGTGCTGATAATCACCGCCAGGGACAGCGCCGCAGACGTCCGGAAGGCGTTCACGCTGGGCACCGACGATTTCATGGTAAAGCCGGTGGATGAGGTGGAGATGATACTCCGCGTGAGGGCGCTCCTGCGCCGCGCCCGGATATCCGAGGAACAGCGGATATCCGTGGGCAGCACCACGCTGATATATGATTCCTTCACGATGGTACAGAACGGCGTGGAAGTGCAGATGCCGAAGAAGGAGTTCCAGATACTGTTCAAGCTGCTGTCCTTCCCTAACAAGACCTTCACCCGGGCAAGCCTGATGGAGGAATTCTGGGATATGGACAGCGAAAGCGAGGCTCGCACCGTGGACGTGCACATCAACCGCCTGCGCGACCGTCTGAAGGACAACAGGGATATACAGATAGTTACCGTCCGCGGACTTGGATACAAGGCGGTAAAGACCGCGCAGAAGCAGGATACGCCATGAAAAAGCCGAAGTTCATAAGTCTTTCGATGGTGAGCAGGCTGGGAATAAAGCTCAGCCTGCTGATACTGGTGATAACCGTCGCAGCGGACGTGCTCAGCTTCACATCCCGTATAGTCATCGACATGGTGTTCTCAAACGGAAGCACCGATACGGAAAACGTCATCGCCTCCATAGTCAGCAGCATAGTCATCGGTACGCTGCTGTCGTTCATCGCTGTCAACTTCTTCATGAAGCCGATGGTGGAGCTTATCAAGGCGACAAAGCGGGTTTCCGAGGGGGATTACTCCGTTCAGGTGGACATGGGCTGGGCGGAGAAGCATACGGTCCGGGAGCTTGCGGACCTCATCAAGGTGTTCAACGAGATGACCCGGGAACTTGACCGCACCGCGATGTTCAACAACGACTTCATCGCCAGCTTCTCGCACGAGTTCAAGACTCCCCTGGTGTCGATACGCGGATTCGCGCGGCAGCTCTACAACGGCGACCTCACCCCGGAGCAGCAGAAGGAATTCTCCCGGATAATCCTGGAGGAAACCGAGTACCTGTCGGAGCTTTCCGCCAACACCCTGCTGCTGACCAGCCTGGAAACCAGCGACATCGTCGCCGACAAGAGGGAATTCCAGCTGGACGAGCAGCTGCGCACCTGCATGCTGCGGCTGGAATCCAAGTGGACGGAAAAGAACATCGACCTGGATATGGAACTGGACGATGTGAAATTCACCTGGAACGAGCAGATGCTCTCCCATGTATGGAACAATCTGTTCGACAACGCCGTGAAATTCACGCCGGAGAACGGGCGGATATTCGTCAGCTGCCATCGCAGCGCCGGAGTTATCACGATACGGGTGCGGGATTCCGGCTGCGGAATACGGCAGGAGGCGCTGCCGCACATCTTTGAGAAGTTCTACCAGGCGGATTCCTCCCACGCGACCAAGGGCAACGGTCTGGGACTTCCCCTGGCGAAGAAGATAGTGGAGCGCTGCGGCGGCAGGATAGGCGTACAGAGCGAGCCGGGCAGGGGCACGGAATTCACCGTGGTGCTGCCGGACGACGGCGAACTTCTTGGAAAAAACAGCGGCAGGGACGAACTCGTCCTCAGACCGGAAGAATAAAAGGAGGAGCAATATGGAATTCATCAGCGAAAGAACGGCTTTCACAATGATTTCAGAAACCGTGGTCAAAGCAGGCGTATCCCTGTTCAACGCCATGAAGTACATCTACATGATAGCCGACAAGGATCTGTACAATATTAATATAAAGGATATTTTCAGGATATCGCTGAACAATATCACCGACACCACCTGCCTCTACAACACCGGCATACGCCTGGACAAGGAACGCTGCGCCGAGATGAACACGCCGGAATACGAGCGTGTGCTGTCGCTGATGGTGTATTCCTTCGCGGTAAGGCTGCCTGCCCTGAAAAACGTCAAGACCGCCGGGGGATTCCTCAACGACAAGCAGATAAAGACCATCTATGACATGGTGGTGGCAAAGGGCGCCGCAAACTACGACAACGTTATCCCGGACGACTTCGAGGAGGTCCGTCGCCTGGTAAGGGCAGGCAGACCCGTACCGGCTTACGACGCCGAGTGGTACAAGGGCTACATCTACACCTACGTCCCCACGCTCGCCGCCATCACCAACCGCAACGTATTCCTGCTGGGCAGTGCGGATATCCTCTTCACGCTGTTCTATTCCTGCCTGGAGGAAGAGCTGGTACGCCAGCTGAATTCACTCGCCGCGCAGGCGTAATAACCTCCCCGGACGGATCCGGCTTCTCCCTGCTGAAAGACATCACCATCTGAAACGGCGCATATACTGTGCTGAAAGAGAGGTGCAGTTCATGCAGCATTCAGAACGATTTTCATACATCCAGGCGGAATCCCCCACCCTGCACGGAGAACTTCATGGCAGCTCCGGATTCCCGGATATCGCCGGAGCGGTTCTCGCCTACTGGCTGAACGATGGTATGTATATCCGCGCAGAATTCGAGGGACTCCCATCGGACAGGGTGTTCGGGTTCCACGTCCACGAGGGCGTTATCTGCGGCGAAGCAGATGAAAAGGAGCCTTTCATCGACGCCGGCGGACATCTTTCCCTCTGCCCCGATGGAACGTGGTGCGGCAGACACCCATATCACGCCGGGGACCTCCCTCCGATTTTCTCGGACAGCAGCGGATATGCCGCCATGGAGGCGTATATCGGCAAGGCACAGGTCGAGGATTACTCGGGCAAGCCGCTGATACTCCACGAAATGCCCGACGACTTCAACACGCATCCCTCCGGGAATTCCGGCAAACGCATCGCCTGCGGTATCTTTATGGAAGTTCTATAATACAATATATCTTCTAAGGCAACACTGCACAAAGACCGTTTATTGGACTTTGCACGTGTCTTGCTTGCATCTTTTCCGTCATCTTGCACAATTCGTTCTAGCAAGGCGGCAGCCTTGCGTCGTCCTCATTGTACAATCTGACGAAAAACCTGACGTCGCAATATACGCGCCAGATTTAATCAGTGCTTCCCAAGGAAAACCGCTGAATCAATCTCAGGAAAGGAAAATGATATCATGGAATACAGTCTGTTAGATCTCATCTCAATGCTTGACGAGGTAGTCAGAAAGGCGGCGCCGGTACCGTTCAGCAAGAAGAGCCTTGTAGACGCTTCTGAAATAGACGAGATCGCCACGGAAATGCGGCTTGTCCTCCCCCGGGAGATACAGCAGGCGCAGAACATTGTTGCCGACAAGAACCGCATAATCAGCGACGCCAAGAAAGAGGCGGAGGAGATAATCCGCAAGGCGGAGCAGCAGCGCAGCGCGCTCATCGACCAGAACTCCATTCTCCAGGAGGCGCGCCGCAGAGCCACCGAGGAGATCGGCGCGAGCCGTTCTACAGGCAATTCGGGTTCCGCGACCGTCCGAATGAGCTTCTAGGGGCAGGAATGAGCCAGTGGCTGGAAAAGTAAAAATCAGTTTCTGGCATCTGGCATCCGGCGTTTGCCCGGTTGGTGTACATATCGTGAAATTTATGTGTAATACGCGAATTTGGTTGACATGACAGAATTATTATGATAAAATACAACTGTACATAGCAATAACGAATGCTGATTGTACATTTTTATTCTGGTGGGTTTTGGATTTTGTGAATGGAGGTTTTTTATGCAGAGGATTTGTTCTAGTTGTAATACACTGGTCACTGGCGAAGGCTCATTCTGCCCGACCTGCGGCGCTCCGCTTCCAGCGGCTGTCGCTCTTGACAAGCAGCCTGCGCCCCAGAGCGTACAGTTTACTGCCTCCGCGCAGGATACTCATAAGGCGGAGATGCCCAACTATGGCACACAGACAGCTACGGCGTATGCTGACAACCGGAGCTTCAATTCGGCTCCTGCTCCCTTTTCGGGTCAGGAAATGACTTTAGGTCAGTGGGTTGGCACCGTTATCTGCTGCACATGGTTCGGTATAATCAGTCTTATTCTGTCTATAGTATGGGCAGTAAGTTCTGACACTCCGATTGCAAAGAAACGCTACTGTCAGGCTATGATAATCATTCAGTGCATCAGCGTTGCTCTGTCTATCATAGTGTTCTTCGCAATTCTCGGTGCCGCTGGCAACAGTTTTTCTGATTTTCTCAGCGAAATGACATGATCAATTTAGGAAGAATTATCGCAATTACCGGACATTACGGCTCGGGCAAGACCAATCTTGCAATTAATCTCGCGGTGGATTTCGCAAAGGCAGGGGAGAAAGTGACGATCATCGACCTGGATATCGTCAACCCCTATTTCCGCACCGCAGATCATTCCGACCTTTTCAAAAGGCTCGGCATAAAGCTGATAGCGCCACAGTTCGCCAATACCAACCTGGATATTCCGTCCCTGGGATTTGACATGGCTGCGGCGGCAAACGGGTGCGAAAGGCTCATCATTGACGTGGGCGGCGATGACTCCGGCGCAGTGGCGCTGGGGCAGTATTCCACGGTGCTCAATAACATGGGCTGTTCGCTTTACTATGTTGTAAACCGCTACCGCTACCTCACGAGGACTGCGGACGAGGCGGCGGAGGTGCTCAGGGATATCGAGCAGGTGTCCCGTATGAGGGCAAAGGGCATAATCAACTGCTCAAACCTTGGCTCACAGACTTCCGCCGATGATGTAAAAGTCACGGCGGATTATGCTGTACAATGCGGAAGCCGCGCCGGCATACCGGTGGTAATGACCGCAGCGGAGCGCTCTCTCGGGGTGGAGGGCGCATACCCGGTGGACGTGTATGTACGTCCGTTCTGGGAGGAAAAATAGAACAGCCCCATAGCTATGCATTTCACCTGCTGCGGCAGGCACTCCGGATTCCGGAGGAGGAAAGGGAAACGGAAATGGCAAAGATGAACGTGGACTTTGAAGCCTGCAAAGGCTGTGCGCTGTGTACCACCGCATGTCCGAAGAAAATAGTTGAGATCTCTCACGACAAGCTCAACGCGAAGGGATATTACACTGCCGTCTGTGTTGATGACGACGCCTGCATTGCCTGTGCGATGTGCGCGATGATGTGCCCGGATTGTGCGATAACAATCCGGGTTGACGGAGGTGACAAGTGATGGAACGTAATCTCATGAAGGGAAACGAAGCCCTTGCAGAGGCCGCTATAAGGGCAGGCTGCAAATGCTTTTTCGGCTACCCGATTACGCCGCAGACAGAGATTTCAGCGTATATGGCAAAGCGTATGCCAAAGGTCGGAGGAGTGTTCCTCCAGGCGGAGAGCGAGATCGCAGCGATAAACATGGTTTACGGCTGCTCAAGTTCCGGCGTTCGCTGCATGACTTCCAGTTCCTCCCCGGGAATCTCTCTGAAGAGCGAGGGCGTGTCCTACATGGCAGGCTCCGATCTTCCCTGCGTTATCGTCAACGTAATGCGCGGCGGTCCGGGACTTGGCGGAATACAGCCGTCCCAGAGCGACTACTGGCAGGCGACCAGGGCGCTGGGCCACGGGGATTTCCAGATACTCGTGTTTGCGCCGTCCTCCGTCCAGGAGATGGCGGATTACATCGGCAGGGCGTTTGACGAGGCGGATAAGTACAGAATGCCGGCAATGATACTCGCCGACGGGCTTCTCGGTCAGATGATGGAGCCGGTTACCTTCCGCACGGAAGAAATACAGCGTCACGACCCGTCGGAAAAGCCCTGGGCAACCACCGGACATAAGAACAAGCGCAAGCATAACATAGTGAACTCTCTCTATCTACAGGCTGAGGAGCTGGAGCGGCTCAATTTCGAGCGTTTCAAGCGATATGAAACAGTAAAGCAGGAACTCCACGAGGCGGAGCTTTACCGCACTGAGGACGCAGACATCATCGTGACCGCATACGGCTCCGTTGCAAGACTCGCGAAGGCTGCCGTTGACAGCGCCCGGGAGCAGGGGATAAAGGCAGGATTATTCCGCCCGATAACCCTATGGCCGTTCCCGGTACAGGAAATAAACGTGGCTTGCCGGAAAGCGAAGCGCGTACTGTGCGTCGAGATGTCCATGGGACAGATGATTGAGGACGTGAAGCTGGCTCTGGACTGCCGTCTGCCCGTTGAATTCTACGGACGTACCGGCGGAGTTATCCCGAAACCGTCGGAGATCCTTGAACAGATAAAGACCCTTGCAAAGGAGGCTGAGTGATATGCCGGATTTCAACAAGCCGCACGCGCTTACTGACGTGCCTTTCCATTATTGTCCGGGGTGCACTCACGGAATCGTACATCGTCTGGTGGCGGAGGTCATTGACGAAATGGGAATTGAAGGCGACACCATCGGTGTATGCCCGGTCGGATGTTCAGTAATGGCGTATGACTACTTCAATTGCGATATGATCGAGGCTTCTCACGGTCGCGCTCCTGCGGTAGCCACCGGCGTTAAGCGTGGAAATCCCGACAAGTTTGTTTTCACCTACCAGGGCGACGGCGACCTTGCCGCAATCGGTACCGCAGAAACAGTCCACGCCGCAACGCGCGGCGAGAATATCACCGTCATTTTCATCAATAACACGACCTACGGCATGACCGGCGGACAGATGGCTCCTACCACGCTGCCCGGTCAGGTAACTCAGACCACTCCATATGGCAGAAATCCCGATGTGGAGGGATTCCCGGTCAGGGTGTGCGAAATGCTTTCCACGCTGTCCGGCGTTGCATTGGCGGAGCGCGTCACAGTTACAGATCCGGCGAATATCCGCAAGGCTAAGGCGGCTATCCGCAAGGGCTTCGAATTCCAGAAGAACAAGCAGGGATTTTCCATCATTGAAGTACTTTCCACCTGTCCCACCAACTGGGGATTATCTCCGGTTGAGGCAATCAAATGGCTCAAGGAGAACATGGTGCCATATTATCCCCTGGGCGTATTCAAGGAGGGTGCAATAAGATGACCACAGAAACAATACTCGCCGGATTCGGCGGACAGGGAATACTCTTTGCCGGCAAGCTGCTGGCGTACCTTGGTATGAACCAGGATAAGAACGTATCCTGGCTGCCGTCCTACGGACCGGAAATGCGCGGAGGTACTGCAAACTGCTCCGTGTGCGTCGGAGATGAGCCGATAGGCTCCCCCTACGTCACCGACCCGGATGTACTCATCGCAATGAACGGTCCCAGCTACGACAAGTTTATCGACAGCGTGAAGCCGGGCGGGATCGCAATAATCGACAGCACCCTTGTAACCAAGGAGTGCAGGCGCAAGGATATCCGCAGCTTCTGTATCCCGTCCACCGCACTGGCGGCGGAGCATGGGCTTCCGGGAATGGCGAACATTATCCTCATGGGCAAGCTGCTCAAGGAAACAGGTATTGCGGTAATTGAGGCGGTCCGGCCCACTCTGGAGAAGATGATCCCTCCGAAGAAAGCGGGTCTTATCGAAGCCAACATGAAGGCTCTTGCAATAGGAATGGCTCTTTAAAAGGAAAACATGCCCGGCATTCGTGTCGGGCTTTTTCTGGAATGTGGAGGGAATGTTGAAAAAATACAGGATCCACCCTGCGCAGTCTGTGGTAG
>OGUO01000619.1_pt1 | contig 26304 bp, 23 predicted proteins | sample 1553641 | NCBI WGS metagenome assembly OGUO01 (sample SAMEA2579980, study PRJEB22360) | human gut metagenome | biome: human gut; feature: human-associated habitat; material: faeces | place: Denmark | collected 2008/2010 | reverse complement strand
GAAATCCAGCAAGTATTTCACTACGCTTAACTTGAACTTCTTTAGTTTGTGTATCATGCCTAAAGAGTAAAGCGAGGTAACCATAATCTTTACCAAAGTAATAGCTTAATGATGCTACAAACTCCTTCGGATTAAAGTACATGGTTTGCAACATGGTTATCTGCTGAATGGTGACATCTTCATATTCTCCATAGCCTTTGTAAATCTTACGATTCCTATTAAATGGTAATTCGTCAGTCCAATTAATAATAGGCGACTTATCTTTTACATTGAATGATGCAAGCCATAGCTTCTCTTCTCGTAAGCCAGAGAAGTTAGCTTGCTCCAAATTGTTCTTATAGTAAGAAAGTAATTCTATGTCTTCATAGTCACTAATGCCATATTCTTTACAAACTACATCTAAAGGCTCACCACCTTCTGGATAAGATTCCATTGGTTGGCTATCCAATTCTTCACTACAAGAGCTAACTCCCATGCTCAATGCAACCAATAATGAAGTTGCTAATAATCTAAATGTTCTCATTGATTCTTATGCAATAAATTTGTTATTGTTTATCCAAAGTCATATGTAAGCTAAAGAACTTGTCATCTGTGCCACCATATTCAATCAATTTATATTTGGTCTGTACAAAGTTCTTTTTCTCCAATTCTAAATTAATGGTTATATTTCCATCAGTCGTTGAATAACAGTTATTAGACACGCGTTGTAGAGTTATCTTAGAAGTGGTTGGTTTGTTAGATAATGTTAATTCTATCTTTCATTTAAGAACTGTAAGTAACACTTCTTGATTGATAAACTCATTGATAGTTTTCTGTTTCTCTTGTTCAGACAGGTTATTAACTTTAAATGCGACTTCAGAAATTATATATGTACCAGAAGTATCATCGCAAGAAGATAATAGCAGTACCACTAACCCTAATAGATGAAATATTTTCATGTGATAGCTGTTTTAGTAATCTGTCTTAACTTGCCAAACAATAGCCAATGAAAGCACCTATAAGGACTATAACTAAAATGAACAGTCCTAACTTAATATCATTTGCATCCATAATTATATAAGACTTTCAGCTTGTTTAAGACACATTTCAAGGAATCCAACCAATGTTGTAGAATCCACCTTGTCGCCTTTAAGTCTGTAAACAGCTATTCTGGCAGAACTGTGTTGATTCAACAGGTCTTTAATTCTATCCAAATCCCTGCGGACTAACTTTGTTAATTCTTTAGATTGTGTGGTATGCTTCATCCCATTCAATTCTATCATAGGAGCTAAAGCATTCATGTTTCTCTCTATTTGAGCAATAAGAGAATTGATTTCATTTACAGCATTGATACCACCAAATAAACCCATAGTGTTTGATAATTAGTGCTTATCTGTTCCCTATGGATAAGCTGTTAAAATAAAAGAGGTGTGGGAACTATATTTGTCTTATCCTGTTTCTTGGGCTTCTCGCATTGCCTTTTGGTACGGATAAAACAATAGCCCCACACCAAAAGGTATATAGTTCACCTAAGCGATGAATATATATCAAATGTGTGGGTGCTATTGTTATCATCTTCGTACCGTTTTTAAATTTTGCGAGAATCTAAGAAACAGAAGATAATTTCAATAACACCTTTCGTTAAATATGTCCTTCCAACTCTCTATCTCCTTAGTTCATTGGAATTGGTGCAAAGATAGCGAAAGGTTCTAAATTAATAGGCATGGAATAAGGAGAAATAGTAATTATTGTGTTACAAAACAGGGAATTAATGGAGTATTTAATCAGAGTTGCATCTGAACTCTGTAAATCCATGTGGGTATCAAATTCACTTCTCCCCATATAAAGACCAAATTCTGAATATTCTTACCCACCTTGAATTATCATCTTCAAGTCTGCATTTTGGTGGATATTCAAGAAGTGCTACCTGCGACATGATTAATAAGAGTTGAGATAATCCTAAAATCTGTAAACTTATGGAATTGACTTACTTCTATAAGGCTGAAATGCCGAACTGTCAAGATTGGACTTTAGATATATCTAAACTCAATATTTCATTGATTTGGGACAGAACCGTTCAGACCACTATAAAGATGTATCTTAATAATCCTGTCCCAATCATTAGAAGCTCAAACAGTCATAAGTCTGCAAGATTTCTTCCTGCCTTAATCCCAAGTATCTCTTAGTAATGGCTACAGAACTGTGATTGAACAGTTCCATCAGCTTTACTAAGGCAAGTTCAGCATTATCGCTGTTCATGTTATAGACCTGCCTACCAAATGTCTTTCTAAGCGAATGACAGCTAAAGTTCTTAATCTTTAACCTGTACTTCTTCTTCACCTCTTTAAGAATGATATTGATTCTCTGAACTGTGAAGATAGTGCCTTTCTGACTTATAAGAATTGGCGCATTGATTCCAACAGGATTTATATGCTCGTAGCACTCTTTAATATGATGTTGTAATTGGGGGTTCAGTCTGATAGTCCTTACTTTGTCTGTCTTCTTCTCAATTACTGTAAACTCGTCAGCATCTAATATCTGCTTCCATCTTAGAGATAGAATATCAGATATTCTTAATCCTGTGAAGCATCCTAAAGCTATAAGAAGTGAGATTTTATAATTCTCGTCTTTGGCTAACTTCCTTATTAGGTTCATTGCATCAGACCAAACAAGATAGTCTGCGGTTGTGCTTGAATATTTAAGTGACATAATGTTCTGTTTTATAAGTTAATGAATAGAAGTGAATATTAATTCTGAGTTGGATTTACTAACTCACTGATTATTAATGGAACATTCACTAATAGTAGAAGTGAATATGATAAAGACACCCAACTTAGAAATTGAGTGCCCTCTACCTTATTATAATTCTCCCTCGTCTGCGAAGCTATAATATCCTGCATCTGTTAATATGAGGTGGTCTGTTACTGTAATTCTCATAAGTCTTGCAGCTTCTTTGACCTGCTTAGTAATCTCCATATCCTGCCTGCTTGGTTTCATGCTACCACTTGGGTGGTTATGAGCAAGAATGATAGCTACTGAATTGGTGAGCAATGCAGCTTGTAGAATTACTCTGACATCTACGGTCGTATCTGTTATTCCTCCCTCTGATATGAGAGTGTAACCTAAAACTTGGCTGGCTTGGTTTAGAAACAAGACTTTGAAATATTCTTTGTAACAGATTGTACCCTCCTTATATGTAGGAAGCAAATATTTATAAGCATCCTCTGAACTGACTACCTTATATATATTCTTGAATTTGGGTTTGTAGGACAGTTCCACTTCTCCCACAGTATAATCTATATCCATAATTTGATGTCTTAATAAGCTGGTAGATATAAAGAAAGGACAACTAATTGAATAGCTGCCCTTTCCTCTCTCAATCAACAATCCACTCAGCCCAAGAACCAAGCGTATTCACTATCTCCTAATTTGGCACGTTGAATGCCTTGTACGAACTCTGTGCAATTAAGATTCCTCTCCAAAAAGTTATCTATGTAACTTGACTTCACAGAACCATTGAGCAGGTTTAAGAGCTGCCAGCCTGTAATGCTGTCCCCTGTACTCTTGAAGTTCGCATCAGAAACGAATGCTCTGCAAGCTGCATTAATCTGACTGTCTCCTAATAATAGACGAGGTAAGCGTTTCTGTTGGTTGGGTGTAAGAGCTTGATATAATCTCATCCTGCCTATTATCTGGCAGAACTCACTCGTTGAGATTGACATCTGCCCAAGTGTCCTTAACAGATGCAGGTCTTTGGATGGGTTGTAAGCATGGAACAGATTCAATGCTGCTGCATATAGTTCCTGTATGCTTAGGACTTCTATCTTATCCTGCAAGCCGTCAGTAGTAAGCATTAAATTTGAGCACACACGATTACGAAAGCCTATGAAGATTTTAAATCTCTCAACAGACTTCTTACTGTATAGGTTAATCTCGTTATATGCTCTCACTCCACCAATGGATAACGCTAAACGATTACCGTATTCATCATGTACAATGGATGGAATTTCAAAACAGAAACACATTCTCTGATAGAACAAAGTTTTCTCTTCGTCTGTCAATTCAGATGCTTTCTTACCTAATGCACTTGGTATTCTGCCATTGATAGGGTGTGAGATTCTAATCTCTGGCATATCAAACTGTTCTCCATGAAAGTAATCCTTAGCTGCATCTACTACTGCACCTATAAAGGATTGGTGGCTTATGGTTTCCTCCATTGATGCAAAACTTGGAATGATGCAGTCTTGCTGTAAGTGCTGTAAGGTTACTTCCTGTGTGTTTGCTTCAATGAAATGGTTTACTCTTTTGGGTGCTGCAACTTCTTCCACAATAATTGCTTCTTCTGCAAACTCACCCATGTTTAATGATTCTCTACGCTGTGCCATAGCTGGCATAATTACTAAATCTCTCATAATGAAATTGAATTAAATGGTTATTGATTGAATGGATTTAACAAGAACAAACCTAAAACACAAGTGAATTTCTTCGCTTGCATCTTAGGCTGTCCTATGTCTTTCCCTAAAGATTCTTTCAAAGGAAATGAGGAGTATTAGTAAATTATTGGCAGACTGTGATAATCGTGCATCGTGCCTGTTCTTAGATTAATAAGAATGCTTATTCCTGTCAGCCGTTGGACTACATTTCTAAAGCATTCTTTTTTATTTAGAGCCATGAGGGGGGATAATAATGTAGTGTACCTCCTCGCTCGTTACACTATAAACTTATGTAATCATCTTATGAGATAGGTTTATGCTTCACCTAAAGCCTCTTGAATGGATTTGATGGTTCGCAATCGCTTTAATTCTTTCACTCCAAGTTGGCGGTAAGCTCTGCCTAAGATTGGATATTCATGTTCTATATCAATGGTTTGCAAGTCAAATGTCATTGGGTTTGCTTTGATTTCACAATATCGTTTGTGTAGTTCTCTGAAAGTTGGCTTTACAATTAATTCCTTGACAAACTTCTCTGGTGCGATATGCCATTTACCTTTAGTAGTTACTATTCCAGATTGGGCATAAGTTTCTCTTAATGATTTGTCTGATTGGTAAACCACAGTAGCAATATAATAGCTGTAAAGCTGTAACTTGGCTACCATATCATTAACGACAAATTTATTCTCTTGATAAGATAGGTAAGATTCAATCCCAACTTTCTTAATCTCATTAATCTGTTGCTTGGTTGCCGCTTCTGATAGTTTGGTATTATTAAGCATATCAGCCCTTTCTTGTGCTGCCTTTACTTCCTTATCCACAATCTGCTCCATTTCTTCAAATGTTGTGTAATGGTCAGTAGCTTTAGTGTTGAAGATATGGACTACTTTATTTCTAAATGGATTGGACTTGGTTCTGATTCTTCCTACAATTTGAGGTATATCCATATCAATGCTGACCAATGTGTGTCTGTTCTGAACATTGCTGACAACAAAGCATAATCCTGTTTCAGAATGGAAGTCCACACCCTCAAATGATTTGGAAGTGATAAAGTTGAATTTCTTGGGAGCGTCAGCAGAACTTGATATAGTATATTCTTCTAAGGTTCTTCTATTCTTAGGATTGTCAGCACAAATAATTCTATAATCATCCTCTGTTAGTTGTGTCTGTTTAAGTATGGCTTTAATCTCTGTAACGCTGTTAATGAAGAAATATGCTTCCTTGCTCTCTATGCCGTTCACATTCAGACAACCTTTAGCTTGGTAGGTCTTGATAAACTTGGCTGCTACCATATAAGGCTTGTCTGTATGGTAAGGATAAACAGTAATATCATCTGTTGTATTCCAATCAGCTATGTATTCTGGAATGTCATTGAAGATTGCTGGCTTCAAATTGTTTGGAATAGGAGTAGCTGACAAGAAGCAATAGGATTTGAACTCTTTAAAGTGAGCCAACACCCCATTAATAGCCTTGTCTCTGAATGAGTATTGTTTAAGGAAGTTGTGGTATTCGTCAATCGTCAGTTTAAAGTCTTTAGGATTGATAAACTCCATCAACTTGTCTATCTTGTCATAGGTGCAGATAATCTTCTTTACTCCAACAGAAGATAAGTAATCCTTTAATTTTTTCTTTAGCTCTAAGGTGAAATTTCCATATAAGCCAAACAGGTTATTAACAACAGGACTTAATCCTGCTCTGCGTTCATGTTTCTTCCAGAACTTCACATTACCATCTGCATCTTTAGTTGGATAGCATTTGTTCTCAATCAGTTCTGTGGTTGGAACAGTAATGATATAATTCTCGTTATTGGTAAGTGCTATGGTAGTAGCACCGCAACCTGTCTTGACCTTATTAAAGATGCAGTTCATAGGGAAGTCCTTCATGGTAAGGAATCCATCTTTCTCTTGAATATCTAACTTGGTTATCATATATTGTTGGCTTTTAAAAATCTGTTAGCTGTAACCCCAATTATAGAATCTTAGATATGTCTAAAGTTCATATAATGGGTAATTTGAGATAGTTCTATAAGGCTGAAATGCTAAACCCAAGAATTTGGAGTAGAGAAGCCCACCTGTCACATGGGCTATCGAACAGGTTACTTCTTTATTTGTTCTGTCAATTTAGTTAGAGCTTCCTTATAAGATTTGGCTTCCATGCTCTGACCTGCAATTGGGGTGAAGTACTTATTCCAATTCTCTTTATTGATATGGTTGATAGTGTTTACAACTATTTCTATATCCTTACATTCAGTAAAGAATGCTTTCAGTCCTGCTCCAAAACGTCCAGTAAACCTATCATTAGAGATGAAGCTGTTAGATTCTAATGCCGCTAAGATTCTATCTCCCTTATCTTGTGTATCTTTGCTGATTTGAACTTTACTAAAGTCAGAGAGTTTCTTATATCCTTGTTGGATTGACTTGATTTGTGCTGCTGTCAGATTAGATGTTCCAAGAGTATAAACATTGAAAAGGAATGCAGGAATATAGCCTTCTTTCCTTTTATTAAGGATATAGTCTGCATTAGTATCTCCTGTTGAAATATTGGAAGCATAAAAATCATCATTAGACCATTTCCTGCCATTGTTACGTATTGATATGTAAGCCAATATATCCATATTCTCTTTAGAGAGTTTTACTGGCTGATAAGTAGCTGTAACATCTTTCAATTCATCAAACATGAGGGCTATTGTTCTATGCTGACCATCGCCACAAACACCGTCGTACTTGTCATAGTCTGCTTCCTGTACTTCAACCATTTTAATCTCGAAATTGCTGATAGTAGCAGAGCCTTCCCCTTTCTTACGAGTAATAGTAGGTCTGTACAACTTTCTACCGCCTAATTTATTCTTAGCTTCTTCCATTGGGAAGTATTCAATAGGCATTGTTTCGATGAATCCCCATGCCTTAATCTTGTTGTAAGATTCAACTACGTTAGAGTTGTCAATTTTAGTGCGGTTACCTTCGATGAACAATAAATTTAAGTTCTTCATGTCTTTGGGGCTTTCAGTGATTAGTCTGTGGCAACGTGCCTGCCAGCTTTCTGAAAGCGGTGCAAAGATATGTCTCTTAAATAGGGTATGTAAGAGTAAGTTTTATATCCCTGTTTTTACGTTGCTGAATATCATTAGGTTAGCATCTTATGAAGTGTAATATTAAAGTCTTTGAAGTCTCTCATCAACTTGTCAAATGTAGCGTTGTTATCTTTGGTACAAACGTATGCAGGGTCACCCATTAGTAATTTACATAGATATAAAGTGCATAAAGCTAAGTCTCTTTCTGCCTGTACAAAGCTGACTCCCTCAGACTTATCAGTTTTGATGGGAAGATAGTCTAACAATGTTTTGACCAAAGAATATTGGATGGTACGTTCTCTCACTCTCTTATTCTCTCTTTCAATGAGACCATGAGAGACAAGGTCATGGGAAGAATAGAACTCCAATAAAGATTGAATGAACAATGAATTGTTAAACTCGAAGGATTTACTGCCTACCTTAATATTCATAGTTAATTTGGTATTGGGTTGCTCCTTCAATAAGTAGAGAATGTTATCAATCTTTGTCCCACTTGTGGTTATCTGATTCTCGCTCCACACCTTAATAATATGATATAAGAATGCAATAAACTCAAATGTAGGTTGAGCTTTTAGCCCTAACTTTTTTATTGCATCCTGTATGTACGTGAATTTATAAAATCCATCTTCTGTAAAGGGTAGTTCTTTTAGATAGATTTCTCTACTACGATAGTATGCAAATGGAGCTTGGAGTGGTTGATAATCGAAGCCATTGAAGCATGGGAAGTTTCTACAATAGATTCTGATATATTCAATGCTCTCCAAAATAGAAGTAACATCTTCATGCTGATATTCATTTTTGAAATCAGTTTCTAAACTACTCTCCATATCAGTCAGCATAGTTTCATCAATCTTAGGGAGCATATCTTGTGGCTCTTCATAAGGGGAGTTTATATATTCAATGAACAGATTATCATCCATAATGCTTTTTGCTCTAATTCAGTACAAAGTTAAAAAATAATCCTCACCTGCATTTGCTGCAAGTGAGGAATTATTAGCTTACTTACCAAACACGTACTTCACAACTTTGGCGTTAGCCTTGTTCTCATTTACAAAGTCACGTTCAATATAAATGTCTGTCACTTTCATTGAGTCGTCTATGTGATTAAGGGCTGCATGGACTATATATTTGTCTATGCCTACTTTGTTCAATGCAATAGTAGCCCATGAATGGCGCGCTGCATAGTACTCCAAATCATCTACTTCTAATATTGAACCAATCTCTTTCAATCCAGAATTGATAGCCTTGTTAAATGTCTTTTCATCCCCATAATATTGATAGAAGTTGAACAGACGTTTTCCTGTGCTATCCTTGTACTTATCAATAAGAGGTTGCACTATCTTAGGAATATCTACCATCATCTTTGCACCATCCAATCTACGAGCCTTGGTTTTGGTTCTGTTATAGATAATAGTGTTCCCTCTCATTTTAGTAGCATTGTAAAGGTCTGCTGAATTGATTCCAATAAGACAGAATGAGAGAATGAAACAATCTTTAGCCAAGTTATAACGGCAGGTGGACTTATATCCTTTCTTCATGTCTTTATAAGGCAGCTTCCACACCTTTTTAATGATGTCTGCTGGAATGGCTCTCTTACGTGTAGCTTCCTGTTTAGGTATCTTGAAGTCCTCAAAGGGTGAGTTAGGAATAAGAATAAGGTTCTTGTCTTTCTTATTGAACTTACGTTTGGCTTCATTGAACAGCTTCTTGATGCTTACCAAGTAGAGGGAAAGGGTGCGGTTAGAGGTCACACGTTTACCTTGCTGCATTAGTTTCTTGGTACGTGCATCACGTTCTCCAATTAAAAATGCTTTGAACTGTTCCAAGAAGTCTAAGGTGATAAGATTTATATCCAATTCTTCCTTACCTACAAACCGTACCAAAGCATTGATGGCAGTAGTGTAATTGGGTGCTCCTTTTATGGTAGTAGAAGCTATCCACTCACGACTGAACTTTATAAAGTCAATGGTCTGTTGCTTCTCTTGCTCTCCGTTTAGGAACTCAATTATCTCATCCAATGAATAATGATTTTGGTCTAATTGCAGTTTTAAGCACTGTTCCCTATAATAGAGAACAAGCCTATCTATTTCTCTCTTAATGGAAGTGTCCTCTTTGAATTTGAGGGATTTAGTTAGGTCTTGTTGAGTTACAAACAGGTTGGTGGATAAGCGTTTTACCTTGCGGTCTAATGTGAATCTAATCTTGACGTTATAAGTTCCGTCAACTTTTAGTTCACTCCTTTTAATCTCAGCTTTAATAGTCAGCATATTAGCTCTATTTTAATTAGTCAACATCTGCTTAAAATAGGAGTAAATCAACCAAGAGCAACAGAGTTATATCTGGAGGGTCTGCAAACAAAAAAGGCTGTATTCCGTTAGGAATCAGCCTTTTAGTTTGTGGACCAGCCTGGGCTTGAACCAGGGACCTCCAGATTATGAGTCGGAAAAATTGATATTCCATGAACTTTCATCTCAATAAAACCACATTGAAAATCAACCATTTACATTTTTGAGATTTTCATTGAATCTCAAAGAACACCCTTAACTCAAATAGTTTGTTTACGCATTGTTTACGCAGAATTCACATAAAAAACTTCTTTTTACAAAAAAGATTCAATACCTTTGTATCGCTATGCATGTATGACAGGCCATGACCGAATGGTGCTCTACTTTCATATGAAGGTAAGTGAGTCTGTCTAACCATCGTGAAAGGGTTATTTCATTCCGTGGATCGAAGCGTAAGGGGAATGCTAGTCGGAGGGTATTCTAATTTAAACTTTACGAGTGAGTCACTTCAGGGGTTGAGACCGATTAGCAGAAGCCCGGTTACCATTCAGCGACAGGAGAGGACGAGATTGCACCGCTGCATATAACAATAACTGCTCCTTTTTTAGGAGAATCGTTGTTATGTGTGGTGTTTTGTGTATGTCGGCCTCACATCATAAAGCTACTGAATTTAGAGGTCATGTTAAATACAAATCTAAATTCAAATGGCAAAATTAACCAAATCACTCTCAATTTTCAAGGAACGCACATGTAGCGTCTCTATGGTTCTTGACACTCGCACAAACAAGAAGAATGTTACAGAGTATCCTTTATCTATTCGTTTCACCATTGATAGAAAGTTTTTCTATTATCCTGTAGGAGGTTCTTATTCTGAAAAACGTTTTTCTGATATATGTAATGCTTCCAAAAGTAATTCCGAGAACTACCGTATACAAAAAGAATGGAAAGACACATTCGTTCCCAAATTCAAAGTCTTATTGGAAAATCTCAATAAAGGAGGATTCCTCACATTTGAGATGGTACGTTCAGCAGTCACTACTGGTAAGTCTGATATTACAAACCACACAAAAGACAATTCTTTTTTTGAGATTTGGAACACTATCATCCATGAACTAAAAACGAACGATAATGGTATTCGTTTTACCACATCTGAAAGTTATGAATGTGCTTTGAAGTCATTCAAAAAGATTTTGGGAGAGAATTCAATTACTGGTTTCAATATCAGTGCAGCCGAGATACAAAAGTGGAAAGAAGGCATGCATAATGGTATCAAAGACAAGGATGGTAAAATCATCGGAAAGATAAGTGATACCACTGCCGGAATTTATCTGCGAGCTTGCCGTGCTGTATGGAACAGATGTCTTAGAGAAGGCTATCTGAAAGACGTCCCATATCCTTTTTCAAACAAGAAAGAAAAAGGATTAGTCAGTATTCCTAAAAGTGCCAAGCGCAGACAAAACTATTTGAATGTTGGTCAAATGACTGAACTCTATAGACTATTTGAATCAAAAGAATACCCTACTCACTGGCCTGAAGAGTATAGACAGAAAGCACATTATTCTTTAGGATTATTCTTGGCACAATATCTATGTAATGGTTTTAACCTTGCTGATGCAGGCCGATTAACTTACGATGCCTACTATTATCAGAATCAAGGCAAAGCCTTTCGATTCAACCGTAAGAAAACAGCAGGTAGAAGCCAGGATGGTTCTGAGGTTATTATTCCTATTATTGAGCCATTGAAATACATATTGGATGAAATTGCAGCAAAACCTAACAGAGATGGCTTTGTCTTTCCCGATATTCTAAAGGGAAGCACTTCGGAAGAGGAACGAAGAAAGCATACGTCACAAGAAAACTCCAATATCAAAGACCGAGTACGAAAGATTTGTTTGGAAGTATTACATTGGGATGAATCTATTTCCCCATCAGGAACCTGGTGCCGACATTCTTTTGCGACGAACCTACGCAATGCTGGAGTGGAGTTAGATTATATTTCTGAAAGTATGGGACATGCCGTTACCGACCATAGCATCACGCAAATATACATAGAGCACTATCCCCTAGAAAAACAAATGGAGTACAATTCTAAGCTATTGAATTTAACTCCACAAACAACGAATCGAGACGAATTGATAGCACAATTATCTAGCCTTAGCATTGAAGAACTGAACTTGTTGCTTTCAAAAATGAAGAATGTATAACCCATAACAAGGAACGGCATGTTTGATTTTAATACACTATTCCTCTCTTCCAACATTAAAGCCCAGAAGGAGAAAGCCGATATGATAATCCGTTCATGGAAGGCTGAACATGAAAAAGAGTACGCCATCTTCATAGAACGAATTGACAATATATCACATGGTGATCTATCCATTTTATATGATTTGTTTCTTTTGGTTGAAGAATGTGTTCCACCAGAAGAAGAACGTCAACCAATTCCTTTTGCTCTAAAGCCAATAACAGAATTCCAAGATGAAATTTGGGCGCATTTACCATTATCAATAAAATCATATTTTACAGACTTCGTAAAAAACAATATTGAGGGATACACAAAAATCAACTCTACCCAAATATGCAAAGAACTAGTCGCCGATTGCTTAAGTGTCCTGCAATCAGCCTCTGAATTAGCAATAGGATTCTTGTCAAATTTGAGAGAACAGATTATAAATAATAAGAATCCGCTAATCTATTGTATGTATTACTTTGTAGTCTTTGATTACGGGCTTACACGTATCATGCATATTTTAGATAAGATTGCAACAACAGAAAATATAGATCAAGAAGATTTATTAATGATTCGTACATGCATTAGTTATATTATCCCCAATAGTATGGAACTCGGGAAAGAGACGAAGCAATCATGGGAAGATGCATCAGAAAATTGTGATTCTGAACTTTGGAAAGAAATAGCCTTTGCTTTACGGAGTTCAAAGGGAAATCGTGGCATCAAGAAATCGATATTAGCAATTGATGAATTATTAATTGGGGATAAGGAAGCATTAAAGACTGCCATCAGGCAATTTCTCCTCAAGCATACCGAACCTATCGCATTGGCTTATTTGTTGAGAGCACTAATCAATGCCAATAAGATTAATGCAAATTTGAAATACACCTCCTTTCATCGGGCAATTGAACAATTCTCGGGTAAAAAATATGGGATAGATGTCCCTCAAAAACGCTTTGGAGAATTGAAAGTGTTTTCTTTAAGGCATCCTCAAAAGGGTAAAAGTTATTCGAGCCAAAGAAATCGTTGACGAATGGACAACCATATTCAGGAATATCTCCTAGAATCTATTTTCAAGCAAGCAGGGTAATTGGAACTTTCTGATTACCCTTTTTTATTTCTACGACAACTGAAATCTATAAAAAACAATCGGTTTTATTAAGGTATAAATAATCCGACCAATCTCCTTCTTTAATCCAACTACATTTGCTCTCGAAATCGATTTCATAGAGACTATTAGAGGTTTTATCAACAACCTATGATTTAAATTTTAAACAAAAGGAGATTTTATGACTAACAACATTGACTACAATCAGTTGCTTCAAAAACCGATAGCAATGATGACTGGTGAAGAACTCACCTTTCTTATCAAGAATTGTGCATCAAACAACAACCCCTCACCAACGATTCTGCAACAAAAGAATTATTATGGCATAGAAGGAATTGCACAGGTGTTTGGATGCAGTGTTCCTACCGCCAATCGTATAAAGAAAAGTGGTGTCATAGATGACGCTATAACACAAATTGGGCGAAAAATCATAATCGATGCAGAGAAAGCTCTCGCATTGGCAAAAGCGGCCAAATTAGGCAAAAGGATATTATAAAAGTAGGGAAAGAATATGGCTAAAAAGAACATCTCAAGTATCATCCTTCATTTGGACAATAGATTTGCTATCAATTGCTTGTCTGATGAAAAGGCTGGTCAACTATTCAAAGCGATTTTGCAATATGGCTATGATGGGAGTTTACCTGATTTCCCTGAAGACACAATGCAAGGGTTATTCGCAATGTACCAGGTGCAAATAGACCGAAACAAAGAAAACTATGCGGAAACGTGTGAAAGGAATAAACGAAATGCAGAATCCCGTTATAAGAAAAATTCCACAAAGAATTCCGACGATAATGTAAACCTAGTGGCAGCGACTTCTCCTTCTCGTATACATTCGGATGCGACTGCATACAATGGCATACAAACGAATGCCCCTCCATGCCTATATAATAATAACTCTAAAGATAATAATAAAAATAATGATGATGATTCTAAAGATGTAATCATCAATGAGGCCAAATGTTCAATCGTGAGAAATGAAAGCAAATATACCTTTGATAAGATTTGGGTCATGTACGGAAAGCCTGTTGGAGATACCGAAATCCTAAGGGGCATGTGGAACAACCTTCCCGAGACTGACAAAGAAGCCATATTTGCCTATGTACCTCAATATATTCAATCTCGCGAAGCCAGATTCAGGAAAAACTTTATGAATTTCTTGATCCAAAAAACATGGGTAACTGAACCAATAAAAAAGGACATCAATGAAACAAATATCATCAGTACTACATCAAATAGAAACAGAGGAGAAAATACAAAAATCGAAGCAATGGAACTCATGCAAGAACTCATTGCAGATAACCAACCCATGTAAGTTGCCTGCAGTTCAAAAGGTTCTTGACACCTATGGTACATGTGAATCTTTTTTGTTAGCAAATTCACCAAACAAACAACTCAATATTTGCAACGACTCGAACTTGTGCTATTTTGGTGACTCTCCGACACTATCCATCGTCAGACAGGCTTATGGCACCAATATCCCAGAAGCATGGCTTATCCCACAACTGCTAGATGCGAGTCTATTTTGTGGACTTAAGCAGGATATCGATAAAAGCCAAATGCGGACACTGGCTACCATTATAACCAACGATTACCATTGGCTTAAAATCGACGAACTGTTGTTGTTCTTCTTCCGGTTCAAATCAGCGCACTATCTACACTTTTACAGTTACTTTGACCCTCACGTAATACTTGGAAGTCTAAAAATGTTCATCAACGAAAGAGCTAGAGCGCACGAGCGTAAGGAACAAGAAGAAAGAGAAAAGGAGGCAGAAAATAGTAGGCGTAATGCAATTACTTACGAAGAATACTTACGTATGAAAGAACTGAATGTTTTAGCTTGATATATGAACAAACGCAGATAGGTGGTATAAGGGATTTATAAAATTCCGTAGCTTATTAGGGCATTTTCTTATCCTTCACCTCAATGAGTGGCAACAGAAAAAGCCCATAAGCGAAAGTACACCTCTCGACTCCGATATTATGCGAGTTCCTCTTGACGGAATTTATTATCCCTTATACCCGTAATCAAAACTTAAAAACATTATGAGTGATATTCAATATGCAGTATGCCACCTCCAGCGGGGCTGTGGCAGTGATAGTGGCATGTCGTGCCATATAGAGAGAAAGGATGCAAAGGGTAAAACATACGTGCCGGATAATGCCGATGCAAAGCGGACACACCTGAATCGGGAACTGATAAAATTTTCGCAAGGAGTTGCTAACAGAACCGAGGCTATTCAGTATCGTATAGACCATGCAGGTTTACACCGAAAGGTCGGTAAGAATCAGACCAAGGCTATACGTATCATCTTGACTGGAACACATGAGCAGATGATGAAACTTCAGCGTGAAGGTAAACTTGAGCAATGGACCAAGGCTAATCTATCATGGCTCAAAGATACATTCGGTGAGGAGAATCTTGTATCGTGTGTGCTGCACATGGATGAGAAGACACCCCACCTTCATGCTACCATCATACCCATCGTGACCACTGAACGTAAACGCAAGGAGCGTGAGGGTGACAAGAAATATGCAACCAAAAGTGGACCACGATTATCCGCAGATGACGTGATGGCTCGTGGAAAGTTGTTCCACTATCAGAATACCTATGCCGTTGCAATGAAGCCATTCGGTTTACAACGTGGTATCGTGGGTTCTACTGCCCGACACAAGACTAACAGCCAATACTATCGTGAGCAGATGCTTAAATACGAAGATGATATAGAGAGATTGCAAGCAGAAGTTGAGAAGGCACGTGAAGGACGTTCAAAGATATTGTCATTCTTCGGTACTGGAGAATTGGCCGAAGCAAAGAAAAAGCTCTTGGACAAGGATAGGCTGATTGAAAAGTTACAGCAACGCATAGCTAAATTAGAACAGGAAGTGCTGCAACTAAAGGAGCAACATAAGGCAGAACTAGCGAAATGTCGCAATGGTTACATGGAGGAGATTGACAAGGCTATCAAACGTGCTGAAGTTGCCGAGCGAAAGAATATTGCTCACGAAGCTACCATAGAAAAGCAGAAGCAGCGTATTGAGACGCTTGACAGAAAGGCCAATCCACATCGATACCGCCTGTCATCGGGTGCAATGCTCACAGGTATTCGCATGTCGCCTCGCCATTCAAACATACCAAGCCTTCGTATTCAAACTAAGGTGGGAAATGAGGTCTTTGAGGATGCGAAGTATTTTGAGTGGTACAATCCTGTTATACAAAAATATCTGAATGGTGAGTTTACCGAATATGAATTGGTCAATGAAATCTTTGAACCGTTTGAGCAAGTGAGCCAGGTTCAGGCCCAGCTTCTCGGGACCACATTTGAGATGCTTTCTGGTGGCCCTGCACAAACTCATGTTGGAACAGGCGGAGGTGGCTCATCATCTGATATGCCTTGGGGAGAGAAGAAAAATGATAATAACACAAAAAGAAGGAGATAATAAACAAAAGTGCTTTGCTTGTATAGTATTGTGCTTCTGATACGCCCCATTATGAGAACGTGCCGTTTGAGGTGCCGGATGGATGGGGATGGACAACTGTAGAAAACATTTGTTCTAAAATAGGATCCGGAAGCACTCCTAAAGGAAGTAATTATGCTCCGGATGGCATTCTATTCTTCCGTTCTCAGAATGTTTATAATGATGGTGTTGTTCTTGAAGACATAAAATATATTTCAGAGGAAGTACACCAATCTATGATTGGAACTGAAGTTCTTCCTAATGACTTGTTGCTAAATATAACTGGAGGTTCATTAGGACGTTGTGCTATTGTCCCAAATGAGATTGATAGAGGCAATGTAAGTCAACATGTTTGTATTTTACGTCCAATTATAATTAAACCTGAATATCTACACACATTTATCCTCTCATCGTTCTTTACTAAAACAATGAAAATAACTGGTAGTGGTAGAGAAGGATTACCAAAATATAATTTGGAAAAGATGCTACTACCTGTACCACCTTTAGCAGAGCAAACAAGAATAATACATGAATTGAACAAATGGAACGACTGGGTAATAGCAATTGACAACAATCAACAAGATTTAGTCGAAACCATTAAACAAACCAAAAGAAAAATACTCGACCTCGCTATACATGGTAAATTAGTTCCGCAAGATGAGAATGATGAATCAGCGTCGGAACTACTTAAGCGTATCAATCCAAACGCCGTTATCACTTGTGATAACGGGCAGTATGAGAAGATGCCGTTTGAGATTCCAAATAGTTGGCTATGGTTAAGTCATAATGATATACTTGAAATATCTGGCGGTTCACAACCTGCAAAAAGTTATTTCAAAGAGACTCCTGAAAATGGGTATATTCGCTTATATCAGATAAGGGATTATGGTGAACATCCTGTACCTGTTTATATACCGATAGAACTGGCATCAAAGACAACGCAAAAGGGGGATATTCTGTTGGCTCGTTATGGGGGCTCATTAGGTAAAGTTTTTATAGCCGAGGATGGCGCGTATAACGTTGCTATGGCTAAGGTTATATTAAAGTTTGAGCATTTATTAGATAAAGAGTTTGTATATTTCTACTATTTGTCAAAACTTTATCAGGATAAATTACAAACTATATCACGAACTGCACAAGCTGGTTTTAATAGTTCGGACTTTGAGGATATGTATTTCCCTCTTCCACCGATAGAAGAACAACAACGTATTGTACATAGAATAAAAAGTCTGTATTTAGCCATTGACAATATACAAAAAGCCTTAGAAGTGTAAAAGAATGCACTTCTAAGGACTTTACGCTACCAATTCACCACCTTATCTACAATCTTTTGCTGTTCGCTTGCAGTGCGACGTAAATAAATACGGGTGGTTTCAATGCTTTCATGCCCCATGAGGTCTGCTAGCAAAGCTAAATCATTAAAGCGGTCAAGGAAGTTCTTAGCAAAACGATGACGGAATGAATGGGGATATACAACATCCTTGTTCATTCCGTATTTTTCTGCAAAATGCTTTAGCTGTTGAGCAATGCCACGTGTAGTTATTCGCTCGCCAAATCGATTAAGGAATATATAACCAGAAGATACCCCATTATCTTTCAGCCATTTTGTGGCTTCGATTCTCAAATTTCTAGGGATATACAAACGGCGTATCTTCCCACCTTTGCTATAAAGATCAAGATGCCCAATCAATACGTGTTCCGCTTTAATATGAAGTAATTCACTAACACGAGCACCGGTTGCAGCCATAAACCATACTACAAAATACCATTCATCATAGCCATCTGCTTTTAGACGTGTTTTAAGAAATTTGTAGTCTGCATCACTGATTACATTTTCCAAGAAGTTCTTCTGTTGGACTTTTACGAATTTTACTTTCAGTTTCTCTTGCTTTGTAAATTCAAGATACTTGTTAATGCCTTGCAAACGTAGGTTTACGGTCTGGGGCTTAAAGTTCTCTACCAAATACCCTTTGTATGCCAAAAGGTTCTTTTTATTGACTTCCCCATAATGACTGAGAAAATACTGTACCGTCCATACATAAGAAGTAACGGTGTTCTTTGCCAAATTACTCTTGGCCAGATTGTCTTTGAATTTTGTTACCATACTACATTGAAATTAAAATGAATACAGTATCAATATAAAGAAGACGTATCGGGCATTATCAGAACATGCCTGGTTCGTGGTGTGTTGCACCCATGGGAATGCTGTGTTCTTTAAGCGACGGGGAGAAGCAAACAGGTGTAGAAAGAATAAATCTTGATGTCAAATATTTGAGAGGTGAGCGTGATGCCAAAACTCTAACAGCAGGTAAGTTCACACCAGCAAATTCACTTCTGATATTGGTTGACGGAGAAAATTCTGGAGAAGTTTTCAGGACTCCAATTGAGGGCTATCAAGGCAGTACTTTCAAGCGACTGTCTATAAAAGATGATATGAATACAGACTATGTCCTGCAAGTTATAAACTTACATCGTAAGACACTGAGAGAAAATAAGGTCGGCTCTGCAATTCCACATTTGAACAAGAAGCTGTTCAAAGAAATAGAGGTGCCAATTCCTCCTTACAAAGAACAACAAAGGATAGTCGAGGCAATATATCTTGCGTTCAAGTATCTTGATACAATAATGGAGAGTTTATAGGCTCTCCATTATTGCGTCTAATTTATCAAATAGTTCTTCTATTGCATCAATTATTCGTTTTTGTTCCGAATATGGGGGAATACAAAGTTCCATTGATAAATATTTGTCAAGAATGAGATTATGCAAACCTGTTGTTTGAGTTTGCATAGTCCTCATTACGCCTTTCTTGTACTTATCCAATAAGAAATAATACAAGAATTTGCTTGATATAATATTTTTATCCTTAATCCTTAGGACCATTGTAAAATTGCTAAATGAATACAATTCGTCCTTACCCTCGTATAGAATGGCCCTACCAACAGGATAATTGTCACTGCCACCTGACTTTTCTATAATGAGGTCTCCATTTTTAAGATGACGTTGCGAGAAAGCACGTTGTTCTACATCAATATATTCTATATTGGAGTAATCCAATTTAAAATCTTTGGTAAAGTTAGCATTGCGTATAACTCCAACATTTATAAATGGATCTTTCTTTCCTTTCCATAATCCATTGATGTTATCGCAAATATTTTTGATGCTTGTAGTACACCATCCTTTAGGCAAGTTCTGATAATGCCCGTTATCACAAGTGATTTCCGCATCAGGATTGATACGTTTAAGTAGTTCTGAAGCAGGCTCATCGGTTGGATCTTGTGGCACTAACTTTCCATGTATGGCAAGGTCGAGTATCTTACTTTTGGCTTGCTTTATCGTAGCTTGTAAATCTACCTTACCCTGCTCTATTTGGTCAATCAAAGCAAACCAACGTTTAATTTCACACACAATACGTTCTTGCTCTGCTAATGGAGGTATTGGAACCATTGTACCAACAATAATTTCTTTCGAAATATTTGGTTGAGCTCCACCACCGCCTTTTGCTATAAATTCATTTCTTTGAGATAATAGAAAATAGAACAAGTAGTCTTGAATAACTGCATCATATTGAATACAAGCACAACAAGCCTGGTTTGTTGTTGCAGGGAATGTAAGTATTCCTAATTTACCGATGGTAGCTCCATACATTGCTATAAGAACGCTTCCTTCTGGATTTAATTTTGCGGAAGAGTTCGCAACAGCCTCTTCTGTAATATTTTCAGGAATGCATGTAATCAAACCGTCATTCAAATCACCGGTCTTTAACCATGGAATATTTCCACCATAATAAGATTTATTTGAACGACTTGGGGTTCCTCCCGACTGCCATATACCTATATGACCTAATGTTGTCCACACCCACGAACTAGGCACCTCAAACGGCACGTTCTCATAATGGGGCGTATCGGAAGTTTTTGAAGTTTTGCTCTTCTTTATTTTCCCTTCCTTTATCAATCGTTCCTTCTCTGCACGGATACGTTCAAGTAACACCGATGCAGGTTCATCGTTGGGATCTTGTGGTACGAGCTTGCCATGAATAGCAAGGTCGAGTATCTTTTGACGTAGTTTCTTGGTATCCATGACTATTATTTTTTAGTTAGAAATAAATTGCAAAATTCATCAAGTTGCTGTTGTAAACGCTCCTGCGGAATGAGGATACGTTTATATTCAGCTATCATTGTAGGGCTCATACTACGACTCATGGCATATTCCACCACCACGCGGTCGGCTTCGGGACACAGAATAATTCCAATAGAAGGGTTCTCATTGGAACGCTTTACGTCCCGGTCAAGGGCTTCCAAATAAAACTCCAATTGTCCGAGGTCTCTTGGATGAAACTTTGTCTTTTTCAGTTCCACCGCTACCAAAGCCTGCAAACCACGATGATAAAACAATAAGTCCGCTTTATATGTCGATGAACCAACTTGAAGTCTGTATTCCTGGTCCATAGAGATGAAGTCCTTTCCCAATTCAAGAATGAACTGCTTCATGTTTTCTACCAAACCTTTTTTCAGCTTTCCCTCACTATGCTTCTTTGGTAGATTAAGAAAGTCAACAAACAACGTATCCTTGAACATTATAGGTGCATTAGGATATGTTTCAAGCATTCCTTTTGACATATTGTTTTTGCTACTCAACAGCGTTGAATAAGTCTGATTGGAAATGCATCGTTGAAGTTCTCTACTTACTAAATGCTCCTTGTTGGCATAGAGTATATAGAACAGTCGTTCTTCGTTACTCTTGCATCTACAAAGAATTTCTATATGATTGGTAAATGTTGTTAAACCTAATATCTTTGGCATTGGTCCATTTTTATGCTGGACTAATTGTGCAGGCAGTGACTGCACAATTACATTTGCTCCTGTGCTTGGTGTAATTGATGTTGTTGTAATTTGTGCAGGCAGTGACTGCACAAATTCAGAGTTCAAGTATTTTTCGACTGTTGAAGCAAAAGTTTCTGATGAATATTCTTCATAAAACATTACCATGTTGTAGATACTTCTCCTGCTATATCCTTTAATGTCGGGACGCTGAGAACGTATATATTCTGATAACTGAGTTACAACTTTGCTTCCCCATTCTTCGCTTTTTAGTTTGGCTGATACATAGCCACCTACATGCCAAGCCGTAAGAAGAAGTTCTTCATTAACGACTTTGGATGCACGGCTTTTATGTTGAAGAATAATATCAACAACTTCGCCAAACTGTTGCTCCATCGATATGACTATATTGTTTTCCATACCTTTAATCCTCTTCTATGTTTGCCAATAACTTTTCCAATTCCAGCACAGCTGCACTTATTGTTTGACTCTTATCTTTGATGTCGGCCATCAATTCAGCCAATGAACGGTTATCGGAGTCTCCACCTTGCTTAATCCAAGTGATATCAAGGCTTGTTTTGTCTCGCAAAGATACTTCCTCTACCGTATATTTGCGCCAACGGCCTTGTGGATTGGTCTCTGCATTGTATGTTTCTGAGCGTTCATTGATGTTCTCTGCATGATAGCAAGCCACAAAATCATCCAAGTGATGGCGTTCCAACTTATTTGTGGCAAGAGTGTGCTTCACGTCGGTACGGTAGTCGTAGAACCAAATATCTTTAGTTGGTTCACCTTTTGTAAAGAATAGCACATTAGCTTTTACACCTTGTGCATAAAAGATACCTGTTGGTAGGCGTAACACGGTATGCAAATTGAAATCCTGCAACAATCGTTTACGGATAGTTTCACCTGCGCCAGCTTCAAACAACACGTTGTCAGGAAGCACAACGGCTGCACGACCACCTGTTTTGAGCATCAGCATCATGTGCTGAAGGAAATTCAACTGGTTGTTCTTTGTCTCCACATAAAAGTCGGGGCGGTTGATTTCCACTGATCCTGCCGGACGTGTTCCGAAAGGAGGATTAGCCAAGATGACATCAACCAATGTCGAAGGTTCCTTTTCTAATGAATCTTCACAAGCAATCGGGCTTCGGTCTGTACCCACTCCGTGCAGATAGAGATTCATGGAAGCCAATGTCACCACAAGCGGTGTGTTGTCCACGCCATGCAATGCTTTGTTGCGAAGGAAGTCTCGCTTCTCCTTGTTTTCCGATTGGTCTTTCATGTAGTCGTATGCTGTCAGCAAGAAACCACCTGTACCACAAGCAGGGTCGCACACGGTTTCACCAATCTGTGGATTCACGCAATCAACCATTGCTTGAATGAGTGGGCGAGGTGTGAAATATTGACCTGCACCGCTCTTTTTATCTTGACCGTTCTTTTCAAGAATACCTTCGTAAATTGCACCTTTTACATCGCCATCCATGATGAGCCATTGCTCTTCATCAATCATGGTGATGACCTTTTTCAGATAGACAGGCTTATCAATCTTATTTTGAGCTTTGGTATAGATGGTACCGATAAGGTTGTCCTGCTCACTGAGAAGTTTAAGAGTTGCCTCATATTGTTCTACCAGTTCCATTCCATCAAGACAATTAAGGTCTGTCCATTGGTAGCCTACAGGAATTGCAGATTCTTCTCCAAAGAGTTCGGTATTCTCTGCATCCATCTTCAAAAATAGAAGATAGGTAAGCTGGGTGATGTAATCTGTAAAACCGATTCCATGTGCAGCAAGTGTTGTTGCAAGATTCCACACTTTCTTGGTGAGCGTTTGCTCGGTTGAAATACTTGTTGCCATATTTGTTATGCTGTTTTTCTATATACTACAAAATTGAATACGGATTGCAAGGCTTCATTTGCCTTTGCCATATTACCAAATGCCTTAATTAGCTGTATGCCTCGGTCTTGGTCATCTTCTCTCACATCCTTTACGGTACATGCACCATTGCAGGCAATATAGTTTGCTATCAAAGCCATGATGTCACGCTGTTTATCGGTAAGGTTATAGTTACGCTGATAGTGTCCTACCCAAAGATTGAAATAACGACCGGCAGAACTAACGGCACTTTCCAACTTCTCTACTTGTTGGTAAGCAAACCGTACCAATTGGATGATATTTGTAAGTGCATCTGCTTCTTCCTTCTTGGTTGAACGTCGTACTTGGTCTGGTACAACAATAGAATAAGAATTCCACAGTTGTTTGGAAGTGAAGCGGTTATTTGCCATTTTCAATTTATTCTCCAAATCTTTCAGCATGGAATATGTGATAGCCTCGCCATTGTTGTTGTAGATAATGCGCAAGGCTTCTATGTTATCACAATGAGTGCGACAGAACTCTTCAAATGCATCTGTTGTACTTTTTGCCTCTTCTATAGAGAACCCTTGTGAAATAAGGGTGTCTTCTCCAGGCATCAAAGTTTCTACAAAGCCTTTCGCCAGTATGAGGATATATCTACGTGCATCGGCATGGTTTGCCAAAGCGGATACCAATCCCTTACGTTCGTTATTTGGATGATTGGTGTCAATAAACTCTGGTAACTGTTGGTTTTCGAGCGCATCATAAATTCGTGACGCTATTTCATTCATCGCATCGTGTGCGAGATTGAAGAACTCTTCACGTTGTTGATTGTTTGCTTTGTTATGGATCCTGGATAATGTAGCAGCCAGTCTCTTCAAATAATTATCTGGCAAGAAACCATGTGAAATTCGCTCCAACAGTGTTTCTAAAGTGATGACTTCCGTATCTGGGCCATCAACTTGTGTCGGTATGGTATGTTCGTGTTCGGTTACACCCACAGCATCCACTAAGAAGAAACAGTCTTTACTAAAGGCGTTAGGAGTTACGTTTCGCAGTTGTTCGTCTCCGATGGTACGTACTCCACGTCCTTTCATCTGGGTATAAAGCGGAGCTGATTCTACGTCACGCATGAACATAACCACTTCAAGCGGTTTGACATCGGTACCTGTGGCAACTAATGTACAAGTAACCGCAATGCGGAAATCTTTATCATTCCGGAATTGACGGATAAGCTCATTGCTATCGCCAGCCGAATAGGTAATCTTTTGTACATAACGGTCGTCGTTTCGTTCAAATACCTCTTTCGCTATATTTACAATATTAGTGGCGTGAGCTTCATTAAGAGCAAAAATCAGAGTCTTGGGAAGATAGTCAAAATTGGGTTCACGCTGTGGATCATTGAACATATCCCGATAAACCGCATCTTTATAGGTCTGCAAGATGAGTTTTATTTGGGCTGGATTGATAACACTTCTATTCAGTTCTGTTTTTGAATAGTTTTTTGTTTCCTTATTGAGTATCTGTTCGACTTGTCCTGTATAACAGGTTACTCTTCTAAGTTTGTCACCTTCTCTGATAGCGCCACCTTCTTCGGTTGCTTGGGTCTTTATTCGATATACACGATGGTCAACATTTACTCCATCAATAATACTTTGTTCCAACGTGTAGTTTACCACACGATTGTTATTGAAGAAAGCCATTGTCTCAGGAATAGGCGTTGCTGTCAATCCTATCAACTTGGCAGTATCGAAATATTCAAGAACCTTTCGCCAATTGCCATAAATAGAACGGTGACACTCATCGATGATGATAAGGTCAAAGAAGTCGTGAGGCAAATTTGGATTTTCAGGCAGAACAACTTCTTTTGTAGTGTTGTCATCGTCATCATCGTCCGTATCTGTTATGTCTTCACCTTTCAATAAGGAGAAAAGACGTTGGATAGTTGATATAACCACATTACTATCACTTGGTATTTTGGCAGATTTCAGACGATTGACAGAATATATAGTGTTGAATGCATCTCCATTCTCCGTTAAGCGGAATGTACCAAATTCACCCTCTGCCTGCTTACCAAGATTGTTTCGGTCAACCAAGAAAAGCACACGACGCATCTTTGTATATGCCAACATTCGATAAGAAGCCAAACATGCCGTGTAGGTCTTACCAGCTCCTGTCGCTAACACCATCAATGCTCTATTCTGCCCATTACGGAAGCTCTTTTCCAATCCATTTATAGCTTCGTATTGGCATGCACGCAAACCTTTTGAATTCAATGTGGGCAATCCTGCAAAAGGATCTTCAATCCCCAACATTTCGACCAACTTTTTGGGCTTGTGCATAACGAAAATTTCTTCATAACCAGAATCTTTCTTTCTGAAATCATGAAAATAATGTTGTTTGCCGTTGGACGTATATAAAAAGGGGATAGGTTTTTGGTAAGCTGTATAATAGGAGGGAACTCCTCTTGCGTAGGCTTCAACTTGATCACAAACCACACCCTTGTTGGCATCTATTTCCTCACGCTTTGCTTCCAATATGCCAACAGCCTTTCCATTGATGAAAAGGAAATAGTCTGCTTCTCTGTTACCTTTTAGCAAACCTTCTCTTACAGCAACAGCTGAACTGTCTGCTTCGAATTCATCTCGATTGATTACTTTCCAACCAGCTTCTGTTAGCCATTGGTCAATCTTTACTCTTGCTTTTTCTTCAGGCTTCATATGTCTATCCTTTCGCAGATAATTCCGTATTATCAGAAGTTCCGTTATATAAAATACAAGTCTAATATTCGTTCGTCAGAATCACTGACGTTCGTCTTCATCCGTTATTAAATCTTTCAAGTCAACTTGGAGAATCCTGGATATAGCCAAGAGTGTTTCCAAATCTGGTTGGTATCTATTACAAGCATAGCTATTAATTGTACTAAAACTTTTGCCTACCTGCTTTGCAAGCCATGTTTGGGATATACCTTTTTGGTCAAGAATATCTTTTATTCTATTCAACTTCATATTACACCGAATTTTACTACAAAAATACTTTAAATTTTGCGATAATCGAAAAAGCATGGCTGTAAA
>OGUO01000603.1_pt1 | contig 26741 bp, 28 predicted proteins | sample 1553641 | NCBI WGS metagenome assembly OGUO01 (sample SAMEA2579980, study PRJEB22360) | human gut metagenome | biome: human gut; feature: human-associated habitat; material: faeces | place: Denmark | collected 2008/2010 | reverse complement strand
AAAAATCAGGGTCATTTAAGCCTATTAGCTGAACACACTCATCACCATAGTTCAATTCGATGGCTTCATCTTGAAGAACGGTAACTCCTGCATTTTCTAATGATGTCTTTAATTCTTCATATTGTGAGCCGACCCATGCTTCGTGATTGCCTGTAACAAAATAGCAAGGAGCGATTTTTACGGCTTGCCGAGCAAAAGATAATGCAACTTCAAGATTTGTATGGTTGGAATCTATCAAATCCCCAGTAATAGCGATTATATTTGGGCTTTCTGCCTTTAATATATCAATTAACTTTTCATTATTCTTCCCGTATTCCGCATTATGCAAATCCGAAATATGGGCAATAGAAAAATTGTCAAACGCTTCAGGCAGGTCTTTAGATGTTACTGTTAAATGGTTTGTTTCTACCGACAGATTTCCCCAAATTACCCAACTGACCATAATTAAAATCAGAAGCACCACAAGTATAATTATTTTTCGCTTTCTTATATTTTTCACGATATTTTACCTCACCATTATAAATCCTATCCCCACAAATTAGAAGTTAGTCTGCAAGTTGCTCTTTCACAAGTTGAAGAATAAACTCGCCAAAATCTTCGGCAATCGTTTCTTCTATCTGATACCCCATGTCATTAAATTTGGCAACAATAACACAAGGCTCTCCAACATCATTTAACGATGAATAATCCAAGTATGCCATAATTCCATCATCAAAGTTATAGAGTGGAATCCATTTGTCAGGCAATCCATATTCTTTACGATCGTTTAAGGCATATGCAACAGAGTTGCCTTCTATTTCGCCAGAGTCATCATCTGGGTCAATTCCAAAAATCTCATTTCCAACGAAAGATAGATAACCATACTGTTCGTAAAATTCCCTGCATTGCTTTGAGAATGTTACACCTAATAATTCCTCAGACTTTTTTATTTCATCTCGGCTTTTACCCCCTACGGTAGTATAAAATTTGCATTTTGGTGCAAGCTCCATGGCTTCTTTATAATTTTGATAACTCATAATAAATACATCCATAACCTCCGATGCGCCGCTTCTCGTCATACATACAAATTGTACCATAAAACTTGTAAACAATTCTACGCCATTTTTTTATAATCTTCCCAATTCTTTATCAACTTTCATTTGGAGCAATGCAGTTTTTTCCCCCATATATTGCTTAGCCACCTTTAGAATTGCCTTATCATTTCCTAAAATTTCTAACACAGTAACAGAAAAAATATTAATCAAATGTGAATCATTCTTATTTATTATTTCTTCAAAATAATTAAACATATTGCTTAATAATTCAGCATCTTCATTCTTAGCTAATAATGTTAAAAGCTCCGGCATAAAAATATCTTCTATTACAACTGTTTCTAATACTTCTCCATATTCTTCTACACTTTCAATGTATGCATTCTTCGTTGAGGGAAAAAATTCTTGCATTTTTTCAAAAAACTCTCTTATATTTTTACGCACATTTATATTCTCCAATATCAGAATTCTCGGAACTGATGAAATGCTTCTTGCGTGCAAGTATATCATAACTCTGGTTGTCTAACTATACCGATTCGGAATCTTCCGATAAAAGATTTGCAAGCCTCTGTGTGGCTGTCTCCGGTTTCTTGGAATAGAGCCTTATAACATCTGCCATGCCATTAAAGGCATTGACTGTGTGGGTAATCTCCCTAAGAAACATAATTTCGTTGTATTCCTTATTTGATTCAAAACCTATGGTGGCTGCTATGTCCGCATTCTCCGTATTGCCTTTAAAGTTCTTGCAGGCAAACTGGAAGGAATCCATAAACAGCTCATACTCCTGTAACATCAGTAGCAGCAGGTCTTTCGAGAAGTCAGCTTCCTCATTATTAAGGTCAAAGGGTAAGCGATTTAAAATACTGCTCATTGCATCACGAATCTGTAATTCCCTTTTATCCGTAATGTCTGTTTCGTATTCCTCTGCTTCTCCCTTGAGCCATTCCACGGATACATGAAGTGCTTCTGAAAGTCCATCCAGCACCAGCTTCTTGGTATTGTCGATTGTTCCGGCTTCATATCTCTGAATGGTGGAAGCTGTCACTCCCATCTTTTCAGCAACATAGGGCTGTTTCAATCCTAATTCCAATCTTCGCTGTTTTGCCCTGCTACCGATTAGCTTGCGTAATTCTTTATCTTTCATCTTCATGCGCCTCCTTTTTCGGTATAGTACTACTATAACACATGTCTTTTATAATTGCAATATGCAAGTTAATAATTATTTAAAAATTTCGTAGTGCTTGACAGAATGATATAAAAGGTTTATAGTAGGCTTAGTTCAAAAAATGCATAATGCAATTCACAAGGAGGTGATTCAATGACAGAAATGAAAATTGCCTTATCCATTGAGGAAGCAGCCGACTATACCGGTATCGGAAGAAATACACTCCGTGATCTGGTAAAGTGGAAGAAGCTCACGGTACTTCAGGTAGGACGAAAGGTTCTAATAAAGACTGATATACTGGAGCAGTTCATGGAAGCCAACGAAGGCAGGGACTTAAGGGATAAGAATACTGTCAAAGCAGTTAGCAGAAAAACTGCTGTAACTTAAAAGGGTGGCTTCCTACGAAACCACCCTTTGGTATGTATCAGACCGAAGTCATGATATACCTACACGCAAATAGATTATATCATGTGCATCCTCTGGTATCAACCAAAATTTACGGGAAAGGAGCAGGAATTTCTACACAGCATTTTATACCGCACAGCGTGCCATCGACGCATATCAGAAAGAATGTGCCAAGTGGGAAGAAGCCTACGGAGAGAAAGCCACTCCAAAAGTCGAATCAATGCACGAAAAGTTACAGCGGTATCAAGAAAAGGCTGACAAACACAATGCCAGCCAACCTTACCGAAGCAGAGATAAAGTGGCGAGATAACCGCCCCTAGCATCATCAAGAATTATTCACATATTCTATTTCCTCAGAAATAGCGGTCACTATCTTTTCTATATCAGCAATGTATTTTTCAACATCCTCACGTTCAATATCTATTTTTGCACCTGTTTCATGTAAGCAATCAGCTTGATGTGCAATCTGATTTCTTCGTCTAAACAAAGTGTTTAAAGTTTGCTTAAATTTGTCTTTAGTTGGTGTCGTTGAGCCTTGCTCATAAAATGCTCTATCTGCAACACTTTGCCATTTTACACCAATAAGATTCAATTGACCAATCACTGCATCGGCACTCATAAATGTATCTTCCGCATATGAATCATTTACAATATCCAAAAACCAATTTTCTTGTTCAAGGTTTCTTAGGACATCCGAAATTTCACCTAACCGAATCGTAAAATTGTCATATCGTTCTGTCTTTTCCCAAACGCCTTGAAATATTTGTACCATACCATATTTTGTCACTTCATGCATAAAGAAATCCAAAGCACTATCAAGAAAAACTATCTGGGATCTTAAAACATCCTTATACTGAATATTATTTTCGGCTTTTAATTGTTCAGCCAATTCAAATTGTGACTTTATAGATAATAAATTGTTTGTAAAACGATTTGTAATGGCTGACAGTTCAAATTGTATTGTACGACTATGACGTCTATCACGTGTACCAATACTTCTAGGTGTAAGTTCAAGATTTCTTTCTTCCGTTTGAGGCATTAACATCCCTCCTCTACTGGAAATACCAAAGGATTATGAATAAACGGAATCGCACCATATTTTCCATTCATATATCCTTTACTGATATTTTCATCTTTTCTTACATTTTTCAACTCCGCCAAAGAATAAATGTCAGTCTCCCTATCTTTATTAAGTTCAGTAAACCAAATCTGATCTCTTCTAAACGTATTTAAATCCAACAGATTTGTATCATGTGTACTAAAAATAAGCTGAGCTTTAGAATCCCGCTTTCCATACATAATAAGTCTTAATATCTCTTTTACTATACGAGGATGCAAACTTGTTTCCATTTCATCCCATATCAAAACTTTATCTTTAAGAATAATATCTATAATAGGACCGAATACTTCAAATAATTTTTGAATACCTTTAGATTCTTCATTCAGATTAACAGAGAACAAACCGTAATTTATATTTGCTTCTGACCTTGTTACTTCTTTTGCCTGAGCAAAAAAAGGTTTAAATTCATCTGGTATATTATCTGGAATAAATTCTGGAGTCATCTGTGTTTTTTCAAACTTAGTATCTATACTTTGAATAGGTGTATCAACAGATTTCATAAAATCAATAAATATCTTTTTTAATTCAGGCTCTTTCGTAAATCTTTCAATAGAATACTCCAGCCAATTACTAATTTCTAATGGCAACGGATAAAAGATAAGATCTTCCTTAAAGAACAAAAAAACTAATTCTGCTTCTTTTACTGCAGAGTAATTTGCAGAAACAGATAGAAATAATTTATTAGGCTTCATAAAATTCAATATCGTCTCAAAATCTTTTTTAAACTTATCCCCAAAAGATACTTCATTCAAATTTCTATCAAAAATTTTTGCTTGTTTTCCATTCGGAAAATAGTAAAGATACTCAGATACAATCTGTTCTGATGTATAAGACAGACCATAAGCATAACGTACATCTTCTTTCACGAATTGAATAGTATATGTTGTAGGAGTATTTTGCTTTGTAAGCTTATGCGAAACCTGTCTTATTTTGTCACCCGGCTGATGATTATTGCTATTACAAACTAAAAGTTTCAAAAAATTTAATGAATCTAAAAAACTCGTCTTCCCAGAGCCATTTGCACCATAGATAGCTGCCACTTTATTAATAAGTGTTCCCCTATAATCTACTAAGAGTTTTTCAAAAGAATTATCCTTTGAGGCAAGCATTGAAAATATCACTTTTTCTTTTATTGAACGATAATTTTCACAAGTATATTCTAAAATCATAGTAACACCTCTTCAATTTTTGTTAGTAGTTATATTATATCCAAACAAGTGTAAAAGTCAACCTCGTTTTCGCTTTTCATGCAAATATCAAATAAATTTATACACTTATCAGGTTTTAATCCTTTGTATTTGCATATTTTTCACAAATTCTCGTTTTTAATTATTGACGTATCGTATTTAAAATGATATTATCGACTTATAAACAAGGACAAACCATAACACAATCGTCTCAAACACTCTATTTTAACTATGAAAGGTGGTGACAAAATATGGGAAGAATTTCTGTGGTAAAAGAATCCGATACTGGAAGAAATCAACGCTTTGTTGATAACAAAACACACAAAGAAATGAATCGTAAAGAATTTGTATCAGCAATTCGCAATGGACAATATCAGGATTACTACGTGAGGAAAGTAAACAATGTTCCTACCCCATGTAGTAAACCTGACGGAAATAAAAACAATAATTTAGGATAGCGGCAACTATCATAAATTATACTTTGACTATTGTATTATATATGTCCTTGTTTGTCACTAAAATTTTGAAAAGAGGTGAAAAAATATGCGTACAAAAACAATTCGAATATCTACAAAAGCAAAAACTACCAGCAATGGAAATTTACGTATTACAACTTCTGTATCCAACGGTAGTACTACAAGAACCAAAACAAAAACTATTCGTTTAAAATAGCGTGAATTTCTGTTGAGTGGCTGTCGTTCAAACAATAAAAAAGCAAGAGCGACAGCCATTTTAAATTTTTTACAAGTTCAAATCTAAAAAATACTATTATTGCACATTCGCATTATACAAGTCCATAAAATAAGAATCTGTACGCAGTAGTTCTTCAAAAGTTCCTTGTCCAACAATTTTCCCTTCTCTAAAAAGAATAATTCTGTCAAAACCGACAATGGAATTTAATCTATGTGCAATCGCAATGACTGTTTTATCTTTCATTTTCTGCATAACTGATTTCATTACATTTTCTTCTGTTAAATTATCCATTGCAGATGTTGCTTCATCCAAAATGACAAGTTCGGAGTCTTCAAACCACAAGCGAGCTAATGCAAGTCTTTGTTTTTCTCCACCCGATAAACAAGTACCTTTCTCACCAATTTCAGTATTTAAACCTTCCGCAAGATTTTCAACTAAATGAGATAGTTGCACTTCTCTCAATACCCCCAGCATTTGCTCTTCTGACACTTGTTTCTCAAATACCAGATTTTCTTTTATTGTTCCGTCAAAAACAGGGGCATCCTGTGATAGATAACTAACTCTATCATACAGATTATTAAGACAAATTTCTTTTAACTCCATGTCTCCTAAGCGAACTTCTCCTTGATTATATTTTAGCAACCCTAATAATATCCTAATCAAGGTCGATTTTCCGGAACCACTTTCTCCTACAAAAGCTATTTTTTCTCCCTTTTGTATTGACAGGCTCAAGCCATCAATAATTTTTCGTTCCTCATATTGGAATGATAAATTTCTTATTGCAATTTTTCCAACATTTGTATTTATTGCGTTACCGTTTCTTAATTGAACATCGTCTTTTAAGCCTAAAAATTCCTCAAATCTCTTATACGACGCCTTGTCCAATTTATATTGGACATAAAGTACATTAAAAATGGCAATTGGCGTATAGGCATTTTCAATCAGTGCAATTAGTGCAACCACAGAACCTACTGTAAGGTTTTTCGTTTTCCATGCATAAAAAAGAATACCAATATCTAGCACTGCCACAAGTAGTGCAAATATTGTGAAGAATGCTTCATGAATCATATTCATTTTTACTTTTGATGAAACAATATCCTCTTTTGCATTACAAGTCTTCTTTATTTCACTCGGAAACTGTTTACTCATACGAAATACCAACATTTCCATATAGCCTCTGACCAAATAGTGATTTAATAGTTCTTCACTATTCAAAATCTTTTCTTTTATTTTGTAAAGAAACTTTAATAGAATGTTGGTTGTTACAAAAATAATCGTATAGCCTACAAACAGTACATAAGTGACTTTTTCATCTATTTTCCAAATAAAGTATATACTAAAACCAATGGTAGGAAGTAAATCACGAATCAAACACAACCAGAAATTGAATAATACATTTCTTCCTGCTGCTGAACCATTCTCAATCCTTTGAACAAGTTTGCCCGTACCTATTTTCTGATATTCCGTATAATCGATTGTACTTATTTTTCTAAGTGACAAAAGCTTAAAATCCAAATAAATACCATGTTCCAACTTTTTTTCAGGGTAATTATCCAGATAATTCATACAATAATTTACCAGCAAAATAAAGCCATATGTTGCAACTCCTGCAAATGCAAGTGTTCTATCAGCCAATCCATCAATAACCTTTTGGAAATAGTCAACCTTGTAATTAGCCATAAATGAATTAAATATACCTAGTCCAATGTAGACCAATACCCATATGCTGTTTTTCTTTAATATTTCTTTTATATAACGCATAACTGTACTCCTTTATAGATTGTATTTCAAGCATTAGGACAGTACAGTCAACGACTGCTAGCAAGTTTCTTTTAACCTCAGCACAATCTGCCAACAGTTTACATCAACTGTACTGAGCAGTTATCTCGGATAATTTTCATATCGTTCTCACCTCTTCCTAAAAATTTTCTATTATTATATCATGCTAAGTTCCAATATTCTATCGTAATTTCGTCAAAAGAATATAAAACAAAGGGCATATTATCTTACCCCTTTGTAGTCTTGCAAGTTTATCCGACATTTCTTCATCCTTATGCGTAGGCGTATCACACCGCATCCTTGTTCATTCCTCATTTCCATGCATTTACACATTTTTAGGACACTTGCAAAATTGGGGTCAGGCAGTGACCTGACCCCAAAACTACTTAAAATTTATGAGTTATCGCACCTCTTTAAGCAACAATAATATTCTTACTTCTTAAAAATGCCTCTGGCGGTTTGCGGTCTGTAATAATCTGTGCCTTTGCAAATTCCTCAAATGTCACTGAACTGATATTTCCAAACTTCGAATAATCGGCCAGTATGTAGGCCTTTTTTGCCTGCCCGATAGCAGTCTTTTTAACCATTGCTTCCTCGTAATCCGGTGTACTAAATCCAGCCTTTAGGCTGACACCATTTGTTCCGAAAAACGCTTTTGAAAAATGAAGTGTCTCCAGACTAAGAATCGCCTGATTGCCTACAACAGCCTCTGTAGTTGGCTTTAACTCACCGCCTATCAGGTAAACACGAAAACCTGCTGCTGCCAGCTTTTGTGCATGACTGACCGCATTTGTTACATATGTTGCACTTTTTTCTGTTATAAAATCAATCATGCAACCTGTTGTTGTTCCTGCATCTAGATAGACGAAGTCATCTTTTGTAATCAGTGCTGCCGCATAGCGGGCAATAAGCTGTTTTTCTTCTTTGTTGACACCTTTTTTCTGTGCAACAGATGGCTCTGCTGTTGTAATTCCAGCTTCAATCGCCACTGCACCTCCAAATACCTTATTTAACTTTCCGGCCTTGTCAAGCGCATTTAAATCGCGGCGAATTGTGGATTCGGAAATCTTTAGTTTTTCCTTGATCTCAGCCACTGTAACGCTGTTTTGTTCATCAAGCAGTTTCAAAATTAGTTCATATCGTTTTTCCGTAAGCATTATTTATTTTATGTCCTTCCCGTACTGGCTTAAATCTGTCTCAAGAATGATCTTTCTAATCGGCAAAATGCTTCCTGCTGATACTGAAAGCTCATCTACCCCCATTGCTAGAAACTCCTTTGTCAGACTGGTATCAGCACCAAGCTCACCACAGATGCCTGCCCAGATGCCTGCTTTATGCGCATTCTCTACTACCATACGGATCATTGCAAGAATTGCCGGATGATGCGGATCAAAGAAACGATCAAGCTTTGGATTCTGTCTGTCAACAGCAAGTGTATACTGCGTCAGATCATTTGTTCCAATGCTGAAGAAATCAACCTCCTTTGCAAGCTCACCGCTTACCATAACAGCTGCTGGTGTCTCAATCATAATACCCTGCTTAGGCTCTCCATAGGCAATACCCTGCTCATCTAGCTCTGCCTTTACCTCTTCTACGATTTCCTTAATCTTTCTTACTTCCCAAAGGCTTGTGATCATCGGATACATGATTGAAAGCTTTCCATATGCACTTGCACGAAACAGCGCACGAAGCTGTGTCTTAAATACATCTGTCTGTGTCAGGCAGATACGGATTGCACGATAGCCAAGTGCAGGATTTTCTTCATGCTCCATATTAAAATAAGCACACTGCTTATCAGCACCAATATCAAGAGTTCTGATAATTACATTCTTTCCTGCCATTGTCTCAACGGCTGTCTTATAAACCTTAAACTGCTCCTCCTCAGTCGGATAATCTTCCTTCTCCAGATATAAGAACTCACTTCTGAAAAGACCGATTCCGCCTGCATCATTCTGAATGACTGCTGCAAGGTCCTTGATGTTTCCAATATTAGCATAAAGCATAATCTTCTTGCCGTCAATTGTCTTATTTTCTTTTCCCTTTAACTGCTGCAAAAGCGCCTTCTTTTCCTCATCAGCACGCTTCTTTTCCTGCATCAGCGCCATGGTTTCTTCGTCTGGATCAACGTAAATTGTGCCATCACTTCCATCAACAACAGCCATCACACCATCTGTTGTTTCATCAAGCGGTATATCAGTTCCAATCAATGCTGGGATTGCCATGGTTCTTGCTAAAATTGCAGTGTGGGAATTTGTTGAACCGTGTACAGTAACAAAGGAAAGCACCTTATCCTTGTCAAGCTGTACTGTCTCTGATGGTGCCAGATCATCTGCCAAAATGATAACAGGCTCATCTGTTGTCACGCCTGTCTTTCCTGCACCAGAAAGATTATTTAATACTCTCTCAGAAATATCCTTTACGTCTGCTGCACGTCCTCTCATATAATCGTCATCCATAGCTGCAAACATCTGAGAGAAATTGTCACCAGTTGCTGCTACTGCATACTCAGCATTTACCTGCTGTGTACGAATAATATTTTCAACTGACTCATTATAATCGTCATCCTCAAGCATCATCTGATGAATCTCAAAAATAGCAGCATTCGTCTCTCCAACTTCTCTGCATGCCTTATCATAAAGCTCGCCAAGCTGCTCAATCGAAGCCTCTCTTGCTGCCTGATAACGTGCCCACTCACCATCAGAATCTTCTGTTTTCACGCGCTTTACCTGCTGCTCACTCTTTTGATATACGGCTGTTTTTCCGATCGCAATACCGCCAAATACACTTTTTCCGTGATAAACTTTCATAAAATCCACCTTTCTGTGACCATATGCACAGCAGGCGGACTGCCGAATTTCGGTGTCCGCCCTTTTATTTTCTTATTTGATAACGTTACAGAGTTGTCTTAAAGAAATTCTCCATTGCCTGTGCTGCTGCTTCCTCATCGCTTCCCTCTACGGTAACGGTAACAGTCTGTCCCTGCTTTACAGCAAGTCCCATGATACCAAATACACGCTTGCAGTCTGCTGACTTTCCTTCCTTATTCAGCTTAATAGCACTCTCAAATGCCTTTGCTGCCTTTACCAGTTCTCCTGCCGGACGAGCATGGATTCCTTCTGGATCTGTAATAGTGTAAGTAAACTCTTTCATTTTGTTCTCCTTTATCCTCTTTGATTTTATTATAAGGGCAAGCTGCCCCTTTTTCTTTTCAGGTTTTTAGTTATCAATTTTTTAATTGACGCATTTTACGCTTCTCTTGGCTTCTTTAACACGCCTAATAAAACAGTAGAAATAACCGTTCCAATCACAAGTGCCAGTAAATACATAAGTGCATTTCCTACTACAGGAAATACGAAGATACCGCCATGAGGTGCCATCAGTGTACATTTAAACAGCATACTAAGTGCACCTGCAACTCCAGAACCAATCACACATGCCGGAATTACATGAAGCGGATCAGCTGCTGCAAATGGAATTGCACCTTCTGTGATGAATGCCAGACCCATGATAAAGTTTGTCGGACCTGCATCTCTTTCTTCCTTTGTGAAACGATTCTTAAACAAAATCGTTGACAGTGCAATTGCACATGGAGGAACCATACCGCCGATCATAACAGCTGCCATAACATCATAATTTCCAGAAGCGATTGCTGCGGTTCCAAATACATATGCTGCTTTGTTGAACGGACCTCCCATATCAATTGCCATCATACCTGCAAGAACAAATCCTAATAATAGCTTACTCGAACCGCCCATACTTGTCAAGCCATTATTTAATGCAGTATTTACTGTACCCATAATAGGTTCTACTACAAAGTTCATAAGAAGTCCCATTGCTAAAATTCCAACTACTGGATAGATCAAAACTGGTGTGATTTTTTCAAGTGCATCCGGCAGCTTGTCACAAACTTTTTTTAGTCCAAGGATGATATAGCCAGCTGTAAAACCAGCAACAAGTGCACCTAAAAATCCTGATTTTCCACTATATGCAATCATTCCGCCGACAAAGCCAAGCGCCAGTCCAGGACGGTCTGCAATTGCCATTGCGATAAAACCAGCCAATACTGGAAGCATAAAGGAAAATGCTGTGCTTCCGATACTTTTTAACATTGCTGCAACAGGTGTAATGCTTCCAAATGCAGAACGCTCCTCTGCTGACAATGATGCCATATCAACGCCAAAACCATCAATCAAAAATGCGAGTGCAATCAAAATTCCTCCGCCTACAACGAAAGGAAGCATATGAGAAACACCATTCATTAGCTGCATATAAATTCTATGACCAACGCTTCCGCCGCTCTTTGCTGATGTGCTTGAAGAAGACTCGCCTGCACCAGATGCATGATACACCAAAACATCACCAGACATAGCACGGTTTAACAATTCCTCTGCCTTGCTGATTCCATCAGATACCTGACACTCAATCACCTTTTTTCCATTGAAGCGCTCCATCGGAACCTTTGCATCTGCTGCAACGATAATGCAGTCAGCTTCATCAATCTCAGCCTGTGTCAGCACATTTTTTGCACCGCCTGAACCGCGAGTTTCAATTTTAATGCGGCATCCAAGCTTCTTTGCTGCCTTCTCTAAACCTTCCGCTGCCATATAGGTATGAGCAATTCCTGTTGGACATGAGGTAACTGCCAAAATCTTCTTAACTGGCTCAGCCTTATTTTCAGATGGCTCGTCTAAGATGCTTGTCTGCTCAAGACGCTCATCAATGCTTGCTTTTTCTTCATCAGCCTGATCAATGATTCTTAAAAATTCCTCAACACTTGATGCATTTCTAAGATTTTCTGTAAACTCCTCATCCATCAGCATAACAGACAGCTTGCTTAACACATCCAAATGCACATTGTCTTTTGTGTTTGGCGCTGCAATCAAAAACAGCAGTGTAACAGGCTCACCGTCAAGTGAATCAAAATCTACTCCATTTTTGATGACCATTGCTGCCAGACCTGGTCTGCTGACTGCATCACACTTTCCATGTGGAATAGCAATTCCTTCTCCAATTCCTGTGGTGCTTTCTTCTTCTCTAGCATAAACCTGACTGCGATATGCTTCTTCGTCATTGATTTTTCCACTCTTTGTCATCAGTGCTACTGCCTGATCAAGTGCTTCACTCTTTGTCTTTGGTGATGACGTAAGCGATACGCTTCGTGCATCGAGCAAATCTGTGATTCTCATATATCAAACCTTGCCTTTCCTTTTTTATTTGCACTCATTAACCCGAACCTGATTGTAAACCTTTTCAATCATTTCACTGTCTGCCAGATATTCTGAAAATGCACTTGCACTTCCGCAGGCAACACCCATACGAAATGCTTCCTTATAATCATGTGATTTCATCCAGCCTGCCAAAAAGCCTGCAACCATAGAATCACCTGCACCGACACCATTTATCAGTGTGCCCTTTGGTGCCTCTGCCATGAACACGCTTTTATCTTCGCTTACAAGAACAGCACCCTCTCCAGCCATTGAAATCAGTACGTTTCTCGCACCTTTTTCCTGAAGCTTCTTTGCATAAGGAACTACAGATTCCTTCGTTGAAAGATTAACACCGAAAATCTCACCAAGCTCATGATTATTGGGCTTAATTACAAATGGATGATATTCCAGCACATTAACAAGCAAATCCTTTGTTGCATCTACTGCAAGCAAAATTTTCTTTCCTTCCATGCGTGCTGCAATATTTCTGTACATGTCATCTGGCATTGATGCAGGAATGCTTCCGGCAAGCACAAGTACGTCACCTTCCTTTAAGGCATCAAGACGCTCAAGAAGCTCTTTTGTCTTCTCCTCGCTGATGGCAGGTCCCATACCGTTGATCTCAGTTCCTTCTACATTCTGAAGCTTCAAATTGATACGCGCACATCCATTTTCCATCTGAATAAAATCTGTATGGATGCCCTGTACCTTAAGCTGACGCTTAATCTCTTCTCCAGTAAAGCCAGCACAAAAACCAAGCGCCGTACTCTCAATACCAATATGGTTTAATAAGATTGAGACATTAATTCCCTTTCCGCCAGGAAGCAGCTGTTCTGACTCAGTACGATTTGTTTTGCCAAGCTCAAATCCCGGTACAGAAACGATATAGTCCAATGACGGATTGAATGTTACTGTATAAATCATGACGTTTCCTCCTATTCCAAACGATTGCTTTACACTTCTTATAGTGTGATTATACAATCATTATCATTCAAAATCAATCAATATTATGCACGAATATGACTGATTATTTTGGTATATCCTGCACAAGTTTGATTGATTTGCGATTATTTGGTTGTTTTTGATTGACTTCAGTCATTTTTTATTCATTTTCCTTCATAACTCTTGTTTTAAAATACAAAAAAATACTGATACAAAAAGCAATACGCCTCACTGTATCAGTATCTTTTCCTTTTTTATTTTTATTCTTTGTTTTCTTCTAACATAGTCAGACATGCAGTCGTCTTGATAACTCTGACAAAAACGTCTTTCCCTGAAAAATGATTTTTGCAATAAGAAGCAGCACACCAATGCCTGTTGTCACTGTCACAAGCATTGTGTTATGCATAACTCCAACACAGACAAGTATTACAACAAGAACTGTTGCTATAATAGTCAGCAAAAAATAGATTCCATAATCTGTCTGGTGCTTTCTGTCCACAAATCCAAGAATAAAATATAATAAATTCATGCCAACTACTGTAAGTGGAAGAACAATCTGTACGCTCCAGCCCTTCCAGCCAGTATACCAGTCATACGCTATACATAAAATCATGCCTATGATCACTTCGTACATGACCATTTTGCGAATATTTTTCCACTTTCGCTGTCCGACAATCAAAAGTGCATAGCCGCCTGCCACACCTATTACGACGAGAAAAAATATCGGCTGCCATGTGCGGTCTGATAATACCATCATTCTGTCGACCATACCTGCCACAATAACTGCTGCGAGTGCCGCAAACGTTACGATTTTCATAAAAATGAAATCTGCCTGTTTTTTTTGTGTCACAGGAAATACATCAAAGTCTTCCTTTATAGAGGAATCTTCCGTACCTTCATCTATAATTCGCTTTTTACACAGCGGACAATATACACGCTCTCCAGAAAAGGTAAGACCGCATTTCTGACATCGAATCGTTTTTCGCTTTTTATCAGTATCCATCATCAGTCTTCCTTTCCCGAATAATTCGTGTTGATAATCATATCTGAATCAAACTCGGCCAATCTGCGAAAGAATGCACGCTCCGTGTCCTTTGGACTTGAACTTCCTGCGCATGTTACCATCATATGATCTTCATATGAACACATGCAAATTTGTCTTCCGGCACATCCAATAAAAAAGTCAAACTGACAGACATATGGTGCCAATGCCTTTGGCATTGTAATTCGCCCGATATTTGAAAAATACATTGTCTGACGCGCTCCTGCAATCAGACCTGACAATTCCATTCCAATATCCTTAAAAATGAGTGGGATTGCTCTTGCTGCCATATGCTTTTCCAGACTAACCTGACCGGCAATCATTTTTTCAAGCTTTTCCTTTGTCAGTTCTCTTCTGAAATTTTCTGCAACTGCAGCTATAACGTCTTCTAATGTTTCTCCCTGCTTTTTTCGATCATAAGTAACTGCAATCAGTCCAAAGAAATTTCGCACCGTCGCTGATGGAAAATAACTTCTAAGATTAACAGGAACCATAATTCGCACTGCTTTCTTTCTATCTCTTGGTTCCATTGCATCATAGATGGACAAAATCAAAAGAGACACCAAAAAGACTGTCACTGTCGTATGATACTGTTTTGCTGCCGCAATGATCTGTCTTGTTGAAACCTCTGCCTCTGTTACCTGTTGGAAAAAGTCAGGTGTCGACGGCTCATGGAAATGAAAAATCGGCACTGTCTTTTCACCTAAGAAGGACATACTTGAATTTTTCTCTTCCTTGTTATAATACTGACTGAAGCTGTCTGAATCCTTTTCTCGAAATGTACTGTCTATACCAAGTGACAAATCTTCATGCGCAAGCACTGGATGAACAATCTTCAAATAATTGACTACCAGCGTTTTCAAAAACATAAGCGCGCCTGTCGCATCTGCCATAGCATGGAATACCTCAAAATTGATCCTGCACTTATAATAAGAAATATCGATCAGCAAATGATGCTCATTCTTATCATAAAGACGGCTGCATACATTTTGATCTTCCTCATGCACAATCGGCATCTCTCCTGATTCCTCAAGATAATACCAAAACATGCCATGACGGATGATGTTTGTAAAAATAGGAAACTCCTCCAACGCCTGCTCTGCTGCCTGCTGCAGCGCTTTCTTTTGAACGGGCTCTGTCAGCTGACAGGCAAAGCGAAATACACGGCTGTCTTTTTTATTCGCCAATGCCGGAAATACCTTTGCCGCATTGTCCAACCGGCTCCATCCCGGCCGTTTTGTATTCTTCACTTATCCCTCGCCTCACTTTTCTCTTTACTTATTTTTGTCAGAAGGCACTTCGTTTTCTGTCAAAGCATCTATTTTGACTACTTCGTCTTCCGATTGTCCTCGTTTTCCAATGAAGCCTTCAATTGCCTCATAAATTTCCTTTGCACCTGCAAAAATCGGCGGAAGAAGCATCATTCCATGAATGCCATCTAGCACACGAACACTCTTTACGCTGCAGCCGGCCTCGCGCATTTTTTCACCTAATGCTTCACCTTCGTCACGAAGCGGATCATACTCCATCGTAACCAAAAGCGTATCAGGCAGATTTGAAAAGTCATGATGCTGAAGCGGTGCAAAGTATGGATTTTTCTCATCTTCCTTGCTGCTTCGATAAAGCTCCATGTACTCGCACATCAATGCACGTGTAAGTAAATAGTCATATCCATTTTCTTCAACTGATGGATATGGATTATCGTCACCATATGAACCATAAGCTACAGGATAAATCAGTACCTGTCTTTTTGGCATCAGCCCTCCACGATCTCTTGCCATCATACCAAGTTCCGCACAGATCTCACCGCCGGCGCTGTCGCCCATGATAACAATATCTTCCTGCTTTGCTTGATACCAATCTTCGCAATGCGCAAGAACTGCCTGCATCGCCTCATAGCAATCCTCTAATCCCTGCGGAAAACGGTGCTCTGGCGCCAAACGATAATTAACAGAAACAACCTTATAGCCAGTGCGCTCAGATAGATTTGCGCAGACATTTCCGTAGCTTTCAAAATCACCTGTCACAAAGCCGCCACCATGAAAAAATAAAATAAGCGGTGCCACTTTTCCGTCATAGCTGTAGGTACGAAGCAAGATATCACGCCCCTCAAGATGGAGAATGCGATCCATCGTATTGCAGCTTCTTCCCTTGTAATACGGATACATTTTTTCTTTTTTACGGCTCTTCTCGTAGTCTTTTGTCATATCACCCTGATGACGTGACATTGTTCGAATTGCGGCTCTTAAAACTTTATTCATAAATGGCTGTATTCCTTTCTGTGGTATGCAGTCACAAAACTTTTATAACTTGCACAATGTAAAGTGTGCCTCGCCTTCACGGTCAATTTCCATCAATATATATGTGTGGGCAAAACCATCCTGACGCGGCAAAGTTAAACTTCCTGGATTTAAGATAGTGACATCCCTTCCCTGATTGATAATCGGCACGTGAGTGTGACCATATATTGCGATGTCTGCTCCACGAAGAAGTGCTGCCTCTTTGAGTGTCTGGATTCCGAAATTTACCTGATAACGATGTCCATGTGTCAAAAAGACGCGGTACTTTCCGATTTCTATTAACTTATCCTGCGCAAGATCAGATGAATAATCACAGTTTCCGCGCACAATATCAACAGGGCAGCCTGCTAAGCGTGCAATCTCATCCTGCTGTCCCTCTGAGTCACCAAGATGAATCAATCTGTCTGGCTTTCCTGTTCTGGCTAACATTTCCTTAAAATAATTAAGTCTTCCATGTGTGTCACTGACAAGCAGAATGCGCTCACTCATTATTACTTTCCTCTTTTTGCAAAATTGCCTTCATGGCACGAAGTGCTTTTCCTCTATGGCTGATCTTGTTTTTCTCTTCTGCTGAAATCTCTGCCGTTGTCTTGCCAAGCTCTGGCACATACACAATCGGATCATAGCCAAAACCACCGCAGCCTGCCGACGTCTTTGCAATTACACCCTCGATGGTGCCGCGTGTAACAGCGGTATGACCATCTGGAAAGCTGGCTGCAATCACACACACAAAGCGTGCACTGCGTTCATTTCCCTCCACTCCATCAAGACGGTCAATGATAGACTGGTTTTTGATATCATATGATGTGTCCTCACCCATATATCTGGCTGAATGTACACCTGGTTCTTTATTTAAATAATCAACCTCCAGACCAGAATCATCAGCCAGAATGATGCCATCAGTATATGGACGAAGCGCATTTGCCTTAATCAGAGCATTTTCCTCAAATGTGCTGCCATTCTCGTCGATATCAACCTTGATGCCAGCATCCTTAAGAGACGTAATCTCATAGCCGCTTCCTTCCATAATCATGCGGATCTCACGCATCTTTCCCTCATTTGTGGTTGCGAATAATATTTTTTTCATGGTGTTTTTTTCCCTTATTCTTTCTTACTGTTCTTTTGTGTATGCCTTTAAGCATATGTTGCACTTATATTTGTCCTGCGCAGACTGCCAGCTTGTACCTTTCATGCTGATGTAGCCCTCGTTTCCACTAAGGTTTGCAATGACAGCGCCATCCTTGCTGGTGTACTCGACTGCTACAGGTCGCTCACTGCCTGGTGTGCGCACGTAGACGATCACTGCATATCGATCACCATCTGATAAAAGCACTGGCTTGTCCAATTTGACTGTGTAATATCCGGCATTTGAAAAACTGCCAGATGCCGCCTTTTTCTGGAATGTCAGATCAGCCTCTCCTGTCACCTTATTTACCACATAAACTTCATAACTAGTGTCTGGTGCTGTGGCATAAAAACCAACAGCTTCAAGCACCTCTTCGCCATTTGCAGTATAAAGATTGGCAAAGTAAGCTTCCTCGTTTCCATAACCAAGCTGTCCAACCCATCCGCACTTATCTGACTGGTAAATTCGATCATAATTATCTGTATTTTCAATTTTGGTGTAGGCTGCATTATAGATGCCGACATTGGAATCATAATAAGACACCCAGAAATATCCGCCGTCACCAAAGCCAGTTCCCCAGCTGTTCATGCAAAGCCATGCACCATTTCCCTCTGGCTGTGTACGAAAATTTGACGCGGCATAACCATCATCCCAACCAACAATCAGCGTATCATGATTTATTTTGTTCGTTCCTATATAACAGTATGCGTTCTGTGCATTGTTATAATATGAAGATTCGCTGTTTTCACCGCTGACCTCACAGTAAATAGATGTCTGGACACTTCCATACAGATAAACAGCCCGCTTAATTGCAGATTGATCCTTTGACGGAATGATCTGAATTTCCTGCACATGCTTGACTGCCCTTAATGATGTATCAGTTTTTCCATCACCGTATGGGTCATCTTCTTCACGCACAGGTCCTTTCCATGAAAGCAGATACGCCATTGCCATAGTGTACTCACCGCCCGTATCCTGTCCCCAGGTATATCCATTATTCAGACTCATGTGATCAACTGAAAAATTCCAGCTTTCCTCTGGAAGAAGTGCTGCCTCTAGTGCACCGACTGATGCAAATGCCCAGCATGTACCAAGCTTTCCCTGATTCATAACTGGCGCATCAAGACCATACAGCCTTGGGTCAAATGCTGAAGGAAGCTTAGAGGCTTCTGGACGGATATCAGTAAATCGAATTGTATTGGCTGACGCATCCCACTCGACCTCATAGTCAAGTCCCTTCGCTACTACATCCGCACTTAAATAGTAAGATCCTCCCTGAAAAACAAGTGCATTCGTGATCTTTTCCTTTTCACCATTGATTACGATCTCTTCTTTATTTTCCTCTGCCTCTATGCTTCGGTCATTGCGGTATGCCTTCAGTGTTTTGTGATCATAGATTCCTACATTGCAAAGAAAGACATCGCGAAGCGTATCCACTGGAATCATCAGTTGTCTGTCATCTGCCATATATGGCTGTATATCATTCTTTGCCAAGCGCTTTCCATCCACGCTCAGACTGATTTCCTTTTGGTTTGTCTTTGCTGCAATCAGCTCATTCCATTCATCACAAACGCCTGCCTGCGTATAGCCGCTTCGAACTGTGCTTGTTGTCTGCCTTTGGTACAGACAGACAACAGCCAACACTAACAGTGCAAGCGCTGCGGCAATATACCACTGTTTATATTTCACTCGTTCTTTGTTCCCTTCTCGGCGGCTTCGGGCCGATGTACTGATAATAGTAGGTCTTAATCATTCCGTTGTAAATTTTACGGTTCTTGTCCGCTTTCTTGCCAATTGCATTCTGTGCATCCTCATAGGATGTAATTAAATACATAGACCATGTGTCTAGCTTGGCAAAACGATCACCTATTGTACGGTACAGCTCTGGCAGGTCTGCCTTCTCCTCAAGACGCTCGCCATATGGCGGATTCGTGATAATAAAGCCATACTTTCCAGGATGGGACAATGCGCTTACCGGGCGCTGCTGCAAATGAATCATATGATCAACACCGGCACGCTGTGCATTCTCTCTTGCCATGCGCACAGCAGACGGATCAATATCGTATCCCTGAATATCTGTCTTTACAGACAAATCTACAAGATCATTTGCCTCGTCCATGGCATCATACCAGGTTTTCTTTGGAATCAAATTTTTCCAGCTTTCAGATAAGAAGCTTCTATTCATACCCGGTGCCATATTCGCTGCCATCATAGCAGCTTCAATTGCAAAGGTGCCGCTTCCGCAGAATGGATCAACAAGAATACGATCCTTCTTCCATGGGGTCAGCATAATCAATGCACTTGCAAGTGTCTCACTGATTGGTGCCTTTGTTGTACTCTGACGATATCCTCTCTTATGAAGACTCTCTCCTGTTGAATCAATGCCGACAGTAAACTCGTCCTTCATGGCAAATACTCGTACTGGATAAGATGCACCTGTCTCTGGAATCACCTCGGTATGGTATGCACTCTTTAATCGCTCTACGATTGCTTTTTTCATGATGGACTGGATGTCTGATGATGAATAAAGCTTACTCTTTACGGTGGATGCCTTTGTTACCCATACCTTGCCATCCTTTGGAATCCACTCTTCCCATGGCAGTGCCTTTGTGCACTCAAACAGCTCGTCAAATGTGCGCGCTGTAAAGCTGCCTGCCTTTAACAGGATACGCTCTGCGCTGCGAAGAAATACATTAGCGCGGCAGAGCGCTTCCATATCTCCTATAAAGGTTACTCTTCCATCTTCTGTTTTGCTGATATCATAACCAAGATCATCGATCTCTCTTTTTAACACCGCCTCTAATCCAAAGTGACACGGTGCAATTAATTCGTATGTTTTCATTTAGCCTCCAATTTTGTGTTTTTATATTTGTAAGCCAGACGTTTTTCCTGCAGCATTTATCATACAATAGCTACATATTGCTGAAACGACGGTATGCCTGCAGCCCTCCATTTACGGAGAGCACATCATAGCCGTACTGGCTTAACTTTCTGCCTGCGAGAATACTGGTTGTACCCCACTCACAGTATAACACTAGAAGGCGGTTTCGGGGAAGTCTTTTCTTGTAATCTTCTAAAAAATCATAGGGAATATTGACGGCACCCTCGATATGACCCTTCTCATACTCTTCTTTTGTACGAAGATCGATCAGGTAGGCACCTGATCCTCTATAATCATCAAGTGTACTTGCTGCGATTAGTCTCATGAAAAGCACCTCCGAAAATTTCTTGTCTTTTCAGACTATGCTATACTTTATTCTATGCGTATGTTACTCAGAAGGTCTATGAAAGGCGATGAATGGATTCCCGGTAGTCTATAACAATATGTAAAAATTCAACCCGGAAGGTCTACAAAAGGCGGCCTCGGTGAAGTGTTTGTCGGCCTCACTTTTCCACGGGCACCTGTTACGCTACTTATTATCATACATTGTTTTGAAAGTCCCGCTTCAACGTTCCGCCTCGTAAATCACATTCACCTCGCCACCATTTATGTAACGATGACCGCTTAGCAAAATTCTTGGTATTCATTTAACACTTTCATTAAAATCCTCTTTCTGTCATTTAAATAGGCTCTGCGACAATTCTGTCACAAAGCCTGTCCGCAAATTGTTATCAAACACCGACAATGTTATCGCTCAATCTAAGAGTTTTGAGTTGAGTCTTTCATGTTTCGTTCATGGATTCTATTTTCTCAAAACATAATAATCTGCATAAACCGTTCTATCATGTCCTATTAGTTTTTCCTCAGAAGCAACAAATCCCAACCGTACTATTGCCAATTTTCGCTCGGAAGCAAAGGGTGGTATTTTTGTCGCAATTTTCTCGCATTTAAACAATTTAAATACAGAGGGTATGATAAGCGATAGTATCTCAAAAATGTTGCCTTCTCTTTCATAATCACTTCTCAGATCAAGTCTTAACAAACCGCAATTCGTAAAATAATCATCCGCTTTCCGATTAAATAATTCAATCGTTCCGATCGCTTCATTAACTGTTTTGGAAACAATAGCCCAACGGACAAAACCCTGCCTGTTATACTCCCAAATCCAATATTCAATCGCTTGTTCCATTCTGCTTTCTGTTGTATAGTGGAAATCGTCTCCACCACAGTTATCACTGTTATAGAATGGTACTGCTTTTTCATCAGAATATACCTTCAATAAATCTTCTTTGTCCTCTTTTCTTACCATTCTCAACAGATAATTTTCATTCTCATATACAGGACATTTTTCATAAGGGTTACACATAAGGCTACCTCCGTTTTTTTAACACTATATCACAATAATTATGACAACAGTATGTCATAGTTATTCGTACAAAGAAATAATTCTTGAGGCAGCTTCAAAAAGGCGATTGCGGATTTAATTTGGTTCAATTACTTCAACATCATCTCCCAATGACAATAAAGTGCCAAGCCAAAACTGCTCATTTTCTACTACCGTAATTTTCATGAAGGCGTCCCCATTCGGTAAACATTCAATTACCTTTCCTTTCAAATATTCCTGAACTCGTGATCGTGCCTTTTCTTTGCATTTTACAAAAACATCTGTATATTGACGTGAATCTGTCTTATCCGTTTTTTTCAAAATCATATCTGGGGTGTCGTGTTCTTTTGAAAAAGATATATCTGTAATTTTTAAATCACTCATCCTTACAAGCTTATAGGTACGATAATCATTTTTTACTTTTGAATAAGCAAGAAGATACCATGCATACCACCGATACAATACTGCAATAGGCTCTACGCTATGTGTATGAGTTTCATTGTTGTTATTCGTATATACAAAATCTACCATACGCTTTTTTGCTATGGAAGTTTGCAACATTTGCAAAGTAGCTTGCTCGCCTTCTCGCAAAACAGAAAAATCCAATATAATGCTCATATCATTTTGCTTGTGGATATGCGATATTTTTTCTAATGTATTTTTTGCATTTGCATCATTTGTAGCAGAAACCAATCCCTTGAGCGCAGTTAAGATATACGAATAATCATTTGACGTGGCGAGATGCTTATCAAGTTTAAATTGTTCAGATATCTCATAGCCACCTGCCGCTCCGGCAACGGAAACAATCGGAATTCCGGAAAAACATAATGAATCAATATCTCGCTGTATCGTTCGCACGGAGACCTCAAAATGTTTTGCCAATTCATTGGCGGAAGTTCTGCCATGATTAAGAAGATATACCGTTATCGCATAAAGACGTTCTATTTTCATTTTTATTCCTTTCCTATACTGAAATTCAGAGACTCAAAAACTCGCTCTTGCCCGTGCGCTCTACAAAAATGCCGCTTGCACAGACTTTTGTTGTCGGTGCAAACGGCATTTCTTCTACATTTAATCAGAAGTTTTTGACTCAACAGAAAATTCGTATACGATATAGAATTCGTTTTCACCTGGTTTGTTCGTCATCCATTCATCTGGAGTTTCGTGAAAACACATATGAAGCAAAATTCGGTACTCTGCTACTCAAAATATGTATAAATATACTCATATCGAGAATTGTAGGTTCTCACAAACACTACTTACTGCTTCATCGTGTATGCTTTTGACGAATCGAAATTCTGTCTACTCACAAGTTCTTGTACACTCCACAGTCGTGAATTCCCCAGATAGCCCTGGGTACATACTTACACTTGCGTTCAGTTATGCAATTTCGTAAGTTCCTGCATCCTTCAAATTAAGTGCTGCATTAATATCACGATCTTCTATATAACCGCAACTGCATCTGTAAATTCGATCAGAAAGTTTTAAATCTTTCTTGATGCATCCACAACAATGACATTTTTTCGAAGATGGATACCATCTGCTTACTATTCTTAACTCAATTCCTTCCATGTGACATTTCATCATCAGCTTTTCTCGAAACTCATAAAATTTCTGTGATGCCACTGCTTTTGAAAGATGACGATTCTTCATCATTCCTTTTACATTCAAATCTTCAATCATTATATACGATGGCTTGGTTTTCACTATCGTTGCAATTGTCTGATTGATGTAATCCGTTCGAATCTGGTTGATTCTTTGATGAAGTTTTTGTACCTTAAGCTTTTGTTTTTGTATATTTGCTCTTTGAGTAGGCTCTCCTTTCCTCATTTTCTTTAAATTTTCATATTTACGGGACAGACAACGCTGTGCCCGCCTTAACTGTTTCTCAAGCTTTTTGATTCGGCCTGTTTTGTTGATGTTTTTGTAAATTTTACCATTTGAAAGAATAGCAAATTCTTTTAATCCAAGATCAATTCCGATTCCTTCTGTTTGATCATTTTTCTGTTTGACTGGTAAATCTGGAACATCTACCAAAACTGATACATAGTATCGCCCCGCTCTTTTTGAAACAGCTCCGCTTCGAATTCGCCAGCCATCTTTCGTTGTTGGCAGATATCCCTTTTCCTTTAACCGCACCCAGCCAAGTGTTGGAATGTGGATTCGGTGCCGCTCACAAAAGCAGTCCTTTGGATTATTCTTTACAAAATACATCTTTACATCTGAGATATCTTTCTTTTTGAATTTAGGAAATCCACTCTGATGTTTAAAAAATCTTGTAAATGCGGTACATCCACATTCAACTGCATGTTTTGCTGCCTTTGAGCTGGTTTCAAAAAAGATTCATTCCTCGGGTCCATTTTCTTTGATCTCGAATTTCTTTATCCCAATATTGGCGAAATTCCTCCTCGCGTTCCTTTGAATAACCTATCAACATAACTCGTTTCCTATGATTAACATAAAAGTATGCACTTCTCGCTTTTGTTTTTTTCTCTTTTTCGCTACAGCCTTTTTTTAAGATAAAAAAGATCTCATTTTCACCAAATGGATATTTTGCTCCAGTATCTATAGTTCTTCGCTCAATCCGATCAATTTCATTCCATCTTATTTCTTTGCAAATATGCATACAATATTCAAGCTGAATTCCTCTTTCGTTTAAATAATAAACTCCAGAAGAAGTTATACCGTTATATACCTGTGCGTAAATAATATATTCGAAAGGACTCAAAAATGGCAATAGAACTATAAATTGAACTCATGCGCTACGCATTGCGTTGTGAAATGGCATTTGATACTTTATCACTGCTTCAAGAAACAATGCAATTAATATTGCAATTGGCCCTGCAACTCCAATAACGATAAATATTCCAAGTACTAACGATTCTAGATATTTAAACCATCTATCCTCTTCATCTAAATATTCTATTTTTCTTTTTCTATACCAATTCCAAATACACCGTTTCTTCATAATTCTCCCTTCGCGCCGCTCAGACAGGAGTAATCTCCTGCCTGAACATTGTTTTTTATTTTAGTTTATGCCATGCATACTCGCTGAAACTTTGTATTTCGTCTTGTTGGCTTCTTCACTTTATTGATAACCTTTTTTCTTCCGGATACCGTTGTTATAACTCTGGTATTTGACCGTTTAGTGGTTCTCGCATTAGACGTTGCAGAATTTGTCTTCTTTGACACATTTGCACCAGACTTTGCAGCCGCCGAAAGTCCTATTGCCGCAAGCTCTGCTGTTTGACCAACCGTATAGCCAACTGCTGCATTTCCAATTATCTTTGCAGATACCGTTTCCAAAACTACTTTTCCTCCCGTCCAATTATTAGCGGTAACACCTGATATATATGTAGCACCTGCTTCAAATGCTCCACAAAGAAAACGGGTTCCAATGTCTCCTTCCGTATTAATTACTGCTGCACACGCTACCAGCGGTTTTATGGCCCACTTCATTGGATCCAACGGCGCTAACGCTCCTGAAACTGCACCTATCAGGCATGATTTTGCTAGCTCAACACCATCAATTTCACCTCCACTAGTAAGCACATAAGAAAATCCACTAACCGCAGCTCCAACAACAGCTCCTACAATACATGGTATTGGAAAATATCCCTGAACATCTTCTCTTATTATCGGATTATTATCACAGTACGCATACAGGTTCTTGTTATACAATTCCTGAGGCTTTGCAAAGATTGTACCCGGATCATCCGCATTCACAAATCTTCCAACTTCCGGATCATAATAGCGGCTTCCCAGACAATACAGTCCTGTCTCTGGATCATAGACATACTTACGGTAACAAAACGGATTCAGTGTTGCAAGAGAAACTCCACTGGTATCTTCTGATGAAGTAACCTTGCCACAGCTGTTATACTGGTATCTTACCACTACCTTATTGCTGCTGTCAATCAGTCCCACAACATCTCCAAGACTATTATACAGATAGAAATAGTCTGTCTTTCCATTTAATCGCAGCATGAATGGCTTTCCCTGCGCATCATATACAAACTGTACCGTAGTCTTAGTAGTACCTGTGCTTCCGGTTGTTGTTTTCACCAGACCACTCAGCGTACTTCCATTGTAATAATACTTCGTTTCTGTATTACCGCTTGTCTTTTTGACGCGCTTTCAATCACTGTCGTAGGCAAAGTCTACAGTTCCCCATGACAGACTTGCCTTCTTTAATCGGCGGCCTTCTCCCCAGGTCAGTGCCATTCCTCGCAGCACAGTCGGATTACCGCCTGCATCATAGGCATAACTCTTTCCATTCCAGGACAGTAACTGATCCTTCCAGCCATCGGTGCGATAGGTAAAAAGATCCTGTGTCTGTACCGTTGAAACCGCTCCCTCTGTATAGGCATATGTCTTTCGGGAAGTCATGTTGCCGCCTGCATCGTAGGCATAAAGCACCGTAATTCCAAGTACACCATTGTTTTCACGAATCAGCTGATTGAGTTCATCATACTGATA